>Ga0116231_10002041_pt1 | contig 42243 bp, 24 predicted proteins | sample S1TSphgellanicum_2_FD_89695 | JGI IMG/M metagenome (GOLD analysis project Ga0116231, IMG submission 89695) | Host-associated microbial communities from peat moss isolated from Minnesota, USA - S1T2_Fd - Sphagnum magellanicum MG | ecosystem: Host-associated > Plants > Peat moss > Unclassified... | reverse complement strand
GATCTCCTTCCGCAAACAGGTCTTCCACACCGGGCACATACAGTCTTATGAAATGATTCGGTGATATCTCAGATCTGGGTATCCAGACATCTCCTACTCTAGGTATGCTACTTTGTCTCTCTGCAAACTCGGGATTCACTCTACGCAAGGTAGGAAGTGAAATAGAAACTGGACTGGAGTTCTGAGGTGAATGTCCACCCCCTGTCTCCATCGACAACCTTCAGCCACACCCTTGCCCTTGTGAAGTACCCACTGTGGGTTACCTCCACCGCAATATCCCCTGCTTGTGCCTGATCGGGATCTATGCCAACCAACTTGACCACTCCAAATCCTAGTGCCCTCAGAATCATTGCTCTTCGATGAGGAGCCTCTGGCACAGTGCTAAAATCAAATCTCCTAATTATGCGACTTTCTCTGATCTCCTGCGTTAATCCTATAGGAATATCTTCGTTGTCAGAGGAAGACATGTCCCTTAGTGTGTCATCCTCTGACAGAATGCACAGCTATTTGTAGCCCACCACAGTCACATGATTGACAAGCTCTGATACCAAAAATAGAGGGACACCAGAGAGACGCAGAACAATTCCGACAGCCAGCAATCTCTCTCCTCCCTCGTGCGCTCTGACTGATCAAACACAATGGCACCTTACGGCCAGGACACAACAGGACAGACAAGCTTCCCTCGTCTCCAAGCTTGAGTTCATAACCCAGCTACAGGAGCAATCCTCTGAGCTTTCTCACACTTAGCTCACACTGACTCGACTCAGACCAACAAAAAATCAAGTGCCAGCATTCCACGGCTTATATTTCAGAGAAACAATTCCGACAACACGAGCACTGTTCTTCTTCCAAAATCTCTATCCGTAATCCTCTTCCTTCTAACCTTCTAATTAGCTCCACCAAAAAAACAGAAGCTAGAGGTCGTCGGTCGCTAATTGCAGCGAAAGGAGAGCGACACCACTGCCTTCCCCAGCTCTTGCTAATCTCTCTGCCTAAAAACCAGAAACTCCGGACCCCCCCTTCTTCTTTTTTTCTTCCGTCGACTTGCCTCCTCAATCCTGAATCCAGCTTCCTCCACAAGCTTCCTCCTCCTCGTACTCGCCACCATTAGCCGTTCCCTCCATCCTCATCAATGAGGCGCCGCAGCTTCTCATAAAACGTGCCGTCATCTTCCTGCCCTTCCACTACCATGCATCCCATGCACTTCTCATTTCCTTCTCGCTCTCCTCAAGAGAAAATCCGCCGCCACTAATCAAGATTCTCGGCCACATTATCCAGATCAGGACTTTCATGTTCACACCAACAGTTCATACATGAAGTCCTTGTCCGTCGACATGTTGTTCGGTCACACCATGTCTGAGAATTTTTTTTTTCCCTCATTTTGACCACCTGAAATTTAGAGGGCCTATTTTTCTCATTTTCACTCATTTTGAGCAATGTAAAGGACTGCTGGTGTGCCTTCTATTCCTCTATACTTTACCTTCGGACCTGATAAAGAAAGGAGGTGGCCTGATTGATACACCAAGTCTTCAGTCACCGGCCACACTACCCTACCATTATCACTAATACATTAGTACATATCATTGGGGAAAGTCTGATATGCCGAGTACCAGCCACATGAAGCCAACAGCTTACAGGAATCAGTTGGTGGTACATTGGTCATGCACGCCAGCTCCAGCTATTACCAAATAACCGTCCCCTAAAGAACTGGTAGAATTCTTTCAGTGTATGTGGAGGGAGCCTTACTCTTGTTAGAACTCCTGCCTAAACAGAGGATGACACCTTTTGTGTAAGGCTCCTCAAAATGAGAAAGTTATATGAAAGTTGTGCATACTTTGCCTCCTCTCCTTTTTAAATAAAAGCACACAGTCTTTAAAAATTCTCCCAGATCTTTACATTGGATGAGGACCTCAAACAGGGTGATTTTGAGAATTCATGTCCCACTCTCAGCTCCTTCCTTGCACTAGGCCCTCATTCGCAGAACAGCACCTTTCTTTGTCCTTACCCTACACAAAATGAATTTGGCAACATGAAGCAAGATGCATAGGAATGGGGAGCCCACACGGGAAGCGCCCACTATACTTCTTTCTGTTTTTTTTTTTCTTTGTTGACTTCCTTGTAGGGGGTGGTGTGGTATCCTGGCGTCTCTTTTGGGGGGGGGGGGGGGGGGCGGCTTATGTGTGTGTCATTTCCCATCTTCTGTTTTGTCAAAAAGGAATGGCATTAAAAGTGAAGATTGAAACTACAAAGTAATAGGTGGACAACAACTTAAAACCTTCTGCAGTGAACAAGAAAACCCTGTGTTTTTGTTTTTCCCATACTTGAGAGGGGCCGACTCGACTTCCTTCTAACCTTTGAACATCGTGGGGGTGGATACCATGCCAACTATTGTGCCTACCAGAATCGCGGGGGGCTATGGAGCATGGATGCAGCGAAATGTCAATTGGTATTTTGAAATATCCACCGGGATCATTGTTTCTGGGTTCGTGGCACAGTTGCCATATTACAGTAGTACAGGGGCAGCTTCAACACATGTCTGTCACACATAATTCGTTAGTTGTGAAGACTCCATTTTGAGAATTAAAGTATTCCTGCATATTCTCAAAGATTCTTTATTTTCCTTTCACAACAAAAAAATTCTTTGGAAAAAATATTTTTTGAAAATTTTCACATTTCTGAAACAAAAATAATTAATTTCCAAGCTTGCCAAGGTACTATGGTATGCATGTTTGATGTCATAGTTTATGTCCTCAACTTTTATAAAATGTTGGGTGATTATTTGGTTGTCATTTGATACGGTTGGAAACTATACTGAGTGTTGAGTTCTCCCAATTTTCCCAACTTGTTCCGTTTTCCTCTTTGGTTCCTTCTTTAGATGTTGGTTGGTTTTTAGCTTCCATGCTTATTTGTTCAGACTTCCAATTTTAGGCTGAAGTTCTTGGTTTGAACTTTGTTTTATACAAAAATAGCACCTGACTACAAACTTCAGCTTCCCAATCAGCCATTATTTTTTATGCAAAGTTTCACACAAATGCACAAACTAAAAATAATAAAGGAATATTCTCTTGCATATTCCAGGTTTTTGGGGAAAAAACTCATAATATTTAAAAAAAATTTGCATAAACTTTTCACACGCTACTACTTGGATTTTTAGGGGGGAAAGAAGGGGGGGGGAGGGGGAATAAAGTTTTTAATCATTTAAAAAACTTTTTGGACAGGTTGTAAAAACCTGTTGCCATCTAATGCTAAATCCCTCTTGAGATGCTGGCATATGATGCAACATTACAAATTTGGAAAAAAATAAAAATGTTCTGCATATATTATAGTGCAAAGTTCTTGGATTTTATGATTTTTGTTACAAATTGTTCAAATTATGTGTGAGTTAAGTATTGCAGGTTTAAAATATCATCCTTTTATTCTCATAACAAAGTCTACAAACAAATTCTTATAAACATCAATAGGTAACAAAAGCCTGAAATTGCTCCAGATCTTTTTCACACAGAGGTCTGGATTGTTGTAGGATCTAGTAGATAATATACCATGATCCCTGAATATTATCTGACCCCGGCTTTTTTTTGTTATCATGGTTGTGACACAATTGTCAGGGTGGGAGGAACCCCGGCTAAAGGTTGTCTTATTACCCTCCTGTATGTTCATGTACCCATAGATACATACTTTTTACCCCCCCTCCCCATGCACTTGTGACTTTTGCCCTTGTCCAGAAATGGTTTGGCAAATTCACAAGACAATGCATTATTTTGTAGTCTGCAGTTTGAATTTCCTTGCCATCCCATCTTACCTTGTTCACATTAGTGCCTTTTTCCCTACAAATTTGGTCATTTTTTTACCAATAATTTGAGAAAATTTGGAAAGCCGTGTTTTTCTTGTGTAAATTTGAATAAATTTTGGCAAAAAAATCATCAAATTTTCAATATCATGAATTGAAGAAAAAAAACCATGGTCCACATCTGAGTGACCTCGGAACTCATCAAAAGGGAGTCACTTGTTTGCATTTTCTTGTTTCAAAATTTACACAAAGGAGGTGGTGTAACCTAAGAGTCGGTTCAATTTCTTGAAAACCAACCTCTTGAAATGCAAATCAAAAGACAGGTAGAAAGTTCTCTAGACGTCCTAAGTAATATAATAATTTTTTTCCTGGTGCTTTCCTATGGTTTTCTTTCTTCAGAATATAAAGTTTTGTGAATCAAACAAAATCAAGTAAAACCACAATGGGATCACTTTGTGACACCTTTGACCACATGCTGACGACTTTGCAAACAGCAATGTGCCCAAAGGAGGAAGAGAGCAATAAAAGCCATGGATTTGACATTCCCAACATTACAAAATTTCCCAGCCTGAGTTATAATTGGACAGGCACAAACAATATGCATGGAAAGTTACTTGCCGTTCATAACAAGCTCATGTACAATACAAATTGTGATTGGGTTGAATAAAAGGTCTAGCCATCTTGGGCCCTACCTTTGACTGAAAATTGTTCAAATTTATTTAAATAAAACTTATATACTTTTCAACCATAGACCCAAAAAACCCAATGAAATTCTAAGGGCCACCATCACTTTTTCACAAAAAGATTTAAAAAAAAGCCTGAAACGACACGTCTCTCAAAGGGCATCATCCCCTCTTCTAGAAAGAAAGCAAAAGCACAGCCCGACTATTGAGTTGATGGAAGGGCCGGCACCCATCCCTTCTGATGAAAAGAACCTTACCATCAACTTCCACCAATTTTTAGAAAAGAAAAATAGAAGAAAAACTTACAGTTTATTGAACAAAAGCAAGGACCCAAGTAAATAATTTATTCTCTTAGTAAACAAAACAAAACAATCTTCATATTATGTTATACTTAAGTAATTGAAGAAGACAATGTCCTCACAATATGGGAAAATATACATAGTAAAAGTGTAGGGTAAAGCACAAGGGCAAGGCCATTACCAGAATAAGGGCTCACACGAGGCAGCAATTGAGGGCGGATCTGAATTTCATAATGCCCTCATCTCACAGCTTTACCCAACCTAAAGACCGCCACAGAAACTCTTCAAAATGGAAAAACCCTCATGCAAAATGAAATTTCCTCCATGGCTGGAGGAAACATTCCGCTTATAACTGACTCTTCAAATGAACTAAGCAATTTTTACTAGGCCTTTATGTATATGCTTTAGAGCAACTCTGGCGATGTATTGTATTTGGCACAATATCATGATTCATCACATCCAAATTCAATTCGGTCCCACAAGGCTTCAAACTTCAGAGTGGCTCCTTGTAGCTGGAGGTTGCAGTTTGCTTTCATCAGCTGGCTCCTTGCGGCTGGAAGGTGCAGTTTGCCTTCATCAGTTGGCTCCTGAGTGCATTTGTGTCTAGACGGGTTTGGGGGACTTTCATGTCCCTTGCCCCATGAACATATTAAAATTAATTTCATCCATTAATTACTAGGGTAGTTTAAAATACCCCAGTAATATCCTAAACATTGCAAGTGTTTTTAAGTGCAATATTCCATTCAGAACAGTGATATTATCTAAAAGGAGAAAACTGAAAAGCGTACCAGTGACCCACCCACCCAGGAGTAGAGCAATTGGCCTTGGATGAACCAGGACCTAGCCTCGTACCACGGTGAAGTAAAACAGAACTAAAAAAGTTGGGTTGCTTTGTTCAGGACAATGTTTGGAAAAAGGCTGGTCTATATAAGTATAATGTTCAGAAAATGATGGTGTATATAATAAAAATGTTTAGAAGAAGGATGGAATAGAAAATTAGTATTTAGAAGCAACCCAAAAAGATTTGGGGTTTCTACCATGGAACCACCAGTGTAGGTGCTGGTTTACCCAAGGGCTATGACTCTTCTCATCTCTTTCTCTAGCCTTTTAACCTATTAGAGCATTTTGAGTGGCAGTTGTAAAATTCTTTGACTTGCAAATTTAGGATAAAAGTAAAACAACCAAATTCCACAGATTCCCTGAAAATATTGCTTTTGGGCCTGAACACATTGCACAAATTTCTGAGGCCTGAAAATGGCCCTGAAAAGATTTTAAAATAAGAAATGATTGGAGTTCAGTGCTTCTCATTGGTGAACGCTACTGATTAGCCTAGATGGTGAGATTGGAAGAGCCTAATATATTAAAAAAATGACTTGTGTTCCCTGTTTCTGGTTGGTCAATCATAATAATTGGCCCAGGCGATGAGATTTAAACATTTAAACTCTCTCTCTTTCTCTCACTTTATATTATCCGATGGTTCTTCTTTATGGGTGGGGAGGTTGAGAAAGTTTGACTTTTTTTGACTTTGCGTTTTGGATATAATAAATCCCAAATTAAGGGTGTGAGTCACTATTTTATTTTCATGAATTTTCGCACCCTGGCAGTTTTAACGTACCTATATTCGAAAGATTTGCCAAATCATGCAAAACTTTGGAAATCGTAAAATTGAAAATTATTATTATTTTAAAAACGCTGGCGTGGGTGAAGATGCTCTTTACTGTGTTTGAGTTATTACCAAGCAAGGAGACACTGGAATGGACCCTGGGTGAAAAGGGAGATGTGGTAAAAGTAACAAAGGACAAAAGCTGCGGTAGGATTCCATGGCATATACCTGAAAGGTACCAAGGAACATGTAGCGCTTTGGTACTGTTCTGACCCCGTTATAAAGAATAGGGAGGGGGTGGTTGTCATGTTGTCAGCGAGTGCACGCGGGGTCGCAGCGAGAAATTCCGACGCCTAGCGGCGAGTGTGCGGCGTTGCTTCCTGCCCAGTGCCCCTGTCGTGGAGGCAGAGCTCCGGCCCTCCCCCACCAGGACGGTTTGGTGGACTTGTCCATTGTCGGGCCACCAACCTTAGTCGTCGTTGCTGCTACGATTGTTGTGGTCGCTTTGCATTGTTTTTTCTCCCCGCGTTCCCAGCTTTCTTGCGGGCTCCAATTTCAATCCTACTGCTGCGGCATACCGTGCAGCCCTGCTGCTGCTGCAGAGGTATTCAACTGCTTTCTGTTCCTTCTTCTCCTTCCTTTCTCCTTCTTCTTGATCGGCAGATTTTAACTAACTACCAAGGCGGCTCGGAGCCTTGTAACTGAGGCGGACGATTTTTGTGCCAGAGTTCAGCCTAAGAAGATTTTTGCGTGTTGAGAAAGCCTTTTGGTCAGGTAAAGATATTCAGCACCAGCTCCGCGAACTCTTTGGCCGGTTTCTTGGTAGGTTTTTGTAGAATGGACATAGTCCCCTAGATCTAGATGTTTTGGGAGGGGAAAAAAAGGTCTGTCGATCAGTGTTAGTCTTGTTGGTTATGTCGATTCTGCAAAGACCTACGTCTAAAGTTCTAGTCATTAAAGCTGAGGAAATTGGCCATGAACAGCGGTCTAGAACAATTTAGGATCTGCTATGGGTGCTTAATAATGGGTCTTCTGTTTTGCTTCAAGTTTCTCTAACAAGAGTATGAAGGCAGGGTAGCTAGCTCAGCTAATTAGTCCTTCTTAGAGTCGTCTGCCTTTTTTTGGTCATAAGCCATGAGCTCCAGGAACACCCGTTCGTTTCTTTCCAAGTTCTTGTTCCGTTTGTGCTCAAGATTAAGCTCTTATAAGACCAGCTCCTCTAGTTTCGTCACTACAGCTGCAAGTCTCTAGCTTCTGGCAAGCTGCATAATTCAAGGAGCTCACATACAACTGTGCCATGATGCAGGGACCAGCTTCAGCTGTGATCATCTGAGACTTGGGGTTTCTTCACTACTTGGGTCAACATATTCACAATAGTAAGAGCAAAATGCCGCAGCTGGAGGTCCTCACCAGTTTGGACAAAGCCAAGACTCAATGGTACCACTTCACAGCCATCGTCATCGCAGGCATGGGCTTCTTCACAGACGCCTATGACCTCTTCTGCATCTCCACGGTGACCAGACTGATCGGCCGCATCTACTACTACCATCCAGCATCTAACTTGCCCGGAACCATTCCTGCAGGTAACAATTCTAGGCTCTTTGTTTGGCTCGGTTGTAGACAGCTTTGATCTGTCTGTCGAGACTAGTTGTTCTTGATGAATCTTCTTGTTTCTCATGCACCAACTTTGCCGCATGCAGGTCCCAATCAGGCGCTTAACGCAGTGGCGCTGGTGGGAGCTTTAGTGGGTCAACTGCTGTTTGGCTGGCTGGGCGACAAATTGGGTCGCAAGCACGTCTATGGAATTACCCTCCTCATGATGATCGTGTTCTCCATCGCTTCAGGATTCTCATTTGGAAATACAGCAAAAGGCGTTATGACGTCTTTGTGCTTCTTCAGGTATAAACGCATTTAGAGCTAGCTAGCACCAAATTCTTTCTCCAGGTTTTTAGACTCACGAGAGCTCTCCTCCTCCTCCTCCTCTTCTTGTTCTTGTTCTTGGATTTTGAGCTTACAACACTAGGATGCAGCTAGCTGTTTCCAGGATTTCCGCCATATTCATGTCGGCTAGCTGATTCTCAAAGACACTAAGGGTGTCTTTCCAGTAGCCTGCTGTGATCACAACAGCCTAATGGAAAGCCACTAACATAGGGCCTTGTTTTCTTGCTGAAGGGACAGTCCTTTTCCATTGGAGAGCTGCAAATGTGTTGAAAATATGGAATTAATCATGTTAGGAACTCTGGGAAAACATGTTCTTGTGAAAAAGGCTAGGACAGATGTTGTTACAGTGTGGTGAGTCGCAGTTTGACTCATAGCTCTCATAGCTCCTGCAATTGGTCAGCTCTCAGACTGAGAACAGCTGTGATGAGATGACTGTGAGCACAGCATTAATTGAAAAAAGGTAATGGAAAGCTGCTGTGATCACAACTTAGCCTAATGGAAAGATGTCCTAAGTACAGTTTGCATCCATCGCAGGTTTTGGCTAGGAGTGGGGATTGGTGGAGACTATCCCTTGAGCGCAACCATAATGTCAGAGTACTCAAACACTAGGACGCGAGGAGCGTTCATTGCAGCCGTGTTTTCTATGCAAGGGCTGGGTCTTCTAACAGCCGCATCTGTAGCACTGGCCATCTCGGGTGGCTTGAACAACAAGTACCCCGCCCCGCCCTTCGACGTCAACCCCGCGGCATCCGTAAACCCACAATGTGACATCGCGTGGCGGATAATTTTCATGATCGGAGCCATCCCTGCAACAGCAACGTTCTACTACCGTTTGCGCATGCCAGAGACAGCCAGATACACAGCGCTAGTGGAACGCAACAACAAGCAAGCAGCCCTAGACATGGCTAAGGTTTTGGACACGGATTTCAAAGCCGTAGACGTAGAACCTGAGCGATCAACAGAACAGTACGCACTCGGTTCCGCGAAATTCTGGCGCTTGCACGGATTGCATCTAATAGGTACTTGTGGTTGTTGGTTTATCATCGATGTGAGTTACTATAGCCAAAATCTCTTCCAGTCAACAGTCTATTCAAAAGTCGGCTGGCTCCCGAAAAACACCACCTTGAGTGCACTGGAGGAGATGTTCAAAGTCTCGAGAGCACAAGCGTTCATTGCGCTTTGTGGCACAGTTCCAGGCTACTACGTTGCCATCGCATTCATCGACATCCTGGGTAGATGGATCATCCAAATCCAAGGGTTTTTCTTCATGACGGTTTTCATGTACGCGCTTGCTGCGCCTTACAACCACTGGGTAAATCACGACCACGTGGGTTTCCTCGTCATCTACGGTTTAACTTTCTTCTTCTCCAATTTCGGACCCAATACCACTACCTTCATTGTGCCTGCGGAGATTTACCCTGCCCGGTTCCGGTCCACTCTCCACGGGGTTTCTGCTGCCTCGGGCAAACTGGGTGCCATCGCCGGCGCTTTCGGTTTCCTTTACGCCGCTGACGACCCACATAGCCCGCCGGCTGGTTACCCGAAGGGTATCGGCCTGCGCGATACCCTCTTCATCATGGGTTCCCTCAATGCTCTGGGCTTTTTCTTGACCTTCTTCATACCCGAGACCAACCAGAGGTCCTTGGAGGACCTGACAGGGGAAAATGATGATGATGGTCCTGATCCACTTCCCTTGGAAAACAAAACCAATGGGGCCTAATCCAAAACCATCACACCCACCATAGGTACCCAATTCATAATTGGGGTATTAGACAAGGTCAAAAACCACACTATATATTGTCACCTAATTCCTAAACTGATTCTGCAGGACGTGTTCAAGCTGCCAGCTAACTTGTGGAATTTCGTCTTCAATCCCAAAGACTTATTTCTTCCTGCAGGCAGCTAGCTGGTCCTTCTCAATGAATCCCCATCCTCAATAGCCCTTTACACTAGTCTAAAGTCTCCCATGATTTTCATGAGTTCTAGTGCTTGGAAGAAACGAGTTTGCAGCTCACCACCTAGTTATAAAACATTGTAGAATTGATTTGGATTTGGATTGGAGTGATCATAAGCTTCCCCCACGAGGACAGAGGTACTAGTAGTACACTGAGTACTCCAAGGGTTTACTTTCGTCATCATCAATCATCATGTGTACTTTGTTCTGCAAATCATGATACTGCTGGTGATCAGTGCAAGCAATATCATGATTCATGACAGGAGGAAGAAAGAAGAAGTGAAGAAGAAGAAGGAGGAGGATTCCAGGAAATTAATGTGGGGGTTTGGGTACTGTGCAGCTAATCAAAATTATCAACGTTTGATGGGCCAGTTTGAAGCTAAATTACTTAAATACTTGATCCCTTCATTGTGATAACATGAGTAAATTTCGAGATTTTATGTTGATAGCTGGTTCCAAATCTTGCAAGATATTTATTAGCTGGTGCAAAGCTTGAAATGCCAATATTGATACATGGTGTACCTGTCCGTAAGTACTTTCAATGAGTGAGAATTTCGGGTCAAGTGTTGTGTCACAGACTTCAGGTTTTTTAATTGTTGATTTCTCAACAACAACAGCATTGTTTGTTGTTTTTAATTAAGCAGCTGGAAACGGTTGCTTTGTATCTTGTCCTACAACACTATCTTGTACTACACCCAACTACTTTCAAAGTTTTTTGAAAACGTTCAAAATATGTGCAGAAACTTTAGTAATAGTTTCTCCAGCTTTTGTATAGCAACATGGCACTTTGCCTGCATGGCTCAGGTATGGTGATCATTGTGTTGTTTTTCTGAGCTCCTATGAATATTAAAGTTCTCAAAACTTTTTTCTCTTTCTGCTACCCATGCCTAGCAATAAAATCATAACTTCCCATCAAATTTCTGTTCCAATTGCTTTCATTTTTTTCTGTATCATAAAGTGCTGCAGGGTTTTCTTTCTCTTTGTATTTGAAAGTACCTCCCCCATTGGAAGATGCCTATGCCTTCCCCCATTCCTTCTTCAAACCTTCCAACATTGCATGCATGCCCACCATTTAGGTGAATTTTTTTTGTACTCCTGTAGGATTCTCCTAATTTTCAAGCCTATATCCCGACATTACAACCCTGTGGAATCCGACAGTGCCCTCCAGAGTCCTGAGCAACAATGTTCATAGTGACCGCCATTTTGGACAGATTGCCTGAGGTGAAACTTAGGTACCAGTGTAGGTGCTGGTTTGCCCAAGGCATGAAACTTAGAGGGAGAACTGTATATATAGACCTCAGCAGGGGTGCCCTTCAGTTGTGAAATGACCCACTCAAACAGGAAGCTTGCATGTACGCGGGAAGTTACAAAACGTAATCTCCTACCTTTCGGGCAGGAGGGCCCACAGTGTGCCGTGGGAAATTACAAAACATAATTTCCAAACCCTTCAGACAGGAGGGCCCCCAGTGCACGGGAGACCGGATAAAGCCCTGGGAGCAGGGCATTTACACATAATTTCCTACCTTTCAGGCAGGAGCCTTGGAGCAACGCATTTACACGCTGGAATGACCCTTACACAAAATCCCTCTGGAATGATGGGTAATAGTGAGGGAATCCCAGGCATAATCCTGGATTTAAAGCTAACTGTTTGGCACAGGAGTCGGTGGACTGGAGATGCATCAGGATATGAATTAGCGAAGTTTGGGTCACGGTTCTTTTTTATAAAAAATAAAATGTGCGCAAGTGGCAACATGACTGTCCTTGAATATGCCTAACTGACATCTTATGTAATTTGGCTAAAGGGTTAGTTGGCTTCTTGGTCATCTGTTGAGTCAGCTTGTGGCCAACATGGATTTTTCAAGATAGCCCAAAGTGGCTATTCATTTTTTTTAGAAATAAGTTAAAGTGGCACCCACTAATTTTTTTGAAGTAAGTCTAACTGGCACCCACCAAAAAAACCAGTGCAGAATGTGGCTCCTGGGTTGAAAAGGAAGGAGAAACAAAGACACAAGTGACATTGTTACAAAACCAAACCTAAAAACTAAACATAATTTGTACACACTTTGAGGTTGAGTTGAACCCCAGTCTAATATCAAACTTTGCCCAATGCAACTTAGAGTCCCACCCACCACACCCAAATGTCCATAAACCTCATAATTTTATAAGAAACCAAGCACATTCACTAGCACAATCACCAAACTTGTCCAAATTGTGAAAACATGAACACTTGAATTTTGTGTTGTGAAAAGAATAGAACTTGTTAAGAGGTAGCACTAATCCGAACTTTCTAATCCTTCCAAGCTATAATAGCTTCCCGGTAAGGGAAGCTTTCTTGAATATAAAACTTTTATGCAAACATGCGAATAGTTGTGTCCAAATGTAAGCCCAACTTGTTGCACAACTTATCCTTCATGAATGCAAATGTGGAGAAAGTTCATTCATCTTCTACAGATCCAAGCACTTACACCACTGCAATTTCAACCAACTTCAAATACTCACTTAGTCACTGAATGAATTAGGCGTTGTTGTTGATTATGACCCATAACTTGGTCACTAGATTAATATCAAAAGGCTCAGCCATAACCTTTGGCGCTTATGTTTTCATGGTGAGTTTAAATATGCATAATTGCAAATCCAAGAGGTTAGCATCCAAAGGTTCTGCAACATGTAGCAATGAGGGTTTCACCTTTATTGTTTCACAATAATGTTTTTTTATGATAGCCATATGCAAAGAGAAAGAGAAATCAACATCAAGCTACATCCAAACTATGGATACACAATGCCAATTGCATTCACTAACTCAGAATCCACAAAGCATGAATCCAATTCAATGATGAACATGTTAACTACAACAGAACACTCACTTCTCACCTGCATGATGGATGTTTCAAAAATGGCCTTACATACAAGTTGTTTAACCCCACTAATCAATGAATTGAAAATGTGAATTGCATAACTGTGACAAGCCATATGAAAAGCAAGTGTTTCCATACCATTGTTGAGGTTAGTAACCCAATCCTATGTGATTATGGTAGAATAGTTTTCACCACATTTAAAAACACTTGGAAATGCTCGTGTTGATAATTGTTGGATGAATATGAATACATCATATAAAAATTTGTTTGGTAGATCTTTACAACTGCCACAAAGTTACAAATGAAGACGTCCTTTTCTTGCGCAAATTTGATTAAAGCATTCATTGCCTCTAATAATGGTAGCAAACAAGACAAGCCCAATAACATGTGAAAATCACAAAGGAGGTCTAGATTGAACCTTATTTGAACAACCAAAACACTATCTTATGACATTTTCGCAATTAGTATCTTGTATCCTGCCATCACTTGTTTCAAAGGCTCCAACATGCTTACCCACCAAGTTTTCACATTTTGCAAAATCTTCAACCAAGTCTTATTTCCATGATCTTAGCAAGCTTAGTGAATATCAAATGTTGGTTAAGGGAACTGGAAAAATAAGAATATATTGACTACAACAAATCTTCCAACTTGGCCACCATGGGCACATTTGACAAAACTTGAACATCAAAATTCATCTTATGGGCCATGCAATGTTGTCCCATCATGTAAAGAGCAAATTTTTTTTCAATTGAAATGTCATTCTATTACAGCAACTTTAGAAAATGGAAGCCCCATCAACACCAAAACAAATTAACCTTTTAGTTATCTCCTTCTGAGTCAAATCGCCTTGCTACATGAGGGCATAATGCATATGGAAGCAACAAACCAACACAAAGCATAATAAAGTAACATGAAAGTGCAATAGACCTCTAAACTAAATCCTAAGCACAAAAAACCAACACCTAAATCAAGCAAACCTCTAACTAAGACATAAACATAACAAAATAACACGAAAATGTGTAGCACATTGTGTAAACAGACTATGTAGATGGACTATGTAAATTGACGTGATAAAGACAAACACAATCACCATGTTGAAGGCCCAAACACAAGTTACAACATGATGCCTTAATTTTTAAAACTTTTTTTCCCTTATATGATTTGCAAGCCTTGATTTTTTAAAGCCTTTTGGCAAAAATTCGCACAAAAAAAGAACAATGGTTCGAGTATAGGCCAAAGAGCAAAATAAATTTTTTTTGATATGGCAAATTCAATTTTTTTTTTCCCTCCTTGAATTATGCTAACTTCATACCATTTTTTCCCCCAAAAAATCCTTTGTAAAATTCACAGTCCCTTTTACTTTGTTGCCAAATCACAAAATTTCATAAAGAAACAAAAGCACTGCTTTTTAAACATGCAAACAAAAGCATATTTGCACTTTCTAGGTTTGTCCAATGCGTCCCCATGTAACCAAAAAGTGGGGTTACATGAAATTCACAAAAGAATATGTAATCAATTCCTCATACTAAAATGCAACAAACCTTCATTCCAACTAAAAACTTCAAATGTGAATGCTCATGCTTACAATATGATCGCTACTAGCCCTATGCAATATATACTTTAAACTACGACAAATAATGGATCAGATCATTCTAGATCCTCTCTCAATGGCTATCATGGTCACTAATTGTGGAACTTCACATATTGGCTCAAAGGTAGTTGATTTCCCCATCAACATTTAATCAAGGTTTGAGGAAAATGTTTAACAAGCCATAATCCCATCATGAAGAAAACTCAGAAAATTTCCCAATAAACACCTAGCTTCCCCATGAAGGAACAACTACTTGAAGCTCCCAATGTAAGGTACTCAACCTTCCTGAACAATGACTAAGGCTCAACTCAAACACAACAAATTATACTAGTGAATTCCACAATTGACTAGCCAACAAATCTTCTAAAGCCTCTCATCTCTTCCATTATCTACCTCGAAAAACCTATTGAAAACCAACGTTTTGTTCCTCATTCCAACACAACGAAACTCTTGGAGTCAAGTAAACATTGATTGCATATCTTGGGCATTCATCCCAACATCCATTTCCTTAGCAAAATTGATTCTACACAAACAAAACCAACAATTCTAATGACTAGGAGCAAAACACTTAGCTTGGAAAATTTGGCGCCTCTTGTAGGCTTGCACCACTATCCAACTCCATTGCTCGCACCAATTTTCACCACACAAAAGAGAAAACAAAAAAACATAACTTCAATCCCTAAACTTTTTCTCTTCCTTACTTGTCATCAACATAAAACTCCCCCATAAGGAATAATATTGTGCATAACAAGTCAACAAGTTAGAAGATGGTTTCTAGCGCCAAGACACTGATAGAAAACACCTTCTTCACACACAAACCCTAAATCCCTATCTTTTTGTCACACCCCAAGCTGAGGTTAAAAGCAAGGTAAGCCTAATCAACCTCCCTATGGCCCAATTGTGCAGTAATGCCAGATCAGCCATTGTTCCCTGGCTTTGAAGGACAGAGAGTAGGCCATGAACTAGGCAAGCACAATAGGACTAAAGTATTTTTTGTCAATCAATTACATAGGTGTTATGATCTCATATGAAAGCTAAACACATTAAATGTGCATTACATTTGTTTGTGTGGACATTTATGATCTAGGGTTAAGTCCGTTGAAAGTTGGCCCATAAAACAAAAAAAACAAATTGAAACATGGCACAAGTCCCATAAATATTGATTTTTCGATTTGCGCATATCATACAATACAACATCATAGATTTAATAGCCCTTCAGCCTCAATTTGGAAGACCAAGTAAATAAAAAACAAAGTGGAAAAAAGGACTTGAACCCTCAACCTTAGCCTTGGCAAGGCTATACTCTACCATTAAGCTATTTCCGCCAGCTTGAATAAAGCAATGAAATAAAAGAAAAATATGTTTGATTAGAACTACTTACTTTCAAGTTATTAGACATATTTTTCTAATACAATTTGATTGATAAGCTCATGCTTGGAAAGATTTGAACTCTCAACCCCCGAATCCGTAGTTTGGTGATCTATCCAATTCAGCTACAAGCACAAGTTGATTATTCTTAAAGTATTATGTGTCATCTATTCTAGATCACTACGAGGAAGAGACATATATGAAAAAATATTTTTAAAATGAGAAAAAATATATATGTTGTACCCTGTTTGACAGCCTAGAGGGTTCACCCAGCACGAGCTTACCTGTTCAGATTCTACCGTTGACGGCCAATTCTCCAGTCCTAACTGGTTCGATTGTCCTATACAGACACATTTTCAGCTTTCAGTGACACCATGAATTGATTCTCACTGGAGAATAGGGGTGAAATTTGAATTGACAGCAGAAAGATCAATTACACTTTGGAACAAACCTGGAAGAACCTGTTACCACCTACTGGAATGGCGGTGAGCCTGGTTGCCCTACTACGCTCATCACATTCCTGGGTATAACAGGCGCAACCATAGTACATTAAAAGCACAGGAGCCTATTCAGAGCCCCACAACAGCCGGATTGGAAGGCTGATCCAGCGATTTTGCAGCGGTGCTGTCCCTTGCATTCAATTGAAGTTCAATTGCGCCCCCTGGAGGAATCTGTTGTTCACCACCCATTCTTTAGTACTTTCACTATGCAATGAAAAACATGTGTCATATGGTGTGTCCATTCTTCACACATGCAGACAATAGAGAAGGTGTGGACATACTTGAAATGCTACCACTTTCATTTCCAAAAGCCTTGAATCGGGGCAAATTCAACATTGATCAAATTGTAAAATTATGGTTTTCTCCAATCAGAATGAGATTACTAGTATTAAATGTCCTTTAGAGCATATTCCCAGTACTTTGGATGAAGTACTTGTCCCTCTTCGTTTTTGGAGCTTCAACTTTGCCTAAAGAATGTAATTTTCAATTGCACAATTCAATTGAGAGTGTTTTGCCAAGGCCACATCTCAATTATTACATGGTGGATTTTATTTGTGGAGACCATAATGAAATCTTATTTGTGGAGGTTGTAAGGAAATGAGTAATGACCTCTTTGAAAGATAGAACTCTTTCAGATTATAACATAAATAGTCCTTGAGAGAATAGTCATGTTTTTTTCCTTCAATTATAGTCTAACACAATTTCTTGGCTAAATTACCAAAACTAGCCTGTGCACCAATCTTTATTAGAAATGCCCAATAGTATTGAATCCGTACCTTACATTTTAAGTCCCATGACTTTATCTCTTGTTCACCAAGAAACTGACCTTGTGTCCAAAACCAAGACTGCATGTTCCCCATATTGCACCTATATAAAGTTTTAACAATTAGTCCAGTTCATGTACCTCAATTCACCAATATCAATGAGTCTGATCTGAAAATTGCAATAAAGCTTAATAAGAAAAATTCATGTTGTATTTTTCGCAAAATTGTTCATTCAACTGAGCTTTTTATGTTCTTCAATTTTTTAAATTTGAACATGTATATTACGTAGTTAGCACGTCACATCGTGTAAGGTCATTGTCACGTCATGTAAAAATTGACACTGCAAAGGTGTAAATCACACCCAGACTCTATTTAGAATATTTCAAACACATATTCTACAATATTTTGAAATATCTTATAATATCTCTGAATATCTTGTGGATTAAAAAAGTGTATATTCCAAGAATAATACTGCTACATGATGCTAGGACGTGACCGACCCATGTGAGGGTACATGAAAAAAGACATGAAAAATTCACGTTTTGTCATTTTTGACAATTATAATACTTTAATATTTCTTTGAGCTGATGCTAAGCTTTTCTTTTTGTAAAATTTTGTGTTAAATATCCAAATCCTCAAAGCACATAGATACATCAGCTAAACCATGTCTGAAACAGTAAAAAATGTGGACTGGAAATAAATCTTCCATGTCCTTGTTTTGTATATTAATGTTGCAACACTGCACAATCTGGGATGAGCATCAGCAAGGGCCAGTTCAATTTGTGGACCAAGACCAATTTCTCATTTGGTACTGATAATTTTGTTAGTTGGACCTCTGTGTATTAAAAGTCTTCAAATTGACAACCAGAAACCAATAGCAATAATAAATTGGCTGCTTTCCTGAGCAATTATTTTCACCTCAATGAGTTCTTTTCAAAACCAAGCCCCTATCTACAAGAACCCATCTCCAGCTTTTGAGAAACAAACTCGCAACCCTTAATACCAAGACCTCCATAATTTCTTTATTGGGTGATCTGAACTAGAAGATGACATCAAATTTGCAAAATATGAACTGTGGAGGACATGCAACTATTTTGGCTCAATGAGTTCTTTTTTGAATAAAGATAGCAACCCATGTGGTTTTGAACAAATTCACACAACCTTTAAAATCCAAGAGCTTCATTGTGTCTTTATGGGCTGATTCCAACAAGAATATAAGATTAAACCCGTCAAACACGAAATAAGGCATTTTCAGTCATGCCAGGTTTAGTTTCAGTTTTAGTTTAAGTCCCATTGTATTTGAAGCACATTCTTGATTCTTTATGAAATTATTCATGGTCTTCTGAATGTAGAAAGTAACTATCATGCAACTTAATAGTTTTTCCTTGAAACATGTAAATATTATGCGACTCGGCTTCATCTTGAGAATCCGACCATGATGGATATTCCAAATCTGGTCGGTATATCCATTTCCAAACCAGAACTTTGTGCTATCTATATGCCGCAATTGTAGCCATTGTTTTAAACTGAAACCCAACCAGATATCATGTGTCCAGCTTTATGGAATAATTTTTCCTGGAAACCACTTGTTAATTGCAGCTAGTACCAAATGGTGCTCTCTGCTATATATATGCGGGCACTTCTAGCCATTGTTTTACAACTGCGAATTGATTCGCAGTTGCGAATCCTTATCTGAATAACTTTTTTTCTTGGGACCACATAAAAATGTAGTGACTAGCAAATGGTGTTTTGGTGCTATCCATATGCCACACTTTTAGCCATAATCGTAGCAACTGCCATGCGTTTAGCCACACTTTACTCCACACCAATTAGTGGCATGCACAGGTTTTGTCCTTCGTGTCTCTGTTTTAGTGCTTCGCAATTGAAATCCCTACCACCCACACTAGACTGGACAGTCATTCACTATTTTGTCATGGGGTTTTTTTTTTTAAAATTGTGAGGTAGGTGGACTGGCTATCATTTACGAGACAACTTAGCCAAATTTGGCTAGAGGTCAGAGGAAAAAATCCTGATTTAGAATTTTTTCAAACCCCTGTATATATATATATATATATATATATATATATATTGGTGACATGCAAGAACCTATGGTCTAAAAGTAGCATATTCAACTTCTTTTCTCCTGGAAACATGGCAACTTTGGGTCAATTTATCCTCAAGAAAACCTTTGTTAAAGTCATAGCCCCCGTTTTTTGTTGGTGGCCAAGTGGGCAAATTTAGCTACCAAAATAGACCCTGGTTAGATAGGCATTTTTAATTAGTAATTTGACGAGATTTTACACTAGATTATCATTGTTAGTATGGGTCTCTATTGCTCCACACGATCATTTATGCACATTTTATCCAAGTTTCAAATATAAATAATCATTTAGAATAGCCATGTATAACCTCCATATATAAAAATGCCAAATCCATCATAGTGTATCATACTTGTATTTGTTATTACGAATGTGAAACTTTGATTTCATAAAAGAAAAGAGATAAGTTGCTTTCTTGATTCTCATACTAATGTACTTATTATGATTAATTCTATCATTATGTGCATTTTTGGATAAACTTTTCACTTATTCCCCAAACTGTAGATATGGCCTCCTTTGAAGGTGGGCCCTATATGAAACAATGTCATCTTAGGAGATCAATTTTCCAAAGACTACTTCCAACCACAGGTGCTCACTTGAGGAGTTTAGGTGGGATCCAATGTGTCATCCTTGGCCTGACTGCACAACCATAATGTGCAGCTTGATGTGATGCTAGCTTGGTACGGTTGGGCTCACCCATGACAATATATCTATTGTCAATTCCTAGTCATTGTCAACTACGAATTGACCATAGATAGAGTCAAATTGTCATTACATCCTCCACGGAGTCGAAGGTCATAAATGCATTCAAATCGATTGATTCATATTTTCAAGTCCAAGTCTATAAATCGTCTACAGTTTTAAACAGTTCCCATACTTTAGTTTCTGCACGCAACACACCGTTTCACTCCTTACCCATGACAATACATATATATGGCCAATTCCTAGGTGTAGATAGAGTCAAATTGTCATTATATCTTCAACAGAGTTGAATGCTACAAATTCATTCAAATCAAATGATTCATACTTTGAAGTCCAAGGTTATAAATCATTGCCAATTTCAAGGACTTCCCATACTTTAGTTTCTTTAGGCAACACACCATTTCACTCCTTTTTCTATGTTGTAGTAGTCCAATTGCTGTCTCTGTTCTCACCTGATTCCAATAAAGCAATTCACAACGTGACACTAGCTCACATATTGGAGATAAACCCTCCTTGGTTTTTTATTTTCTCCTACTCAATAGCCATTGACACAACTGATGGTCCATTGAAGGTCAATGTTCTGCTACTTTGCTTTTGGAAAAAACAACCCCAGAATCTTCTACATTAGCCACCAGCAAGTCCTTGCCATCAATGAAGATTGAGGATTATTGTAACTATTGTTGCTCCTTTAGAGGACCATTTCCACTTAATGTCAAGTATGTGGTAACTCACTGTTCCAAAATTTCTCTTTTTTTCAAATTCGCATATGCAATGTTAACTAATGCTAAGAACGAAATGGCATCCTTGTTGGTAACAAGTGTTAACATGGTGTTTACCTAGATGTTTCCTAATATTAAATTTTTTAAAAATGAAAATTCAACAAAAAAATTTCATTATTAAAATATATATTATATTATGTAACCATTCAATTTGTGACTATGCAATTAATTGTCATTTGCAACTATGTTTTGTCATTAATATAATTAATTTTTTTAAAAAATATATTATTATTATTATTGTAATTATGGTGCAATTAATTTATGACTATTAAATTTTTAATTTTTCATGTTGACTAACTTTTTGGACTTTTCATCTAAAAAGAAATCTTTATATCAAATTAGTTCTAAAAGTAGTTGTAACTTGATTATCTCTATGTGATGTACCTATATTTTTAATATACATCACAATGTTTATATATATAATGTTATATTTAGAGCATATCAAATATACATTTTGCTTATATTGTGGGTGGGCTAAATAGGCTAATAAAGTAGTGAAGTAAATAAGTAGATGAATTTGTAAGTAGGTAGATATGTAAATAGGTAATTAAATTAAGCTAATTATTTAATAATCAAGTTGGGGACATAAAAATTTAGATTATTACATATTAATTATATGCCACATTTAATAGGTATACTACTATTCATTACAAGTTAATTAATTAGTTTTAAAATTAATAGTTAATAATATTAATCATAATTAATTAGTTGATAATTAATGGATAATATTTAAAATTAGCATTTCATCATTATTATTATTTTAAATATTTTTATTACTTATTAATAATGAGACATTGATTAATATTTAAATTAATAGATAATAAAATCTACATTTTAGTTAATTATTTAATCAAATAATACTTAATCATAATTAGTAGGTATAAATAATATCTATTAGTTATTAAAAATAAATAATAAATAATTTCTTATTAATTATTGATGAGTCTTAATTTCACCAAGGTTTAGACAAATATTTTTTTGCCATATTTTACATTTGTCGATGTGTAGCCAAGTTTTATTCAAGTTTTAATCCAACCAAGTTTAGACAAGTTTTAATATCACCAAAATATAACCAAGTTTTAACTTAATCAATGTTTAACAAAATTTTAACCACATGTTAATTTAGCCAAAATTTAACAAATTTTTGTTTCATCAAAATTTAACCAAAGTTTAACCAAGTTTTATCCAAGGTTTAACCAAGTTTTAATTTAAGCAATGTTTAATCAACTTTTAACCAAATGTTAGTTTAACCAAGGTTTAACCAAAATTTTGTTAACTACAATTTACCAAAATTTTAATCAACTTTTAATTTAACCAAATTTCAACCAATTTTTAGTTTAAACAAAGTTTAGCCAATGTTTAGTTAAAGTTTTGCTAAGTATTTGTCAAGGTTGTCAAAATTGACATGATGTAACCATTTTGCGTTGGGTGTCACGTTAACATCCATCTTGATGTGTTTGTCAAGATTGACATAAGAAAAAAAATTTACACCCGGGCTACCACCATTACAATTGGCAAACAAAAATAAATTTGGTTGCAATAGGATTGGCAACCAAAAAATTTCAATCGCTAATCATGTGACAACTAAATATTTCAGTCACTATTCCTATGGCAACCGAAAATGTTTGATCACCAATCATGTGATTATTAAAAATCCTTCATATCCTATTACAACAGAAAGCATTTCATCACCAATTGTGTGGTGATTGAATTTTTTTTAAGTCGCCACATGTATGGCAACAAAAAACTTTCATTTTGGATTTCAATCATCCAATCAATCATGGATTGATCTCCACCATTGATTTGGTGATGGAATTTGGTGTTGTTTGGTAATAAAAAGTAAAAAGGTTGTAATCTCAATTTATTTACTCCTTTGAGGTGTGTGGGCTTTGTGTTGTTTAACAAACAACCATTGCCATATATCTTGGGAAGGAGGGGTGAAATCTTTATGGGTGTTCAAATTTTAAATTGTCATATTGCATTTACAATTGGTGTTGAATTTCAATTATAGCCCTAAAGGTGGAGTCCGATCTTATTATTAAATACCTAATTATATTATTCAACCCTATTGTTTTTGTGTTTTTTTTGTGGAAGGAAGGCGGAACATATGGAGTCCATGGTATTTGATGTTAATAAACAGGTAGGGAAGGTGAAATGCAAGTTTTGTGGCAATGTTATTTCATACCACAAGGATAAAATGCTTTTCCATTTGAACTATTGATATGATGGCAATGGGTGAATTATAATTATAATGTGTTCAAGGGCATAACCATGGGTGAAGGCCCTATTTGCTTGATGTGCCAAACTTGTCCCTCCACCACTAAACAATATGGAAGTACCGGCCCATTTCCTTGATGGTTGAATAGACGACGTGGTCATTGAAACGTTGAATCCTTCGATGGAAGGAGAATCTACTTCAACATCTCAAATGGAAAGGGCTCAAATTTGCACCCAACTTCAAACAACATAAAAGGTCCTAACATATTCACAAATAACAAGATTTGAACCTTTTGACAAGTTTCATTATCCAAGGGATTGGATAATGATGACTTGGCATTTTAATGCAACTATAAAATGATTAGAAAATGAACTTGATTTGGTAATTGCTATATGATTACATAATGATTATTTTATAATGACATGGATAATGAAGACATTATAACATTCAATGCAATTGTAAAATGTCTTTGGAAATAAACAACCTAATAATTATTTTATGATTACAGAATGACTGTTGTGTTGGTCCTAAATAGCTTTTAAGTAGCTTAGTACCTTAAATAGGTTTATGTAGCCCATAGACATTGTAAAGGGGTGGTAAAAACTCTTTTATTTTTACCCAAGGAGTTAGTAAAAATTAAAGGGGTGTAATTTGGTAGTCCTAGATTACTAAACTTTACACTTGTCATGACCTCCACTTTTGGGGGTAATGAATGTTAGTTCTAGGCTAATTTCTAGGAGAAGTGGAAGGCCAACTAGCACTTTCTAGAAGGTATAATAAGCCAACCCTTAGCCTAAAAGGTAGGATATGATTTAACTAGACATTTAGAGATTAGATGGGAAATTTACTATTCTTTAGGTACTCTAATGGGGATTTAAGGAAGAAGGAAGAGCCTTAATGGCTTTCTTTTTCTTACAAAAAGTCCCACCCCACTTATCTTTTTTTTCTCTATTTCTCTCTCCCTCTGTTTTTACCCCTTGAAGGTTTTTTTTGTTTTTTTCTTCGCACACACTCTAAAACTACCATCTTGGTTTACAACTAGGGCGGTAATCCTTCTTTATTTTCTTCTTTTCCCTTCTTTGGACAAGGGATGGTAGTCCCCAATGTGTGATTATGGAATGGTAATAAAAAGGGTTTTGTGATATCCTTTGGTGTGAGTTATAATACTAGAAGGTAGGCAAGAAGAAACAAAGGGTGGGCAGGGCAGTAGTCAATTATACCAATAGGTGGTAATGGCCCAAGGTTCCTAGCAATAGCTTGCTACAATGGCAAAGGGCAATAATTATACAACATAGTAGAATTATCGTTCCTTTTCTCCCTTTCCTTTGTATATCCTTTTAATTTTTTTTCCCTTATGAATACTAGTATGCTCTACTCAATGGCATGTTATTTTTCCTTAATATTACTAGTAATTAAATAGTAATTAAGGGGGGGCCTAATTGGGTCCTATTACAAGCACCCCTTAAGTAAGCTTTAAATAAAATGCTTACATAGCCTTAGGTAGCTTACATGACCTAATGATAGCCCCTAGGTACCTTACATAGGGTGAAAGCACATTATGGGGGGGTCAACTTGGGCAATTTCATGACATGTGCATATATTATACATTTATGAAATTTGTTGCCTTTAATTTTGGGTTTCACTTTTGGTGTTTGGGTTTCATATTTTGATTTTCACAAAATTAATGTTATTTAATATTACTTGAAGGAAATAATTTTAAAATAAAATAAAATTGAAAGAATATTGTAGGTGAAAGCATGAATAGGGGGACCGTTTCAATTGTTGCACTATATTATTTTGGATACATACAAATGTAAAATTTAAAGCCATATTCAAAATTAACATTGTTAATTTTTTAATTATTCATGTTTTCATAGACTTTAATGGGAATCATGATAAAAATTTTGGATGATTCTAAAAGGATTATGGATTCGTAATGGACTTTTGAAATGATAACATTACGTTTATCACATAAAGAAAATGAAAAATGTGGATTCAAAAAATATGTCAGAGTAGCGTCAAAATAAAAATTAAAAAATAAAGCATCATCAAATGAAAAAATTATTAGTGAAGTGCATTGAAACTTTCTTTATATATTTATTTATTTATTTATTTAAAATTCTAAAGGATGTGATTTTTATAAATCTTATCCTTGAGAATCCATTTCACATTAAAGTTTTCAATATTTTGCATGAAATTTTTTATCAATCACATGTTAAAGATATTCATAGGTTGGTTTATTAATATTTATGATTAAAAGCATAAGGGATAATTATAGGATTTATGGTTTCATAATTGTCAAAACTACAAAAAAAATCTCTAGTGTTAGATTATGGACTTTCAAATGCCATTTTTGAAAACCTAACCATGCTTTCATCCATGCATATATTTATGGTATATGCATTATAATATAGTATTTCTTTTCTTAGATTGCACTAGATTTGGGTTTGAATTAGTTAACCAAAAACATTTGAAATGATTTTTTTTTTAAATGGCCAAGTTCGCATATTTTGCCATCTTTCATTTGAAAGTGATTATTGTCAAATTTTTAATTTACCACATAGGGTGTAGGCATGGTCAAGTAGACAAAAACAGTAGTCCACCCAAAATGTAATTTTAAAATGACAGGATTTTTGATATAAACACATGAAAGTAAATTAAAAACTTGTGTAAATGGAAATATGATAAAACATGGCCCTTCATTTAGTTTATGGTAAGTTGAGTACAAAATTTGAAAAACTCTAGTATCATAAATAAAGTGAGAAGTATACTTGAACTTAATTAGGTCAATTTGGTATTCAAACCTACTTTTACACTAAATGTTTTATGTATTATGATTATAACATGCATAATTTTATAGTACAAAAGTATTTTTTAAGGCTTTCATGACTTGAAAATAGAAAACATTCAATATTTCATCTACTTGCAACCCATTTTATACGATTGGACATTACTTGCAAATAGATGCAATTTTGTAAAATCTATTTAAATCTACATGAAAAAGTTCATATTTAAAAGTTATAATATTAAAGTGAAAATTTATCTTCATATTAATCATTGAATAAAATAATACTCCTACTTTCAATGCATTAAAAAAAAATTGTGTTTACTTGTATTTTTTTCTAACAAGGAACATTTTTTGTCTACTTGACCATGCCTACACCCCATACTTATGGTCATTGCCCTGAAAAACACCAATTTGTGATAGGTTATGTAGGGCCTACCTAGGGTTATGTAAATTCTATAAATTTTATAAAGACTAAAAATCATTTCCATCCTTTTTTAATATATTTGCATTTTTTGATATGTTGTGATATATTATTTTGGCATAAATATATTCTAACATTATATCATATGAAATAAAAAAATGTACTATTTTTTAGCAATTGACTTATTTGGGTTTTGACCTACCATAATATGCAAAAACATTGTGAAAATCCTTCATAATAATGATATGGTTGAAGTTCAAACATGGGACCCTTAAAAAACAATACAATGTGACAATAATCTCGGCCTTCTCGTAATGTCCTTTGACCCCATAACCATGCATTAGTAGCCCATAGGTAGGCCTACATGGGCCTTATGTAGTTTACATAGCCCTTAGGTAACTTACATAACCCTAGGTAGGCCTTACATAACCTATCATAACCATTAAGGAACCTACATTACCTCTAGGTGGGCTAACATAACCTTTAAATAACCCTCATAACCCTATGTAGGCCTACATAACTCGTAAATAAACTTAAGTAATTACCCCCTAAGTGGCCTACATAGTCTTGGGTAAGCTATAGGTAGGCCTACATAGCTCATAAATAGCCCAAATAACTTGAAGTGGCTTACAAAACCCCCAATAGGCCCTAGGTTAGCCTACATAACCTCTAGGTAAGCCTATGTTTTCCTAAAGTAGGCCTAGGTCACTTGTCTAACCCATAAGTAAGGCTTAAATTATATTAATTTACTCAAGCTTATTTAGGTTAAAGTTGGTTAGCTAAGGTAGGTTGAATAGATTATGTAGGTATGATTTTTAAAATGTTTATTAAAATGTGGTGACATTATATCACAAAAAAAATGATTGATGCAATGGTTAAGAACTTGGCCTTTCAAAATGAAGGTGAGAGGTTCAAGTTTTCACGCTTGTAACTTAAAAAACCATCCTAGCATACCTAGGTTCCTTGCCTAAGTTCTTATCCCAATTTGGTTTTTTTAATAAAACCTTTAGGAAGCTTATGTTAAACAACTTGACTAGGCTTCTTAGGTTACATGTCTAAGACTCTAAATAGGTTTTAGTCATTTATTGTGCATGGCATGTGTATTGTTATAGTCATATCATAGTCATTTTTTTACAACATGTGCATTTTGATAGTCATAATTTAGTCATTTATTTCACAACATGTGCATTTTAGTTGATTAAAATGAACTTTCACCTAGGTGTCTTTTACCATTTGTGATCCAAGTTGGCTTTCGTGCATTATGAGAAAAATGGGTGTTTTGCAATTGTGCTTGCAACTCACTTTTTGAGTTGTAATGACCATTTGTAATTCATTGTATTTTCTACATTGAATGAATGTTATCGGACAAGTTGCATGGGTTGCAAGAAATGTAACTCATCATATATACAATCACACTTTAATGTAACTCATTGCAATTCAGTTGCAACTTTGTCACAATTCCTTTTCAACTATTAAGCAACTCCCGACTACAACCATAATGTCATGTTGATGTCATTTTTCATCCATTCATCAAATTTTAACATGCACATGAAGATTTTTTAGTGAATTTTGATAATTAATTATTTGATTAATGAATTCACATGAATAATTTATTATTAAGTTTAATTAATTATTTCATATTAATTAAATATAATACATATTAATTATTAATTAATAAATTATGAACAAATAATTCATTATGAAATATTAAATAGTAAACATGAATTTGAGTAAAAGACATCAAGGTATATAGAATCATATCCATATGTACACCCTTATTAAATGTTTAATAAAATATAATTTTTTTAATTTCACAAAAAAATTATTTAAATTTATTAATTTAGATTAAGGGTTATTTATTTAATATAGTTTTTAATCCATAGTAATTAAATAAATTAAGCCATAAATTAATATTTAATATTTAGTAAGTTATTTTTTTTAATCACAAGATACAACCCTTGTGAGTGTTGTGAGTCATGGATTATAATACCACAAATTGTTAAGCTTTAGTTCCATAGTTTTCCTTAGTATTAATAATTTGAATCCTGATAAACCTTTAAGTAATAATTATTAAGAGTTGAATTAGCCTTTGGATATTTTAACGTAGAAAACTCTTTTATTTAAATTGATGCAAGGCTTAGTTAGTTTTAGGACCTCGTAAACCTTTTTAAGTGCATTATCTTTTTATGTTGTAGAGAAAAGAAAGGGGATGTAGAATTAAATGTGATTTATTGATATATTAAGAATATAAGCCCATAATTAATAATAACATTTCGCCATGACAATATTAAGTCAGTATGTAGAATAATCTTTAGGCACGAATGATGTACTTGAAAGATTTCTAGGATACAGTCCTAATATATCTTTATTTAGTCTTCACTTCTATCAGACTCTTAAATAGAATCAAAATCAAACTTAAGTATTAACATTTTCACCTGATTGGCCTTAGGTGAATTATAACTTAGTAAACAACTTTAAGGGGATAGATCACAATTGCAAAAACTCCAAAATGCGACGAATGGTGTGAGCTAGGTATTCAACTCGATGCTCCATGGAAAGGGGGTTGATTGGGCCTTGCAGCCAACGATAATGGCCATCATCGGGAACCCAAGTTCGACAATGAAGACGAACATCGTCGTCTTCACATTGACATTCTTCAAACCTTTCTGGTGCGACTCCACAAGTAGGAACAAATTCTAAATAAATTGCTAAAGCATGTGGGTTAGGAAACAATCGACGATCCCATGCCGAATGATCGACTCGAGTGCGCACCACTCTTCTGGACGGTTCTTCTTTATGTGACTGTTGAGAGACATTCATGTCAAACGATGTTTCTTCAAGCTCTTCCTTTTCTACTAGTGAATGTGGAAGATTCGAAGGTGTAGCGACATCATCCGCCATGATTAAATTATCACCTACATCAACAAAAACCAAGAGGGTAGCAGAAACAATGTGGTACTTACATTCAGAAGGGGTCGAAGCTTTTTTATTTAACAAATTAGGGTAGGCGTAAGATGTGGGGGTGACGGCAAAACCTCATGAAAATTTGAACATCCTAGATCTAATGGATTCATCGAACCCTAATTTCAACGGTGGATTTAGAAGTATGTGGGGGTTTTTGTGATGCAAATTTCAATTCCAATTTACTATGTTCTACATAGTTAATTAGTGCATGGAAGAAAAAATAAGTAGGGGATATCAAAAGAGTAAATGGTACGCGGGGATGTTACTTTAACCATTGAATTGATTTAATAAAGTAAGGATTCAAGGATGTTTACTTGTTACTACCGATAAATTGTCCTAGTAGTTAGTTACTTGAAATAATTAAGATGAAGAAGTAGGATGTGAGGGTCAAAGGACGGAAAAGATAAGGATCAAGCTCAAGAATCTCATCAAAATATCCAAGATCAGGGGAAAGATGAGTCCTCCAATCCCACTAATCATGAGGATTGTCATCCTATTTGATTAGAGGATGGAATATTTTTTATGTTTCATTGGGCCCAAGAATTCTCATCTTAAAATCAATTAGAGGGCAAATCATTATCAATTCTCATTAGCTTTTGAAGGATGAGGAGGCCATTGATTGGAGGGGATGATTTCGAAGCTTCCATTAGACAAAGGGAACAAGCTTAAAGAAAGGTCATGGAGGCTTACCAAAGGAGGGAAGAGTATTTTGTGTTGGGGGGAGGGGAAAGGAAGAAAATGAATGTGTGAGGAAAAGATTAGTTCTTATGTGTGGAAAGGTGTTATTCATGAAAAATATGTGTGCAAGAAATAAGCATGGAAGGATTTCCATGACAAAACCTTTGGAGTTTTATTTCAAATAGTTGTTCCTCCCAAATCCACCGTTGGATTTGTGTCAAACTTAAAATAGTTTTTGTTTAGGAGGTGTAGAAGGTTCTCTCCAAAGTTCAGCATCATCGGGATTGCTCTAAAGGAGCTACACTTGCCGAAAGTAGAGGGGGTTGAAATTGTCTGTTTTTTCCTCAATCTAAGCAAGTGATTTTTAGTCTCAAGGCTTAACTTTTGATCAAAAAAATAAAAACTTATAAGATTTTTTAACATGGCTCCTTTTTTAGATTAAATTTTCAAAAATCCAATGCATGTTAAATTAAGAGGTTGTATGTAGATGTTATGACGAATGGAACAAAAGGGGTTCAACCATCAAGTGTGACATTGAATGAACATCAACATAATGCCCCTTCACAATCCATCATGGTGAGTTACGATTCTCCCACAATGTCTTTGTATCTTCCAAGTGGACACAACGCAGTAGATTCTTAGTGAACTTCATTGCATTACATTGAACCACCTTACTTGTTAGACTACAACTACATAGTAATTTCACTTCCAAGCGGGTTTTGTGAGTGTATATCTTCATGTTGAAGGTGTGCAAGAATACCTCACAAGTGCCAAGGAGTTATTTGTAAAAGAATTGGCTATAATCAATTCCACACTTGTTCATGTAACTTTAAAAAAAATTAGGTCTATAAGTTTGAATACCTTGATGTACCTTCAATATAAATATTTTAAATATAGTTTATGCAACATTGGGATCCCATTTGAGGTCTACAAATTCACACTTCATATGGATATTGAATTGGTAGTTTTTTATTAATGGCCAAGTAATGGCATCATAATGGTCATCCAATTGTAAAACAGTGCCAATATTATGGCCCCATAAAGGCACATATGTAACAACTAGTGGCATCCCGGTGGCCATGTAGTGGCACAACAATGGGCAAAATAGTAATACAATAGTGGTCATTTAATGGCAACATAATGGCCAACTAGTTACATGAACAAACTTCATAGTTAAATACAAAGCTTGTACCTCATGAATAGTGGGAATGTGAAAACATGGTGTAATCACACGTATTAAAGTTAGTTATAAAAAAGTTACTCAATGTGTAGTTCGTTTTTAATCATCCTAACTTAGTTACATTGTACAACTACAATGCAACTCCTTAAAAAATCAAACATAATTGATTACATGCATAAATACAATGCATATAAATTATCATATACAAAACACAAATTTAGAACTATGTGGCAACTACTAAACAACTAGCTCATTTTCTAACATGGAAATTTATTTATTAAACCACCATATTTATAAAATGTAGTTGCATAGGAGTTGTACTTTGGAAGATGTAATTGCAACATAGTTGTACTTGAGTGCTTTTTGAGCTCTAATTGTAGGGCAATTTGGTTTCTATGGACATGATTTCTCATAGTGATGTTTCATAACATGTGGATCTTATGTGGCATGATTGACTCCATTGTTGTCCTTTATGAGTATTGGATGGTTTTGCCACATCATGTCCAAAAGGACTTTGTGTCTTTATGACTCATTTGATGTGACTATGTTGCCTTTAGTCATATGTGTCTTTTATAATTAAAAAATTAATCATAAAATGAATCATACATTTTCAAATTTCTTCTAATGTAACTTAATTATGATCATCAACCAATTGTGAATGATTTTGAAAATTGTGATTTTCACATGACCATAAAATAAACTTAATCCAACATCATGCCATTGAACCTTTTTCTTCTTGGAACCAATGTTGAATGCAAGCATGTTAAAGTAGGCCAATTTGTGATCCTTGTTTTTTGAATGAAAGTAACCATAAAATAGTTTTTTTTAATTTGAAATTTGAAATATTTTCTTCTTTAATGATCGATACAAGGATGTTATTTGACTTGAATTTAGTAATACTATTTTATTTTTTTAATACTCATTTAAGTGGATTTTTGGAAAATGCAAATAGGTGTTTTGAATAGGTTTCAAATAAATGAAACAATGACTTCAATTGAATTTTTGATAAATTCATGTTGATGACACACTAAAATGTATTACTTTTTTTTTTATAATTCATAATAAAGGCCATATTTTTCCAAAACAGATTATAACACATTTTATTTAGTTAGTTTAAAACTTATTTATTCCATATTGTTTTTACACAAAGGTTCTTGAAACTTGGCATGCAACTTACTATAAACTTAATGAAATGCATGATGGTTTCATAAATGATACTTGAAAAGGTTTTGAATTTATTTTCTTACATCTATATAAAAAATAAAATAATATATTAGCAATGATAATGACAATAGAGGTTTAGCTTTTAGGTTTACCTATATATATTAACTTCTAGGTTTAGCTTTTAAGATTAACTTATGTTTAACCTCTAAGTTTATCAAGTAAGTTTAACTTCTAAATTTGGCCTAAATTCAACTTACAATAATTTAAAAAGGCCTATGCTAGCCTAAACTAAATTTGGTGGGTGGTTTAAATTAGCCTAGGCTAAAATATGTTAAGGTTTATAACTTTGTGGTGATTAATTATGCTACAAACACAAAGTTGTAGTATAATGGTAAGGACTTGAACCCTCCAAGTCGAAATGAAAGGTTTAAGTTCTCACACTCATAATTTAGGTTTACATAAATTCCTTGTGTAGGTAATTTACTTAACTTAGTATAGGTTTGTTTTTAATCCAGGTGGCCTAGGGTAGGTTCCCTAAACTAGGCTTCCTAAGCCTTGGTTGCCATGTGGCATCACACAACTAGGTCAAAAATATTGATTTCCTAACTTAAGGTTACCATTGCCCATAAGTGGTCAATAATATTTTTTTAATTTGGAATAGGTTGCCACGTGGTGATTCATGCATGGACAATAAGCTAAAAAATGTAGCCTAGGCTACAATGAAGTAGCAAAAAGAAATTAAATTTTTAAAATTAATTTATATCTTAAAAATTAAATATCAACCATTGGATGTAACTTCATGATTATTATTTGATTTAATATTACAAAATTCAATAACCATGATTACATGATTTTTCAAAATTGTGATTATCCATCCATTACAATTCAAAATGGTATGGAATGACATAAACAATTACCATCATGGCATAAATAACTATAGTCATGGTTGTGACTAGAAAGCATGAGTGACAAATCTAAATTGACTACATAGTCATTTATGAAGGCATGTACAACTAAGGTTTCTAATCATGAATGGAATCATAGACGTTGCCTTGTGGTGTAATGTAAATTGACAATAGGTAACATTTTATTGTTAGGTTTGAACGATGAAAAGTTGTGTTAGTTTAAGTCAATGATATATTGCAATGACTAGCACTTTAACAATGGTAACCCTAATGTTAAAGTAATATGACTGAATGACATTAATTTCATGTGTGAATGGACTATAGGTCCCACATTAAAGGCATTGTTCATGAAAGTAATGCACTGATAGAAAAACCCCCCTTTTGTAACATTTCAATTACAAAACATAATTGAAAGGAACAAATGTAATTGCAAAGTATTTTTTGCAACAATGAATTTTTTTTTCAACTACAAAGTAAAAAATTCAAATACTACAAGTCAAAAACAACATTCTAGTTGAAAGTGTTAACCATGTGTTAACACCACAACAATAGCCACTACTTACCATTTCAAACTGCATACTACTATAGTCAAAAATTGTTGTTAATTATTTTCGATTGGTGGATGGACTTCATCCATTGACTTAACATGACAAGAGCCAAAAATCCAATTGCAATTTCAACTAAGTTGTAATTATGTAAGTTGAAAATTTGGTTAGTGGTTTAGTGACATGTGGCACGCCCACAATGTTCACACATGGCACAATCACAAAATTTGGGGTCCACAAATAATTAAATGACACATGGCATGTTCACAAAGTTTGGGGTCCACGAATAATTAAATGACACATGGCATGTTTAAAAATTTTAAGGTCCACAAATAATTAAATGACATGTGCCACATCCACATCCATAAGTTAGGCCACGTGGTACTTAAATAAGGGCCACCTAACCTAAACATAGGTTAGGTTTAAACCTTAGCACCTATGTTAGGCCTACACCTAGGCACCTATGTTATATGTGAATTTAGGCCACATGGCATTTAACAAATGGCATCTTATTTCATTTGGTTTAGCCATTAGAGTTGAGCCTTTTTAATTAGCTCACTCCAAATGGCTATCACATTTTCATGTTTATTATGCTTTTCCAACAATCCTAGTGCACTCCTCCATATAAGTTGGATTTTTAGATTGGAAGCCAAACAATATGGGATAAACATTTTAGTTATAATCTAATTGTAACCCAATTGCAACCCAATTGCAACTCAAATAATTATGATTTAGTTCCAATTAAATTACAAATTAGTCTAAGTTTAGTTAGGCCTAGACCTAAACCAATACTCTACTTAACCTAGCTTTAGTTAGTTATGTTGATTATTTGTAATTATAATTATTCATCAACCATTTTTAATTTCATAATTATAAAATTAAACATATTATTATCATATACTAAATAATATGATTTTTTAAAATAAAAAAATTTGAAGGAATAACTATAACTATATATTATATAAATAAATATTAATTATTAATCAATATTTAAATATGACTAATTTTTATAAATTTTTGTTAACATTTCATAAAACAAAAAATTAACTTGAATATTTAAAACATAAGTAATATTTTTTAAAAATATGTTTGAATTATAGTATATTATAATACATTGATAACTAATAATTGGTTATAATTACAAAAAAAATATTAATAATAATATTGTAGCTAATAATTAAGCTAGGCTAATTATTTAACTATCATTATTCATATTGTTATCTAACTTGTTATAGTTATTATCAACTAATATAATGATTATATATGTATAATAAATATAATAGTGTTAAATAATAATAATTTCTGAAAAATATAATAATTTATTCATTATCTTTACTAACTATTCCAATCATTTATTATAGTTTAGTAACTAAATAAATACATAATAATTTTTTTAATTAAATTAAATTTTAAAAAAATAATTGGAACTAATAACCAACATTACAATATACATTACAATTTCAAAAAAGTATTAATTATGTATCATTACTTGATATGTTGTAAACTAACATTTGATTTACATAGAAATAATAAATTACACATGTAGTGAACATACACATTATTATGGTGATTTATATTTCAAAATTTTCTTAAATGTTATTTTGAAATTAAAATTTAATATTTATATGCACAAAAAGTATTTGCATCATACATAACCATTCATTAGACAAATAGAACTAACATGTAATTCAATTTTTACTGAATTTTTATTACAACTTAAAGAAAATATTAAATATAATGTGTATAAAAATGAATAAAAATTCAAGTTCCACAAATCTATTAATTATGTGTCATTACTTGATATGTTGTAAACTAAAAATTTGATCTACATAGAAATAATAAATTACAAGTATGAAACATACACATTATTATAAACTTATATTTCAGAATTTCTTTAAATTTTATTTCTAAATTAAAATTTACTATTTATATGCACAAAAAATATATTTACATGATACATAATCATTCATTTTATACAAATACAATTTACATGTAATTTAATTTAATTATGAAGGTAGGTAGATTGTTTTGTTTTGTTTGTCATGCTAAGAATTCCCAAACTAAAGTGCATGGAGTGCTATTATATCTTTGAAAACTTATCAATGAACAATGTTGCATTGACTTGGGTTGAGAATTTTTGGAGCTACAATGCAAAAGTTGTTGATTATTGGACCATTTTTTTCAATAAACATTAATAAAATCATAAATTAAAATTACATTGGAATCCAAAGGTGTACTTGGTATTGTAAGAAAGTAGTTGTTGAGTATGATTTAATGAAGTTTATTTAATAATTTTCCAAACTTGAGGTTTGGAAGATATTGAATTTTTAATGAATTTTGTTGTTGAAATTCAAATAGATTACAACAAATTGGGTTTGGAAGGGAAAATGAATTGAGTGTGTTCACACTTGGGGCCAACAACATAAGCTATGTTATTTATCCATGAAGGAAGGTAGTTTGTTTTGTTTTGTCATAGGGTATGTGCATGTTATAGTGGTTCACAAATCAGCACTTGAAAACATCACCTTACTCCCTATTTGCCTAATATGACTAAATTTGATTGGGTTAAAGATAAACTAAATTCATGACTTGCACAATAATACGTGCATACTGTACATTTGTTTTTTTTCAATCATTTCAAATTTGTGGGTTTTCCTTCCTAATTAGGAACCTATTGTGCTCACAGTGGGATTTGCATGTGTAACTTGGACCATGTATGTTTTGTTTCTTTCAAGCTCATGTACCTGGATTGCCTATAATTTTGTCTTTTCCTTGCTCATGTACACTAAAACTTGATCATGTAATCTTGTTAGCGTTTGATACTTTGTGTTTAATGATTGAATGCCACTAAGGTTATTCATTATGTCACAAAATGTGTGTAGTCTAGAGAGTATAGAATCAAAATGACAAGTGAAGGTTGAAGGTGGATTAATTCTATATGTAGAACCTTTGTATGGCAAACCTCTTGAGATCATATTTGACAAAAAAACTCAAATGACCCTGTAGTTAGTTTGTAGAGAAATATAACTTTTGCAACAAAGGTATTAATATTAAGAGGTTGAAGATTGGGAAGGATTGCACAAAAGAAATGTAAGCATTGTTTGGGCCCTGTAATGGTAAGAATGGCTACTACTACTACTTCAACAAAAATGAGACACTCATTAAACATGTTGAAAGTTGTGGATGAAAGCTCATGAACGCATTCAAGTGTCAAACACAAGGTTGATCAATAAAGTTGAAATTCAAAGGATTGTATGCGAAAGAAATGGACAAGAGGTGAATTGGGCCATGTTTGTAGAATGGACAATTAGAGATCAACTTCGTAGGTTAAACCATATTCAAAAAGTAGGTCAAAATGGAGGCTAGAGGTTCGGAAGTTAGGGTGGTTGGTGACAAAGAGGAAACATAGTTAAATGAAAAGGTTCTTTAAAAGACATGTTGTTCAATCATCCATTAAGGAATAAATCACACCCTTGCACTTTTAATCTTAAAGATTTGAGTGAATGACGTAACATTCTTTCAATTTTAGAAGTTGAACGTTCTTGACAGAAGGCCCTTTTGTCTTCTTTTGTTAAATTAAGAGATAGTTGTCAACATGAGCTATCACTTATTAATACACAACTTAAAGATCATATTGACTTAGTTCAGAAAGCAAAGTCCAAGCTGCAAGTGTTACAACATGATCTAGATGTTATAGATGTACATTTGATAGAATTGAAAGCAACCCCAAACAACAACAAAGGGACATGTGTGGCTTTTAGGGTTTTACAATCTATTCAATGGAAGTTTGATATTTAGCAAGGCATCCTTGAAGAATTCAAAGAGATGCTTGAAGCCTCTCAAGTCACTAGTAAAATACCTATTTTTTCAAACTAACCAAGTTGACTTGATGGGCCTTTTTTACTAGAGAACATGTATTTTTTACTAGAGGCCAAGGGCTTGAATGTCAATAGGTATTTTTTTATTAATCATTTTGACTGGAATGACCAATTTAACAAATAATCAAATTGAACATTTAGTCAAAATGGACTTCAAAATACCACTTAGTCAAATTAATTTAATGGCTTGGTCAATAAGACCACCCAATCTAGTCAAATGGGCAAGTGCCCTCATCAATAAAGCCACATATTATATTAAATCAATCAGGTTAACTAAATAGGCTTAGTCAAAATGGCCAATGGCATAGTCAAAAGGGCCAATGGCAAATTCCAATATTAATTAGGTATCTTGGGACTACATGTAACATTTTGATTATGTTTGACTAATGAGGCAAAAGTTGAAAAATGTAAAAGTTAACTAATCGTAACTAAATGAATCATGAACAAATTAATTGTGATTAAACTAATTATATATATGTGGTTTATCTAATTGTGGTTAAATTGACTATATTGAAATCAATTATGGTTCAACTACCTATAAAAAATTAATTAAAATTAAAACTAACCATAACTAATCTAAGCATGTTCAATTTAATCATGTTCAATAACTATGGTTAGTTTAACCATAGATTTTTTAGTTGTATATGTTTAACCCATGACAATTAGTTTAACATAATTAATTTAACCATGGTTACTATAAACATAACTAAATTAACTATATTTATTTTTAACATATTATTATTTTACCTTAATAAATTTAACCATAATTAATAGACCCATAATTAATTTAAAACTATTGTTAATTTAGGCATGGTTAGTTTTGCCATAAAATATTTATTCATTGGTTAGTTTAGCCATATTAACTTTATTAGTGATTAGTTTAGCCAAATGTATTTACTCATGGTTAGTTTAATCATTTCTAATTTGACCATGGTTAATTTTTCCATAATTATTTTAAACATTTTTATTTTAGCCATAATTACTTCATTCATTTTGGTTTTAACCATAAAATATTTATTAATTAATTAATTTAGCCATTTCTAATTTAACCATGGTTGGTTAGCCATAAAATGTTTATTCATTAGTTAACTTGGCCTTATTTATTTTATTCATGGTTAATTTCATTATATTTATTTTACTCATGATTGATTTAATAATTTTTAATTTGGCCATGGTTGGTTTTGCCATAATTACTTTATTCATGGTTAATTTAATCATTGTTGGTTTTGCTACAATTAGTTTAACCATTCTTAATTTTTCCTAGGTTAAATTGGCCACCTATTTAAGTTATGTCATGTAAGTATGTGGTTAAATAGCCTAAATACAAGTAGGGTCAATTAATAATCAACAAAATTATACATTATAACTATTTTTATATTTTATATAATTCAAGGATTTATAATATGGTTATAATTATTAATTATAACTAAATACCTAGACATTAACTATTATTAATTTATATTTATATTTAATTAACATACATATTTACTTATCTCTTTATTTATTTATTTACTTCATTTATGTATGTTACATAATTATTTAGGAATAAGGTTGTGTGAACTAAAATGTTTTAGTGTTGTGTGGACATGAAAATGTTTTTCCCTCCCAAAAATTTGTCCCATATTATTTATCATCATTTCCAAATGATGAACAATATAAATAAATGCAACATAAGCATCCAAGACATTAAAAAATATTTTAAAAGGGAGGCCACTTCGGATGAACCAATTGAAAAGCCTCAATTTTAAAGGCCAAATTCAAAATGAAATAGGATTTTTTTTCCTAAGTCATCTAAGTGTAAGTTAATTTAGGTGGTGTACATTTAAACCTAGTAAAGGTCATAGTTTAAGTTGCCCTAGTAGGCTTTTTTACCTAATCATTAGGTATAAGCTCCTACACCTAAGTGTGAACCATATTAACACAACCGTGTGCGGTAGTTTCAATTTTTAAAAATTGCATCAAGGATATTCGAGTGTGGTAAAGTTATTAGGGGTTTTTAACAATTTCATGTTAAAATAAGGGATGATGAATGCGCATGGTTGCGTGGGGGGGTTGTTTTCTTTTTCGAAATACGATATTGATGAATAAGGTGTTGGATTAATTCCTTTCTTCAATAAAAAGCTGATAACCATAGTTTTAGGACCTCAATTGCATAATTAGTGATGAAAGATCTTTAGAGGGTTGGGGGTGGAAGCAAACACCGAAATTCGTGATGTTCAGCAAAACATTGGTCTTGTTCTAGTATTTAGTGAATAGCAAGGATGTTGAGATTCATGAAGTAGTTAAAGAGGTGTCAATGAAAAGTCCAATAGAGATAAAACAATATTCAAGCCCATGGTTAACACTAACATTTTGCCATGATAATATTGAATTAGTTCTCTAAAATAATCTTCAGGCACTAATGATGTGCTTGTAAGATTTTTATGATGTAATCCTAATTCACCCTTACTCAATCTTCACTTTTATTAGGTCCCTAAATAGAATCCAAATCAAATTTAAATCCTAGCATTTCCACTTAAATAACTTCAAGTGAATTACAATTTAATGAACGACTTAAAAGGGATAAATCACAACTACCAAAAATCCAAAATGCAACGAATGGTGTGAGTTAGGTATTTGGTTCAATGTTCCATGAAAAGGGGGTTGATTGGGCTTCGTAGCCAATGGTAATGGCCATCATCGAAAACTCAAATTCGACAATGAAGACGAACATCATCATTTTCACATTGACATTTTTCAAACCTTTATAGCACAACTCCACGAATGGGAACAAACTTTAAATAGATCGTTAAAGCATGTGGGTTAAGAGACAATTGACGATCCCATGTTGAACGATCAACTCGAATGCACCACTCTTTGGAACGATTTTTCGTCACATGATCACTGGGAGCCATTCACGTCAAGTGGTGTTTCTTCAAGTTTTTCCTTTTTTACTAGCACAATTGGAGGATTTGAAAGCGTAAGAACATCATCCACCATGACTGAATGTTCACTTTCATTAACAAAAACCAAAAGGGTAGCCGAAACAATTTGGTACTTGCGTTTGAAAAGGGTTAATGCCTTTTATTTAACAAATTAAGGTAGGTGTAATGTGTGGCAGTGACGATAGAACCTCATGAAAACCTAAACATCTTAGTTCTGATGGATTCATCAAACCCTAATTTTGACAATGGATCTAAAAGTACATGGGGGTTCTTGTGATGGAAATTTTAATTCCAATTTACTATGTATTACACAGTTAATTAATACCTAGTAAAGAACAACTAGGGGATATTAAAAGAGTAAATGGTACACGAGAATGTTACTACTATCATTGAGTTGATTTGGTCAAGTAGGAACTCAAGGATGTTTACTTATTACTACCGATAAATTATCCTAATAGTTAATTATTTGAAATAATTAAGATGAAAAAATAGGATGTGAAAGTTAAACGGACAAAATGGACAAGGATCGACCTCAAAAACCTCATCAAGATGTCCAAAATAAGGAAAAGGATGAGTCCTCCTATTCCTTTGGTCATGAAAATTATCATTTTATTTTATTAGAGGATGGAACCCTCTTAGTGTTTCATTGGGCATAAGAATTTTCATCCTAAAATCCATTAGAGGGCAAATCATTCTCAATTTTCATTGGTTCCTAAAGGATGAAAAGGCCATGGATTGGAGGGAAGGATTTCCTCAACTTCCATTGGACAAAAAAAACAAACTCAAGGAAGAATCTTGAAAAGCTTGGGAAATGAGTTTTTGGGAGGTCTTTTTCTTATGTTGTTTTTTTTAGAAAAGGGAGGAGAAGGATGATGAATCTTAGTAGATGGTGGAAAGAGGGAAAGTGGATTGGATGTTTGTAGTATTTCGAAAAAATAGAAATGAGTAGGATAATGTTGGGAGCTTGAAATTTTTTAAAAATTTCACAAACCCTCTCGAGTTTGGTAGCATAACTTCTTACTAGTTTGGGTGTAGAACCTACAATTTGGTAGAAAGATGCGCCTTGTAATTAACTTTTTAATGAGCTAAGGCAAGCTTGATTTGGACAACATATGCAATAGGAGTAATATTTTATGTGATTGGTGGTCTAGAGCCAAGTTGAACTTGGTGTTGAATCCTTAAAAATTGGTTTGAATGGGTGACAACATAAAATTCTAGGATTTGGAGTGTTCGAGCTTGGAAAATAAATCTATCAATTCTAAATCGTAAATCATGCATAAAAAGCAAGCTATCTGGTTTTAATTACAAACGCAACTTAACATCTAGAAATACACTTGTATTTTTTTCCTTCACCGGTAGTGTATGTACTTTCAAGTATAGTCACCTCATAAAAACGAGAGTAGAGGGACATAAAGTCACTTCACATTAGGCCTAGGAGTTTAAGTTATAGGTTCTTAGACATAGGGACCTTAAAAGTAGGTATCTAATTTTAGGCTTAACTTAAGTTGCTTAGGTTCTATCCACGTGGGAAAATTTAATGGCCAAAGTTTAAATGCCACATGGCATAACCTAATGGTCAATGTTTAAATGCCATGTGGCATAGCCTAGGTGGCCAATGTTTAGATGCCATGTGGTTTAATTTGGATGGCCATT
>Ga0116231_10002039_pt1 | contig 42249 bp, 27 predicted proteins | sample S1TSphgellanicum_2_FD_89695 | JGI IMG/M metagenome (GOLD analysis project Ga0116231, IMG submission 89695) | Host-associated microbial communities from peat moss isolated from Minnesota, USA - S1T2_Fd - Sphagnum magellanicum MG | ecosystem: Host-associated > Plants > Peat moss > Unclassified... | reverse complement strand
TCCAGATGTGGAAGATGTCTCAAACTTGGACTTAGGATTATGAGCAGGTTTGAGAAAGATTTTCTTTAACAAGTACCCTCACCACACATGGGTTCAGGAGATGTTTGCAGTGAATGGTGGAATGTATGGCCAGGTGTATTCATTTGCAAGCTTGCCCTGGTGATGAATGTTTGTTTCAATGTATTGGCATTGGACCTAAAAAAGAAAAAAAACCAAGGAGGATGAAAAAAAAGAGGAAGAAAAGTTATTGGAACCAAGGATAAGAAAAAGAAAAACTACAATAATGGCAGCTATTACAATAGATTAAATTAAGAGGAAAAAAAAAGAAAAAATGAAAGAAAAAAATAGGTTTTTCAAAATGTTTGGTAGGTTAGGGTAGGGAAAACTATATATTTAAAAAACAATCATTTAAAAACAGTTTGAATGGCCTCATCCATGAGTTAGTGCATTGGTGATTGTTGGGTCACCATGGCTAGTTTTTAAAATTTGAAGTTAACAAATATAGGTAGAATATATTTATGCCTTTGATCAATGGTTCTAAAATCCAATAAAGCAGTTGTGACCCTTGATTAGAGGTTTTTAAAAATCACAATGTTGGTTTTGACTTTTAACTAAAGTTTTAAAAAAATAAAGGAACCTACCTTTCTTTCATGAACATTTATAGTTTAAAAAAATAATACAAAACCCAAAACATGAGGTTCTTTTAATTTTAAATATATTAAAGATTTAGAACCAAAGGTTTCGAAATTCTGAATTTTTTTAAGAACTCAAACCATAAGATCTTTGATTTCTAAAATTTTTGAAACCAAAAACCAAAGGTTTTTAACAAAATCAATGAAACTACACAACATTGGATATAAAAAATAACTAATGGTGGGTGGTTATTAATTTTTTTTCATAACCAATTTGTAGGTTTGCTAATGCCATTCACCATCTCAAAAATGGCCAAGCTCCTATCTTCATCAATTTTGTAAGAAAACAAACTTTCAACCTTAGATATTGCATGCAAATGATAAGACTTCAAAAGCATAAGAAACAAGGATTTCATATCACATTTTTGAACTATAACCACCCCATGTTCATGAAAGAATTGATCAATTTCAACCTTTTTGATTTAAGATTTAATATCAAGGCTAGCATATTATTATATCCTATCAAAAAAGAAAGGAAAGAGTCAATCACTCCATTGACCTCCTTTTTAATGTTCTTTGTAAAAGTTCCCAACTTAATAGTTAAGCTAGGATCATCATCAATCAAAACATCTGATAAATTATGGAGATGGCTCATTTTTTCCTTTAGCTTTAGACTCATGGATATGGTTACATTCAAAGCATCATTCAATAACTAGTGACTTTTGATAATTAGTTTAAGACACAAGCAATGATAATAAGACACAAAATGTTTTTTATAATTTGTGATATATGCCATGTGAATGAAGGGGGCAAATAGTTAGTGACCCTAGGACTTATGCTATTGAAATAGAGGGTAATGACCTTTTGAAATTGAAGGGCTTCTTAAAACATGATCAATTTGCTTGGAAACATGTAGAATTCACATTACTAATTATAAGGCAACATTTTGGAGTACAAAAATTCAAAACAATAAAAGGGGGAAAAATCAAAATTAATGAACTTTCATTTTACCTTGTTTTGACTAATCTATTCAATTTTTTAAGCTTTAGGCCTTTAATAATCCAAGCTTTCATCTATTCTTGTCTTCCTTATCATAAATTTTCAGGCCATGCAATACATTTTTGTAAATATTCTTTGGTAGATGTAATGGAACATATTTCAAACCCCTAAAGACTCTTTATTTAGTAATTGCATATTATTAACAAACCTTAGAGAAGGCATGTCCAAAGCAAGTCCCCTAAAAGCTTTCCATCACACCGAAAGTTTTAAAATTTACTATTGAGTTCAAGGCAACTACCATCGTATTCAAATTTGCATCTTCATATTTAACATTTAAACAAGGATCTTTTTTATGAAACCATATTGCTTTTACTAATGTTTGCCTTCATGTTTCAAATGCATCAAATAAATCAATTGTAATATATTTAAACATACAATATTTTTTCAAGAAACTCACAACCAATGCAAAAACATCACATGTGCGCCTCTTTGGACATTCACAAATCAAAACTTGAAGTAGCAAAAACACATTCTACCAAGACCCAGTAAGACATATGTTTGTTTTGTCTTCTTAACCAAATTTGAGAACATTTTTTGACTAAAAAGTTTTCTGGAAAGGAAAACAACACAAAGGCATAATTTCATTATTAAATGTTTTAACCAAATATTTTCAACAAAGTAAATGGGCAAATGGTGCTTGATAATTATTAAACCAAATTTCTCCATAAAATCGTAAAGATCTATGGTCCCAAAAAAATTAGAGATTGCACTTGCACTTACTCTAATAATTTTTTGGTAGTTTATTTTTCCAATGGACTTTTTAGGTCGTTGTTCACTTCTTTTTCAATGTTTTCAGCATTTAGTCCCTAGTTTACTTCCACATATTTTTTAAGGCAATTATTCCATTATTTTTGAAATATGAAACAAAACACTTCCTTAACGTATGTTATTTGTTCCAATATTACATGACCTATTAATTGACTATAACACCACATGTAACACATGACTTGTGGCACCTTAACATCAATTGGTGATTCATCATTGACACAAAAAAGACCCGGTTATCTATGAACCAAGTATTTCAATGGCACTTGTAATGAAGTCTTCTTCTACTTTTTAATTTTCATGATGAATCAACCACAAATGAATTAGGAGTCAAAATCAACCAAACATTGCCTGCTTTTTAATATAAAAACAAGCAAATTATCACACAATGGTTTAACCTTATATGGTAGGTCCAAACAAAATCATGAAAAATGGTGGAACTTTTAAATAGATTCAAAAAAATTCAATGCAAAGTGAGTTTGGCAAAAAAACATATCCAATGTACAATAAAGTTTTAAATGTCACTCACACATTAAAGTTATCAACATAATACCCAATTACAACATAGTTTGGTCCTTTATTTCCTATTTCATGCCTTATTTTTGGGTATCCTTATGTTAACCCAATCAAGGACAAAACCCCAAAAACTAGAGATGAATTATGGAATGATTTTCATTTTAAATGATTTAAGTGAATTAAAGGTTACCCTAGTTGGGTTGAAGGATCATGGGTATTTAAAAATTGAAGGGTTATAGGATTATGTGATTTAAGGTATAGGATTTATAATTTTTTTGTTTAAGGGGTTTGGTTTTAAGGTTTTGGTTTTAAAGGTTTAGTTTCAATTTTTTTTAAGGTTTAGGATTTGTGGATTTTAATAGTTAATAATTTTTAGGGTTTGGCCTTCATGGCTACTTTTTAGTTGTTCTTTAATGGTTTGGGATGTAAAATCATCTTAATTAAAATTAGGGTTTGGGCTTTAAAGGTTTTTTTATTTTTTATTTTTTAGGGTTTACATCTTAAGGTTTTGAGTTTTGGTTTTAAAATTTAGGATTTCTAATTTAGGGGTTACTTCTAAATGTTTATTTTAAAGGTATTTTAGGAGTTACTTTTGATTGTTATTTTTTAGCTTTGGGCTTTTAAATGTTTTTAACAAAGTGTGAAAACATGTACTATTAGAGGAAAATGTTGTAAATTTCCTTTCACATTGCATGTAAATTGCCTTTCACATTGCATTAAGAAGTTACATACCCTCAATTCCAAATCTCATTTTGGGTATCACCCTACGTGATACCCAATGGGTTCTTTGTGTGATAATTAATTGAATATCAAGTCGATTTTGGACCATAGTTTGGTACCCACCCAACATTGGTAAAACCATGTTTTGGCATAATGCATTTTTACAATTGTATGTAGAAAGGTTCTCATTGTATGTTAACAATTTTTAAAAAAATTGAATGGGTTTTTCACTTTTCTATAATCATGTGTGAGGTTATATTTATATAAATTATTATTTTGTTGTTTTTATGTCTGGGTTTTTCATTTTTTTATTGTTGTGTATGGGGGTTAAAGCCATGTGTTAAAAGTTGATTTTTGTTTTGTGTTTTAACCTTTTATGTTTTCTACACAAGTTTTTGACTTTGTTACAATTGCATGTACGGGGTTATATTGCTCACATTTGATTTTTAAAAAATAAAATTTTGGGTGCAAGTTTTTCATTCATTTATAATCACATGCATGGGGATTACATGCTCTTATGTAAAACATTAAAGGGGGTTTTTTTTTCTTCATGCGAGTTGTTTTTTGTCACATGTTAGAAGTTGATTTTTTGACTATTTTTTTTTCTTTTTCTTTAGTTTTGCAATTTTTTTGGACCATGTGGATGTGGGTGATGACTTCACATGTTATCAAAAATCATTTTTAAATTTACATATTTTTGCTATTTCTTGTTTAAATTGAATTTGTACATATATATCATTGTATTATGAAATGCCAATTCATTCTATGGTAACAAATTTACTTTGTATAATGTTTTTACTATTAAATGTTATATATGTATTCTTACAAATTCCAATATTGACATGATGACAACTAGGTGTGTTGACATTAAAATGAATGTGACACGTCTACACTAACATGTATAAACTTGGTTTGAAAGGACATTCACAAATTAAAAAGTCACTCAACATGTAACCACCACTTAGGTTTACAAAATTATTTTTATTCCAAGTCTCATGAATGTATACAATAACATTTTAATATATCAATCTAATAGTTTGATAACTCTAAAATTAATCCAATAAATTATAAAATATCATTAAAAAATACAATTATAAGTATTGTACTTATACTTTATTAAACATTCAAAAATCATTTTTGACGAATTCCACTCTTTGGTCAAACAATGGTTTCTTTGACCATTATTTAACCATAAACCATTGACATTACCAACTTTCAAGACTATTTAAGGATGGCCCAAGGGTGCACATTAACTTCTTCATTCATGAACGTACCTTTGACCAATTATTAATTAGCCTAGGTATGTAAGGTAGTTAAATTATGTAGTTATGACCCAGGTAGATATTTTAGCCTACACAAGTAGGGTAATTACACTAATAGTTTTAATCATCTTAGTCATTTAAAAACTAATAGATTATAGTATAAATAAAATTTTAAATGAATTTTTTTCTAGATTAAACTATGGATGAATCCAAAGTTGCAATAAACCCATGATTACATTATTCACTTTTTTTGGGTTTGCTGAATTGAAAATAGGTTGTTATGATGATGTTAATGACAAAACATGTCCAAAGTGAGATTTGAACCTTCATTTATTTGGCCACAACCCAAAGTTCTTACCATTGGACCACCACTTCACATGTTGAAATAAACTATTATCAAAAATATATAAATACACATTCTTAATAATATCATGCACTATAAGTTTATTACATAGTTCAAATCAAACATAGTTAATCATTTCAAACAAATCAACTGAATTGTATAGTCATTTTAATTGTGATATAATTAAGGAAAAAATCATGTTTTTTTAGTGTTTTATTTGTTGATCTTCCTACTATAGTTTACATATTCTAAAGTAGCCTATAGCAGACTATGTACTTTATAATAACCTAAATTAACTTGATTCATAGCTAGATTATTTTAACTATTTTATGTACTTTATATAATTACATTAATTACTTTAATTACTCCAACCTATGTAGGTAAGGTAACTAGGTTAAACTACCTACATAAATTAAAACAGAATATTGTAATACCTTTTCAAGTTTGGCATATATTCATGTAACCAACCAAGTTTGGTTTGATCCTTGAACATCTTCAAGTAAGTTATTGCAATGACTTTTTGACCACCTAACCATAAAAGCACTAAACTTCTCTTCTATAAGCATTTTTTTATAATAAATTTAATACAAAGTGCCGAAATTCTCAGAATTCAAATTTTAACTGCCAAAATAAAAATGAAAATTAAATTAATTATTTGGCACCTCAATGTCGAACCTGAAAAGGTACAACAGTAATATAATGACAAAAAATATGATTTAGTGGAAAAGTGGAGCAATGGTCAAGGATTTGGTCCTTTAATATAGAGGTGAAAGGTTCAAATCCAAATAATTGCAACTAGTTATCTACTTACACCTTAAGGCTAATTAGGCAACCCAATTTAAATTAACTAGCCATGTTAGGCTACTTGGCCTAAGGCCTCCGTTGGTGAATTATGCTTCTTGGTTACATCCAAGTAGGGGATAATTATGTGTTAATTTTTTCACTATGTTGTCAAAGAAGGTATTGTTTGGGAAGTACATATTATGTCAATGATTACAAAAACTTCTAACCTTATTTTTGTTTAAAATTTTAATATTTGCATATTTAAACCACTCTAAAATTAATTAAAATTTTGTGTTTGCATTAAATTTTGACATTATATTTTTGTTTTAATTGCTAATTACAGTTGATTTGAGCATGAGGAATGATGAAGGAAGGATGGTGAATATGCATGATTACAAAACATAATGCATGAAATGCATAAAATTAGTTTTACAAACACATCAATAGGCATTTCAATACCAAATTACACTTTAGATGATAAATATCATGTATAACACCCACAAGTCAATATATATATTAGACAATTGGTTTGTTTCCATGGGACGATATACATAAAAAAAAATGAGGTTTTTCAATTCCAAAATCAAAGCAAACAATTTATGCATTACAACACAATTATGCTCTTACAAAAGTTATATGAACATATTTAAATTTGGTCAAAACTCAAAATCCTAAACTTGAAACCAAGGGTCTAACCTTAACTATAAACCAAATCTTTAATCTATAACCCTAAGTTTCAAATCTAGTCAAAACCTTAAACCCTATAAAAAAAAAACCTTAACCCTAAGTTTGATTATGTTGATTATTTACTTGTCAAATGACACATGCCAATTGACCATTCAATGTTCAAATGACATGTGGCAATATATGGTTGGCAACCAATTTCCACATGTCATTTTTTACCTTGTTGGATTAATCCCAAAAAATAAGATTTTTCTTTAATTCCCAAATCACTTGACATGTGGCAAGTTGTGATTATACCTACCATGTGTCCACCCCATAATATACAATTAAAAATCTATTTCCTATTTCATTTTTTATGTGAATACAAAATAGCCCATTAATTTTGTAACATTTCATGATTAGGTTTATGTCATAATTAGATGCCACATGTATACTCATGAAGATGTGTTTATTTATTTATTATTCATTGATCCAACAAGTGTGATTGAGCCATGTGGTATATTAGACTATGACAATCATGACTCTAGTCACATGAGCAATACATACTCTAATAGAAGCCATGACCATAGTCACAAAGACATGACTACATTTGGACATGGTGCTTATGACTAGGACCATGTTTGTAACATAATCATATAGATATGATTGGCACATTCAATTGCAAATGCAATCATGAATATAATCATAAAACCAACCTTTTTGGCAAGTTGTTCCTAAATTGCATATTATATAGGGAGACAAACAAATAGATTTGTGAAATACTTCAAATGAGCCAAAAGCTTGGCCATGCAATGGTGCAACAACCACTGAGTACTAACTACTAGAATTGTAAGAATGTAAGAACCTCTATCAAATTTTGATGACCCTAAGCAGAGGTAAAGAAACATGTCCCCAATGATGTTCTCAACTTCCCAATGGGTTCACCAGCAACCCAGCAATCAAATGTATAGTTTATTCAGGACAAAAGAGTGGATTCCTTATAAAGTGGTTAGGGTATGGATCATTTGAAAAACCCTCTACAAACCACACCCTTAGCTATTGCAAAGAACAGCCTAACTATTAAATTATCAGGATGAGAAGTTGAGTCATCTCTCAGTCGCCACTATGAGGAGTCCATATGTTTCGATTTCCCCTAACCCCTATCCTTAAACCCTAAACCCTAACCCCTATCCTTATTATCCAATAATCCGCATCAATTGACCTCAGGAGCTGTAGTTTGTGCACTACCATTGCTGACGGAGAAAGACCCAGGATTCTGACGCTGCGCCAGTCTGTGTGACCAGAGATTGATTTACTTGAGTGAGTTGTAAGTTTGTAGGTAATTAGTTATTGTTTCTACTAGATTTTCTGGTATTGTTTTAGGAGAATCTAAAGAGATCCAAGTGTGGTGGATATAAACTTGTAGACCTGAAGAAATCAAATGAGCACCCACCAAGTTTTTTGTTGTCCACGGATGGATGGTGGGGTTTTTGTTTTCTTTTCTGAAGCGGACCTATCTCAAGTCCTGTGGGACCTTTTGGGGTGATGATCATGATGACTACTCACGCACCAGAATGAGATTTGTGATTTTTGGATTCATTCTAAGTTTAGCTCTTCTGGGTGCGATTAGGTAGCAGGTAAGTAAGAGTGACTAACTACCACACACTGCACAGGTTTCTAACTTGAGCTTTCTTCTTCACCTCCTTATCATCAATGGGAGCTTCTGTAATAAAAGCATCTGCAGAAGGAATACGGAATATCATTTTGGGAAGACCAATCACGGTCATCCATCTCAGATTACCTCGGGTATATATGCCTATCACCAAACACATGCCCATGACCAAATGATCAAACATCTATCACTGTTCAGAACACACCCTAAGACCAAATGCAAAGTGAGAGAAAATTGTCTTCGGGATCTTATGTTGTTCCAACCAGTGATATTGTAATTGTGTTCAGACATGGCTGTGGCATATTACCATTTGTTAAAAATAAGTGTCCAGTACCATTTTAATATAAAAGAAGGGCATATGATGATAAGTTTAAGGTTGTCCCATTCCAATGCACACAAATCTGGAAATATCTTAATGCATGGGACATTAAATCTTTGGTAAATGGTGTGATTTAAGGTAGATTTATAGATTTTGCAATTCATTATGTGAGGGTAATGTGTGGTGATGGGCTTATAGTTGTCACAGTTCAATGCACAGAACAAAAAAACATAAATTTACAAGAAATTATGTGTGTGAGGCTTTAAATGTTTCATTAGTAAGGGTATGATCTAAGACAGATTTTCAAATCCTATAATTCATTATGTGATTTAAATTGTTTGGTGATGGTAGCTGATCTATTACATTGCAAATGGTCCAACATTACCAGTAAAGGGCTAAAACCTTCTTAGCTTACTTGCAAAGCAAAATCAGATTCTTTGTTGTTAGGTGTTTTACTGGGTCGATTGACTCTGGAGCTGTGCCCCAGTCCTGAATCCGAATCCTAATCCAGTGGTGCACAATGAGAGTACAAAACTCTGTTGATTGCCTCGATCGTCTGAAACCCAAAATTCATCATTTCAAGACCATTCCCAAGGTCATTTTTGCTCACAAATACAGCACTCCCTCTGAGACCAACTGGTGATGGCCAAGCCAGACATGGTCCTTCTTGAACTGGGGTGGGGACGGCCCGTGTGTGTTATAGTTGACAAACTCAGTCATAGCAGTAGAGTCAACACCAGCACAAGACAAAAAACTGACTTACTCTGCCTCGCACACAGACTACAAATTTCCATCCCACTGTTGGTTATTCTATTAACTAAAGAGTTAGCAATATTGTCCTAGGGGCATAGGTATTCTCCTATGACCCACCCCACCAGGTATCACATGAAAAAAGAAAAAAAGAAAAAAATCCAAACCATGCTTTTATGCTTGGTAAAGTCTCAGGGAGCAGGCTTTACCAGAATCCAGTCCCCCCTCCCTTGGTTCCACCTTGGGCAGGCCCTACACTTCTGTGACTTCACCAAAACCATTGTGAATTTTGAAACACCAATGAGGCCAGATGCAATATGGGTTGTTGCTGGATATCATGGCAGACTCTCAACAGGGTTTACATCTCTAACATGCTAATGTATAGTCTCCATGAAGCTGGATTCTGAATTGGGGCAGTATTTAGTTTGATGGTATTAACAAGAACCAGAAGCTTGGATTACTAACTAGATCATCAACCCTTTGATAAAATCAACATATAGGTAGATCTCTGTTTGTGCTTGTGTGTATGCAGTGCCGGCTGGAACCAAAGAAAACACACACAATCCCACAGATTCTGGAAGATTCATGAACCCTCATGCAGCCCCTTCAACTACACTTTGACAAGCATCTGCCAGTTGCATCCCATTGTGGTACCAGCTTCAACTATATATGTCCAGCAGAGGCCAGGAATTTGAAATTCCCAAGGTCAATCTAACCCCAGCAACAATTACAGTCTGTGTACTGCCTTGCCCTGACCAATCCATGTGAGAAGTTCTGAAAATGTGGAACTCTCAGTTTGGAACTGCAGTTCCAACAAATGCAACAAAGTGTGCATTTGCAAACAATTTAGAAGAAAGGCTAATCCTGGCATTGGTCCAAATTGAAAACTGTCATAAGATGCAATGCTGTCCCTACAGCACTGCTGCATTCGTGTCCAGAACCTTAGAAGGGGATCAACTAGGGTACATCATTTGAAGGATGTAGCACTTCTGACCTTGTGAAGAGCTCCATGTGGTGAGATCAATCCTTGCAATCTGTAATACCCCCTGCAGTTATCTGGAAGCTGTAACCAGAAAGTCAAGAGGAACAGTGAGACTGTACAGTTTCAAAATATGCTTGAAATCACTTATATACAGCAGAAACGGGAAGAGGATATGGATTCAGCTTCAGGCAGATTTGGTGCATCATAGACTTTGCAGATTCGTTGCTCCCCCTTCCCCTTTCTCAACATGAGCCGAATGGTGGCTGCATGAGCCAGCACATGGCCCCCAGCAGGTTTCTTTGGATCAGCAACAAAGGTTCCTCCACCAGGATCAGCAATCACTGTACCCATACCCCTTTTTCCTTGTCACAGTACAGCAGCAGTTGCAGACTAGAAATGATTGTTTTAACCTTGACTATAGAATGATCTTCATGGGCCTTCTCTTCTGCAATGGTGCCAACAATGTTGGAAGAACACTTGAATCTGTTGGCAAGATTAATGATCAAATGCAGTATATTTGCATACCATGATTGGTCATGAAGATTCCTACATTGAACTCTGCAGCAATCTTTGAGAGTTTTGAGAGCATTTGAGCAAGTTTTTGCTGCAGCAGAACATGAGTCATTAGTCTTCCTTCAAAGAAATATGCAAAGGTGCTGTGAAAAGGAAAATGAAAGCATCAGCACATTGACTCAAATATCAGCCAAGAAGTCATCAATCTTACTGGCACCATCTTATTGGGTCAGTGTTTCTGGAAGTCTAATTTTCATATGTGATAATGCTCGTAAATCCCTTTGCACCTGTGACATACAACTGACATAATTGCTGTAAGTTATATGACAAGCACCTGGCGATCAGCAAGCTCTCCTCGTCCTGTGAAGTCCACTCTAAACAGTGCCATGATAGAATCCACAATCTGTATCACCATGGATCAAAACTTGTTCTCGGTGCTTGAGAACTCAAGCAGCCAGAGGAATAGCATCACTCTTATATCCAGAAAGTAAGCAAGGACAGGAGGAAAAAAAAGGTCAGCAGATAGTAGAGTCCACTTACCACCAGTCTAAAGGGCTCTTCAGCCATCTTAGCAGCCAAGGAATAGAGCAAGTTGGACTGATGCTCAGCTGTGTAAGCACGAGCAAACACAATCTACCATCCATATTACCAAAGTCAGTTGTAGCTGTTTTGCAGAAATTCCTAAATTTTGAAAAGAGACTGGCATATTCTGCACTGAATGGTATTTTGTTAGTTCCAGAAAAACATCCCAAAAATTTAGGCAACATGTTATGGCAAATAGAATGAGAAGGTAGAGATGGAACTGCACCTAAGGTCACTGCACATGTGTACAAGAGAGAGACTTACATTGTCAAGGACAGCAGTTGAATCAAGCCCAAAGCGTTCTGCTATTGGAATGAGGCGCTCAGGCCGGCTGATTTGTCTGGTATTGGAAATGTCTATCTTTGGTCCAAGTGGCAACAACTTTGATGCATTAAGCAAGAAGGAGTTGTGTATAGGATACAATGTTCCCTCTGTATCGATGTAAGCCACCTTCCCATTCCCTCCGTGCATATTCAATGGGAGCTGCACTTGACAGAAATGTTGTAACAAGGCATTTTCTTCAGAGTCATGTGGACATTGCGTCTAGCAGACTGCAATTGTGGAGATTGCATTTAGATCTTCAAGTAAAGGAAAATCACATGTCCATGTTCACCACCACAGTAGGGAGGTTAGCAGGTGGTGCACCTGTGTTGTTACACACAGTGTGTGAGCAAGCTGAGTCTTCCCTGTCCTGCATCAAACAGTTGCTCCAGCAGATTTCATGTCCCAAGAATTGGTGCTTGAAACACAAGTTGGTTACTTCTATGCACTCCTTGATGATGCATGTATTTTGCACTTCTGTATGTCAGATGTAATACCTGAACTCCCCAAACACCTCAGTGATAGCCATTGTCTCAATGCCACCTGAGCATACCAACTGTACTTAAATCAACACTGTGAGAGAAGTTCGCTTTTTGACCTCAAAGCAGGTCACAGTAACCAAACACAAAGTAAGCAGTGAAGGTAAATGCACTAATGTTCCTGAGATACATGGCTCTGAGTAGAGAGTTATGGAGAAGTAAAAGGTTTCAAACAAGTTGGATGGGAAACCTCCAAGAAGTGTGTCAAGAGCATTGCTTCCAGTCGTGATTCTCACAACCGACTTGCGCTGCCACCAACCAAGTGACAGGAGGATGAAGACTAATAAGGTAATCGAAAGGAACAAAAGGCTAGAACTATGCAGGACTGCACAACTGTACAAGCTTATGAATGCCTATGACAATGCAAGTAATATATATATCTCAGAGCACAACTTAGCAAGGCAATTCAGCTCTAAAGAGAACTCCATGAGTGCATCAAAGATAATCTCAAAACCTGTTCTCTTTAAGATTTAGCAGCTTCTTGATGCATCATGGACTGTTGTATAGACAGAGAGCGATGTGAGTGACACTATATTGTAGAACTAGTTATGTGCTATCTTCCACAGGACAGATAGCTATATGTTTCTGTATACATTTTCCACCTGTATTACAGCCTTACTTTATGTAAGTATTCGTTTCCAGTAACATAGCCAAGGTTCTGCCAACAAAACAAATCTGTCAGGGCAGGCAATACTCAACTTATCAGTGGTTGTGAACAGAATCACTCGTAGGACAGGATTGAGCCACAATTCTGAAGAACATCATGTACTCCAAGATGAACCTGGGATTGGAGATCTGTCCAAGGTACTTACCACAACCTTCTCTGCTGCTTCACATATCTTTTCAACTTTTGCCTCTGACAAGCCCTTGATGTTGCACAAACTCTGCACAAATAAACCAGATTCACAATGTGCTACATTCTGTCAAGGCAGAGTAGGAATAATGCGCTCAGAACTTGGCGCAACAATGAAAACTGGGAAAAATAAATATGGAGAAGTTACAAGTGACAACGGTAGATCTATACAGGGGAATGATGCAGCAACATAACGATCCGGAATGGAAACCTGAGTTGTGCATACCTTTTTCGTCTGCATCATCAGTCCGTTACAAGTGAAGATACCAGCATCCTGTAGCTTCTTGAGATCCCCAGCGTTGATACCTTGTGAGATGACTGCCATGTCGAATTGTCGAGACGTAAAAGGTCTAATCAGGGATCCATCAGTAGAACAATGTGGCACGAATAGGTACTACGACGGTCTACGAAAAGAAAAGAATTAGGAGCTACACAGCTGAAGGCGTGCGGGAAAATGGACATAGACAAGAAGAAAAAACGGAGGAACGTAAAACGACACCATGATAGCGGCGCAGGCAGAAGAAGCAAAAAAAACTACAGGACAATGCCAGAGTACAAACGTTTGTCAACAGCCTCGAAGTAATCCTCCTCTTCTTGATCGATGTCATCGAGGATTGCTTGCCTGCAACAAATAAATTTCTCCGGCAATTGATAGTTGGGGAACAAATTCACATAAGAAGCGCAAATGTGTATAGATGGACACTGACTGAGCGGTGTAACATGCATTTGGACTCAATCATCTCGTGAGCATCAGACAACAGGTTCAGGTTCTGCAGGGCTCGTACATAGTCATCTCTGGGAACAGGGAGACGCCGGAAAGTAATGCGTCGCTCGTGTCTGTCTGGAAGTGCGAGGAGCTCGATTATGTGCTGTAGTTACCAGACCTGCTAGAAGACTGGAAAAGAGCAAAAGCCTGTCCAATGAGAAGATCAATTGTGGAATCAAAGGAGGATTATTTTTTTATGTCGATCGAATTGATATCTTTGTTACTGTGCCATTTTTTTCCTCTCTCCAGACGTACGATAGGAAATCAAGAATCGTATAGGCTCGAAGGAGAGATCACTGCTTCTACTAATCTGAGGAGCTGCCTGCCAAAATGTGTAGGAGGAGACTCCCTAAGCACCTCCTCGACTAAAATCACATCAACAAAAAAATGCACAATTGAAGAGGACTGTGAAGCCTAGTGCCAAACGAAGGATGCCAAGGACACCGCAGCAACGATAATAATCCATGAAAATTGCATTGCTAAATGGAAAACGGAAACAGTTTAATGTTATGCGAGAGGACTGCTGAACCGAAACCAGGAAGCCTTAAAAAAAACGCAAAGAAGACAGGTTAGATTACAACCACTATCCTACAGACAATCTTCAAATCTGAAACTGCGAGCACAAGAAGAATTCACGTGAATCATGACCATGATAAGTGGCATTAATCGCATCCTTGAAGCTTACTGATCGGGTACTGCCAACAGGATTGATTCTCTTCCGAAGCTTACTGCCGACCGGAAACTGCAATAACTCCAAAAACAAAGAAAATGCCCGAATCGGATGCTGCTGCAACGGATTTCAATTCTCAGGCTTACTGCAGACCTGAAAAAAAGAAAATGGCGAATTAGAGCGCTTGCTTGGACACCGGCTGCAATACGGTAGAGATAGAAAGGCTACAATAAATCCGCAGTCTCACGTTCTAGAGTTGTATTTAAAAAGAGGAATTTCCAGACTAACCGCAGAGAGAGAAACTCCACAAGAAACAGTAGTGAGAAACCATTGTCCGCGAGAACCTGCACAACAGCACGAGAACACAAGTTCCCTCCCTTCGTTTGAGCGCCAACCTTTCTAGCGTTGTGCTCGACTAGACGAGAATCGAGATACGTTTTCGTTCGTTCATTCCCTCCTTTCGTTCGTTCGTTCGTTCGTTCGTTCGTTCGCCGAGAGATTATTTTTTGCACATTCACTCCTTCTCTAACTTCTCCAAGGCTGGATGGATGTCAATGACAATTTTCTGTCCAAAATGACTTAATGTGACTAATGTGAGCTCTGGACAATTAGTTGGAATGTTTTCTGAGAGTGCTCTGTAATGTGACTATTTTTCTAGCTTGTTTTGTATAGGGTAAGGAACCGCATTAAGGGTCTTCCTGGATTAAGGGGCGCTTAAAAGGGCCCTTAATCCTGGAAGACCCTTAATAATGAACATTTTCAAATTTAGGGATCTTACAAAAGTGTAAGGTACCTAACACTTTTGTAAGATCCCTGTAATTGCAGGTGCAAAATTCTGTCAGGGGAGGCACTTTCATTACATATAAGAGAAGGGTCTAGCTGTACACCCTTATGGATTTGAGATAAATTCCTGTCGCGAGGCCAATAGGGCTGTGTGGAGGGGCCAGGGGGCCGAAAACATGGAAAGGTCTAAGGCTAGACCCTTTGCATGTGTAAACGAACACCTGATTTTGTTTTGTCCTTTTTTTTATCTTTTTCAGAAAAAAATCCAGAAGGCCTAATTGACAGCCTGGCGAGGACCTTCCAGATTTTGAAAGCTCCCTAGACATCTCCATATGAGTGAGTGACGCCAAAATACATTGCAAAAGTCAAGCACTTTTCTATGCTTAGATACTTTTCCAACATGTAGGATCACTCTTAGGTTGCAATCACACCTAGTGTTAGCTAATCCACTAACACCGCTAACATGGACTTGGTAACACTCGACTTCTCACTAACACTAATATTAACCCTATCACAAGTACATTCACACTTGGGATGTTGTTAAGCATTTTTAAGGTTAAGGCGTACTTGCTTGTCATCATGGAGTTGCACCAAAAATCCATGATGGCAAATTACCACCACCTTTTGACCATTTTTTTTTGCCTTTCCCATCAAAGTTGGGGACATTTAGCGTTTTTCTTCCATCTTGCTAGTACTCTACATGCTTGGTTTCATTTTGCACTTGTTGCCTTTGCTCTCATTAGTGCTTTATATACTCGGTCTCATCATGCTCGCTCTCATTGCGTTTCCTCTTATTGTTGCTCTACAAGTCTGGTCACATCACTGTTGTTCTCATTGCTTTTGCTCTTGTTATTGTTCTACAAGCTCGTTGTCATCACACTCACTCTTGTTGCCTTTATTCTAGCTATTATTTTGCAAACCCAATCTCATCACTCTCATGTGTGTCAACATTGTTACATAGTCGTCATTGTCGTTTTGCAAACATGAAGCACTAGGATGTGGTTTGCTAGGACATTGGGATGTTGCATCACCATGGAGCTTTGCCTCCACAATTAGCCTAAGAAATTTTTTTCTTTCGTTTTCTTTATTTCTTCTTCTTCTTCTTCTCACTAGGTCTTTCCTTTTTCTTTTTCTTTTTTGGTTGTGTGTCGTTGTCATCCTTTGGCAAGTCTACGACACTAGGACATGATTCACTCTTCTCAATTGTAAGCTGCATTGTTTTGGAATTCTATTTATGTAATTGGCCAGAGAACTAATCTTTCCCTTGTTTTTAAATTTTTTATTTCAAGTTTGCAACAATTCTTTCTTTTCTTGATTTATGTATATTGTGTGTCATTGTCCTCTTTTTGTAGGTTCAAGGCGTTGGGATGCAGTTTGTTTTCCTCAATTGCAAGTTACATCACTATTCTTGTGCAAGACTTGGGCTATTATGGGACTTTTCCTTTGGGGCTATTGTTGTTATCTTTTGTTGTGAAATCCATCGTTGTCTTTTTGCGACTTTCTTATGTTTGAAATTCTCTAGCTTCAAGCTCTAAATATTTTTCAACTTTAAGCATCTAAACATCTACAATTGAGTTAAGCCTCTAGAGCTTTCTTATTTTTCCTTGAACATGGATAATTTACAAAACAAGGTTCTATTTTTAATAAAGTGGATGTTGTTGTTTCAAATCATGGGTATGTTTTCAAATTACCTGTTCTTTTATCTCTAGATCCAAATTTTTACAATTTCAACCCAACTCCTAAAAAAAATGTAGAACTTTCTTTTACCACAATTATGTTCCATTGTTTGCAAATGTGCAATTGTTTCTTGGTTTTATCATAAGATTTAGGGCATTGGGTGAAATTGATGTGCATCATTTGGTTCTTTCAATCTTTACTAATTAAATACAATGATCATAGATGGGTAGAAAATTTTAGAATGATGAAGCAACTTTGTTTAAAAATGTTGAACAATTGTGACCTCTTTGGTTGAAGGAAAACGCCTAGTATTGAAAAGCAATTTTAGTTGAGATACGAATGTTATGTGTTATTTATAATCTAGCCCACAATGTAACATTTTTTGTTTGTTGTGAGTTGTTTACAAACTGTCAAGGCAACAATTTCCCTTGTCAATGAAAACGTGATAAAGTAGTCCAGAAAGTAATATTGTTGTCAAAAAACTAGGGGCTTCCAAATAAAAGGTACAATAATTAGTAGATAAATTTGTGAAAATAATACCAATTTGTTTGGGTACATTCTCTCTTCACTATTGTCGGCATTGGTTTCAAAAACAAAATTGATATATTATGTTTTCAAATGCACTTGCAAGTACTTAAATTGGACCTTTAAATTTTGCCAATTTGCAAAATGGATTTCAAATCATTGAAAATATATGATTTTTTTTGCAAATAATTGTTTCTATTTTCTTAGCCTTCAATATTCATGTGTTGAACATCTTAATATATATTTCTCAAAAACTAACATAATTTTTAGGGATACTTTTGGGGTATTTTTCCAAGTCCAAATGATATGGTACAAATTCCTCCTTGATGTGTGTATATGTGGTTGCATGTTGCACAATATATTCAAATGTGAAAATGGAATTAGCATAGTTCAATTACTTCACATCATTGAACTAAAGGTTAACACACACTATGAAGGACAACAAAAAACTACTAATGACGAAATGAATCAAATGTAAATTGAAATTCAAGAAAGGTCTAGAGAAACAATTCACAAGGATTTAACTTTATAGCTTGATAGACAAATAAACCTTGCATGATTTGGTAAGTTTGTCATTTCCATCAAAACTGAAACTCTAGCAAGCCAAAATTTCAATTTTTACATTTCAATTTCTGCCATAGCTTCTTGAAAGAATCACTAAATTTTAGTGTTTAATTTCAGTGGCAAATATAATATGGCATTTATTGTAGCAACTTGTAAATTAAAGACAGCTCATGTACATGGCAACCAAGTTTTCTTTTCTTATATGTTTGTATTCATAAACACCAACATTATAACTTCAATTTCAATAAAAAGACATCCACTTTCAAGCTTTAACTTAATTCGGAATACCTTTAATGTTTGGTAATTGCTTCATGATTTGTGATTTCATCTTCTATTGCATTAGTGATAATTGTGTCATTATTGATAGCAATTCACATGAAAACCTAACTCATTAATTGTGTCAAATTGCTTAGGGTTTAAATCATTCCCATGCCCATAGCCATTTGTGTGTTATTGGCAACCTCATCTTGAATTTTGAAGTATTCAATCTATTCTTCAACAAGTCTATTTTGGATCTCCACTCATTCTTCCTCCAGCCTTATACATGTGGCATTGATTTGATCAATAAACTCCACTAGAGTCTTGGTCCTTTCTTTTGTTATTTCCACTACCAAAATTCCTTAGCAATCTTCATGCAAGTTTTTCCTTTAGGTTTAAGGACTAGTAATCCTAGTCGTTTCTAATACCTATTTTATAATCATAGATCTTTTTGAAATATGTTGTGAAAGCACCCCACTTGTCTTGACATGCAACACCATTTATTAATTAAATTGAAAAATGTCCATTCATCACATGTATTGAAATTTTGTTCCATTTTGTAATAAGAGTTTCAAACTTCTCTCTACCATCTATTGTGTCAAGACTTGCAACATATTCATCCTTTTCTGTTTTGACAAATGCCAAAATTTTGTCATGATCCTAATTTGGTTGGTCATGTGTTTTCCTACCTTGGACCTACACATTGAAATTTGTTGTTTGATTGGGGCCTCCTTTCATATTTTTTGTTTTCTTTCGCGCTAAAGACATTGCCTCATCAAGAAAACTATTCATGACAAATTATTTTGCACCTACACACAATTCAAGTAGGTATTTGGTATCGATGTCCAATTCTTTGCATTGAATAGGATAGAATTTGCAACCATGAGTGCGGTTACTAACAAACTTGTTCTCCTATGTGCAAAAGTTCATGTTCAAAAATTTGTTGATCAACAAGCTTCTATTTAAGAAGTGTGATCTTATGACCAAAAATCTTTCACAACATGTTTTTTATTCATGGTATGTTTTCTATTCAAGTATGTTTTGTATTTATGCTTGAAATCCATTTAAACAACAAAATCTACTTACCTTTTTCACTTAGTTTTGTTTGATGGTTGCAAAAACTTGTCCTTGGAAACTCCACTATGGCATGGTGACAATAGTGAAGAAATTGGAGCAAATTTACAACAATCTTGAACAATAGATTTTGTTACTTTTTTGAGCATAACAAAGAAAAGTAGAGCAAAAAGAGAAATAGAAAGTGGCAAAAGGGGGGCAATGTTCAAATGGAGGGGAATGAAAAAGGTCAATAGGGGGGGAAATGAAAGGACAAAACAAAACTCTTGGGAAGGATTTTGATAAGTTAACATTAAACTAAAATCCCCGTTTCACAGCTATTAACATGCAACTCTGTGATAAAATATATTGTTATTAAAGATTTGATGATAAGTAAACATTCAATTAACATTAAACTAACACCAATACTAGGGTAAAATTACACTATGATGGATTTTTTTGGATGTTATAGTGTAAGTTTGTTATGGGTGAATCAAGTATTGTTGCATTGTAATCAAATATATTTGAAAATTTTGGCAAAGATGATATGGAAAATCAAAACCTACTATCTAATCTTTCAAATCGAGAAAAGAATTACTAAAAGGATAAATGTTCAATCCAAGGTGGACTTTACAAAGGATGGTACATCCAATTCACAATCCAAACAACCAAAAAATTTATCATTACGGATTTTTTTCTTCTAGTGGAGTTGAGAACTAAACCTACAACTTTTTACTACCACACATTGAAATACCATAACACTTCAAGTGAAAATCAAGCAAGAAAAAGTCTATCAAAAAAAAATTAATTTAAAATGAAAATTTCAAAATCATACAATCCATTTTGATATCCAAATTGATTTTTTCAAAGCCCATATTTTTAGAGATTTTTTTTTAAGGTTTAAATTATGGTGGTATGAACTTGGAAATGGAAAAAACTATGAACTTCAACACCATTTAAATGTTTTTTTTGAAAAATCATTGGATTTGGACTTTGAAAATGGACTTTGAGCTACCTTCTAGTGTAGTTTGTTTTTACCCTTAAGTGGTTGCCAATTAGGATGCCATGTAGATTTTAATGTTAACTAACAATCATGGTTTGAATTCTATAATTTTCTACCACTCCTTAACATTGACTTACCATCATGTGTGATCATATCTTTACTTGGAAATTATATAACTTTTGTGTTCTAACATATTATATTACAAAGTCTAATTTTTAGCTATTGTACACATTACTAATGTTCAGCACAAAATCATTTGTAAAAAAATTAACTAGGTTATATATATAAATGTTTTCTAAAAATTTTGAGAATCAAACATTTGTCCCAACCCTTGTGTCACTATTAAAAATAGAAAATATGAGGTTTACTTTGCATACCTATTTTTCAATTGTTGAGATTTTAGAAGATTAAATTTGAAATTGCCAAGCCTTATTTTCTAAAATAAAATAAATATTCAACAAAAAAAGTTTTAATTATCAACCCTAAATACTAAGCAATATTGAGCTGGTTGCATGCACAAGATACCTTTTGTGTTGTGGGGTTGTACATAAACATTGCAATTTTGTTTTTCATATTTTCCATTACAATTTCAAATGCATGCATAAGTTGGACCAACTATCCCACATGGAAACCTTTCCATACATCACAAACTTCTAATATTGCAACATTTCATTAAAATCCATGCAAAAATCATAAAACAATATGTCCACGTGCAAAATTTTATGGGTTTCAATGTGTGTGTGTGTGTGTGTGTTATATAAATTAACGCAACCCTAACCTTGGGCTTGACCAAAGTAAGGGCTTGCAAAGGTGCAAATCAAAAGTGAAACCCATGAGTCACATTTCATGCTCCCGAGAATGTAGGAGAGTGACGGAATGAAATCACACACTCCCAAATGAACTCCAATTTTGTGAATTAGACTCCCCATGGATTCCCGAATTTTTAAAGCGCGATTGTAGGGGTCAAATTGCATTGGATTATACCATTGAAAATCTCTTGAACGTAGATGTCTAAAATGGGCTCACATGATCCATTTGGATACTTGAAAACATAAGTTATGGCCAAAAGAAAGGTTGAGAATCAAATTGTCAATTTGACTCCTAACCACTAAAAGTCAAGAATTGCCTTCATTTACTTGCGTGTAAGTGGCATGCAACATATTGTTGGAAAGATCTTGACGAGGGATATAATTTTATTTGAGACCTCACCTCAATTAAAAATCTTCAAAAAAAGTTATGGGCCTCCAAAGTCTTGGGAGTCCCCATTCTAGGAATTTCGGAATTCCCAACTTGGGAGTCCCAAGACAAAATGAGATTTGGGTGTAGGCCTTGTGGCCAGGTGCAGAGAATATTATAAGGGGGAAGGTGGTGGCTTCCCCCAAATCTAGGTCGTGGTGAGTCTTTTGAGTCCGTGTTTGCCCATGGTTCGTCCGTGCACCAAAAGTGCTCCAACTATGCACTAACCAACTTGTTATTTAGTTTTTGCAGGTCCGTGAAAATAATTGACCCGCTTATCATGTGTCTTAGTCCCCATCCCGAAACTCCATTACACCCCTTTACCCCCAAAGTGTTGCGAACCAGGGAGCGTAGCCCAACTCTTTATCCTCTTGTTATTTTCACCTTAGAGTTGCAGTTGAGTCTATCGAGGAGCTTAGGGGTGCGTTACATGGTATCAAAGTGTAAAAACTATATATATATTTGTTTTATATAAATGATGTGTCTTTTTACTTATGATGTTTTGTATGACATTAAAAAACAACGTCTCATCCATTTGAATATTTAAAATATTGAATACATACAAATATCATTCATATTAATCATAACATGGAATTCATGTGATTTTTTATGAACCTATGAAGCCTAAAAGTTTGCAATGTAAATATCATTCCAAAACATGTTTCTCCCTACATGTGTGGCTATAAAACTTTTCTTTGAACTCTATTCATTAAAACATTGATGCCATCCTTTCCATTAACCATTGAAATAATACATGACTTGTATTATTATGATTATTCCTTGCCTATTAGTAATTATCTTGTTTGACTTGGCTTTTATCCTAAAAATAAACAAAATCCACAAGGAAGGCAATTTTTTTATTGGGTTTTACATTGGGTAAAATAGTAAGAACATTGCCACCCATGCCATATAAAAGCATGTTTTGGATGTAAAATAATAAAGAGTTGTTGGTTTGGTTAAAAAAATGATGAAAACTTGGCAATTATCAATAAAAGAAAGCACCCAAAAAAGGGGGAGAAAAAGGTACAAAATAAAAAGACCTGAATCTTAGCAATCAAAATATCCTCCAAAAAGGGCAGATCACTAAGGAATGTGAACAAATAAATTACCCAAACCCCCTCTAATCACAAAAATCATATCAAATAAGGAAAGGGGAAAAACACTTCAAAAGACATTTAGCTTAGAAAAAATTCATTCACATATAATAACAACATGCCTTGAAATAAATGCCACCTCTACTTGTTACAACGCCACCACCCTTTGCCTATAAAATGAATGCAAAATTGAAAGAAGAAAACATCCATGCCTTTCACTATCCATGCCATGTTAGCATTATAGTGAAAAAAATCATCTGTCCATTGATGCAAACACCCAAAGACCTTTGTGGCTAAAAAGATAATCGTGTCCACTGGGTATTGATTGTAATAAAAGGCCATATTTAACCTAAACCATGAATGTTGCAGCAACCTCACAAAATATAAATGCTCACAAAACCAAATATATTCGAGTGATGACAATGTCTACCAATGTATGGACACCATCCATGGAAACCACAATGTGAATCAATCAATGTAAAAACTTAAGCACAATGGTGAAAGAATGTGGGTCTACTCATGTAAAACAAAAAATGTTGCATCCTTCATAATAAACACAAAGGCATCCCACATAACATCATGAAAACCCATCCTCTCCTCACCATGGATGCAATGAAGAAGGTGAATCCCCATAAGGTCCAAAGGCTGCCCACAAATGCAATGTGACAAACCAAGGGCTAATGGATGGGGGAGGACTGATCGAATGTGCAACACAATGAAAAAAATGTTTAAATCCAATTAAAATTAAAGGATCATTGGGTGAATAGAGAGCCATGCATTTGCACCTAGCTGCACACAAAATCCGAAATGTGCCCAATGCAAATCAAAAAGCAAATAAAAAATGATGCTAAAAAAATGGTCATGTAATTTTTCTGAAATGTTTTCCTAAAGTTTATTTGCTCCTTTCTTTACCAACTACTAAAATAGGGATACACATGTCGTTACCACTAAGGCAAAAAGTTTTGGAACCAACATCAAATGGGCCTAGAAAGATAAGGAACATAAATTATTGTTTTTATCGCCTCCATTAAAAATGGGCTATAATCCAACTAGAACCTAGAGGTTATGATTAACGTAACTAAAGCCCAACACCTAATATAGGTTACCAGAACAATGCCTTTTGCAAAAATGAAACCTAAACTTCCACTAGAAATGGGGAAAAAAAATTGTTGACAAACTAGAGGAATTTGAAAGCATTTTAAAAAGCTCGAGCCCAAAAGCCTCTCAAAATTTCCTAATAAGGCCAAATCAAAAGCAAAAAATTAGCATTGAAAATAAAAAAGAAGGGAAAATAATCAAACAAATAAGAAAACCTTTTAATGAAACATTGAAAAAGGATACCAAATGTTATTTAAACATTCCCCAACCGCAAAAACACATCAACATGGTGAACATCCTCACCCAAAGCCTCTTACAAAAAAGATGAAAAAAAGGAACCAAAACCAAAAGGGATGCATAGGATCCTAAAAACTAATGTCACTAATAGGGCAACAAAGACGAGTTGGGAGGGTAAGCCCACAAGGCAAGTAGAAAGTGGCCCAAGCTAAGCATTTATGAAGATGAACAACCAACCCCACAAAGGCCAACTAAAAAGCAAAATAATCAAAGGCAAAGGGATCAACATAGGCAAGGCCAACGATATGGGTGGCATTGGCCAAGGAAAGGAAAATACAAAAGGAAAAATTGTTCAAAAAATAATGCAAAACATAAAAATTGTCACAACCCTACTTTGAGAGAGTGTCAGGATGAAACTCACACTCCCGAAATGGGGACTTGGGAATCCTCCGGGACTCCCAAAACTTCAGAGTTCGATCGCAGGGGTCAAAACACTTCGCATTGGGGTGTTTTTTATATCATTGGAAAGCTATCAGAGTTTAAATGTCGAAAATGGGCTTGCATAGGCCATTTGGGCATCCGCAGCACACGTTATGGCAAAAAGAAAGGCCGAGAGTCAAGTTAGCAGTTTGACTTCCGACCACCAAAAGTCAGGAATCGACTCGACCCTGGTGCGTGCAAGTGAAATGCGACACACCATTGAAAAGATCTTGAGGAGAGCTACAAATTTGCTTCAGACCTCATCCCAATCAGAGGTCTGAGCAAAACGTTATGATCTCACAAAGTCCCGGGAGTCCAAACTGGGACAGTTTCGGGCCTCATCCTGGGGAGTCCCGAAACAAAAAGCCATTCAGACGTAGGTGCCATGGAGAGACGTAGAAAATATTATATGGGGGAAAATGGTGGCTTCCCCCAAGTCTGGGTTGTGGTGAGTCTTGTGAATCTAGAGTTGCCCATGGCTTGTTCTAGCAGTAAAGGTGCTTTAGAAATTGAACCAACCAACTTGTTGGTTGGTTTGATGCAAGTTTGAGTAAGTAACTAAAGCTTGTTATTCTTCCTAGTCCCATCCCAGAGCTTCAGCACGCCCCTCTACCCCTTCTAGTGTTGAGAGCTGGGAGTGTGCTTCAAGTTCCTCACAATTCCGTTGTTTGAGTAACTTAGGCCCATCTTGGGTCTAACTAAGAACTTGGGAACGCGTCAAAAATGAACAAATGCAACAAGAGCCATGACAAGCCGGTCACCTTGATTTATACCCATATAAAAAAAGATGACAAACAAATCTCTCGAGTGGGATGATGACTAAAAAATAGAGTCTAAAAGGCATAAAAGGAATTAAAAAATGGGAAAAGCTAAAATAATTGGCCTCTCACCATTCAAAGTTCTTGGAACATGGCCTTAAATAAGATGGTGTTGAAAATATTCATTACCTACACTTGAAGCACCACCTAATCGAAATGGACATTGAAAACAATTTGAATACCATGAACTAAAACTTCGCAACCACCCCTAACCACCACACCAAATTGATGTGGCAATAAGTGAAAAGAAAACACATTGCTAAATTATATACATTAAGCTCTACTCACCAATTGATAAAATGCATCATCCACTATAATCAACCAAATGCCACTTAAAGGTTTGGCCAAAGTTAAAAGCCTAATGGCACCAAAAATGTGAACCATGGATTATGGAATGTAGTTTATGGCCACATGGGACTCAACTAATGGAATTAAATGAAACCATTAGTTGAATCTTCAAAATCCCACAAATATTAAAATATCATGTTTGATGAACCATTCGTTGACAAATGGGACATGCATAAAATAGTTCCACATTTGTGTTCGACCGAAAATCCATCAACAAGTCACACTACAAGGAATCTTGTCCATTCCAACCCATGCATTTGTGAGTTTTGACCAAATCAACCATTTTCACGACTTTAGATATGATTGTCCTTGTGGCATTTGGTAAAAACGACTAGTAGTCGCATAAATGACTACAAAGTGGTATGCAATTGCATACACAATTTATATGTGTGACTAATGTCGATTTGGATGAAAAGGAAAATGAAAAATGCACTTATATCATCCATTTTTAGTGGCATCCCATGTAGTTGTTTTTACAACTTGGAAGGTGATTCAAAGGCCATTGGATACCACAAGTCATCTTTTCAACTTGATTTGCAACTATAATTTTTTGTCATAAATGGACATGTAATCAAATGTGAAAAAAAATGAATTGGCCAATGAAATTACTAGATTTAATGATCTAATTATCTTCCTTTTTTTTTTTTCAATGAATTAACCATTTAATGTGTAGTAGGGTTTGAGGGGTTTGTGAAAATTTCAAAGGACCCATGGCAATTAATGGTATAAATAAGGCTAAGTAGTAATTATTTTATCATATTATTGATATGTGATAATTTTTTTGTATTAATTATTTAATTAATTAAGCTATGTAATTTATATAATTTTACCATTGAGTTTTACCACGGCAAGATCTACATGCTCGTAGAGCAATTTACCTCAATGAAGCACTTGGTGATGAGGTTTACACAGTGGGATTATTTTTCAATTAATCATCGCATGAATAGCTGTAATTCCTTTCGTCAATTTACCCCCTCACTAGATATTACAGTAATCCTTCTCTATTTCCGCGCCCTATTTGATTTGCGCACATAGTGCATCTTCATTTTTGTATCCCTACAACCCTTGACCACATATCTCCCCATCATCGGATAACTTCAAGATGAATGGGTGAACATTCTAAATAATAGCAAGTCTATATCTATAGGAGAAGCCCCGATCAGGAATTCCTTGTTAAGGTGAGATCTTTTGGCAGTCTTTCAAAATGAGGCCGTAGGAAATCTATTTTGGTCCTTGATGATCAAATCTCGACCAAACATCCCGCTTTTTTTGCAGAGCTCCTATGCTTGTCGGCTAAAGTAAAGATAGCTGATCATCTCACTTAATAGTCCACCAATTTTCGAATTTTCAGAAAATTACCACGGCAGGTGTTTGGTATTCCTAAAAAAACAAACATAAAGCACTCAATTATGGATGGCTTCCTTTGTGGTCAGTATCAATTTATTTACTGATGCCAGGCAATTAGCCAAGTCCATTATTCTATCTTTACAAAATTTTATAGGATTTCGAAAATGGGTGTCTATAGCTTTATAAACAAAGAGCCTTTTATTCTGCAAATTGATACCTAGTTACTTTTACGCGTTTTCTGAAGTTTTGGCATGAAAATTGGAGTCTTTGCATGCCTTATCCATGGTATGGATTTATTAAATAGGTTAGGGTTTAGGTAGTAAGTAGCAAATAAATCATATGTATGTGGGTTAAGTAATAAATATTTTATCATGTTGATATATGTGATTTTTTAAATTAATTATTCTATTAAGTAGGCGATGTAATTTATTTATTGAATATGCTACATAGTAGGAGTAATTTATGACCCATTTCATATCATACATTTAAATTACATCTTGTTGGTACAATTATGATCTATTATAACCAAAATTGTATAATATAATTTCTTAAATCAAATAGATGTTTGAGATGTGAAAACGTATAATTTATTTTGAAATAATTTTTTTATCATAATTTTAAGTAAAACTTAAGATATTATATGTGTAAACATAATAAAATTTCTAGTTCCATGAAATCAATTAATTAATATGGCATTAATCAATATTTAGAAATTAAAATTGATTATCTAGATTAATCTTTTATATCAGAAGTATAATTAATATAATAAATTTTATTATATTTCTATTATAATTTATTTATGAATCATTTATGGATTATATATGTGAATAAATTATATATCACACATTTTAATTAAATTCTATTGGTAAAATTATGATATATCAAAATTAAAAAATTATAATATACTTTTTAGAATCAAATGAAAGTTTAAGATATGAAATTTATTTATTTATTTGTTATTATATTATCCATTTATAAATCATGTGATTGAAATTTTTTTCATGGAATGGTCTTTGAAATTGTTCAATAATGAAATTCAAATATTTTTCTTTTCAAATTGATTTAATTTTTTAAGAGGAAAAAATATGTTTGTGTACATTATTGGAAAACATTTAAGTTTAAACTTTCATCTTGACATTTGGACAAAATCGTAATGAGATATCAAAGTTCAAAAATGATGTTTTGTGTAATGTTTGAAGTCAAATAGGTTAAATAAAATGCACATTACTTTGTTTTCCACAAAAATGGGGTGGCTTGATGGTAAAGGAATTAATCTCCATCCTTGGGGTTCAAGGATCAATGCTTATGAATGGCATGGTTTGTTGTCAACATTGGAATGTTGGTTGAATATTCCTTACTTACATAGCCAACCTAAGTTAAGTGCCTATTAAGTGACCTTAAGTAGGCACAATAGGTGGCTTATCTAACAATTTAAACTAATTTTTTTAGCTTAACCTATGTAATGACACATGTCAACATGGTACAAGTTGAATTTAATGAAATTAATAATAATAATAAATATTTCTAAAATATAAATAATGCAACTGCATTTTTGAGTTGTGAAATCAGTTGCAAAATGACAATGTCACATAAGTTAGTTTGGATGAATGAAAAGTTCATGTAAGTCGCATCTTTATGCAATTGCTTTTGCAACTTTGTGTCACATATTGTCCTTTGCGACTAGAATTTTATGCGACTTGTCCAAGGCGACTAGGCATTATAACAAGTCACATGTGATAATTATGAGTAAAAATGAGTTGTAAATCCAATTGTATATTTGCAAATTCATTATAGTGTCAAAACAAGGGGAATCCAAATCCAAAGGATGCAAAGCTTGTATCACACCAACAATCTATGATGAAATTGAAATCAAGGCAAGAGGGGCAAAAGCCCTAACAACACATGTAAACTCCTTAGCACACCCAAGCAATAGGTTTCGTCCTAACCAACACAAACAAAGTGCAACAAGAGTAGAATCTAAAGAGGGCAAGGCTACCAACAAAGCTTGGTCCGAATACAAAGATGTCACAAGCAGACATGCCCAAAGAAGATGTTATGCCTGAAATCCTTCCATCATCACCCATGTTCCTATTCACAATGTGCACAAATGTAAAGGCCAAAACTAGCTAAAAAGAAAGCAAAAGAAGAGAGAGCTACACTGGGAAATGAGCAAGAGAAAAGACATAGAAGAGGAGCTCAGGGTCTTGATGTCTTGAAGAACCCAACAGCTACAACTGATCATCATCTCTAATGTCTTCCACTTAATTTCCATAGGTTGTTGCATCCAGTTGCCCTCATTGCAAGTATCAGGTTCTGAAGTTTGATTGTTCACTGAAGTTGGAACAACATGGTGATGGCAACAACAAGTGGAAATTTATGGAAGGAGAGTCTACCGAACTTGGGCCCTGAATTTCTTGTTTTGGGACAGCATATTTGCATGGGATGCAATGGTTGACAAAAGTTACTGCATCACCTAAATCCTATCATGAATTGGCTAGATTGCTTGATTGCTCCCCATGCCACAATCTCCCACTACTGTTGATTGGCTGGATTATTTGATCGGTTCACTTTGTTCAAGTTTGTGGGTGAGGCTTGGGATATGTAAATAAGTAGAAAGGATGTGAGAAACATTGATGCAGACCGAAGTACGTAGTATGGATGGGGATGCCTTTTTCCAACTCACTATGGCTGGGTATATGATGTTATCTTCTAGTGTACACTCAGCCCAACTCACAATTAAGCATTCTAAAGTGTACCTGCTGCACTTGTATCTTTCCATGCCATGTGCAGGAACTTCTTGTGACCCAAGAATATGTAAAGATGTCTGGTCATAAATTTGTGGACCAGCTGCTTCATGTTGCAGCCAGTTCTTGTAGAAACGGAATGAACGATCTCAAATTTTCATTAATTCTCAAATTTGCTGATCATGATGAACCTCTTACTTGATGTCTCAAATGTGCAGCAGGATGCAAAAATATCCAGTAACACACACATGTGCCCTATTTCATTGCTATTCAATCAAGATGTCCCTAGTTATGCCACTGCATGTAGAACTGTAGGGGTTGCACTATTCAACTCTTAATGTTCAGTGAACCTTCACTGATCTTGATTCAGGCCTTATGGAGATTTCTTTGTACTCCTGAGAGTTATGGATCCAGACCATTGTGTCTGCAGCCTGCACCAAGAACTTGGAATAGAAAGACTGAGACATGACAGGCCAGCTTGATATTGAGGTGCAAATGAAATGAAAAAAAGACAGTGACATTGGAAATCTTATAGCATATCATATGCTTCTAGGCCTGCAATGAAATATTTCTGTGACAAGGTGGCTGATGTACCACACCACAGCACCTGTTAACTGCAATTAGTAGCAGTGAACAGCCAAGTAACTGCCTACAATGAAATCTAAGTGATTGATGGACAAACATCTTTGAATACCATTATAAATCTGCTAGGGTGGAAGTGCACTGGATGTTGTTACAATTAGTTGCAATTCAGCTGAGGTTGTCCCTCCCAGAGTCTGCCTGTGTCTTCCATCAGTAGTCATTAGCACTGGTCTTTATTCTGGGCTTCCATCAGTAGTCTTTAGCATTGGTCTTTATTCCCAACGTCAAACTAAAAAAATTCAGTGTTACCATTTGAACTGCAGATTTCCAAATATTCCAAAAGATTTTCTGTTTTCCATCACAGAACTTTGTTCCTTGAATAAAGAATTTTTTGAAAACTACTGCATGTCTGCAAGTAAAACAATTAGTGTCAAAGCTGCCAAGATCTTAATGTAATTTCATGGTGTTCATGCACCTGTTGCCTATCTTGAAAATATGTATAGGGTGAGAGTTTAACAGTGCATAGGTGCATCCCCAAACCTGACATACCACTCGCCCACATGCTTGCTAGTTCTTGTTAAGGTGCAATCAAGATGCAAAATTGTAGCACTGGAACATTCTAATTTCTCTACTTGAGTGAGGAGTGCACAGCACAGGAGTTGGTGTGATCAATAGAAAGCAATAAGAAAACTTATTTTTAACTCAAAATGTGCAGGTTATTCATCCATCACCATGTCACTAATACCTCATCAAGCACCCCCTCAAGTCCAGGCACCAGCTGCTGGTTACCAACATTGACAAGACTTGTACAATAGAACAGATAAGGTTTTTAAAAATAGGTTATCCAATGTCCCTCCTAAGAGAAACACCTAAATGGTTCTACTATGGAAATGCTGAATGACTCCACTACCTGGCATTCCAGGTGAGACCATGAAGGAGTTACACCAAAGGACTGGACAGAGTCATCCCTGCTTGATATGTGCGTGGTCATTGGGTACATTTCAGTACATATAATCCACTGAGAGTACAGATAAATGTATCAGGCAAGTCATTAACACATCCTAATGTAGCTCAACAGAAGGTGAAGCCTCTTGTGCATGAGTGGGAAAACTTCTGACCCAGCTTTCATTTCAGAAGGCCTAGCAAAGAGGACTCTAATGCAAGTGCTTTCTGATGGAGAGAAAAAAGCAACATGCACAGGTGCAGGCATACTGAGTAACCTAAACAACCAAGTATGGCATCACACAATACTAGGGGCATCACCTGCCCAGTTACATGTTGCACATTGCCATCGCGTGCGGATGCAATCAACGAGTGGTGCATGCTGCGCAGGTTCTGGATTGGAAATTCCACTGTCTGAAGCCTCATGTGGCCTGTCACCCAGAGATCCCTTGAATCCCTCTGCCAGGACAGTATCTGGAGTCCACTTAGGAGGAACAGACACTTTAATTCTAGTTAAGTGAGGCTGCTGCTGAGACACATCACCAACTGTCGCAACAGTCTTGGCAATGCCATTGAAGTGATATAGATCAAACTGTCTGATTCTGAGAGTATTGTATGAGTCCTTAAGCCCCCCTTTGCTCTTATCAAGCTCCAAAAGTGCCTGCCAAAAGTCATTCCACACCACAATATCGCTGCTGCACAGGGTGTTGAGCACATCTTGATTCATTTCTATGTTAAGGTCCACAAGGATTTGCTGCAAGGCTTCTGGACTAATGAAGCCACCCCCCCCACTCTGGTCTTGGGCATCAAAGGCTTGCCGCACACACGTCTCTCTGTCATCAAACTCACTCTCCTCTTGCACTGTGGTGGTGAAGGCAAATAGAATGCTGTAGTGAGACTCACTACCTATCACCCATATGGGCCACCGGGGGCATTTCAAGTAGCGGCCAACTTTGCAGAGGTTGAGTGACTCTAGGAGTGTCAGGAATCCAACTTCAACACTGGTTGGGATTCCTTTCAGACACATGCCACCACCCATGTCCAAATTTCCATCAAACACATTAGGAACAGCATGTCCACACAGCAAGAGGTTCACAATCTCCTGTATCATAACAAAGCAATGAACTGCTTCAGTATATGTACAATGGAAGATAGTTTCACATATAGTTTGGTTGCACTCCTCAAAGAATGTAAAGTTTCTTCAGGTTGAAGAATGAGATGGGTAGAGGATAATGTCACCAGACTCAGATATAGACCTGTAAACCCTAAAGAAGGGAGTTATAGGAATCTTTATATGCTAGACCTTTGAACCAGAAGCTCTGTAATGTAACAATTCCCTTCAATCAACCCTGACATGGCTGATCAGCAATGATAGGTGCACAAGTGGAGGGGACAACATTAGCACTCCAACACCAATCATGCAATTATTAAGACTGTCTCTACAATGCTTCAATAAATACTCCAGGATGAATTACCCTCATGAGAAACAGGGAATGACTGCAGACATACAGAAATGCTAGAGGCATGATAGACCAAGCAAGTGCAGAGGCAGCGTACAGCATGCTTGGTTGTGGGAATGGGTTCCCTCATAAACCATTCTCTCCAACTGAATCCCGGTCGCAAAAGCACATACACACTCCCCAGGAACTTTAGACCTGGACCAGCAAAAACCGGACTTTAGACCCTCAACCCTCTCCAGTTCTCCCTCTACACGCCTCCAAACGAAAGACCAATATGCAAGACCCCATCCCTTCATAACAAATGCTGCTTCTAGCCATCACAACTTTGATAGCTGGATGAATCACAGGAACCACAAAACTATTACACGGCATTGTTCAATTCAAGCATTTGAACAAGATATCCAAGGGGTCTGCAGGCATTTGAGAGCCCTTCCCTCTGCCAAAATGTATTCCAGAGGCATATTCTTTCATTGCACCTCAGCTACATGACCTTAGTCAATGACCTTACCGGTCAACTATGGTTCATCAGATCATGCGCAAATTACTCTTCTGCCAGAAGTCATGGTACACTGAATAGACAGAGGATGATTACCCAGGGTGAAAAATGGTCTATGAAGCCATAGGAAGACTGGTTAGTCCTACCACAATATGCAATAGTCTACTCTTTTAGTCATTGGAAATATTCGCTCATGTCCAAGGAGTTGAGATATCTAGCTTCACAGGCAAATATTTTCAGATACTCTCAGAAATTACTTCTTAAGGTGTCCAAATTTTGCACCCAGCAAGATGGACCAAACATTGTGTGCATGAGAGTTTCCAAAGACAGGGGTTTGTTCTAATTTATGAGCACGCACAGATTCAGGACAGGTGGAGGTGTCAGACCTGAGATGCATGACCAAATGGAGGTGTAACTAGTGGCTGATCAGGATCATCTCTGTCTGTCTGAACAGCATCCTGTTTGAAAACAACCCAGATTCCAAAAAGACAGAGTTCTACCATGAATCTTTTTCTGTCATGTTTGTCAATTGGGCCAATTGATTACCATTTTTGAGTAGCCACATAGTTCCTAGCAACAAATGGTCATTTTACGGCATCACTGGTTATTTGGATTGCTACAAAAAGGAAATTTTGCATCTCACTGATATTGACCTATTTTGTTCTGCCGAAAAGTAAAGATCAGATTCACTTACAAGACCTCTTGATAAGAGGGCTGAGAAAAGCAGTAGGAGGGCACCCATGGGGCTCCTGAATCCTGGCAGCGAGTCCTGAAGCTGCTGACGTAGGGCAAGTATGGATGTCACCTCACAAAATCTCACCAATCCATGCAACTCCTTCCCAGAATCAAGACAGACTCCCTTCAAAGCTTTTGCAATAGCCTAACCAATAATCAACAAACAAGGAAGTTGTTACAGAAGATTCTCAACAGTGAAAGAGTTCCCTGAGATTCTAGACATGCACATGATGATTGTGATCATCTGAGAGTCCAATGCACATGACAACCACCAATGGAGGATGCTGCAATCATAAAGGCCTGATACTTCACCTCTAATCATCACTGTTGAAAAAGACTTAGACTGCCTTCCTCAGAATGCCTCATTTCAAAAACTGTGACAAAACCACAGTCTGAGTGGAGCATCATTTGCTTCTGTAGACAGCTGAAGGACCATGAGGGGTTCATTTCAGTGGCAATCTAGTGTGACATCAAGCTGACATTGTCTGGTTATAACACTGCACAAATCATCGCATCTGAATTCAAGACAGTTAACAAAACAGTAACTTGCTAAACACATTGCATCAGTCTCTTGGACCAATGCAATTGTCTCAGTTGAAGGGAAGATAGACATTTAACAAACCTCATCCTGCTCTTCCTCTTTGATGTTCTGATCAATACATATTCCAGGAATATCAAGCACAGCCACAATAGCTTTCTTTCTGCCTCCAGCACGCCATAGTGTCTCTCCAATAGCATAAACAAGAGCCCTGCAAGAACAGTGCAAAAAAGAAAAAGTTGTCAAACTTTGACACCAACCTGCAGAATTCTGCTGGAAGAATCACAACATCCATAGAGAATTAATCTGATAAGCAACTACAGACCATCACAATCAGATAAGTACATTTTGTAAACAAACCCAAAGATATCTTCCTCTCTTGAAGAATCAATACCACTGGAACCAATTTGAGAATCAATTTCATGTGGGAAGCCTCTCTATTACACAGGGTAAAAACTTGTACCTTGTTCTCTGAGCATGAGAAAAGACAAGTCTAGAATCCAGCACATTGCTATGCACCACCGTCCCCACTGTTGGAGGAACAGGAAAGTGAGTAGGTTTGCACTTCAGATCACTGTCCATGTCATCTTCCAATACAAATAGAAGATACTTGAGGACCAATGCCTGGAGAAACTCACATAACAGAAGAAAACCTTCATTAGTCTACCAACCCTAAATGATACTCAAAAACAAAAATGCAATGTGGCTTCTGACCTGCTCTAGTACAGAAAGGGACCAACACAACCTGTCCACATAATTCTAACAGGAAGGTGTGAGCTCAAAAATCAGCTTGTCCTCAGAGTAATGGAAGGTATATTTACTTATGATACTTGTACCTGTAATGGAATGAAGCATAGGTATCCTCAAATCCTACCACTAAGCGCTAAATCAAATTGGGTCTAAACTGCTAACATAGCCTCCTGGCAATCACCAGTGACAGCTGCAAAACATCTGAGACAAAAGATCAAAACTATGCCTGTCTCAAACATAACTAACCTGAATCGGAGCTAAAACTCCACACGGTCCACCCTCCCTTTGCACAAGCCCTAGTGATGTCTCCAGGTCAAGACTGAACCTGGACAATTGAAAGCAAAACTATCAACAAACAACTGCATAAGTAAAAAATGTGAAAAATACCTCACCTCATAGAAATGTATAACTCTGGAAGAAATAGTAGCAATATAACACAAAACTAAACCCAAAAGAATTGTAGCAATTGAACTCCGCATAGACAGTCATCCAAAGCTCAACAATCAAGAGTTTCTTTGGCATTCACACATTTGGAGAAGGAGTCCATTGTGGTTTCTTTGTCCATTCACATGCAATTTTCTCAGTTCTTAAAGCCAAAACATGTAACCCTCTGTTGCATAGTAAACAACCACAAATGCAAAACGCGGAAGAACAATGTGATGACTTCTACATGCACGTAGCTTGAGATGCGTTAATAAAAAGGAGCCACGAGAGAGAGAGAGAGAGAGAGAGAGAGAGAGAGAGAGAACCACCTGAAACCTTGGTGACACCATTGGGCAAGGACCTCTCTTGAGACCTGCTGGCTCCCAAAGACTATAGAATGCAACCGCTCTGCAACAGTTATAGGCAGCTGCTGCTGTCTCTCGTCCTTCACCCTCCTCTTCCCCGGGATCATCATCTTCTCTGCTGCATCTCTAAATGGAAAAAGGCCTTCTGATCTGTCAGTGCCTTTGCCCGTTGTACGAGTTTCAACGGCCAGGGGGGGTGATGCCGTCGTCAGTTTAGAGTCCAGAGATGACTTAATCGAAGAAGGATCCGGGAAGCCTGACGATGAAGTTACTCCCCTCCTCTGTTCCGCCGCGGCAGCACGAAGTTCGCGTCGGATTCGACGGTCGCTCGCCTCAGGGCTTTCCATGGTCCCCCCTTGATCGTCTCCAGGTTTACTGCGCTTTGCATCGGGGGCCGACTGCAGACTCATCCGAAATGCCCGCTGAAGCTCTTCATCGTCGTGGTCCCCCATAGCCAAAACCAAATCGTCGGCGGAATCTATCCTGGCTTTCTTGCAATACAAAACACGGGAGGAGGAGGATGTAGAGACAAGCTTCCCTGAAACTTCTTGAGCTTTTGCATAGGGTTATTGCTATCCACCAAAAATCGCGTGATATACAATCCCGGGAACCTTTTCTCTTCCTACATATCTTTCACACTCCCTCCTGTTGTTATCCACACAATCTCAAAGCCCAGTGCACGCACGCCAGCCATCTCCTATATAGATCGCCATGCTTTAAACGCCGTCACTCCCATACCTTAAACTGTCTTCCTCCTTCTCGTATCATCAAAACCCACAGAATAACAACAACAAACAGGCTTCCTCAAAATCACCGAAGAAACTTTACCCAAAAAAAATCGTCCCTCTGCCGAAACAAAACCTCAAAACCCTCAGCCTGCTGCAACTGCAGCGTGCCGCAGCCAAATGATCGCCGAGAAAACACTCGCCGGAAAAAAAAAAAAGAAGAAGAAGGGGGGCGGGTTCGAAGAAGGCAAGGGGGAGGGGGCGGGGCTCGAACTTCGAAGACGTTGGATGGCGACTCGCGAAGGCGAGGGCAGTGCGTGCTCGGTCGAAGGCGCTTTCATACACAAGAGTCAAGGGGCCTGGGGTTACCCTGCAAAGAACCGGGCGGGTTCCTGGAAAGTCTGCCAGCCTCTTTTACGGCTAAATGGGAATAAGTTGGTTGGCATTACGGCGAAAATGCTTAGAACTTGCTGGGGGAACAATACTTAATTGCACTCTGGAATGGTCGAGCCCTGCCCATTATGTACTATATCAAGCCCCTGCCTATTACGTTGGGTAATGCATCGTATGAGCCCCAAAATGCTTAGAACCTGCTGCTGGAGGGACAAATGTAAAATACATTACCAATGATCTAAAATGTACTCTGGAATGATCAAGTCCCTGCCCATTTATGTACTATGGAATGGTCGAGCCTCTGGCTTTTATCATGTTGGGTAATGCGCCTGGTGAGCCTGTTAGGACGAGCCAGGCAACGCACCCAACATAATGGGCAGGGGCAAGACTATTCCATGACATTAAGGTCTGGGGTGGCAGAATCAACAATTTTTTTTTTCCAATTCATGTCCAACAGATCACTTTTCGATCATTATCACAAGTCTATGGCCATCAATGGGAAGTTTTTGATGGAAGATTATGTCATATAATCTGGTCATGAAAATGATGTAATCTGCCAACCCAGACCTAAATGTTGGGCAAAGTGACAGGTGAGGGCGCCTGGTGAGCCTTTTAGGGCAAGCTTGGTGAGATGCAACCAACGTAATGGGCAAGGGGCAAGACCATTCCATGGCATTACGGTCTGGAGTGACAGATTCAATGTTTTGGGTAAACGCACCAAGAGCAAGCCTGTTAGTGTGAGCTTGGCGACATGACCAACCTAATGGACATGGGCGAGACCATTCCATGACAGCATTAAAGGTCTCTGATGGCAGATTCAACAATTTTCTACAGAAGTTCATATTCAACAGAGATTTAGATCACTGGGTATTACGAGTGTATGAAAGTCACCAGAACTTATGTCATATAATGTTGTTAAGAAAATGACAATCTCTTCCACCCCTGACCTTAAGGAGCTTTGCTGCAGCATGGGATATTTTTTAGGGTTTGAAGCTCAAGAAAATGACACACCTAATCTGCCCCTCCTGACCTTGACGAGCTTTGTTGCAGCAGGGGATTTGTTTAGGGTTTGAAGCTCTACAGCGGAATTTGGTCGAGAACGCAGGGGAGGATTGATTTCAAGGAGGTTGGTTGTTTGGACGTTTGAGGAAAAAAGTGGGATAATTGAGTGACAGTGTGAGAAGAAGATGTGAGACTTGTATTGGGGTTCATGTGAAGGAGGAGGAGGAAGAGAGAGATAGGAGAGCAGAGAAGGGGGAGTAACGATGTCGGTTGCGGCGGGTGTGAGCGATGCTGCCATCACGGTGCGGGACAAGCTTCGGGGTAAGATAGGGCAGACGAAGGTCAAGCGATACTGGCCCGGGAAAGCTCCAGAATGGGCTGAAGAAGTGGGGCCAGAAGAAGAGGTGGACGTGCAACCTTCGTCCAATAACAAGGCGCTTGAGTTGCACAGAGCTACTGAGCTCGACAGAACATTCTCGTTACGAGCGGAATCGGATTTTTTTCCCGCAAACAAGGATGATGCACGGCTCAAGAGGTTGGCGGAGAGCCGGAGAGGTGACAGAGATGAAGCTGTTGCGCGGCATAGGCAGATCCGTCAAGCGGAGATCGTGTCCACCAGGGAAGAGGACAAAGCTGCTCTGGAAGCAGCCGAATTGGAGGAGGATGAGGATGATGAAGCTATTGTCGAGAGACGGCAGCGCATCAAGGAGCAGCGGTTGCAGAGACAGAGGGAAGAAGAAGCCGCTCTGGAGGAAGAGCTGGAAGATGAGGATGAGGAGGAAGAGGAGTCAGAGTACGAGACGGACTCGGAGGAGGATTATGGTGGCGTTGCTATGATCAAGCCCGTGTTCGTGCCCAAGGCGGAGCGGGATACTGTAGCCGAGCGAGAGAAGCTGGAGGCAGAGGAAGCGGCGTTCCAAGAAGCCATGAAGAAGAAATTGCAGGAGAGAAAAGTTGAAACCAAGCAGTTGGTAGTAGAGGAGATTAGGAAAGAAGAGGAGATAGAGAAGAATCGGGAGGCTGAAGGGGATGGCGGTGAAATTGACACAGATGATGAGACTAATGTAGCTGAGGAGTACGAAGCTTGGAAAGTGAGGGAACTTGCCCGCATCAAGAGGGATAGGGAGGATCGGGAAGCAATGGTGAAGGAGAGAGAGGAGATTGAGAAGCTGCGCAACATGACAGAGGAGGAAAGAAGGGAATGGGAGAGGAAAAACCCTAAACCCCTGGCTTCTTCCAAGAAGAAGTGGAAGTTTATGCAGAAGTACTATCACAAAGGTGCTTTCTTCCAATCTGAGTCAGATGATAGGGATGCTGCTGGCGGGGATGCCATCTACAGAAGAGATTTCTCTGGTCCTACTGGAGAGGATAAAATGGACAAGACTATTCTACCTAAGGTTATGCAGGTCAAGCATTTTGGGCGCAGTGGTCGCACCAAATGGACCCACCTTGTTGCAGAGGACACAACTAAATGGGATAATCCGTATGTGTTTTTCTTGCCCTTCTTTTTCTTTCTCTCTTCCTCTTTGCTTATTACAGGATAGTAGCACCTCAGCACATCATAGTCCTGGTAGGTTCCCATTCCAGCCAGTTCTGATGCATTGTATATACAAATTAGTATGCAAATTTTTAGCACATATATGCAAATTAATCCTCTGACAGTGGAACTATGGTTGTGGATGCATAGATGGACATATAATGACCCTCTTCGGGCAAAGTACAACAATAAAATGGCAGGCATGAATCGGCCTATTGCAAAACCAGCAGGCAGCAAGAAGCTCAAGGATTGGGAGAATGTATAGGTCATGTATCATCAGTTAGAATGGTCTACCAGGTGTATTTACCAGCAGAGGAATCAAATCTGAGTACAACATCAGCCACCTAAAAAAGGAAGTAGAAGCCCTTGTGCATGTTAATATGAATTGCTGATCTGCCATCCTCCTGCATAATTTTCATCAGGGATTCAATGTTGATATATACTTCAAGTCATGAGATGGTGTAACTCACTTTTTCTCAGTGGCACACAGAGTCTGCTCCTAGTGCAGATTATTGCAAGAGCTGCCAAAATGTCCTGATTTTTTGATGATTCAATCCTGTCTTCAAAGGAGAGGAATAGGAGCATGTGAAACCAGTCTTTTTAATTTGTAAGCTGGACCCAATAGAATACTAATTCCTGGTGTGGTGTGTTCCTCCTCATGTGCTCTATGGCAGTATGGTGGACACAGTGGTCATCTTGGGCCATCTCTCCTATTCCACATGGTGATGGTATAAGTGTGGGGCCAGGTTCTCAGTGGGACCCGAAGGCTTGATATGGACTTCACAGTGTTGCAGAAATATTCATCAGCTGAAGTTGTATCTCAAGAGTCCAAACAGGCATGTAACATGAAATGAGAGTGTTCCTCTATTTGATTCTGGGCATTGTAATCAGCTGTCTTCAAGCTGAATGCCATCATATTGGCTTGTTACTTTATTGTCTAATATGGCTCCAGTCCTGCAATCAGATTTCTGTTAATCCTCTATGTTCCACTGGAGCCTTCTAAGATTCTTATGCGGTTGGTGCTAATGTGTGTAGTGCTGTTACTTTCATGATATTAACACTAAGGTCACCATGATTGTAGTTTATACCTGTGAAGGTATGTCCTCCTTTTCTCTAAACCCTTGTCAAATGAGGGCAATAGCTCATGTGGGTGGCTTGTTATGGGAAATTAGGGTGTTTATTCTTGAAGGTATTAGTGGTTTCTTGTTATTCTATCTAGTTGGTCCTCTTAGTTGAAATTCTAAGTCCTAAATGGTTAGGTACTCACAATCCAAAACAACAGGAAGAGTAATGCAATTAAATCAAGCTCAATGAAATGTTGCCAACTGTCCTTGACTCTGAATTTTAGTGGTTTGTTGACATGAGATAAGCTGGAGATGGTGTGGTTATAAGGCCATCACAGGTGGAGCCTTTGACCTAATATACCAGGATTGGTTTTTCACATTCAGTTTCTTCCTCTAGGAAGGTTCACAAAACCACTGTACATCTCCTGCATGCACTTCAAGAACTTGTGACCTTGAATAAAACTTAAGGTGCATTGGTCCTCCTTTTATCATAAAACACTCAGCCACTGATGTTCCATTTCATGAAATGCCCACCAATTGGGTTTCCACAGATGGCTGGCTGTTGTGCTAGTACAACATGAATGCTATTTTCTGATGAGAAGGGAATTATTCTAACACACCTCCAAAGAAGCAGAATGGGCAACTAGAATCTTCACTTTTGGCTGAGATGCCAAATGAATGTAATCTATAACAAGTTCATTTTCCATACTACGTACCAAGTGGGGTGGATGGCGGACATTCGATTTGCAATTGAAGGGCATAGATTGCATAAAATTAGATGCCCTTTAGTTCAATTTCAGTTCAACTCACTCACACTAGTGTTGTGTGTGTAAATGGTTTGGGACTACATTCCGTGAATGTAAACCTCCTAATGAAACTTATTTACATTCCTTGTAAATGTAAATGTCTAATATCCAATTGCGATGGTGTAATTGTAAAATGTAGAACACAAAATGTGTAAGTGTGCAATCATGTAAATCTATTTTATGTTGTGTAAGATAATGTAAATGTAAGTGTAAACATTAATATATTTATGTGAATTTATGCAACTGTGTAAAATAGTGTAAGTGTAAAGCAAATACACTTAAATGATTTTATATGGTCATGTCTAACAATGTAAAATGTATGATTTTTACTGGGGGGGGGGGGGGGGGGCGCCTCCTTCTCTTTTTTTGTTCCTCCCCAACACAAACCCCACTTCCCACACCAAAAAACATCCACAACCACCCACCAACACCATACAACCGCGATCCACCAACATC
>Ga0116231_10002038_pt1 | contig 42267 bp, 35 predicted proteins | sample S1TSphgellanicum_2_FD_89695 | JGI IMG/M metagenome (GOLD analysis project Ga0116231, IMG submission 89695) | Host-associated microbial communities from peat moss isolated from Minnesota, USA - S1T2_Fd - Sphagnum magellanicum MG | ecosystem: Host-associated > Plants > Peat moss > Unclassified... | reverse complement strand
GTATTAGAATGGGTGCTGGGGAGTATTTGGGTTTTAGATAGGGTATATTTGGATAGATGTTAGTATGGGGTTTTTTTTTTTTTTTTTTCAAAAACCCAGACCCTCGTCTTACCTGGGATTTTGTGAAACTTATTACCGGGCCACACATCATAACCGTCAGCTTTATAAACCAAACATATGTAACTGGACCTGACTCGAGGTGAAATAAAGGGTATAGGGTATCTCTCGAAAATTGGACTCATACCCTTTTAATACTCGGAGGAGTTTTAATCAAGGTTAGGGTTTAAGTTTTAGGGTTTTTTTGTAGTTTCAATATGTATTCTGAGTTGTCCCTTGTCTGTAGAAATGGATTCACTAGAAAAGAAAAAGAAAGAGAGAAGAAAAAAAAATGTTCAATTTTAAGACTTTTGGGCCCGCAAGTCCTGAAAATGGACTCACCTAATGAATTTTTAAATTAAAAAAATACACCATTTTTTTTTTCATTTTTTTTCCAATCTAATGTGTCCTAGGGTTTGTTTAAATCTTAAAATATCAAACAATTGGACTCGGGGTTCTTTCAATTTTATTTTTTCTAAAACTCAGACCCAACTAGGGTTAAGAAAATCAAGTACTCACCTCCACACTGGTTCTCATTCTCTATGCTAGATATTATTTTATAGATTTAAAAAATTATATCAAATTAAAATCAAGATTTATATAATTATGGAGTTTAACGACTAACTAACTAACTATATATATATAATTTTGAAGTTAAATTTACTTGTCAACTTTTCAGAAAAAATATTAACTTGCCTATTTAAATAACCCAACTCTCTTCTCAAGAATGTTTTTCACAGTTCCAATTTCAAGCCTAGAGCTAGCAAAATATTATTTATTTATTTATTTATTATTTCCAATGTTCAGTTCTTGTGTGGATTCCAACCAATAAAATAAAATAAAATAAAATGTGAGCTCAAGTCGGAGGCATCAAAAGCTGACCCTTAACCCTTTTGGTTTAACACTGCAAACTGGATACCCTCACAACACTAGTCTTGTACTTTCCTTGTGTGTTTGCAATTTTATTTTATTTTTTAAAAGGATGAAATTTTGGTTACTTTGTTTTTTAAAGGGAAATTTTGCCAAAAATGTGACTCGGTGTTGATTTTGGATGATTATTTGCCAAAAAAAAGAAAAGAAAGCACTGACCCATTATGTGGCCCAACACCCATCAATGTATCATCCATTTGGAAACCCAATATGACTCAGTTATGGATGAACCACAACTGAGTTACCTACCACATTGGTAAACATATTAGAAAAAAGAAACCATAATCTTTCTATATTCTTGGCTACCTACCTACTGGAAATTATCATAAAAATTTGACAATTAGGATTTTCTTTCTTCAGAAATTTAGTGTATTTGGGCCACCTTTTTTCCATGAAAAAATCCTTCATATATGTCAAAATCCTATTTTTCAGGTCAAAATTTGGCAAAATCTTGCTACCAATAAAATTTTAAATTAAAAAAAAATTGAATTAAAAATTTCCTTTTAAAAAAAAACACTATTTGGTAACCTATCTTGTAAAACCTCCTAATTCCAGCTCGCATTACATAAAATCACTAGTCACTACTCTATAAGTGAGTAAGGGATCATAGGTAAAATAGCTACAAAATTAAGGGGTCCTACATAGGTAGGTAGGTAGGTAGGTAAGTAAGGAGGTAAGGCACTTGAAGACTACTAGGTACGAAGATACAAGTAGATGGTTATTAGTTAGTACATTGCTTACCACCATGGTTCATTAGATCTATGTCCCTTTTGACTGGCTTGTATTGCAGCTGGCCTTGGGTAAACCAGACCTCGGTTAGTACTTGGTACCATGGTAAAAAATTTGAAATTCATTTAAATAATTTCTAAGTATTGGAAATATTTCACGTTTAGACTAAATCAGGGTCTCCGAGTTCAAATCTAGCAATTTTGGGGCTTAATATGGTCATTAAGAGGTCTCACTCAATAAGGCAAAGGTACCAATGTGGGTGCTAGTTCACCCTAGCCAAGGGCTTTTATTTATTTATTATTTATTTTTAATTTTAAAATTTATTTAAATTTTTTATTTTCCAATTTTGTGATGTAGTTGAAGTGGTGATCATGCATAAGGCGATTTAGCCAGATTTGGCTACAGACTAGGTATGAAAGTAGTAAAAAAAAACCAGAATCCTTTTATATTATTGGCTACCTTCTGGAACTTATTGTAAAAATCGGGTGATTTGGATTTTTTTTTAAAATTTTTAATCTGGTGAATTTGGGTCATTTTTTTCCATGCAAAATCCTTTGCATAAGTTGAAATCATATTTTTCAGATTGAAATTTGGCGAAATTTCGCCCCCCCCAAAAAAAATATAAATCAATGACCTGGCCACTTTGGAGCCGGCTATGGAGAGGCTATAGAACAATGTAATTTTTATTTGGTCCCCTATTTTGAAGAAATATCCATTGTATGTTTATTTTTAGTTTTTTTTCAATTTTCTGAAGTGGGAGTACATGGCAAGCATCCCAAGGTAGCTTTAGCATTTATTTGTGATAATTTTGAGAAAATTGCTCAAATGTTTTTTTTTCCAAATAATTTTTTTTGGAAAATTGAACATTTTCTCTCATTTATTATTCTGGAAAATTTTTATTTAAAAAATAAATCTGCAACAGATTATTTCAATTAATTGTTAATTCTTTGTCATTGAGGGTGCCAAATTCACCCAAAAACACTTTTAAATGAAATGTTAATGTGAACAATGAATTCATATTTTGGGAACTTCATGGAACATTTCTTATTTTAACTGTTGTTACTCATTTGGAACCAGCCACAAGGGTTAACATAGGCCTTGGGTGGGTTTAGGGTTTAGGGCTTAGGGTTCACCCTTGCTCTATCTCTATCCTATCACACATTGAGTTGCTTGTGGGACCTTCTTGTCAAATTCATGTGTTAAGTGTGTGTCCTGATCCACTCCACCCTTATCTCTCTCTCTCTCTATGTCATGACAAAATGAACATGTTGGGGGCCCTCACTTCATTGTCTCTTACCTTTTAATGGACTACTAGTGATGATCTATGGATAAGTTTTCATGTGCTTGCAATGAATAAAATTCATTTGTGGAGTTAAATATTTTCCCACACTGAAATTAAATATTTGACACTCTACTTTTTTTTACTTTTTTTTTTTTACCATACGGTCCGTTTTCATCATTAAATAATCCTTAAAATTGTGAAACAAATTTTCATGAAAATATGAAGCCAAGGTGTGGAAAAATCATTATAATTATTGCAAACTACAATCTGAATAATTTAAATCCTTGTATAACAACTTGGGCTTCGTGTTGTTGTGCATTACAACCATGAGTTGATGAACAGGATGAGTTGATTTTGTAAAAATTAAGTTCCATTTGAATTATTTAATATTGAATGAATTTGCATCATTTAACTTGAATTGGATGTAATTCAATTGAATTTGAGTTGAATTGAATTGAATTAAATATAATTTTTTAATATTTTGGATTCAACATGGTTAGTGAAATTTCAATTCAATTGAATACATATTCATTGAATTCAACCAAATTATAAAAATTAAATTACAAGAAGGCACACGTTAATTGATGTTTTCATATCCATGTAGGTCGATTGGTGAAAAGAGTGAATTAATTAAGTAGTTATGGAATGTTTTCATAATTGTCAAATTGAATTGGTGAAAGGAGTGAATTAATTAAGTAGTTATGAAATGTTTTCATAATTGTCAAATGGACCATATCCAAAATTGTCATGGTGACCATCATTAATGTATGGGCTCCACATGTTCACCTAAACCAATTATAATCATCATCATCACCACTAAAATATTGTAGTAGATAAGATAATAGGAATTTTTTTTTTAAATTTTTTTTGAAAAAATCTAATTATTCATCTTATCAATGTGGAAACTAGCCCTAAATTATAGTAATAGGCCTATAGATCTACTGTGTATCCATCCATCTTTAAGTCTTTTAATTGTATCTAACCTTACATTTTACAAGGTTATTGTCCATCCACATTTAGTGTTTGGGCTAACTATTATGTTAGCCTCTAACATCATTCAGACCAAACTACTAATTAATTATCAACACTAATTTAATAGTAATATTCACTAGCCTTAGGTCCCTACATGCATGTGTGTGTCTATACATAGTGGTAGGCGGTAGTTTTAAGTTTTTAAAAATACCAACCAACCATTAATTTTTTCCTCCTCTATTCACACCTAGAGGTGGTGTTAACTTGCCATCATTATGATGATGTTGCACTATTTTGCGTAACCTTTGTGATCATCATCATCTTCTAAAGTTTTGCAACCCAAGATCACAAGAAATTTATAAAATAGGATAGAATGTTGTTGCAAATCAACTAAGAATAGTCTTGTTGCAAATTGAGGTCATGCACAATTGGGAGAAAGAAAAAGAAAAATGAAACAAGAACAAATGTTGATGCATATTGAAATCATATATATACTTAGGATACATTTTCTTTCATTATTGTTGTTGTTTAGTCACTAAAGTTTTGCCACTCACCCACTCTTGGGCCATATTTGTAAATAGCATCATCATCTCTAACACATTTTCTACTATTGCCATCGAAACTAGTTCAAATTGTTAGGGTTATTGTTGTGCAAATGTTGGTTTGTCACCTTTTCGAACTCATCAAGCATTTGATTCTTACAATCACTCTTCTTGTTGGATACACATAGATCCATTGAAGGAGAAGAAACATTTTTAGTACATCATTCTTGGTATGAAATTGTTGCAAAAAAATACATAAGTAGATAGAGAAATCAAACCTTTAAAAGTGTTGCAATGTCATCACCTATGGCCAAAGCTTGGAATTGTTGTGGAAGAAAATGATAGCAAAGAGAATGGTGAGAGGTGTTTGTGTGCTTGTGCTTTCATTTTTTATGTTGTTGCAAATGATAAAAAAAACAATTCTTGCATGGGAATTACATTGTTGCAATTATTGTTGTTGTAAATGGGAAAAAACATGGTGTTGCAATTATGAAGATGCCAAAGATGATGATGAATGCAACAACCCTCTTTCGTGAATGTGACAATTTTGGAGAACTTACAATCAAGTTATTCATCCAAGTTTTGGGTGGGCAATTTAACAATCAAGTTTTTTTTAATTTCTAAAAATGAATTTTGGTATCTTAACTTTTAATGATATTTTGACATTTAATGTAACATTCATGTGCCACATCAAACTCCACATCACCATAGGTGTTATGTTTAACACCAAGTGTGGAGACCTTTTAAATTAGCATTATCATAAAACATATTTACTTCCCATTTGAAGGCATTATCCCACATAATAATTTGACCCCAAAACAATTCATGTGATGATCGTTGAGTACGATGAAACAAAAGGCAAGGTATTTTGAAAAGTGAAACATTTTTTGAAATGCTTTGCATTTCTAGGAGGCAATATTATTGTAAATAACTCGCCTTCCCCTAGCATTAATATATTTACCCAAGGTTATTAAAGAATAAGTGGAAGAAGCTACCATTGCTATGCCTTGTAATTTATTTATGCTTAGATTAATGATAATGTTCACCTTGTGTTTTACCATGGGTGGGGGACATTCCCAAAATGTTGGGTCCAACATGGCTACCACCTTGTCTTAAACCCCTTACTTTGGAAATGGTCCCCCTTGGAAATTTACCTTACACCAACAAACACCAACACACCATGGGCATGGATAGGTATTAAACATTAGACACTTTTCCATTGGATTCTACTTCCTTAACTAAGCATAATGTTCAATTGATGTTATTATACCTAACGACTAATAATACAAATTTTTAAGCTTATAAGCTTTATCAATTTCAATGGGTTTAGGGTAATAGAGCTAATCTTAGTACATTTAAGAACTCAAAATGCCATAATGATCTAAATTGAACTCTAACGGCTTTGGGGTTGAAAGATGGGCTGTAAACCTCATTTGCGTAGTTTTAACACCCTTTAGATCACCTAATTTGATTAAGGGACACCCAAGATATGGGCTTCCAAAGCAAGGGGGGTTGATTCCTTCAAAAAAATCCACCCTATCTTCAAGAAATTGAAATCCTATCAACGCATATTTCAATGCTAACACATGTTCAACTCCTATGTTATCATTGAATTGTCTCATCCCTAGAACGCACAAGTTCATTTTGAAAAAGTAAATAAAAATTATTCAATGGACGAAATTACTAGTTGGAAAAGTGTTTTTTATCATTTTCAATAGCCATAGTTCAATCAAAATTTAAGACCATCTCCAGATTTCTATACATGGTTCAAACATGTAGCCAAAAATATTGTAAAATTTTTATTTTTATATTTAACTTGTAATCAAATCTGACTAAATTTTCCTATTATCATTATGTATCATAGTCACTTTGAACAGAACACAAATTTTACAAAATAAATCATTGCATGATCATGGTCACATAAACATCCTCACCCTATGCCATATTAGGCATTAGTATCATGCTACAAGACATAATGAAAATGTCATGCCATCATGCATCAATACATGTAATTCATGATATAGTCCCCACCTTAAAGAACTACCCCCTAAACCGTCAAAGTAAGAAAAATATTCACCCCTTCTGAACTTGTTTTTTTAGGGAATTTGTGCAGTGCAGGGCCCCATTGTGAGCACTAAGCACCTACCATCAAAACCTCACAATCATCTTATGCTTGGGATTTTATGCTTTTCTGCAAGCTGTTAAATGTAGAAAATATCTTTCAACTTATTAGATATCAGTTGTCAAGGCAGATGTAATGATGTTGCAAATGGAACTTGAGATTTGAGGGAGATCAAGTCTGAGTGATGCCTACCACATTGCACACCAATACTTGTAGCAAGGATCAGGGTTTGAAATCCATTCATAATAGCCCGCCAAAAAAAAGCTCTCGCTATTGTAACTGCAACATACTTCAGAGTTATTCTGATGCTGTATCCTGAATTCCACAGTAGAATGACAATAGATTGTATTTAAATTCCACAGAAGAAATCTATAGTCAAGTTCTAATCTGTGAAGAACATAACTCTCTCTAATCTATGAAGAAATTGCAAGATACTTTGTTGTTTACCCTGTAGATCAGTTGAGTTACAAAAACCCGAGATATTCATTGTGTCTATCACATTACATACCCAAACTGACTAACAAAACTTTCAGTAATGTGATCAGAGCTTTGCTACTGTTTCTTGACAACTGCAAAGTCTCACAAAGTGTCCTGGGTTTTCCATTAGCAGGTGTGTTTGGAATGTGCTGTCGTCTCTGACTCAATACTTTCCCTTCAAATATTTGATTACACTGTTCACATCTTTGTCACCACGCCCACTGCAATTGAGCACCACCCGTGTGCCATGTTCAAGGGTTGGGCATAACTTCTCCAGAAATGCAAGGGCATGTGATGTCTCAAGAGCAGGAATAATACCCTCCAGCTTTGATAGCTGTTGAAAAGCTGCAGACATTTCAATAGTGCACTTGTGAGAGAAGGTACATTTTCTTTTTCTTTTGATTTTGCAGCAAGTGTGTATATAAAATTTCCTCTGGGCACCAGTTCTGCATACACATTGTCTTTATATATCACAAAAACCCAAGACACTGATGTTTGTTATGAAGTTTGCATAGTTCACAAAACACTTTACCTTCAAGCGCCTCATCATCAGTAACGCTGAAGTACTCTGCACGACCGATGTCCTTTAGGAAACTGTGCTCCGGACCAACGCCTGGATAGTCCAGCCTGCAGCACATTGCAACCCTCAAAACAGTAAAAACCTTCACAAGTTTCACCAGACAAAATCAACATCAGATTTCAGGGTTCAGTTCACAAAATAAACTGAGAGAAAAATCTATAAGAGAAAACTCAGCATTTGATAACTGTCACCACCTTTGTGAATTCAATTCTGGAAGCATTGATAGTTTAAAACCTAAATGTGTAAGGACCATACCCAGCACTTATAGAATGAGGCTCAATGATTTGTCCATCATCATCCTGCAGCAAATAGCTCATTGCACCATGCAACACACCAACTTGTCCCATGGTTAGAGTGGCTGCATGTTTATTGGTGCCAACTCCAAAGCCAGCTGCCTCCACACCAATCAATCGCACATCCTCATCATCCACAAATTCATGAAAAAGGCCCATTGCATTTGATCCTCCACCTACGCAGGCGACAAGAACATCAGGTTTGCCACCCCATTTCTCCAGAGCCTGTCGCCTAGTCTCCTTCCCAATTACTGCATGGAAATCCCGCACCAGCATTGGGTAAGGATGTGGTCCTGCCACTGAGCCAAGAATGTAATGTGTTGTCTCAACATTTGTGACCCAGTCTCGAATAGCTTCAGAAGTTGCATCCTTGAGAGTTGCTGTGCCAGAATGAACTGGACGCACCTGAAAACACAAACCAAACACCTTCAGTTCAAAAGATTCATGTACGGAGGAGTTTCAATCAAACACATGTTTTGCGAAGTAAATTGCTGCTTCATCTTCTGTCTCCATTCCCGCATGCAAAAAAGGATGATATGAACAACAAGAGACATGCTGCACCTCAGCTCCAAGAAGGCGCATGCGGAAGACATTGAGGGCTTGTCGCTCCATATCTTGTGCACCCATGTAAACAACACAGTCTAGACCAAATCGGGCACAAACCGTGGCGGTAGCCACACCATGCTGACCAGCACCTGTCTCTGCGATGATCCGCCTCTTGCCAAGACGCTTTGCAAGCAGAGCTTGTGCAACAGCATTGTTGATTTTGTGAGCCCCTGTGTGGTTCAAGTCTTCTCGCTTGAGATAGATCAGAGGACCTGTTCCATCAGGTCGACAGTAGTACTCTGAAAGACGCTCTGCAAAGTAGAGTGGAGTCTCCCTGCCTACATAATCCTTGAGAATTCCATTCAACTCTGCCTGAGAAAAAAAAACCCAAAGAGGGGGGTTTAAAGAAAAAGCATCACCAATCTGTACAAGGAAACATACAATTCAAGAGACCAAAACACATAGATTCAAGTACAATATGAACTTCTGATACATTTTAGGGTTGGAACAAAAGATTCAAGGAAAATCCCTCTACAGAAGCCACGGTCAAGAAAACCCCAAAGAAAGAAGCTGAAGCTTACCAACAAGCTACAAAACAAAAATACACAGGAAACAAGATGGGAGATGTCAGAAGCTAGTGAACCAAGCAGAGACTGGGAAGATGGACGTGAAGAAGCTCATGAGTGTTACCTGAAACTCAGCATTGTTAGCCATGGATCGATATGCTTCCTCCAGATTAGCAAGAGCAGCCATTAGGGTTTCAGGCACATACTTTCCTCCAAAGATACCAAACCTTCCAAACGAGTCGGGTCTCTCATAATCTTTCAGCTCTGGAGTCCTAAGTGTCTCAGGCTCTGCTGCCAATGTGCAACGCACCTGACCACTGCCGCCTCGAGAACCCCTTGTCCTTTCCTCTTCTCTTATTACCTTGAGCAGAAGAAACTGGCTAGCATTACCGCTGATGGAAGAAGAAGAAGACGATCTTAAAGCATTCATTCTCACACAAGAAGAAGCAGAAGAGACGCTCATTCTCTGGTTCCTTATTTCGACCGCCGCCGTCGGCGATGCAAGAGAACCCAAGACTCCAGTCTGCACCTTAATTGCCATCGATGTAGCTACTGCTCCTCCTGCCGCTTCACAAACCCAAGGAACTTTTGTTTTTTTTTTTTTTTAAATGGAAAAAAATCCGAGCACCTCCGAGAAGATCAAAGAGATACCTTTCGAGAGATTTCGGATTTGGAAGCAATTCACGAACTTTGCATCAGGACAGAAACAGAAGAAGTGTTTCTGCAAGAACAGGAAGAGAGAGAGAGAGAGAGAGAGAGAGAGAAGAGATGAAACCCTACCAATCAGAAGGGACTGTGGAGCACAGTAATGTAGCAATGTGGATATAAAGTAGCCTTTTTTTTTTCTTTTTTTTTGTTACTGGCTGAGTTTCGCCAAAAAGAGAAATTCAATTATTTCTTTAAAAATCGGAAATGAAGTGATTTTGGAGGGTTTCGATCGCCAAAGGAGAAAGAAAAGTAGAAATCTCGCCATATTTTTGAAATTTATACTTGGTTTTCAGTTTGTAGCCATGAATTTATAGAAGGTTGATTAAAAGATTTGTAGTACCAGTGATTTTATTTATTTATAAATATTTTATTTTTCCTTGTCACACTTGTGATCATTACAAGGAGATTTAGCCATCTTTGGCTATAAACAAGCTATGAAAGTCTAAATTTATTAAAATCCTTTTATATCCTGGCGACTTGCTTGAACGATGAGCAGAAACATGGCGATTTTCTAGAAAATAATTATCAATTTTTGGCTTTGGGGACGGATGGGGGGGAGGGGAGGGATGGAACATTTGGCGGAATATTAGTTTTTTGAAAAAACAAATCGCCAAATGGGGAAAATTAGTCACAAAAAAGAAGACGTTGATTTTGTACTCCACATCTGGTTTATAGCCAAATTTGGCTAAATCTTCATCGGGACGATCGCCATTTTTCCTAGATCCTCTTGATGATCGCCATTTAGGCTATATAAAGGAATTCCTTTTTAAAAACACTGATATATATAAAACACGACAGAACAGCGAGAGATATTTCCAGCCTCCTCGCCTCGCCGCCCTTCCTTGATGGATGAGAAATTGGCACCCGAAATGCCACGTGTTTGTTTTTTTTTTCTTTTTTCTGTTCTCGTGGGTTTGTTTGCACGGGATGATTAAGTCCAAGCGATGAAATTCATTTACGCCAATCGATGAATAAATTATTCGTTTAAAGGTACCCTCTGTCCATACTCTCTGCACTGGGCTGTAGTTACCTTTTCAGGTTGGGTATTCAAATTATTTTATTTTTCAGAAAATCCGTTTTTTGCAGTTTTAATTTTTTTAATAATAAATAATAAAAAAATAGACATGTTAGATTTTTAAACTAAAATATAGGCAATTTCTCTGGACCTTGAACCTCCAATAAAAATGAGACCTTTTTCCAACTTTAAATTTTCATTTTAAAAAATATTTTAAATGGGGAGAGATGATTTGTTCTACCAAATTATAGGATAAAAAAATCTTGTCAATTATCATAATAATAATACAAGGGGCAAGGTGAGCACATGTCTGTAGAATAATTAATTAGTTTTGAAGATTTTATTTTGACAAAAAAAAATTCAAAAAAAATCAAAAGATTTAAATTTTCTTCAAAAAATTTATTTTATTTTTATTTTTTGTCTCCAAAAACTTATTTCTGAAAATTTCAGCATTTTAAAAATAATATAATTTGTGTTGAAATTGCCAAGGAGGTACTATGGTATTGGTTTGGATGCTTAATGCTTACTATGCAATGGTGGATTGGCCTCAAGCAAAAAGCTCTTGGGGTTCTTGCTTGAATTTTCATTAATTTTTGTACTTTGCCTTCTATTGATAATGTTGTTTGCCTTGGCACATGCACATCTCAAACCCCATTTTGCCCTCAAAACATTATTGAAAAAAAACAAAAGGTAAAATGACAAAAGAAATTTGGACCACATGTTGGCTATTTTAGTTGTTGTCAATTTAGAGAAAAAGAAATATTGAGTTTTTTTAATAATTTATTTGGGAAAAAAAATTATGAATTTTTTTTTTAAAATCACATTAGGGTTTAACCAATATTTGAAATTAAGGTTTTTTTTGTTGTTTAAGTTTTTGCACTTTGAGCTATTTGATTTTTCAGGTTTTAATATTTTGTGGTCTTTAGTTTTGTGAGTGTAATGTTTGCAACTAATTTTTATTATTCACATTTGAATATTAAAATTGGTATTTCCAATGAATTCAATGACTATTGTCATTGTATTATTTGCATTGTTTTTTTTTTTGGTTGTGTTAAGATTTGAGAGTTAATTGTCACATGAGAAAAATAGTGATTCAAATAAGGAATTTATTCTTAGAGTTTGATGTATCACTCATATTTCATATAATGTCTATTTTTATTTTTATCTCTTGTTTATTAAAAGACTAAACCACATAGGATTTGGTGCAAAGAGCTTAGACAATTTACATATTGGGATTTGATACAAGAAGTTGTTTGGCACACCAATTTGGAAATGAAAGATAAAAAAAATTTATCCACAAATTGGATGACTTGTGAACATTTATATATTTGGTTAGAAAATTGAAACATTTTGTCAAATTTAGGACTATTATGTTTATTAGAACACCATTAAAACCTAAAAAAATAATTGGGTTGATGTTACATTGATTTGGACATGGGGTTAATGTAAAACATTATTGTTGATAGATTCAATGTTGGAACTTTATCAATGCATAAATATGTTATACTCTTGTTCATGCTTTAATTTTTACTAGGATAAATTGTTTAATTAATATATTTCTCTCCCTCATGGTTTGCACTTACTTAAGATTACGAATGGATTTTTTTATGCATGTGACCTATTCAATGTTTGTGGTGTTATTGATGGGTCACATATTCCATTTTTTCAAAAGTTGGATAAACATGTTATTACAATATTTACATATTATTATTGTAAACGAAAAAGTTACAATTTGGTGGTTTTGCAAATAATTTGTGACATGGACAAATTTTTTTAGATTGTATGTTGTTTAGTTCCTAATGAAATGATAGATAAAGGTTTATTTAAAATGTCATTTATTTATCAACAACTTTGAACATGATCAATTTTATGAGAATCAAATGCGATGGTTTAAGGTTTGGAAATAATCCCTTATTTACTTAGAAATGTAATTATGCATATCAATATTATCTTTTGCATAATTTTAAGCTAATTGATGAAAATTTGGATAAAATCATGTTTAATTGACAATTGAATTTAACATTGAAAATATTTTTGAAATTTTAAAAAGTAAATGGAAGATCTTGCATTACATTTTTGGATGTGTTGATTGAATTTTTGGAATTGTGATGGCTTGTTGTGTACTTCATAATTATTGTTAATTGATGAGAAAACCCTTACACTTAAGAAATCATCAAATAAATCTTTTTTGTGATGTAAAGGGGAAAACATTTTTTGCTTCTTAAGATCAAGTAACCTCACAATGTGAAAAAATAATGTGTGTTACATTTTTCACAAATTAGATGAATATGCACCCCAATTTATGATGGATGTGAACATTCAACATCATCTTCCAATGGATGGAATTTAACCATAATGTTCATTCGTAACTTTTATTAAGTCCCAATTATATCTTAGTTAACTTTCAATTAAATATTAATTAAGTCTGAATTAACTTTGAATTAAGTTTTAGTTAAGTCCTAGTTAAATTCAAATTAGCTTTTAGTTAAGTCCTAGTTAATTATTAATTAAGTTTTAATTAAATCCAAGGTAAATTATAATTAAGTCTTAATTAAATAATTACCTTTTAGTTGACTCCTAATTAAGTTCCAATTAATTTATAGTTAAATTTTAATTAACTTATAGTTGACTTTCAATTAGAAAGGTTCTTAAAAAAAACTTTCTTATTTGATACACACACAAAAGCCTCTTTGGAAACTTCTTTGAAGCAAGTCCCCAAAAAGGTATAAATAAGAGTAGGACCCTTCATTTTTTTTGATCTATTTAACACTAATCTTAAGCACATCTTGCACCATAGTTTTGTCATGTTATTTTTATGTTCATGTTTGCATATGTTAGCATAATGAAAATTCATTTTCACGTTTGTCTTGCACATCTCATGTTCTTTTTTTTGAATCATGCAATCTTCTCTTATTCCTTATTTAAAAATTAAATTTAAACCTTTCCTTTAACCTTTGTTTTTTTGTTTTTCATGTCCTTGACACACCCCCATTTAATGCTTTTCATAAACATTTTGGAAATATAAATGCATCATATTTAAAATTTTGTTCAATTGGTTTGATTTTTGGACCACAAATCCATAATGAATTTTATTAACTAATGTAATTTGCAAATATTTAATTTTATATTTTTTTATTCAACTATGTTCTTAAATGAAAAAAAATAAAAATTTAAACATAAATTTTAGTTTGAATATATAAGTGCATCAAATATGAAATTTCATTCAATTGGTTTAAATTCTGGACCACACATTCATAAGGAGTTTTATTAATTGATGTAATATGCAAAACTGAAAAAAATGAAAAAATAATGAAAAAAAATCAACTTTGTAATAAAATGCCCAAATGAAGGAAATTATTTTGTATTAATGTATTGTATTTTTATACAAAATTACACACTTACATGATATTGGGTATGTGCCTCATACTAACTTGATGCTGCATGATGTGGAAGAAGAAAAAAAGGTGCTCCATTTGTGTCATCATAGTGCATTTGGGTTCATCAACACAGTTTGTAAAACCTTATATCCCTGACAAAAACACTAATCCTAAACCCTAAGCCCTAAATTCTAAACATTAAACCCTAATAATAAGCTTCAACAGACCTCCTTTGGCTTTTGTGCTGCCAGTTCTGCCTTATAATTACACTTATAATTATATTATATTATATTGTTATTTTTTGCTTGAGGTCGCCAAATGGGAATAAGCTTTTTTGAGGGAAAAAAAACACATTTTTCAAATTTTTGGCGATGATTTTGTTTTATTTTCAGTGGTGATATATTAACCAATTTTTTTTTCAAAGGCTAATTACATAAACCATTAAAATTGGGTCAAATTCTCGCCAGATTTTTCTTCCTTTTTCTCGCTCCTTCTTTTTTTCCTCTCTTTTCATTTGCTATGCAGCTAAGTTAAAGTTTGAATTATGTTTTCTTTTTTTCTTGGGATTTTGAAACCCAGTTTCAAATCTCTACGCATGATGCCTCAAACAACAAAGAGTCCGTCAAAACAAACGGTTCCTCCTCTTGTGTGTATATACTTAAACCTTTAATGATTTTTACAAACCTTTTTGGACATTTTTTGTTGGACAATAATAATAGCACGCAGATAGATAGATAGAATGTTGTGCTGGATTTTTGCTCCAATTTCACTTGCAAGTGTTATTATTAGCAGAGGAAGGAATGCAAACTTGTGCTTCTCTTTGTTTTAAATAAATTCTGTTACATCATCTTTGTTTCAACTGTTGGGAGTTGGGTCTGTCGGAACCAGTTCTTTTTCCGCTATGCAACAAAAGATCTATTGTCTGATGCAAATATATGTCAGTGAAGCTTATGCAATATTTGAAAGAAACTGTGTACCTATATGAACTAATATGTTTCTATTCATTGTTCTTGTTGTGAATTGGAAAAAAAATCCATCATTTATGGGAGAGAGTAAAAATATCAATATGCAAATATTTGAATCATTTCGAAAAATGTAAAATATTTCTAAGCATTTTGGCAATTATTAATTGAATTGTTTGAACTTGTGCAAAAGATTTTAACTCAAGTTTTTGACTTTCAAGCACAAATTATATTTGTTTGGTAGCCAATTTATTATTGGATTTTATAAGCAAAGTTATTTCCTTGGATTTTAATTTGTGTCTTTCAACATTAACAAACCCTTCCACAAATTTGTTCACAGCTTTTATAATACTTGACAATTTTGATCAATGGTCATTTATGAAATGTTATTTTGTTGGGCACCTTTGACAACTTGTAAAAAACATTTTTTGGGATAAAAGGAGAATTATTCATATCTTCCCATGATGTTTAACAAAAGTCTCGAGAAATGGGACATCTTTTTCTTCCTCACCATTTGACGATGCAATTGTGAATACTTAAATGCTTAGAATTTTATGTTCATCTTTTTTTGACAATTTTTATAATCTTTTGATTGACCCCTTCAGATGCACCTTATTTTTGGCAAAACCTTTCATTGTATTTGTTATGCATTCAAACCATGACCATGTTGATTTGCTACTTTCAATTTGTTCTTTCAACAAAGTTTTTGATGTTGATATTCATCGTTCATTTTTTCGATTTTATTTTTCTTTGCAATAACACTAATTCAATAATTAAAAATGATGTTCAATGCAAATGTGTGTTTGGTGTTTGAACAATAAACAAGATTTGTCAAGACACTTTCACTCCTTTTCATATAAGTTGAAGATGTAAACAAGAGTAATATCATTCCATCTCTTTTCAACATTTATTTCATCATCCATTATTTTTATTTTTTGTAATATCGTTTAACAATTAGTAATTGCACCAATGGAAGTGCAACAATCATGGATGATGAAAATCCTTCGACCAATGGAAGAACTATAACAATTGTCATTTCATTTTCCATTATAAAACAAATCCACATACGAGGCCTTTCATCATGCATGATTCTAAAAAAAAAAATCATATTCAAAACAAAAATAAAAATTAATCAAGACTACATTCTATACATACAAAAGCAAAGTCAAGAAAGCTAAAATAAAAAATCATTTCAAAATCAACCATAACATATACACATACACAAAGATTATAAATCAAAAGAAAAAAATCCAAAAATCGATTAAGAACCTTAACTGTAATACATATTTTAAGATTAGGTTACATTTATATATTACATTTTACATTGTACAAAGACAAATTCAAGAAACCTAAAGCAAATAATCACTTCAAAAACAACCATAATGTATACACATACACAAAGCTTATAAATCAAAGAAATGAAATCCAAAAATAATGAAAATAACTTAAATATCAAAACACATACCAATGTTGTTACTAGAATTCCAAGTGTTGTTAAAAAAAAGGAATGTTTAGACTTTTTTACATGGTTAGTAATCTTTTTATTATTGTAAAATTTTGTAATAAAAAATTTCTTTTTTTACCCTTGTTATTGTACTTTTCTTATTGCAACCTAGGCCATCAATTGTAGCCATGAGACACCACCCCCATGTCCAAGGGCTTCAACAATGGGCAAAAGGGAAGGTTGCTACCAAAGCTCCCCATTTGCCCCCTTAAGTTCGACATGTGCTTAACCTTTGGTACACACATGATCTTGTTGTTTGTGGTTTAGTTTATTTTTCAATGTTGCCAATCTCAACTCATGGTTACTCTCTTCATCTCTACCTCAAAAATACACTTTTTTGTTCCCCCTAGCCCAAACCTTACTTAAAATGAAGGAGAAGAAAGCAAAGGAATGTGGTAGAGAAGTTCCATGCCATGAACTCCAAGTTCCCAAAATTTCAACATCTAAGAGTAAGAATTTCCTGAAAATTTTGACATTTCAATCAAATAATATAAAAGACAATTTGACATTTCCAAAAATAATTTAATTATTGCCAAACCTAAAAAAGTTCTACAATAATCCCATTGCATCTACCAATAAAAGTGCTATCTTTTAACATCATCAGGACAGTAAGATGAGACTATGGCCATTGATCCACAAATCCCACAGACTTCATCCTCCCAAAAGCAGGTGCAGATAGTATTTAATAATCAGCCCAAATTTTGTGACTAAACTTAAGTACACTGAAAGAAACTATTCCAAGAGAGGGTCCATGGCAGAATAAATCAATGGCCTCCATATCTATGAAATCGCAGAGAAATTTCCACATCAACAATTTGAAGGTAACATGATAACAATTGCAGTCTTGAAACTTACAAGAGTCACTTCACAAAGTGTCAGAAAACCACCACTGTCACAAATAGCAGTGACGAGATGCCATGACTACGCACTGACTTCATTCACTCCTGAAAAAGGACTACAAAATTGCTACTCAACCAGGGCACCCATTGCGTAAAGTCTTACCCAATGCACATAGACAAAAAGACAAGAAGAAGATATTCACAGAGATAGGAAATATATCTTTGAGATTGCTGAGAAAACTCCACAACACTTTGAATAGAGCAGTAAAGAATGAGTGTGTTCATAATCTTATGATGTCACTCACATAGTGTTAAACCATCATTGACAACAGCAGTGATTAACTGCCACGACTCCCCAGTGATTTCATCAGCAGTAGGTGGAAGGTGTACATAACTATACAAGAATCAGTCAAAAAAATTCTTGGACAAACCATTATATACCATCTGTGTCCTGAGTTTCTGTGGCATTTCTTGAAGCAAACCCAAGACTCAGTCATTATGTTGGATAGCAGTTGAGAAATAGATAATTTTAAAAAATCAATAATAATGTCATTCTAGCTATAAAAAGCCTGTGAGGGTAAGCTTCATTCCATTTTAGCTTGTCCCTGTACAAGCAGCATCTAAAACTAAAAAGTAGAAAAGCCTACATACAGAGAATAGGTAGAAAACTCCCAAACTTAGACCAATAAAAAACACAACTAAAAGAGAACTGATGAGAATAATCAACAAAACCTGTGTCCATGCTGGAGAGGAGTCCAGAAAGTGAAAAGAAAGAGAACAAAAATGTAAAAAAAAAATTGTGACAGATAAGTCTCTTTTACCTCAAGGCTCTTAGCTCCTTATCAAAGGTGTACAGACACTTTCTTGAGATACTGCGGTCAATCAAATCCTCCCCAAGATCCTGAAGGCTGCTACCACTCCCATCCTTTATATAATTCCTCGATCCAACAAGGCCCCACTATAATGGGTTAACATCGACCATGATCAAGTGCCACATCCTATTTGCAAGGTAGCCCCAGACACAATGGTCTTGGCTCAGGGCTGCTGGCAAATGCCAATACAACAGCCACAAGAACCAAGTACAGAGCCAAATGCTCTTTCTTCATGAGCCACAAGAGAAGTACTTTGTTGAACTAACATGCATACACCATAGGCATCAAAGCTGCCCACACCCCCCTGAATCATGAATACAATATATTGCATTCTAGCCCTGGAAAATCAGGTCATTGTTCATCCTTGTGAAAAGCTGAAAGTAAGGAAATCAAGCCCTAAATCTAGGGTTGTTTTATTGCTTTGCCCTTACCATCAACAACAAATTAGGTTTCCTGGAATTTGCAACAGATGCAAAAAGGATGATGGCACAGCAAACAAAGAAAAGTGGGGAGCGAACTCTGAAGATTCTATAGAGCAAATTCTGTTGGTTTTTTTCAAAGGTAAGGAAAACAACCTCACTCAGTCCCCCCAGTTGCAATATGCTTCCTTATGCTGTTGTCTGCAATGAGCAAAATAGTTAGGTTAATGAACTGGTGGCAGAGTTTACAAAGCAGAGAGAGCTGCAGAGAAGGAGACTAATAAAAGTCTAATGAAGAGCACAAACCACATTGGATGGATTCACTACAAGTAACAATGGCACGGGAGCTGAACATGAGAAACATCTGGATGGCAGTCCAGATGTTGTAGTCTCATTCTCTGACCATAAACACATGGTTAGGTGCAAACTGATACCTTGGCAGAGCTGGAAAAGCAGATAGTGGGTAAAAGAACAAGCAGGACAAAGCAACAAAGAACACAACAACCTAACAAACAATCCTTATAAGGAGAAAAAGAACCGATTCTTTGGAGCATGAAGAACTTCTTACCTTGTAACCCCAGTTATGATTCCTGATTTCGTCATCAATCTTCTCCTTCACCTCCGGGTTCTTTGCAAAGTACTCATCTACGGTCATTGTCTTTAACGCGGCTTTCTGCTCCCGAACGTTCTCGATCTCCTTTTCCAGCAGCACAATCTTCCTCTTGGAATCCTCCTCCTCCGCCAACGCCTTTTTCAACAACTCCTGATGCTTGGCCTCGTACACTGGCGTCAGATCATCCTGGTACTCCGGCACCTGCTTGTCTAAGGACTCATAAGACTGCTGGAAGATGTTCACCACCGATGGCCCCAGTTTCTGCTTGTAAAAATCCCAGTTGATGCTGGTTGGCTTTACGTTGAACTTCTCATTCAGAGTCGCGGCAACGTCGTCGTATGCTCGCCGCAGCGACGCCAGTTCCCGTTTCCCTGCATCCGATACAACTACCTTGCTCAGATGATCCCAGTCTATGGACTTGCCCGCTCGGGCCACCGCCTTTCCACTCATCGCCGCTTCCCCGGAACCCTCACAAATAGCTTTCCCACAAGCACAGCAGAAACGCGGACTGCAACAGCGACAACAACAAAAACGCTCCGCGCACGCACAAGACGAAACACAAACCCTCGCACTTTGCACTCGAGCTCAAATTACTATGTCCAAAGCAACGTCCTCGTGGATGAAAAAATCAGGCAGGAAATATTTCATCCACTGACAGTCTCTCCTCATCCATGATACATACTTAGCGGACCATCTAATTTCTACCTATTGGCCTTGCACTTTGCACTCGAACTCAAATTACTAAACCCGAAGCTACGTCCTCGTGGATGAAAAAATCAGGTACGAGATATTTCATCCGTAAAGGAGTCTCTTCTCATCCACGATACATACCAAGCCGAGAGAGAGAGCCGTAGTTATTGCTACCTAGATATTTGCCTAGTACTTTGCCAAATTACTATAGCTCAAGTTCGCCGTCGTGGATGAAAAAAGTCACTGGGAAATCTTTTATTCGTGGCGAAGTCTTTCATCTATGATACAAGCATAGAAACCCCGCAACACGCAACGAAAATCACTCTCTGCATCTTTTCATCCATCTCTCATCCATGATACAAACTGAAGAGAGGACAGAGAGAGATGCACTGAATGAAAAACCAGAATCTCGAAATCTTTTCATCTGTGATGAAGTCTGCCTCTCATCCATCAGACGATCGGATGAGAGAACCGGGCTCACTCTGGAAAATCTTTTCATCCATGACACAGGCTAAGAAAAGAATGAAAAGGGAGGCGCATTCCACAGCATAAAAGTCCTGTAGAATGGTATAAAATAGCACAAGTAGGTAAGAGATATGAGTGATTCTGCCATTTCAGTCTACCTGAAAACCTGCAAGAATCTGCAATTACAGACCTTTTCACCAAGCTCTTCTCTCTCCCTTTTTTTTCTCTTCCCTCTCACACAAGCACAAAGTCAGGTGAAAGACAATTTTATGGGCTTTTTTGTGAAACGTGTTCAAAACATGCTCCTCTAACTCTAGCTCTCTGCTTGCATGTCTTCCATTCTCAAAGCCGCTCATTGTACAGTTTCTGACATGCAATTTTCTATCATCTGTATCTGTATCTGTATCTCTCTCTCTCTCTGTCGCCTTCATGTGTGGATGATCTGTGTGAAGCATCATTCATGTCTTCCCAACGGTGTCTCCAGAGCTTCCCAACCCATCTCCGTTTTTTTCGTCCTCAATCACTATAAAAGAAGAAAGGGTAAGTGGAAGTTGCAGAAATAATTCCAGAGAATTGAGCACCTTCTAGGCAATTTCAAACTGGGCCTCTTGCTCACCCATGTGTGAAGGCAGGTACTTGTTGAAAAAAGGCCCCACCAGATTACAGCTTCATCCTTAAGATTTGCAAAATTGTTCAATTCTCCATCAAGGCTTTGCTTGGTAGAATGCTTGATACTAGGACTTTTTCGGGTACAAAATCTGCAAAAGTAATGCACAGTAATCCTTGATTAGTGACCCTAACTGGTGGTTTTTAATGGGCTTACTAGTGGCCTGTTGCTAAGAAGCTTATGACCAACACAACATGGCCAAAGCTACAGACCATGAACTAAATATATACTAAAGAACACCAGACATTTGATGTATTGCAAACAACTGAAAGTCTACAAAAAGCTAAGAAAACAGAAAAAAAAGAGAAAGCAAAATCTGGGAATTTGTAGACTGCTGGATAAGAGAAGCTATGTGCAATAGAGATGAAAAAACCTGCATATATAGAACACTTAACTGAAGAACAAAACTGTTGAGCATAGCCCATTAGACAAGTATATGATAATTTCACTCGTGTATCTCTGGTCAATATATATGAGAGACTCTGTTGAGCAAGTGACACTACAAATGAAAAACCAAAAATGAGGTCCATGCACCATAACAAGGGTGGAGAAATGGGTTCTGCAATGGGTTCCAGAAGGGATAGAAGAATGAATTCCAATGGAGCTCAATGCAATGGTACCACTGACCTGAAAGAAACTCAAGTCTCTCGGTGCTCACCACATGTGATGCTGTTCACCACAACCACCCAATTGATCTCATTAGTTTGTTTCAGAAACTCAAGTCTCTCAGTGCTCACCACATATGATGCTTTTCACCACAACCACCCAATTGATTATTTAGTTTGTTTCTTCCTCCAATACCTGATTTGGAGCAGCTCAAGTTTCTGCAATATAAAAGGCTCCAGAAATCTTTAAGGAAAGACAAAAATTTACAATGGAGTTACAACTGGTTTGGATGTTTATAAACCAGAACTAGGGTGTTGTTGATGGTCATAAATCTGTCAAAACATGCACTCATAAAGTGCACTCTGTCAAAACCCTACCCTTCCTCTATTTCTAATCCAATTCTACAATTTCCATGTCTACATCATCTAGCCATTCTCTGCACCAAGAACCAGGACAACCTGGACAAAACATTTTGATTTTGAACGGTGAATCTGAAAAGCTTCAATAGGGTTTGCACACATGCCTGCCAAGTCTAACAGCAGAATAAGCAATATAGGCAATAGCTTGCAAAAGCATTTGAGAATTAAAAGTTTCTGTATGAGAGAGACAGAGTAGTAGTAGCAAAAACGATATGGCAAAAGAGTAGTCAAGAATAAAGCTTAAGATAGAAGCTTACATAAGTCAGAGTAGGTGATTGAGTTGCGACGGCTTTCTTGCATCCTATCAAAAGCATTTTCCACAAATTTCTCCAGGAAGAGCTCCTGTTCTCCACAAGCACACATGCACACACACACACACACACACACATACAGCTCTCAAATAATTCAAGCTTCTTCTTCCCCTTGAAGAAATTCCAAACAACAAGGGTAAAGCATTTTGATTGTGTTTCTTTCTCTTGATGATAATTCTTGAGGTCCTTTACATCCTGCAAAACAATCCCATCACCTAAACACAATGAAATTGGATCTCTCCATCATCTAGAAACTCAGGGGCTGCTTACATCCATGTGAAAATCTTGAGAAACTTCACATTTCCCACTACCCCCTCTTCTCCGCTGCAAAAATTGTGAAGTTGGGAATTGTGAAGTGTTTCTCAAGCTTCACAGAGAAACCCTAGAGTTGATGGAGATCTCTGCCAAGAATTTGCAAAACACTGCAGGATCATCATCCCCCCAGTGCAAACAACATGCTAGCATGCAGATCCAGAAAATTCTAGGGTTCTGAAGAAATTCTAGAAGAAGAAGAGGAACAAGCAGTAGCTGGAGCCGGGGTTTGGTTTCTTGCTTACAGCAGCCTTGGCGATGAGGAAGCCCGCCTCCACTCCTACCCATTGGATATCACCATCACTCTTCACAAGTTTGCGAACTCTGGAGATCGGGAAGGCTAGGGAGAACACGGATGCGGATTTCGATGTCCTGCCGCCGCCGCCGACGACGAAGCTGCGTGACATAGTAGTAGTGCCATCATCGCCATCGCCGTCGTCGTCGTTGGAGTTTGAGTTTCCATTCTCTTCGTGCGAGTAGCCGCCGTTTTCCGTTTTTTCTTCTTCTTCTTCCTCTTCTTCTGCTGCTGCTGAACTCGGAAGCTCTCTACCAGACTCTTCAGAATCGGACTCCGTGAAGCTCGTCTCCATTATAAGGTCTTGTGTTTCGCTCTAGACTCGCACACTAGGACGTTGCAGCGCCGCCACGGAGCAAAATGCAAGCGATCCAAGAGAGAGAGAGAGAGAGTGCTGTAGGGTTAGGGATCTGTTCTTTTCTTCCCTCCTCCTCCTGCTGCTCCCTTCTTCTTTTGTTGAAGGTGTCTTCGGGGTTTCTTTCTTCTACCGCACATGAGATGGAGGGATCACTCTGGAAATCCAATTTCTGAAGGACATGGCATGGCTTGTGCTGAAGATGCTGGAGCTACTGTGGTTGTTGTGGCTGTGGCTGCAGTATTTTTTCTATCTTGGAGCAATTGCACTTCTGAGGAGCAGGAGGAAACACATCTCACAAGAACCGCTGCCTGATCAACAACCAGCAGGGCAGCAGTCGAGGTACCTGCCTGCCACCATCACCACTTGCCATGGCAAAATCCTCTGTAAAGATTTTGTGAGATTTCGTAACCTTATTCTCTCTCCTTTCTACCAGTAACATGCATACACATGAGGCTACGAAGAAGGCATCTGCTAGCTATGCAGCATATGTATATTCTGAAGCTTGAAATAGTAGCTAATGTAGTTTGTCATGTCCTGCTCGAGAGATGACCTCACTTTGCTTGGACTTCTTCCATCTGCCACCAAAATGATTGCTGCATTGCCAGAACATCCACATGGTATGCAGAACTATGTCTTTCAAGGGCTTTTCAGCCAAAACAGTTTTCTGTTCAATTCGTGGGTGCTTTGTTCAGGTTGAGAAAACTCACCAACAGAGTCGTGAAACCTGGGATTTTCTCTTCTATAGCTTACTGTTGGGTCATCTCTCAATCCTATTCAGGTTTACTGAATTCATTCACAAGTATGCAGAAAGTTCTACATATGTATGAAGATATTCTTACTCAAGGCTCAAGTAGTGCTGGGGGAGTTTGTTTTCACTGCAGATGTGATGAAGGAGATTGTAGCAGAGTTGTGAAATCAGCAGTTTTGCTGTTTTCTTTGATGCTTCTTTTCCCTTTGTCCCTCCACTGGAAGTTTTTTTTTTTTTCCTGTTCTGGGTAGTAGCCAACACATGAGGTGAATCTCTTCTTCCCCCGAATTTTTAGTTCATGCTAGAAACTTTGATATGCATGTATTGTGCCTTGGATCAACCTCAGCCTGCTGTGGGGAATTCATGAAGCTAAAGGAAAACTCATGGTCATTAGTCATAATCAGGTACTGTGATGTTGATGTTTCTTAGGATAGTGAGGGATTGGTCATAAGGAACAATTTGCAATATTTTCTACCTGCTTCTCTTCTATCTTCTTCATGATAGTCGTTTCATCTTTATAGCCTATCCCTTCTTCTGATTCTTTTTTCCAAAGTAGGTATTGTGTCTTGGGAATCACGGGAGTGCCTCTCTTTAACGTAAAGCACTCAACAGCTTTTTCAACTGTAATTGTAGGTTGCATTAATTGGCAGAACTCTTCGCCCTGCGCAATGTGGTGCTGTAGAGAGACGGCTTGCACGTTATAAGGTGCCTCCATATGCTTGTAAGTTGCCTTCATATGTGGCTGCTTCATTTCTATGTTGGGTAATGCCTTGTTGTCAGGACATTGGTGGAACTTGCCCTGCACACAGTGACCATGTACAGTGACAGCTTACATATCATAAAGTGCCTCCATATGCTCATAAGGCAATTTGTACAGGGCTACCTCATTCTCTATTTTGGGTATTGTGCTATTTCCAAGGCATTGTAGTACATAGTCACACTTTGCCCTTCTTCATAGGTGATTTTATCACTGGCTTCCCTTTTGTCAAAGCTTCAATTTGCATATGTCTCAGTTTGATCATTTGCCAAAAAGTTTGGTTTACCACAATGCCTTGACAATAGTGCATAACCTCAAGTAGTTGATGGTAAATAATGAAAAGAACCCTTGGGTCGGGAAACAAACCATGTTCATGTTGGCACATGTCAATCAAGCTTGGAGATTGTAGATCTCCTAGACAGCATGTGTGGTAGATGAGATAGGTTGAAAACAACGAGGATGATTGATTAAGAGACTGTGGAATCTGCTCAAGGATGGTTGGAAAACTTACCACAAAAGGAGTGTTGAGGAATGTTATCCTAGTTCTCTTGGCCAAGTCAACCAAAAAATATAAAATTCCAGTGATGATATATTTGAAGCTGGTATAGGTGAGATGGATATGGGGTGCATCTCACACCATCATTGACTCGACAGTTTCCAACAGTTCAACACTGGAAATTGCCTTCAAAGGCAGTTCAGCTGATTCCCAGCAAGGAGCAGTGTGCAGAAGGAAGAGGTGCCCTTTTCTTGAAGTGAAGCATTGATGGCAGTGTCTTCCAGCATTCTTCTGACTTGATTCTTCTTCTTCCTTTCGTGAAGGTCCTGGCATTTTGTTCTGAGTTTTCATTGCAGCACTTACCATGGCTTCTATTTTCCAGGGTGAAAAATGCAACCAGGACGTTGCTGTCACCACCTTCCACATGCATGACTGCACATTGCAGACAAAACAAAGGCCAGTACAAGTGAGTTGTCTTCTCTGATGTCTTCTAAAATGCAGCACATTCAAGCCATTGCTTCAATCTTTGAATAGTTCCTTGTTCCTCGACCTGCGTATTCATTGCTTATCCTTCTTCCTTAAGTTTTTGTGTTGCATGCAGGTCCTTAGATTGTTGTGGGTTTATGTGTTGCATGCAGTAATAGAATCGGATTTGTGAGTCTTGGAGATTCTATGATGTCAGGTTTGATTGGCAATGGTGGGCAACTTGTGCTTCATTGTTTTGAAAATGTTATCTTGTACAAAAAAATTTAAGCCTAATGTGCCAGCGAGGCTCAAAAGCTGGTGAGTGAGGCATTTCAGAGAATCTGTGGATTATTGATTTGCAGGGACTATCCAAGAACCAACTGAGGCTGCTGCCTGTGTCAAAGTCTTGTCAAACTACCATAGGTCCTGTAATCTTTACAGATGTCAATTCTCTGGGGCATTGTTAGCTGCAAAATACTGGACAGACCCTTCATTTGTTCTGGTGAAGAGGACTGTGATTTTGTTGACCTTTAGAGAGGAATGACAATTTGTAATGAATTTCAGAAGACCACTGTGTCTTCAGAGCCTCAACTGGGTAACTTCATCTCTGTGGCCCATGCACAACCCAATAGCATTACAGCAGAGGAAACTAAAAGACCAGTGCTCAAGACACACTGTTCCAGTTGGAGCTGGACAAAATCGTTGAAGAAGACTCCTAGAGAGTTGGAATACTGAAAGGTGAAAAATGTTGCCCAGAGCGTGGCACCCTGGTACCAGAGTCATCATTGTTGAGTGCTGTGCAGCCTTCTTCAGATCATAGCACCAGTGTTGTCAACGAAGATAAGGATACATTCTTCCTGAATTCTGCTTGCATGCACAAGCTTCCCTTTAAAAGAACTGAGTTCTAGAGGGACTGCAAAGGACTGCAAGTCGGTCATTTTGTTCCTGCAGTGTGGGTTGACCATAATCTTTGTATCGAAAATGCTTCTCGTTATGGACTACTTCCATGCTCACTCTTTGGAGTGAGTTCATGCCATGTCCAAAAGCCTATCTCTTGCAGGTGTTCTGGATGATAAACCATTTAACCATAAAATCTCAGAGGACTTCACATGCATCTACTAGTAGTTTCTCACCTATTTGCAATCTTAATTTCAGTTTTATGGGTGGGGTTGAAACAAGTAACTAAAACATGGGTGTGAAAAATATTTTTTGCAAGGTCACTTTCTGACTAGAAGAGTAAATCCACTCATACTCTGCATTTGACCCTGCAACAAGTATTTCTTACAATCCAAAATTAGAACAAATAGGTATTGCAGTTCTTACAAAGGGGAGTATTAGCCCATGCAAAAAACGGCGATGAACAGCTTTGCAAGAGAAACTTTGTGCCGTGAATGGGAAAGCTCAGCATGCACTCATGAACAGTCCAGCTTTTTTCTTTTTGAGGCATGGAGGGAGAGGGAAGTGAATTTTAAAATTTTTTTCCTTGTTACCAATGTGTTCCTGTCATGTTCTCAAACATGTTCCCAATAGCACCTCAATTTTATCCCATATGGTTTGCCCAAAGTTCACCTCTCATGTATATAAACTGAAAAGATGAAACCTGCAAGAGCACATGAACTCTATTTTGCAGCTGGGGTCCAAAGAGGCGATTCTATTGGGGTGTTCCCAATGCTTGAATTTTTTTATTCCTAATGGGCTCCTTTAACATTAAAATAAAAAAGTTGTGAGCGCACCCATGAACACTAATTAGTGTGAATATTTCTCACATCCAAGATTACTTATGGTTTCCCGAGCCCTATCAATAAACATGAAAAAAAGGTCAGAATCTTCTAATAACAAACCACCTGGGCCAATCAATATTGCTAATGGGACAATCAATATGACCCTTTAAAAATTAAATAAAAAAATTTGCGAGCCCAACCATGAGCTAATTAATATAACTTTTTTTCACATACAAGATTATTTATTTATTGTTTCTTAAGTCTTATGAGTAATAAACATGATTCTTTATGTTTATCTTAGAAGATGACTCTATTTTTTCAATGTCCAAAACTTGCATTCATTCTTGTTTGGGTAAAAGCTATAGTTGATTACTAAATCATTTATTTGTTCATTTCTCATTGCACATTCTATTTTCATTTTAACGTTGCATTTTTGTTTCAGATAAATTCAACTTTCAATATTTAGTTTTTTCACATATGAATGTGGACATGAGTTGCATGCATCTGGCATGCATTTAATTCATTGTCTATTTAGATGTCAATGGATAAGCACACATTATGTCATTTGAAATATCATGCATGCCCTTGCCAAAAAAAGTGGACATATTATATGAAGAGAGTAATGATACGTCCTTACATCAAAAAAATTATTACAAGTTGATTTTTACATGATTCAATAAAATCATGTCTTCATTGCTAATGTGATGATTATTGACTTGATGTGAAAAATAATGATTTCAAATGTCATTAATCAACCAATAGGTGTAACTACGAAACTTAGGGCCATTGCAAAGATTCACAAATATAAAAAGCTTCATGAAGGAAAAGCATCACTTTATTCCAATAGTCATAAAATGTGCATGGTGCACTTTGACATGATATGAATTGTTTTACCAAAGAATTTGCTCGTCTTTTTGAAAATAGCAATCAAAAAATTATTTATTTTTGTTTTTTCGCATTCAAATTTTTTAAACAATGTGTTAGTATTGTTCTTTAGCATGCTTTAATTTTTACTATAGAAAAAAAATTTGTGTTGATGAGTGATGCTTATTTTATACCTCCCATTACTATTAGATCTCACAATTAGTATGCAAGCAACATTAGAGGGACTATGAGTGAAATAGCTTCTTACCATGAAATGGACTAGTTTTCTTGTTATTTTGGTTTCCTGTGAGCTGTGTATCTTTTAGCCTTTCTTTGGCCTTCCCTTTTTGTCTCCCCTGCAATGGTTCCACCCATTGATCTTTTATTGAATTTTTGTGTTCCCCTGCATAAATATGAAACCATGACTGAAAAATGGTAAGAATCTTCTAATAACAAACCACCTGGACCAATCAGTATGTTTGAAAATATATGTAGCCAATCAACAGCAGGTGTTAGAGTGTGTTGTTACTGGCTTTTGCCAGCTTCAACATCTGGTGCAAAAATGCTAAGCCACATCTGCGAAAAAGCGCTACAAAGATTGGATCCAAATGTCCAATCTTTGTGAGATCGGCGAGTGCACGAATGTACAAGGACTGTGAAGAACAAGATGATGAAGAAGAGATCCCATTACCTAGTCTTCGATTTTCTTTTGTGCGTGGATCGTAGAATGAGGAAAGCTGCTCTTCTGGGTGGGTAGCAGTTGCGCTCGATTTTTTAGGTCAAACTTTTCTTTGGCAAGGATTTTGCAAGGATCTGAACAGTTTTGAATCTTGGGTGGAGCTGCTTTTTATTGTTGTGGTAGGCAGAAGAATCCTGTTTGCGAGCTGTTTTGATTCTGCGACAACCCATCTTCTTCTTCTTCTTCTTCTGCAGATTTGTGTTTTTTGGGGGATGAGTGTTTTGTCCCCCTCTCAAGGAGTGAGAGTGCATGGATGGATTCTGGTGAGAATCTTGCTCAACCCAGTTTTCTTCTGGGGATTTGATGGGCTGTTCTCTCGATCTCTTGACGAGCTCTGAATTTATTGGTTGTGGGTTTCTGTAATTTCGATTTTTGCCTTTTGTTTGTGGTTCTTGCAAAATTTCTGCTTTTGAGGGGTACACTCAAGATGCCACCCATTGGGAGTATGTTAGCCTCCAATTTACTGGGAGGAGGAGACCAACAAGCGAAGAAACAGGAAGCTGACAGAAAAGAGGCCGAGAAAAAGAAAACCAAGAAGAACAACAGCAACAAGGCTAGTGAGGAGGGAGGCTTTGAGTCACAGATTTCTCACTTGTGGGACCAAGCCACAGCTGCAAGAAAGGACCAGCAGCAGCAACATACGGACCAGAATGGTGGTGGACTTCCTCAATTGAGCAATCTGTGGGACTCAGCCACAGGAGGAGGCAAAAGAAAGGAGAAGCCCAAAGCCCGGAAAAAAAACTCAAGCTGGCTTGGTTCCTTCAGTAGCAACTTCAACAACGACAACAACAACAAGAGTGGAATCAAGTTCTTAGATCTGGGACCGGCAGTAGCTGTGGGCATTGGATGTGGTGTTGGGATTGGAGTGGGCATAACAGGTGCATTTCTCCTCCTCTCTCCTTCCTTTGTCCCTTCAAGCATCACATGTGCCTGCTATGTCTTTTTTCCTCTGAATTGTTGTGTACTTGTTTAGCTTCTTTGTGCCTTGATTAAAAAGAGCTTGGAGATTTCTCTGCAAACCATCATCCCCTGCACTCACATCAGTCTTGAGAGAAATTGGGGGATCACATTTTAGCAACCTTGTGTGCAAGGCTAGCTTGATTGAGGCCCAAAATATTCTTTTACACTGAAATTCAACTTCCAAGATCACTGAAGAGTTTCAACCAGGGAGATTGAGAGTAGCAAAAATCTTTTTGGAAAAGAGGAGGAAGCTCAGTCATGATCCTCAAGCAAGGAATCAGGGTTTGGGACACTACTGGAAAAAATATATAACCGACAAACAGACAAACAAACAACCCCCATTTCTGAAAGGATTTGCAGATATGTTGTTGGATCTGGAATCTCTAGAATGTTATTATTAGTGAGTGTCCCCTCTTAACTCTCTCTTCAGCTTGACTTTAGATCCTACATATGGAAGTTGGAAGTTGGATGCATTTGAGAAAATCTGCAAGTGATAGATTGCTGCCACCCCTCTCTGCAACCAGTGTTTGTTTCTCTTGCAACCTTGCCTATACCCCCACTGTCAGGAGTTGATGAAGTCAGTCAGTCAGGCAGGTAGTCATAACAGCTTGTTACTGCTATTTGTGTGAATCTTCTGGTCTGACACTTGGTGAGCCACTCTGGGAAAGTGACTGCAATCAGTATCATGTTGCCTTAAAACACATTGTTGGGTAGATTTCTCTGCACTAAATCTCATGGAAGTAGTTTTTTTGTTGAAACAATCATAGAAACTTAGGACATGGATTTGTGTAGAATGTTTTGCCAAGAATTTGGGCAGATTCTTATTAACTTATCTACACCTACCTTCTGGGAGCTGACGGCATCAGTGGGTAGTCATTGCAGCTCATCACTGCTATTTGTATTGAAGGTGATGATGGTCTGACACTTTGTGATAATGCTTATGACTACTACACTGATGATCATCATGTTACCTCCTTCAAGTTGGTATTGTTGTAGAGATTTCTCCACAATTCCATAGATATAGTTCTTTTGTAACATAGTCATTGTGCTGTATGATGATGGCTGGTAGTGGCATTGTAAGAGGTGATCTATTCTTGTTCTCAGAATTTCTGTGACAACAGGTGCCCTGTCTTGTGGTTTTTTTGTGCAGGTGGAGCTGGTATAGGGGCAACACCTTGGAACAAAATCAGTGTTGTATTTGGTGTTGGAGCCGGGTGTGGAATTGGCGTTGGGTTTGGTTTTGGCTCTGGAGCAGGTTACCGTTTGGACAGACCACCCAAGCAGTCACCACTGCAAAAGCTCGTGATCATTGAGATTTGACCCAAAAAAAAGGGGTTTTTATTTTTGTCTTTGTGTATCATTTTTCTTTGCTTTGCAGATTCATTCTTTTGAAAACCATGGGTTGAACTTTTTTCTTGATAGGGTGTTTTCTTTGGTTTTAGTCCCCCGATTTCTTTTTGCACTTATTACATTCTCTGATCAACTTACCCACTTACGTAGGTAGTGTGAGGGGGGAAGCAAGAGGGTTTCCAGCACAGGTTTGAAATCTTGATAACCACCATAGTAGTTAGCCACATTCAGCCCTAGGCAATGCAATTCGTTTTCTAGAGTTTCATGGTGAACTACTCCATGATGAAACACTAAGCTGGCATAATGATCCATGTAGTTTTTAACCCTGTCTGTATGGGGACAAGGGTTATAGTATTAGTGTACTAATATACAGATGGTGTTGAATAGGCTTGTGTGTGTGGAGGTATGCAGAAAAAATGTTATGGCGAAGGAAAAAGGGTTTGGTAGGTTTGTGAGAATCTGAGAGGACCAATGGAAATGGTAGAGAAAGGGACTATTATTTTCAATGTTCATCAGAATAGGGTTGTGTGTAGTAGGCCTGAAGACTTTTTTTTCCAGGCCTATGGGGTTGTTGGATTTGGTGATCTGAATTTGTTTTCCTAGTTATCATGAGTGAAGTAAAACGCTCAATGTGCAATAGCTACATTTACAGACTGGGTTTCTTGCACATTACTTGTGCGCTTTGTTTCACCACGATTGGGGGATCTATATTCATTTACTAAACAAATCTATAGAGAGATCCATTCATTATCTTCAAAATTACTTGCTGTGTTAAAGCGGTCTTTCCCAATTGTGATATTTGCTATAACTAGAAACTACCAATTAAAGGTGATAAAAACATGTACAATAGCAAAGAACATGATATGAAGAGAATGGAGATTTGTGAATAACCATAATCACCACTTGAAGATGATAATCGCAATGCACCATTTGGACAAGTAACAATTCCAAAGTGGTCCTTAATCTTTGCCAATTAACCTTGCACACCTCAACTAGATAGATGGCATGTTATAAGTTATAACAATGTAATAAGTAGCCAAACTAAAGGTAGCAATCAACTTTGCCACAACATGTTTTGTTTTTTATAAAGCATATTTGATTTTTAAGTTAGCGTTAGATGAATGGAGATGATATTGGTTTATTACTATAGATTGGAAGTGTGTTTGAGAGTTTGAATGTTATATAAATTGGTTTGTGAAAATTTGGCTAATATGCTTTTGATACATTTGATTTGCATTCATTTTCGAGTGTATGTGTCCATTTGTGGTCCAATTGTGATTCAACATTTGTTGTGTTATTTTTGAATTGAGATTTTAATTTGAATCTATTCAAAAAATCTATTAATTGTTGTTTATTGTTCTTATGATTACTATCATTTAATATGTCATTATTAAAATCTCTTCAGATAATGAGTGGGCAACCATTTGGGGATTTTAAAACCAAGGCTTCTAATGTGTAGAAGAACATAGAAATCAAATAAAAATGACTTTTATTAATACATATGATACGAATTGTTCTTTGAGTTTTTTATGTTAGATGTAATTAGATCCATTATATGTTGTTGTGTTACAAGAATGTAAGAGCATTTGCATGTTGTACATTATTATCAAACCATGGCCACCATAAATTGAGATATAAGAATATTTTGATGTATATATGAATTTTTATATGTCATTTGACGATTGTATTTTTTTTTCAAAATACATAAAATGTGTGATACTTGTAGGTTGTGATCACAATTTATATCTTGATCATGATGTCATAAAAAAATTGTATTGAAGGCTTGTATAATATCATGTGAATGATAAATGTTTTTCAATCAAAAAACAAAAGGCATCCAATGTGCAAATGTTTTTAATTGTTTCATTTCTTAACTATGTGTTGATCAAAACAAGTTTTGATGTTGAAATGAAGTTGATAAATATAATCCTTCTTTTGTTTGAATGCAAGAAAAAGCCGTGTATGATAGTCCAAGTTTTTAAAGATTAGTAGGATCAAAAGCTAATTGTTTAATGATAATCCTTATGATCAATGAATTGTTTTTGCTATTATTAAGTGAATTGGAAATTGAATTATTATTATAATATGAAATTGATTTTAGGTGATTCTTATGTCTTTGATAATTGGTTCAATTGGTGTCCAATTTAATTGAATATCATTTGTTTACATGTGAATAATTTTTTCTCTAATTAATGTTCCTATTTTTAAATTTGAAAAAAAATCCAAATTGTGGTTTATTATGATATGATGTTTATGTATTGACTATACCATTAGCTCCATTTGCAAGGCCATCATATGTTGCATAATTTCCAACACATAATTTAATTGACATAATTTGTTTGATATGAATTGTAATATGCAAATATACAATTTTGTTTGGGTCATTCAAAAGTTTATGATGCTAGGCATGAATGGTGGTCGATGTCTATAGCCTCAAAATTGAATGTTGTGGTAGTTGTTTTATTAAATACAATTTTATTATTATTTACATTAAGATATTTGTATAAAATAAACATGATATATTTAATGCATTTAGTATTTGTCAACAACAATTACAATTGTGATATTGAATGCCTCTTAAAGTTTGCATGCATGTACGGAATTTATTTTAAGTTTTATAAATTGTGTGTCAATTTGTCACATAATTATAGTCAATTCATAACATTTAACATTGTTTTTCCATAAGTTTGATGCTAATGCATTAATATTGTCATTAAAAGATTTAAGAATGTAACAGTTTTTTATAAAAGGTGTTTGGTAAAAGTCACCTAACATGACAACATTTAAACCATTAATTTTTTGGTTTCAATATGTGTTATTATTTTTTAATCATTGATCTATAACATTAGGAATTGTAACACTTACAAAAAAATTTAATCTATAACCATTAATTGTAATTGCTTGTATTGACATGTGAATTTATTTGAAGAATCTAATGATAGATTCAACATGTTAGATAATGTTTGTTGGACAAGTATGTTTAAAGTTAAATCATTGTTTGACCATTTAATATTAAATGTGGTTTTATTTGTAGATGCCATGAATTTTATTCTTTTTGGTTAAATCTAATTATAGGTATTTATTATATAATTGTAATAGTCTTTGAACTACTAATCTTGAAATAAAAATTTTACCAATCCTAGCACCTTTTGTCAAAAAAAAAAAAGTTTTGGAATATTAAAATACATTTTTTCCCTCTATATGACATTCTCAAAATTTATTTCTTTTTCTTCTTCATTTAGCTGTATAAGAAAAATCTAATATTTGAAATCATCCATAATTATAATTTGATGATGTTGTGAAACCATTATTTTCAAAATTGTGTGTTTTATATTTAATGTATTATATTGTGATTGAATGATGAAATCATTTTTAAAACATATTTTTCAATATTTAATGTGTTTGCAATGGGAATTGAAGGATGCATGTCACCAATCTAATCATCAATATCATTATTTTATATGTTTTGTGGATATGAAGATTTTGATTCTAAATTGATAACACCATCCTCTTCATTTATGTATATGTTGCATCTTATAATTCAATTTGGATTTTTTTTTGAATATTTTTTTGTTTCTACTGGAGAATAAGCATCATGCCATGTAACATTTGCACTTAATTGTGAATCCTTTGAATTTTTTGAATGGTGAATATTTTTAAAATTGGTCTTTTGATCAATTTTCAATTTTTTTATTTCTATTATAATTCACAAACTTGATGATATTTAATTTGCAACATTTTAATAGTTTGCTATTTTTTAATGTTGTAATAGGAATTTTTTTTGCTAATGATCAAAATTCAAAAGATTTTTTTATTTTAAATATTTTAAAATAATTGATAAACACATTATGTCAATACAATTAGTATCTAATAGATTTAGTGAGGATTTTGGTTTTAATACCCAAAACGCATTCTTGATATGGAGAAGTATTGATTTATTTGTATGATGAATGATATAAAAAAATTAAAAAAATTAAAAAAGTAGTTAGTTGGGCAAACATTTCTTGAACATTGATAAAAACATTGCCTAATTTTTGGATCCTAATGTCGGTATCATTTTTATCTAAAATACATTTTTGAATTATAGAATGCAATTTTGATGTTACAAATTTGTCAATTTTAGTCATGTATGATGTGTAATATGATACAATTGCATAAGGATTTAAATTAAATTAGATATATTTAAATCTGCAAACCATAAAAAAAACTTCATTTATGTTAAATTCATTAGTTTAAATATTTAATGGTGTTCATTTAAAGAAAATGTGTGGCTTCATTAATGTGCTCCTTGAGCTAAATATGTCTATATCTTTGTCAATATATAAAAGTTTTTAAAATCTTGAAAATGTAATGTTTTCATTTGTTTTGAAGTTTTTTTGAATTAAAAAATTATAAATATTTTTTTTCTAAAAGGTAAAGTTTTTATTTATTCAAGTGGATGTAATATTTTTGTTATATTCATGGGAAGTCATGGATAGTAAAATCTATAAATAACACAATTTTTTTCTTACATCTTCAAATATGTTGATGTTGTTATGCATTTTGTAATGTAATTGATAATAATAAAACATCATACGAAATATATTTATCCACAAATATTTCAATTTTTTCATTTTTATTTATTCCATATATGGGTACATCTTTAAGGCCATGGTCATGTTCACTATCACAATTTTGAAGTTTTGTGACCAAAAAAAAAATTGTAAACTTGTCCAAAGAGAGATGGGTCTTTGTTGAATAATGTGCAAAAATAAAAAAATTTATGATTATAATATCTTGCATATGTTATAAAATTAATGTGCATAAATTTTGTTATATGAATCATTTGAAGCATTATATTTTGTTTGAAAGGTTTAGTTTTTAACATCTAAGGTATATAGGGCTTTTATGAAAAGTTTTCATAATCTTTTGGTAAATGTAAAAATTACAAAAAATGTTGAAAGTCCAAGTTGTTTTATCATAGTAAATAAATTCTTTTGTAATCCTTTTAAACAATTTGGTGATAAGTTTTCTAAATTGTGATACCCTAAATATGATTTGAAAATCTTATTTAAATTTAGTTTATTTCATACTTCAATTTTTTAAAAAATTTACCACATAATTTTTCTTTGTGTATACATACCAATTTAGAGCCTATAATTTTTTGGATATAAACTTTAACAATTTTAAAAAAAGGTTAATGATATTAGTTGAGAAATTTTTAGATTTGTCAAGCAATTCCCATTGTGTTATTTGTTGATATGAGTTTTTTAAAGAGATAATTAAGCATCATGAATCATCATAAAATAATGTTGAAAACTTTAATTATTTTGAATATTAATATTTAAACAAACATAAAGGATGAAAGTTTTATTTTGGGACAGTCAAATATACTATTTCATTTTCATAATCATTAATTTTGAAAACATTAAAAAAGTTATGTATCATGGAGTCTATTGATGCACAATCTATGTGTTTTTCATTTTTTGAATTAGAGTTATCAAACAATGACATATATTTGCCATCTATTTGAATGTACAAAGTTGTATGCATAAGAAACAAATTGGTCCATTTGAAGTGTATGGTAACATTTAAATTTGTATATAATATTGTTGAAATTAAATATTTTAATGTCAACATGATTAAATTAACACAAACATTTTTAGACATGTAAAATGATTTGCATTCAAATTGATGTTTTAAAAATACACTTATTGTTGTTTCATCATATGGCAAACATGGTAACATTAATTGTGTTTGATTTTTGTTGGGACATTAATAACATTATCTTCAATTTATATTGATCATAAATTTATATTACCATGAAGTTTATATATTTGAATAAAAATTAATTGTGAATAAACATTTTTTAAAATGTGTTAATTTTGTTACATATGATATAATTTCAGTTTTTGATATATCATTTGAAACTTAACATAAGGGTATTTTGGAAAATCTTAATGTTATTTAAATAAATTAAACATATACATGGTTTTATTTTATTGTTTATCATTTGAAAAAAGTTATATGTGTAAATTTTGTTTACTAATTTATTTATATATAATAGTTTTAAGGTGTTTGAATAAAAGTAATCTTTCACAACAAAAACATGGTTTTATTGGAACATTTTGAATTTGTTCATCATATGTATTAACATCTATTGATTCATATGTGTTTTAAAAAAATTAATATAATGTTTAATATCATTTATTTGTTTGATATTTTTAAATTGAATTCATTGTGTGGCGATTTAATTTTTATTTTTGTACAAACTTGTGGGTTTTTACTATGTGAATATTTTACATGAGAAACAATTTGTGATTTTGTTTTTTTGATGTGCAAAAATTTGTTCAATAAAATAATAATTTTTGCAAAGTAAATTAAGTTGGGATGGATTCATATAATGTTCAAAATAATGTCATCATAAAATGTCCAATTGAAAGTAAATATATTTTTTGGTGATAATTTTTCAATTGTTTAAACATTTTCAACTATTGGTATTTTTTAAACCATGGAAACATTTTTAGCTATTGGCATTTATTCAACCATTGAAACATTTCTAACTATAGGTATTTCTTTAACCATTATTCAAACATTTTCAACTATTGATTTTTTTTTCAACCATTACAACATTTTAAGTTATTGGTGTTTTTTCAATCATTGGAACATTTTCATATCTTAATATTTTTTCAACTGTTGCAAATTTTTTCATTTATTGGTATTTTTTCAGTTATTGGAACGTTTTTAACTACTGATACTTTTTTAATCAATGGAAAATTTTCAGCTATTTATATATTTTCAACCATTGGAAAAAAAATTTAGCTATTGCTATTTTTTCAACCATTAGAACATATTCAAATATAATTCGTCATTTTTTCATTTATTGAAATATTTTTAACTAACAATAGTTCTTTAACTAAATTGAAACATTTTCTTCAACTATTGAAAGTTTTCCAATTATTAAGACGTTATTGGTCATTGATTTGTAATTTATTTATTTACAAAATTAACATAATTTTTATTTTTTTCACATGTACTAAATATGATTATGCATTTGATTTCTAATAACATTTATATTACATGATGAATTAAATAATTTAACAATGTAATCAACATGTATTCAAAATAAAATCTAAATAATCATTCCAATGAAAATGTATTTCTTGGGCAAATGTTTGCATTTTTTTTTTCATTGGTTTTGAAATTGTCGAACAATCGTCTAAATTTATAAATGATTAATTTTTTTAAATTTCAAATTGGAATTGAAAATTTCTAACATCATATGCATATTTAATTGGTTCAAAATGTTGATTATTATAAGCATATTTAAAAGGTCCATTTGGTATCTATTCTAAACCTAAACATAATTCTATTAAATATTTATTCCAAACATATATTGATAGTTGTAAATATTATGTTATCAAGAAAATTATAAAATCGCCTTATAAACCTTTTATTATAACATTTTGGGATATTTTTTCAATGTATTGATGTTCAGACCTGATGGGGCCGTTAATGTGTGATGATCCATGTGTATCATTTGGGCAGGTGAATGTACTAGACCTGATGTTTGTCATTAATGCAAAAAAGAAGTGGTTTGAGCGATGCATTCTCAAATACATTCCCCAACATGTTCCCAATAGCACCTCAATTTTGTTCCATAAAATAAAAATCCTGGTATGTTACATACTTGATGTAATTTTATTTAAAAAAAAAGTTGCCAAATTTTTGATATCACAGAGTGGTAAAATAAAACTTTGTCCTTAACTTTCTTTTACTCACGAACAGTTTAATTGATTTGGAATATAATGGATTTCACATCACCCGACAATGTAGGGATATGAAACATTGGCTCTTTTTTGGGTCTCTCATAGCATTCCTACCTTGAAGGTTAAAGTTAATAAAAGGTTTGTAGCTAATGTCTCGTAACATGTCACTTTGGGTGAATTCATCTTGTTCAAGGTGAGCCTTGTGCCCGGACCACCATGGTGGCATGGGAAGCTAAACAATGGCAAGTTTGAGTTTGATTCCCCAGCTCGTTTGATGGGACTGGACCTTCTGATCGAGGGAACGTGGTTGAAAGCAAGTAACGTTAATGATGAACTAAAAATAGGTTTTTAAGGGGCGAGGAGAGGGGGTGTCAATTTGTCCCAAGGTGACAGTTCATGTGCCCCTGCAAAACATTTTTGGGCTAACCATGGGGTTGTCTTGAGCCAACGATTATGATTTGAGACTAATGTTTTGAGAAAACGATATTTAAAGATTTGATAAATCTTATGATTTGTAAATATTTCAACAAAATATTATGGATATTACATTATTAATATTCTAAAAATTACATATTGTAAATCCAAAATGTAAATGCATTGTTTACATGTAGAACTTTATAATTCTTTTAAATAATTAAAACTTAGGGTTTAGATTCCATAAAATTTTATATTTAATTAAGTAAATTCCAAAAACATGTCAATTTAATTATCTAAAGTTTTAATTTTTTTTTCATAAAACTATGATCACATTTAACTATTGGAATTCCAAATAAATTAATATTTAGCTAAGGTTTGAAATTAAGCTTTTGTTGTATTAATAGGTTTTATATCACTATGATAATTTAATGAAAATACATTCAAATTCACAATAAAAAAATTTATACATTTTGATTCAAAAAATTAGTAATTGAAATAAAAGATGACTAAGATTGAAAAAATCATTTGTTTAATATATATTTCAAAACTTGTAAGTTGAATAATATAAGTTTGAAATTTATTTTCTAATTTAATTTTGATTAAAAGTTAAACATGTTTTTATATGTGGTTAAATGAAGAGATCAACTTCCAACATACTCACCATGGCTTCCAACCATTTGTTTCCATGGTAAAAATGACAAAATAATTTATTGTCGAAATTGAAGTTCATAAATAACCAACATTTTTTACGATTGTTTTCACTTAACACACATTACAAGGTGTAGTGTTGTTTTTAACCACAACAATAATATTTGACACATAACATTTTGCATATAATTTTCAAAAATGAAAAGTAATTAAATTGAATATAAATTATATTTCAAATTGTTTAATTAATTAAATGGTACAATCAAATATATAATCTATATGAAATAAATAAATAATTAAATTAATACATTTATCATAAGAGGTTGGTTATTTACATTACATCAAAATGTGTCTTAGTTCATTTTAAGTTTCACTAAATTTTGAATTAATTTGAACATTTTTATCATGATGAAGCCCGTTAACCCTATAGTGAATAAGGACCAGTTATTATGGACAGTGAATTGGTTCAATAGTACCTAGTGAAATAAAATTATTTTAAAGTGAAATATAAATTTATCAAACTAATCAGATGTTAATTAATTAATTAGGTAACATGGAAATCAATTAAATTTAAATTATTTAATATATAATCTTATTGATAATTTCATGATTTTCAGCCTATGAGTTATTAACATGTGTTACTACCTAAACTAAGTTAAAAACTTAAACCTAAATACATAAATCATGTAATCAAACTACCTACTATAGGGAATTAAATAGGAGAATATTTGGTTAACTTATCACTATTGAAAACACACAAACACACCACTTATAAGGTTTGATTCTTTGATTTTTAGAATGGGGCAAACATTCGGACCATCAAGCCACCGCATTCATTGTGATAATATGTTACATTATGTTTTATTTATCAAATATTTAATTTAAAACATTATAAAAACATAAACTTTGAAAATTCATATCTTATTGAGGTTTTATGCACATGAAATGATTCGAGTTCTTTTTCAAAAAAATTTCAATAATGTACATAATTACATTTATTTTTTTGAACGTGTAAAATCATTTGAATAATTTTTTTTGAATATCATCATTCAATAACATTTCAGTGACCATTTTTTTGAAATATAAAATGTTTAATAAACAAATAAATTTTTTGTTAATATAATAATACTACTTATGATAAGTTACTTTCAACTATTATAAGGATACTTTTCATTAATCTAATTTTTTTCACCTTACATTATTTATGGTTATTTATGGTTATTCATAATTATTTTTGGATATTTTTAGTTATTTCAATGTATGCAACTTTTGATTATTTTAAGTTACTTTGGAATATTTTACCCTATTTCACTTTAGGTTTTTTTTGCTATTGTAATTTATTTTTGGTTATTTTATATTATTTTTGGCTATTGTAATTATTTCACTTTAAGCTACTAATATCTATTATAAATTATTTTAAGTTATTTCATTTTAGGTTATTTTTATTATGTTAGACAATTGTTGACTACTTTTGACTATTTTAAGTTATTTCAATTTAAATTACTTTTGTCTATTGTAGATTATTTCACTTTAGATTACTTTTGATAATACTAAACAATTTTAATATATGGATATTAATGGCTATTCTATTAGTGGCTTTGGTGGTTATTAATGGATGTCTATTAACGGATATTGGTTACTATTTTATTGGTGGTTATTAATGATTATTTTATTGATGGTTATTAGTGGCTATTCTATTAATGAATATTGGTAACTATTCTATTCGAGGTTATTAATGGTTATTTTATTGATGGTTATTAGTGGCTATTCTATTAATGAATATTGGT
>Ga0116231_10002037_pt1 | contig 42268 bp, 34 predicted proteins | sample S1TSphgellanicum_2_FD_89695 | JGI IMG/M metagenome (GOLD analysis project Ga0116231, IMG submission 89695) | Host-associated microbial communities from peat moss isolated from Minnesota, USA - S1T2_Fd - Sphagnum magellanicum MG | ecosystem: Host-associated > Plants > Peat moss > Unclassified... | reverse complement strand
AATTTTGTATGTTTGAAATTCATTTCATTCAGGGAACATTCAGGAATTGTGTGTTTGAAAAATTATTTCATGCAGGAAGCATTTGAAAGGAATTGAGAGATAAACTGAAGTCATTTCCATTTCGTTCAGGAATTTGTGGCAATAATGAGATTGTTGCATCAATATGGTTCCTTCCTGGCCTCCTGTAGTAGTAGGAGTAGTAGTAGCTGTGCTCCTCCTGTCCATAGCTTTTGCCTTCCTCCAGTTTCAAACTATGAAGCTGCAGCTCCACAGGTTTCTTGGCTTTGCAATTTAGGTGGGGGCTGCTGCTTCTCACGGGCATCTGAGTGCAGCAGGGCAGTGGGAAAGAATGGGAAAACCTTAGGGAACAGTTTAGGGTTGCAGAATAATAAGAAGGTTATGAAAGGCTTCAAGGCTTCTTCAGTGCAGCCTCCTGCTGGAGATGAGGCTGATGTTTATGCTGCAATATTTCCAACTCTTTCCAGAGCTGCTGCATCGGTCCTGGAAGTGGGAGACTTGAATGGCAATGCATGTCACTTACTTGACAAATCCAAGAAAGAACAGGTATATTTCTGGGGTTGAGACTTCGGGATTAAGTGCAGTTCTTGAGAATTGTGGTAGTAATTGACCTGGAGCGGCCATACTCTAGTCAGTTATGTTGTATGACCAATTGTATGATATCTTGGAAGGATAATTCGGTGGCAAAGGTTTGCAGGTATGTCTATTTTATTGCAGTGAGACAGAGGATCTAGCGAGGCGCATTGCTGCAGAGAGTTATTCAATTCAGCTAAAATCAATTAGATGGGGGTAAAACTCTCATTGCTTCTATATCTCTTTATGCTGGGCTTGGAGTCAGTGCCACAAGGCTATTGCCAGCCTAGTCTCAAAAGTACACAGTCCCTTTTCAATTTGTGAAGGCAACAGTTTTAGGACTTGAGGAAGAACAGAGACACTGAGATTTTTGGGTTTCTTTGCAGGGCATTTCCTGATGGATTTCCAGATTTATTTGTTCCAAATGCTCGTGGATTTCGCAGTCAGCATGTGGCATTCCTGGCCTCCTTCAGCTCTCCAGATGTCATCTTTGAGCAGCTTTCTATCATCTATGCCCTGCCCCGCATGTTTGTCTCTTCATTCACAGTTGTGTTGCCCTTTTTCCCAACTGGAACTTTGGAGAGAATGGAGGATGAGGGAGATATTGCAACCGCATTTACCCTGGCTAGAATCCTCTCTGACATTCCTATTTCAAGAGGTGGACCCACAAGTCTTGTCATATTCGACATTCATGCTCTTCAAGTATATACAGACTTTGCTCCCTCCCAGTTTTTATTATAAAAAGACTCATTGATCTTGCTCCATCCAAATTGAAGGCATCTTAACAGCACAAGGCAGCAGCGAGAAAACATGTTGTGATCACAGTTAGTGAGGTAGAGGTTTCTGGAACTAGGATTTGAGCTGTATCCAATGGCCCTCTACTTTTTGCTGGATTCAGGAAAGGTTCTACTTTGGAGACAATGTTTTGCCATGCTTTGAGAGTGGAATCCCATTGCTGAAGCATCGCATCCACCAGCTTCCTGATTCCAGTAATGTAAGATCTTGAACACCATATTATAAGTCTATTACGAGCATGTGTATACCTTGCCCTTTCTGCCTCTCAATATCTTGTTGACATGATGATATATGAAGAAATTGAACTCCATCAATTTTGATTATGTGCCTTATGTCATCCATTATTTGCTGATGTGGTTGTATCAAGTAGCTGACTGCTCAAAGTTTTTTTCGGGGGTCGGGGAAATGCTGGATGGTATTAGGTCAGCATTGCCTTTCCAGATGAGGGTGCATGGAAGCGATTCAACAAACAGTTGCAACACTTCCCCACAGTATGTCCAATGTCCATCCAACAGTCATTTAAGGTCATGTTTGAACTGGTGGTACTTGAACCTTGAATGTTGCATAAAATGAAGTGTGCATGAAAGGGCTGACAGAACTGAACTGATGCATAGAAAGGTCATATGCACAAAAGTGAGGGATGGCAATGAGCGCATTGTGAAATTGAAAGAGGGAGACCCACAAGGACGCCATGTCATTATAGTGGACGACTTGGTTCAGTCTGGAAGCACTTTAATTGAGTGTCAGGTTTGTTCTGTCAGCACCTGAACCCACCTATGAGAAATGGTTTGGAGCAATATATGTTTTCTGATAGATGATTTTTTGTCTCAAAATTCTGCAAAATATATTGGAATCCTAAAAGGCATACTTTTTGCCAGATGACAGATCTGAAAGTCATACGAGATAAATGGAGGGTCACTTCAAAGTTCAAATAGCTCTGAAGTTGGGTTTGGGTTTGGGGACTGCACCTCTCATAATTCATGCATGCCCAATTTGGTGGTACACATGCAGAAGCTTTTAGCAGCAATGGGGGCAGCAAAAGTAAGTGCATATGTAACGCATGCAGTTTTCCCCAAGAGGTCATGGGAGCGATTTGATCATGACAATGGAGGTTGGTTCCTGTTTTTCCTCTTGATTCTTTTTCCTTTGCTCTGTTCTGTGTCTTTTTAGAGCATGACTGACCAGTTGGTTATTGACAAGATGTGGGGACATTGAGACTCTTCATGTAGAAAATGAGGAAGAGAAACTAAGACCGCATGGGAATGTGTAGTAAGCTGATGAAATTCTTCTGCAGAGGGTCCAGAGCATGGATTTGCACACTTTTGGATTACCGACTCATGTGCCAGCACTGTGAAAGAGATTATGGGAAAACCACCATTTGAGGTTCTGAGCCTGGCAGGCTCCATAGCATCAGCACTACATGTCTGAAAAAATGTACCTTTCAACCACCTCTTTAGCCTGGCTTGTGACACTATGTACATGCAAACCCTAAACTGGGCAAGTTTAAGGTCCAACAATTTCTAATGTATATTATAAACATGTTATAATTGCTGCACTGTTCACTGCCAGTTCTCTCTTAAAGATCCAAGTAGCTGAAGAAGGATGTCAGTTAGGGTAAGTACATAAGTATGCACATAGAAGTGCATGTTTGATTTCAATTCTCCCAGAAGTACCATAGATGCAATTGAGAGTATTTGTCATGGAAACATCAGTGGAAACTCTTGTTAAAAATAAATATAAAAAGGTTCTTCATTCTCCTGATACCCATAAGCATCACAGATATGCTAATGAAGCAGGTTCGATTTTGAGCAAAATAACCAAAGCTTCCAGATAAATTGGCACAAAGCAAATACATTTCACAAGGGTTAAAAAGAAGGGGGTGAAATCTTGTTCTAGTCCAGGCTGAAACTAAGCTGCATCCACCCTATTATCATAATGGCCAATGTTCCTCACTCAGAGCTCTATTCAATCCTTGGTAACGATTTGAGTTCCTCTTATTGGACTCAACACATAGTGATTGATCTATTAGGGGTCAGTTGACATTATGCATCTCTCAGCAACCCAATCAATACCAACAAGCAATTTGTCAATTTTGATTGCCAGCAGATGAGAAAGAGGGTTGCAATTTGTCTACAGCCACACAAAGTGACTTTGAAAAATTCAATGTCCTTAGTCTCATCAAGCTTACAAGAAAATTGACAGACTCAAGCTCACCAACAGTTTGTCACCTGCTAATGTTTTGTAGCTAGAAGTCATCCTAGCTGATGGGCTCACAACCTTCTGCAGTCCTTGTGCCTCACCTCCAGGCCCTTGAAAAGACCAGGTAAATCACCCAGATCACTTGCTGACATCATCTGCTACCACTAGTTCATATACCAGATGACATAATTCTGATAGAAGGCATTTTACCCTGATCTGACAGAGGGATAGAACTCTTCGTTTGCCAAATTAAGTAGACTCCAACAATGGACTGTACAAGGATTTTCTCTATAGCCAATAGTGAGCTTTTATCTCATCTGCATACTGAATTCTCTACTACAATTGTGGCATAGGGACAAGGCAATCATATACACGCTCCATTCGAGCTGCAATTGAAAGCTTGTAATATGTAGACAGCCTTGGTTTTGCAAGATCCACTATGTCTTTCTGCAAGCTGCAAAGCAGATCAATTCAAAAAAGATCAGCAAATAATAGGAGCTGCATCCCAACATGTTGACAGTTACATAGGGTCAGCAGTCATAGGTTTCAGGTATACTGTTCAGTATCTAGAATCTGGTCTGAAGTTCTTCTCAACAGTTCGAATTATTCTCACCATTTCAAACAAGATTGCAGAATATTGAAGCATGATGTCAGTTAAGGCAGCAAAGCCACCAGCCTCTGAGGTTAACTAGTCTGCTAATCCAATGTTCCTAGAAACAAATCACATATTACCACTAAAAAGCTCAGTGGATGTTCAGTGTGCCCAGATCAGATCTTGTAAGACTTGCTGGAACATCTGTCAAAGGAACCATCTCCCTTCATAAGTGCCAAAAATCCTCCAAACTTACAATTGAAGTCAACCTGAAGAGAAATGAAAGAGGACCAAATAATAGAAAGGTTACAGATATTTCAGATCACACAACATAACAACAACAAATGTCAACTGATGTCGTCAACTCCCTGCAATGGGTGCAGGTTAATGTTTAACATCAACCAACATCTTAAGTTTCTGTCACAAGCCTAGCAGCAACAGGAAACCTCAGCCATGATGCTGGCTAGGTTAACAAAACCTTAAAAAGAAGGAAAAGGCCAGAAGAACCCAAGAAGAAAGGGGAACATACAGAAACAGGGAATGGAAAGAAAAGGAAAAGACCAAAAAAAAACAGAAAGGAGAAGAAAAGAAAGACACATGATAGGAAAACTTTAAGAGCTAGATCTCCAGAAGACAAGTGGGCTTAGAACAGCTCTGCACTTAGGAGTAAGATGCCTCTGAAATAATCATTTTGAAGATTCCAAAGGCAGAAATACCAAACATAAATCTTTTTTTTAAATCAGATTTAAAGAAAGTTAGAAGGGTGAAGTTTTCTTCCTGTCAGGGGGCAGATTAAAACTTGTGGTTTGAGCTACAAACTCTTGAGAACATATAAAACTGACTACTGACCACTCCAAATTTGGCAGAATCTGAAAGAATGGAATCCTCATGAGGGGTACAAATCATGTTATTCCTAAAAATTCTGGCTGAGAATGCTCATAAAAAATGTCCATACTCAAGCATCGGGACTCTTACAAAATTGCTAAATCCAAGAAATTGCAAGAGACACCACTAGAAGTACAATTAAGTTCACAAAGCAATTCAGGGTAACACGTCTGCATCAGTAGAGTCCTTGTCTAGATACATAAAGTTGGAGAAATCAGGAATATCAGGAACAAACAGATGTCTACACACTTTCTGTCAAAGGAAAACATGAACTGACCTTGACCACTCCCCAGTTGCCTTGGCAGGCTTCTTTACTGCCTTGTATAAGCGGTCAAGGCAGTATATTAGGGTTCCAAAGTGAGCCACAGCATCATCTTCCTGTAAACCGAATACCACCATAAGGTTTAGAGTAAAAGAAAAGATCAAAGAATCCACAAATATGACAACAAGGATGAAAGATAGGAGCAACCAAACCACTTTCAACAGCACATATATGTTTTACTTACTTGGCCCTCTTCAATAGAGATCTGACAAATCATGACAGCCTTCTCAGCATCTGCCATGAGCATGCGCCGCTTCAATTGTGCCTGTCTTCCCCGACCTTCTGCCCCCTTGCCCTGCAGAGTCATACTCAAAAAATAACAAATGAAATTGGCATCCAAACACACAAACATGACTCTCCTCTTGTAACTGTCAGTCACAAGTATAATGGGACAGCACCAGGGTTTTTTTTTCAGTTTTGTGATGTAGCAGACATGGCAATCATTCATAAGATGCTTTAGCCAGATTTCGTGATAAGAAAATATGAAAGTCAAAAAAAATCTAGTTTTCTTCTATATTTTTTGCTACTTGCTAGAACTTAGAATAGAATCTGGTAGAGATTTTTATTAATTTAGAATTTTTTTTCAAAATTTGGTGACTTAAAAACTCAAAAAACACTGAAATTTCACCACATTGAAAAAAATCACCATTTGGCAAAATTTCGGCTAGAAAAAAAAACCCAGTACAGCGCACTCTCATGGCACATGAATGCTTGATCATACAGATTTCTTCATTCGACAGAGAGAACTTACTCATTACTGGTCTCAAGGACTGCCAACTTCACAAATACATAAGGTGCAGTCTAAGATGGAAGGCGGCATTGTGGACATCCACCAACCTTAATGAATGGCCTTCGCAATAGCCAGCCTACAGCAGTGGCAAATAATAAGGCAGGTACAGCTGCCAAGACTGCAAAATTGATTTCATTTGCTCGAAGAATCTGGTTCAACTCCAGCATTGCCCTGTGTCCATCAAAAGCCATGTTATGATTAATATAAAGCTTCAACCATCTGTCACCAAACCCTCAAACTACAAACACTAAAACCCTCAAACTATCAGACCACGGCACCTTTGTAACTGTAATAACAGAAGTCAATTAAGAAACTACTGTGCACAGTCTAGCTGTGCAGTTAAATTTCACAAAAATAAGAATCACACGTGAAACAAAAACTGTGAAAACATATTTGTCAGTAACTTGCAGTCCCAGCTGGTATCACTCACGTCTCAATGTCAAGCTTCAGCTTTTGGACCTGGCCAACCAACATAGAAAGAGGATGAGTGCCTTGAAAATTGGTTACTACTGCTATAACAAACCCCAATAGTTTTACAACCAAATTACTTGTGCAAGTGCAGTGTCCACATTAAACAAAGATAAGGAAATGTGATCTGCCTGTTGCACACTGCGGGTCATACAGGTTAGATATTTGCAGCAATGTAAAGGGTGATGTGACTTCACTCGCTTTGAACAGCTAAAAGTTTTGCAATTCCACGTTCATTTTCACAGTTCAAGTTGGAGAAGCACACTTAACCACACTTCTCGTTGGAGGTGGTGATCAGCTAGGTCAAGACAATTATACTAAATTTTAGGCATGCAAATGAATGATAACTATTCACAAGCAGTGGGATGGAACCTGAATAAGCACAGCCCTAACAAGCTCCCCGCTAAGTAGATTCTTTACAGGATGGGTCACCTCTTCTTCATATCTGCATAGACAGGAAACTTAATCAGTTTTCCAGGTCATGCTGCATTCACAATGCCTTTCCAGAACAAGAACCACAAGATAGAAAGAACCAGACAGATCATTAAAGAAAAGTGGACAGGCTACAGGTCCTCAAAAATGCTCAAAAACTCAACATCGCATCTTGCAGTGCCTTTGTTAAAGAAACAGAGCACAAGTACTTAGTAATAGATTGATTAAGCACCTTTCCATCAAGTTTTCCATTAACTCTTGCTCAGAAGCACGGTCTGCTACTTCTGCACCCTTCTTCTGTGCCACATAATCCTTCAGCATTCTGCAACCAAATTTAATATGCCAAATCATATCCTCTCAGATAATTCATACTACTACATGTTACTTTGCTCAGATTTGAGAGAACTGATGACATTATTGATGTACCCTTAAGGTGACGTTATTGATGTACCCCAGGCTTACAAGTGCTTAAATTAATGAATTTTTCTCATGCCTGTTCAGACTTACTCTTATTTGGCTTTGCAATTCTTAACTGGCGGTGGGCAACTGAGGAATAAATTACTAAATCTGGCAAGAGGAACTGCTTGCAAGATGGTCATTTCTCTAAGTATTGGGGAGACCAAGGCTGGAAAGCAGAATCTGTCAACCCAGCATTTCACAGAAGCCCTACATTAGGTTATGCAAGTTGCATCAGGCAACAACAAAGCTGCAAAATAGGAGAATTACATACCATTGACTTTCAGGTCTACAAGGTATGATTTCAGTAAGCATGCACATACCGGTGAAATGATGCAGCAGTAAGCTTGACATCACCAAGCTCCTCCACATCCCGGTGGCGCTTGCGGAAGGTATTGAAGAGTTCATCCCTGATGGACAAAAGCTGACACAGTACAATCCAACATTGCAATTTTTGTATACAAAATCCATGGGCTCACCTCAACAACTACCTCAATGTAAATCATAAGAGAGTGAATTTCAACACTTTGATATTGCGATGACTGGGTGTGGATGTGGTTCTGGGCACAGGAGAAGCACAAAAAAAATTGGAATTACTTGACATAACAATTGAGAACATCTGAGATTTTGAAAAACAGCAATGGAGAGAAAGTCTATAGTTTAAAAGTGAAGTTACCGGTTGTTGAATGTGCTCTTTCAAAAAAGAAGATGAGGCTTCAACCCCTTCTTGAAACCAGCGGTCAAGGTCATTGCTCCCACTAAGCCGGCTGTGAGAGACAAGCCATCCAGATGCTACTCCTAGACCTAGTGCACTCCCACTATACTGCATCCACTTCCTCACCAACTTTCTTGGCCTACGGTATTGCCACATCTGCAACAAGATAAACATAACAACCATAAGCCATCTCTAGACTCTAATCCTAAGCATTGTGCCTGTTATGGCAATTGCCTGACTGTGCCCACTATGCTTACTATAGGACTGTCAGAGCTTAGGTCAGTAAACACAGTTTGCAAGAGTTCAGATCTCTTTGGTTCATCAATCACTTCCTCTGCAAGGGATGCAGCTCTTGCAGGCTCCAGATATGCACCATATCATAATGTCTTCAACCATGGGACACCCTACAATAAAAAATTGCCTGGGGTTTTGACTTTGGACTCACAATTGAACAGCACTGACCAGATTATGGGTCAGACAAGCAATGAACCACAGCAAGAGTTATGCACTACGTACACACTGAATTGTGCACTAAATTTTTGAAACAAGAAACATACATTGTATATGGATGAATGAAAGGACATTGCCAGAGGAAGCGATAATTTAGTTCCTTACTAAAGTTGTCAAGAAATTGTCGAGCTTCCATAGATTATTAAACAGAATCTGGATGGCCTCCTGCAGCTCACTGTTTGTCCACTCCATTCGCCGCCCCAGTGTGTCTGGAATGTTATCAAATTTGAGGAGGAGTTTCCCTGGGGATGAATTGCCCTGACTATGGTAATCACTCTGCCACATTCCGGAACTGCTTCATCAGATGAGTGTACCATGCATCCCAGCATGAAGCCAAAAACACTCATCCCACTTTACGCCTGTACCCTAGAGCAACATGGGCCTATAATGAGCACATAAGTCCATGCAAGAGACAAACAAAAGTTGAAAGCTTGCACTACTCCAGATCTATAATTGCAACTAACCATGGAGGCAAAACTGCCATCTATCTGAAGACATAACCAGTTCAAAGGTCAAACTTCGATGCAGGATGATGATCTGGTCTGGACATGCCTGTCTGGATTAGTGTCCATGACATGGTTCTAAAACTATCTACTGAGGCTTTAAACTGTTCCACTAGTCAGTGTCCAGATTAAGATGCTGTAGGTAAGTCAAGAAGGATCAGGTCTTTCATATCTCAAGGGCATGAGAATCGTTACCCAGTCATGAATTAGCACAATTTAAGTAAATGGGTAGTAGTCTTCCACCCAGTTGACGAGATTCAAGCACTAGAAGAGAACAAATTCATTAACATCATGTCCCTGTCTTACAGAAGTCATAGGTCCTACAGCCTGCAACTTTTCCTGCATGGAACCCCATGAATTGGAAATTGACTTTTATTTTAGCAGCCAGGTGGTCACCTGCCTGTGGAAGTTCATAGTCTCCTTCCAAAACAGCCATTGCTTTGATAACTGCCACCATGCACTCAGAAATTGCAACCTTTGGTTTGACATGTCCACTGCTCACTTTTGCCCCCATTTTATCCACTTTCATGTGCACCTGAATCCCCCACAAGTGTTTTCATGTTCTGCTTATGAATGAACAGTAAACTTAAGCTTTCCCCAACCTCAGATGAGAAGAAACTGTGACATTAATATAGAAGCAAAACCTCTTACATGCACAATTCATCACACTGTAATAGAAATGAGCTGGTTACACCGCAGACTATTCCAATAGGTATATCTGTTCATTACTTATAAGATGATAACAGTAAGAGGTTCATTACTTCACTGTACATAGAATGATTTGGTTCAGAGAGTCCTGTGCAGATTTCAAGCCATTTAAAGGACTTGGTTCTCTTAACTTTTGTATGACCATGTTGGTTTATGTAGGTTTTTGCAATTGAGTGCCAATCTTCATGTGTCTGGCCTTCAGGAACCAACCCACAAAGCAATAAGTCTACAAAGGTACAAAGGGAAGTTCATTATGAGATGACCTGTCCAATGAGAGTTGCAAGCTGAGTGCGGAAGTCAGTAAGGACTCTGACTCTCTCTGAGATACAAGAAGCTGCTGCTGAAAAAAGTCCCTGTGCTGGAGAGACTTCCCAGAAACACGCACGCACAAGTCGTGAGACTCCCTGAAAAAATGCCCATGGCCCTCTCTCTAAGATCATAAACCGAACCTTGTCACTATCTGTGCCCTGTATCCATCAAACAGTTACAGTGAGGATAGGCTTTATTATCAATGTTTCAAGTCATCTAGAAAATGCAACAATATCTCTCATAAGAATCAAGAAATCTCCATTCTCACAATTGAGAAAATCAAAGCAAGATTAACACTTCATCAACAAGCCACAGAGAATTCCAAAGAAGGAAAGACAAAACAGAGAACAAAGGACCAAGAAACAGAAACCAAAAATAAAATAAAATAAAATACTAAAGCAGTATGAACAACAGTGCCAGTCTCACACCTGTTCAGGGACCATCAACAGTAGCATGTATGATAGTGACTTCTCTATCACAACTTCCCCACTGACTTCATCAGCAGGTAAAAGGCCAGTGAAAATACTAACCTGTGTACCAAATTTCTGCTGCAAATCTGGAAGCAACAGGAAGACTCATCCATGCTACTGCCTAGCAACAAACAGCAACACAAGGAAATAACAAAAAACAGAAAGACATAATGGGATAGACAAAACACACAGAAAAAGACAGAAGGGAAGAACAAAGAAAATGCAACCTGCAATCACCAATCACAATGTTTACTACTAGTGCTGTGTGGCAAAAGTGCATGGACACAGGGATAGGGTAGTTCAGGTTAAAATCATATCTCTGAATTGCAGGGACATGTTGATAAAAGCAATTCAAATGTAACAGGACAACAAATGCAGTCAAAACTCAAAACCATATGAGAGTTGCTCACAAAGTGTCAGACAATAAAAGTGATGAGCTACCATGACTACACACTGACTTCCAGGTTAGAATGACCACACTTTGATCCAATACCTCACAGATTAAGGTCCACAATCACATTGACCAAAACCAGTTCTCAATGACCACTAATAGGCATGTAAATGTGCTACTCATGAAACACACAACAGTGTGAACTTGTCAAACTAGCAAAGCTCTAGCAGGTTCCTTGAATGTCATTGTGCAAATGCTCAAGATAAAGAGTTGCAGGAAGAAGATCAATTCTCATGCCTGATTTGTGAAACCCTAATTTTGAAAACAGCATCAACATCTTCAAATTCTTTTTGGATCCAACTTCTAAGGGATTCTAAAAGAATGCTGGAAGGAAACAAACCTGCTCACGAGCTTTCCAGAACTCTAAGTGTTTGCTGACAAGGTGGAGATGCTCCAGAAGCTGTGCTCCAGCATCCCCCATCGCCTGCACCACTCTCTCCACTGCGCTGATCTCCTCCTTACTCAGCTTCTTCATTCTACCCCGCACAAATACGTGAGAAAAAAACGTTAAACGAGAGAGAGAGAGAGAGAAATCCACCCTCTGGTCATTTCACCTCAGATGAAATCACGGACAACGCAAAATCTCCGAAGCCATTTCCTGTCTCGAGCTCAGGAATCCCATGCAATACATTAGTGCATAACCATTTCGCAACATTTTTTTATGTTGAGCAAATGATGATACATCGAGAATGAATCAGGTTTATTCTCACTTACTCTGTACAAGGAAGGGAAGACGATGCAACCAACAATGGAACTCCCATCCTGGATTTAAGAACTCCGATACGCCAGCGCCTAAAAACAGCAGCCAGAATTCTGCCATTCGCCACACTCCTGACGTACTCCATTACTACTACCTCTTCAACGGTTCCCCGTCCCCTCCTTTCTTCGTCTCCCACATACCCACCACACCCCAATTCTGGCCTTCAAAGACGACACTGCCAGAAACTCCTCACTTTATCAGAGACAAACAAATTTAGGGTTTGGTGCTCGCGTGCACAGGACGACGAAGCTTGTGAAAGTTGGGAACATATTGGGAACCATTTGGAACAACACATTGGGAACACCACCACGCCCACGCACTTGTTCCAGAAAGCTCGAGGTGTGGAAGATTAAGGTAGTGAAAAATGGGAACATATTGGGAACTATATTGAACACATGGGGAACAGAACGAGAAGCGCACTTGTTCCCAGAAAGCTCGACCTCCACAGCGTTCTGTACAGAGACACCAAGACACTCTCTTCTCTCGAGGAGGAGGAGGCCATCGACCTTCGCCTCATGCATTTATGAGAGTCCTCGCTCAACGCTTGCTTGTTGATGTTTCTTCTGCCCATGAGGGCTCAATTTCCTTAACCTGGCTATTATAGAAGACAGATTGTCCAGTACTTTCTTCTCACAGATTAAGTAAGGAATGTCCAAGACTCTTGGATCTTGCAAACCTAAGGCTTGTACAAGATTGTTGTTTCTTGCAGCATGCTTTGAGAGAAAAAGACCCTGAACAGGATCCTGATTTGAGCAACTAACTATCTCCAGCTGATGATGCTGTTGTTCTTGTTCTTGCACTTTGAGTTGGAGGTCAGTCAAATGCAATTTTGATCCATATACCTTCCACAAGCTATCAGTGACGACCTTGGACGTATCTTCTTGGACGTGACTTCAAGCTCCAGCAGCATCATCATCCCCCGCTCCATGGACCTCTCATTACTGTAAAGGTACAAGCTTCAAATTGGAGATCGGAGTGGAAAGTTCTTGAAAAGCAGTAGCAGAAGAAGAAGAAGAAGAAGAAGAAGGTGTTAGGGAGGGAAAAAGAGGTTGCAGTACTTGTGGATCTTTTGTCCAATTTAAGACAGTGGAGATGTCAAGTACCACCACCACCTCCTCTTTGACATCGTCGTCATCATCAGAAGACAACGAATATGCAGCCTTGGAGCGACTACATCCAACGAGTGGTGACGTTGAAGGTTCAGTCACAGAGGAAGAAAGAAGGTCGCACTTTCTCTTCCTATGTGGGCTAGTCCCGTGAGTGTCACGAAATGCTTATCATTACTGGAACTTGCAATAAAAAAACACAACAGCATGCGACAGACAGACGGAGTTTGAGTTTGCAGAATGATGTTGGAGTGTAGGAATTGTGGTGCCATTCATTGCCTTTGTTGTGCTGTTGTTGTTGTATTGATGTTGACAAAAACCTTCATCAATGTCCCCCCCTGTCATCTGAACTGGAGAGTTTGACAGTCGGTAGAGGCAGAGAGAGTATCTTCATATTTCCACCAGAGGAATCCTTGCAAATTTTGGAGCCATGATGTTGGTTGCAGAGCCCAGGAGCACCACCAGCAACGATTGGCAAGGATTGTTGCAGATCACTGGATGTACGTCACAAGATTGGTAAGAATACAAGTGCCATTGTCAACCTCCTTACATTTGTGTGTGAGATCAAACTAGCATCATATCAACAAATTTCAAGTCTGTCCTGAAAGCCATCAAACCCTTATGACTTGAACTCCATGATGCATTTGCCAGGTTTCTTATCAAGAAGAAGATAATCACCACACAACTGCTCTGCACTTGCCAGGTTTCTTATCAAGAAGAAGATAATCACCACACAACTGCTCTGCACTCTTAATATTATGATGGTATTTTCATGTGCTTTGCAGGGACTCATGCTATCATATTGTAGCAAAATTGTACACTACTGGAGGAAGCTTTCCCAACAAAGGAACAGGAATAGAAAGCAATCATCACTTGCAGTTGAACACTTCACTCGCAACAGTTCTCGCTGGGTTTTCAATGCACTCCATGAGGCCAGGCAAATGATGAGCACCAATAGTGATGCTGTTGCCAAGCTCCATGACTCTTCCCTGAAGAAGAAAGCCCTCAAAGGGTTGTCTGATCCTGATAAAATCTATCGAGAACACCATCATAAACGCTCCCTAGCACAAGTGTTTCGAGTATTGCAACACAATCTTGATGGTTATGGATCTTCAGACGTCATGGACAACACTGTTGTTAAATTGTATCAGACATCCTTGAAGAAGCAAGCCCTACATAGATTAGCAAGTCACCTAGCATATAGGAGATCAAAGGTTGCCAAAGAGAAGCTTTCATTGGCCCACTGGAGGAGATCCACAGAGGGGAAAGTATTGAGGAATTGGGTTCTGTTTTCTAGGGATCATGCTTCAAAGATCAGACAACAAGAACAGCTACGTGAGATTCAACTAAGAAAGTTACTGATAGCAAGTCTGAAAGCTTGGTACCAACATACAAAAGATCTGAGAGAAGAGGGAAGGTACAAAAGTGATCAGGCAGCTGAGCTATGGAACAGGCTCAGTAACCTACAGACAGGTCGGGTATGGAAAGCATGGATTGCAATACAAAAGGAAAAAAATATGAGAGCTCTGAAGAAAACCCAAGCTTCAAACATGCATAGGGGTGTGAAAACAGCAGCAGCAACAAGTGCATGGCGGAATTATGTGATGGAAAGGGAGATAGAACGAGGACGCCTGTCTGAAGCACAAAGCTACTGGAAACAACAAGCCCTGAAATCTACCATGCAAACTTGGCAGATATATTTGGAAGCACAGAGAGCAAAACGTGATGCACTTCTGAGGGCTTCTGAGCATTTGAAGAGAGTTCTGGAACAGAAAAGCATGAATTCATGGAAACCTTGGTATAAGAGACAGATAACAAAAGAAATTAACCTGCAGCATGCTGCAAACATGTACAGGTCAGACTCTAGCTTTGATTGACAGACAGCAGATTTGTGAACAAGTGTGGTAAAAAAACCAACACTAATTCATCAATTCAGAAAGCTAAAAGTGTCCTTAAGAAGTGAGTACAAGTTTACCACCATGATGAATGGCAAAGTGCAAGAGAAAAAACTATGCCAAACAAGAAAGAAGAAACTGTTATCCTTCATATTGAACATCACATTCCTCAATTTGACAAACAACTGTGAAGGGAGACCCTTGGTGAGATAGAGAACTTTCTTCATTGTCTTTTCATCACCACAAACCAAGAAAACCACTATTTCAGGGATCGGCTACATCGCTGGGGATGTGAGCGTATACTAGCTGTAGGCTTCATGCTTCAAGCTCTTCGACTACAGAGCAGATTGGAGAGACAACCACGACTTTCAGCCTCCACATTAGCAAAAGTGGCACCTTATGCAAGGAAGTGGTGGTATCTTACCCAGCAACGGAAAAAGCCACGAAAGGAGTCTCCTAAGCTGCAGGACAATTTGACCCTCAACAATGCTGTGAAGGTGGGAGTGGCTTCCCTCCTGACACAGGATCACATCACCCATGAGGTTCTTTTGCGAATCGGACTTGTCAATGAGGGTTCTCAAATGCCTATTCAAAGGTAAGAACCCAATAACGCAGCCCTGAAAGCACAGACACCTTTAATACCTACATCTCAAACCAACTAAACTGAAAATAGCATGATCGTAATTCTTATACTTTGAGAAAACATGCACATACAAATGGAAGATGTATTTCTTAAGGATCTACAAAATACAAGAGATGCCCCAAGAATGGAAAGGACTGAGGCACTGTAGTCTGTGTTATCTAATGCAGGCCAGCTGTTCAATTGGTGGATGATGAACCAGCTGGAAGAGCACAACCTAGGGGGCGACTAATGATACCAGCTCCTCCAACTGCAGGACAACCCTTAGGCATGTCAAGGCCCGGTGTGCGGTCTCGCCCCCAACCTCGCAGGCCTGCATTCTTGTCTCAAAATCCTCTGGCTGGAAGCTCTGTTCCTAGCATACCCACGACTGGGCTTTGACTGTCAATCTACACCAACCATGTAAGTATGCACTTTCTCATTGTGTGATGGAATTCCTGGCAAAACATTCCATACACTTTGAAGGAAGAGCTATGTCATCACAAGCATAACAAGAGACAGATTTGCAGCATTCTTCTGGCCAACTTGATTAAGACCTGTTGCTGCAACTTCCTCCATAGTCATCGATCGCCTAATCTCATTTCAAGGGTTATGCAAGTGTTGCTTGCAGTGGCATACGACATATTTCTTGCTTTCGTATTGTTTTCTCTGCTTCTGAGAGGGTACCACATTACAATCAGTGGGAGACAGGTTGCACCCTGTCTGCACACCATAAATAAGCCATTTTATCCTCTCTAAGTCAAACAAAAGTTTTACCCATACTGTCATGTGAGACATGCACCAAGCATTGATTCAACATATGACCACAGAAGCCCACCAAGTTGCTGGACCTGGAGAGTTGAAGATGCTATCTTCATGATGGTGCAAACTTTTATCTTGCAGCTTTTGCAGCTGAGTGGCCATCTGTGAATTTTCAGTTTCTGCACTGCCTACTTTGTTCAGCACAAGCATGGAGGACCAAACAGTGCCCATGACTTCATTGGTGGTGGTGGCACTTTTCTTGCAAGTATTTACTGACTGAATCACAAGTAGCTCTATATTGCAGACAAAATAGGAAAAGACCCCTATTGCAAGAGCAAACAATAAAGAGCACAAGAAAATCATTTCTAATGGTATCACATATAGCAAGCAATTGCTGACTCACCACTGACTGGTAGTCTATACCAGTGTTGGCTGGTTCCAAAATCTGGGCTGGTTCCAGGTTGGGTCCTTTGGTTTGTTTCTTGAATTTCCAGACCACAAGTTTTGCATTCTGGAAAAACCAAAACTGGAATTGGACTTGGATTCAACATCCATTTTATATTCTTGGGAACTTTGGGTCACTTTAGATGACAATCTAAAGTTTTTTGACATGCCATCAACAGTTCGAAGCACATGGAGTTATGAGGGGTGATTGGAAACACGAAGAATCAGCTTTTTGGGAGTTTTTCTAAAAAGATGTTTTTACAAAGTTAAACTATGATACATTTCATGCTTTGAGTAGGGTTGTAGGTCCAAGTCTTGAGTGAAAAAATATAAACATGAAAGAAAGCATCATTATAGAAACTAGAGTAACAATGGTTCTTACAAGATTGGGTATTGAAAATTCATTGCATATGTGCAAAGAGGTTTGTGGCATCTCAAAAAGTGCATATCATCAATTATAGTGAGCAAATTTCGTACAATAATTAGAAAGCACTTGAAACCATTGGTGATACTTAATTTGATTAGAAACAAGATAAAGAAATCAAAATTGATTTTGAAAGCTTGCATGAAATTCTTTACATTCTAAGTGTCATAAATGATAATTATATTTGAATTATTGTAATTAAATAGATGGAAAAAAATATTGTTGTCATAATTGTTTTTAATCTAAACTAATTCAAGGAATTGTAGATACAAAATGTTGTTTTTGGTATCATGACAATAGGTGGGCATGTAGTATTCATAATTCACCTTTCTTCCCCAAAAATAGATTTAAAAAATAATGTGATTAGATACAATTTTTAATTTTAGAAGTTGATAAGAAATGGTGTTTATCCAATGTAGCCATAGTTCCACTTTCCTTTCAAAGTTGAAAAAGATGAGCTACCAATATACAAAACACATTGAAATTGTATACAATCTAATACAAGGATGTTAGTGAAAATACTTTTTGAATTGTTAAAAGGAAGGTTTATAATTTTACATATAGATATTCCATTGCATTACATGCTAGATTTGGTAATAGCTTGCATATGTGTGCATAACATGTCCAATGTCAATTATGATGCCATTTATATAAATAAAACTTTGAAGGCTCAAAAAGAAGCACAAGCAAAAACAAATTCAACATTTAACATCAAATGAGTCAATATGTTTTAAATGATTAAAAAGACAATCAAACAAATGAAAAAATTACAAATTCCAAGGTGTGTCTTTGTGTTAAAAAGTTTCACTTAAGATATCATAAACCCAATTTTATAAAACATAACAATACTAATTAATTAATTATTGATCAACTATCATGACATTATGAAAGCAAAATATTATGTCATTTAAGTATGTACCAATGGTTAATAATTGATAAATCTTTTTTTTTTACATGTCATAAAATGATAATTACGTCTAGTCGTTTGTAGGTAAATAAAATTATCACAATCAAAAAATGATTTCATAAATATTTAATTTTTCATTCTCCTTGTGCAAGTAAAGCTGTCAAAAATACTCCCCCCTCCCACAAAACAGAACAAAAACAAACCAATAACACAGATAGTTTGTGTCCCAAAATAATAAGAGTGCATCTGAAACTGGACCCAGCACCTCACAAATTTGTTAAGAAGCCACTCTTAGTAAACATATCTGAAAATGGTATTCGGATTCAAAGTGCTCTAAAACTGTGCCAAAACAGCATCTTCATTGCAGGACTTCTTGGGTGAAAAGTCTTGACACAAAGCAAATTGCAGCTCCCAAACAGAGTAGAATTGGTACTACTGAGTACTGGACTGTCCAAAAGGGCTTGCAACCAACACACTGTTGGGGAGTATTTCACTACATAAATGTGTAGAGGAAGCATTGCAGAGTATACCACCGGAATTACAAAGGAATGGCCTTCTCATGCTCCACAAAGACCCTTTCCAAAGGATACAACACTCTGTGACATAAAGACTCCTTTTTAAGTTGCTGCACAGGGCTCATTTTTTACATTTACCATATACTACACCTTTTACATTTCCTCATTGCTACTTTCTGGTTGCCCCACTGTCACTGGCTCCCAGTTGCCTGGATCAACCTCTTCAATTTCAACCTCATTCACATCAATTGCTTCAACAAGAGCAGCATCAGCTGCCAAGACATCCAAAGGAGGTGAAGCTTCTTGCTCCGGAATGTTGCCGCCAACATCCTCCTCCAACCAGTTAGAAAATTCTAAAGGCCTTGTAGGCCACTCCAGCAAAAATGAGTTCTTGACAAAAAAGCGCAGACATTCCAGTATGCGACTCTTGTCTGCCCTTATGGAGGAGTCCAAAAGTTTTGAGAGCAAACTAGGCTTAAGGATGCTAGAAGATGCCCCCTTCTGTCTGTCTTTACCCCTCATGTTGGCTCTCTCTTCTCCACCCTTCCTCCGCTGTTGACGATCATGGACAAAATGGCACCTAGATCCTTTCTTGCAGCGGCCTCGCTGAAAAAAGTAGCAAGGCTGCTCAGAAGTTCTATGTGTTGGCTTGATGCCTGTTGATTTCTGATTGGAAAGGTCAGACAAGGCCCCAGAACCCAGCACTGCATCTGTAAACTCATTTTCATTAGTACTGTTGGATATTTCCCCACTTGAATTCTCAAATACAGACAATTCTGGCAAAGAGCTTGAACCATTCACTGTATCTGGAGGGTCAAGATCAATGCGAGCAATCTTAAATGGCTTCTCTCCTTTTTCTTCAGTCTGTGTCTCACATGTTTCAGCTCTGGGGCTACACCCCCGTTTCACACCATTCACTTGGGTAGCCGTTTGATTGGATAGAGTGTTTTGAGCAGGGGCAACATTCTCTGCTCCATTCTGGTTGTTACTGGAGAGCTTGCTATGGTCTCGCCCATAGCGATCAGAGATATAATACGATGGAATTTCAGCAACCGGGACACCTAACTCTGCCTGCCTTTGCAAAACCTCCTTAAGTCTCTGCAATAAATTTAGCCATGGAGATGTAAGATCAGTAATCTCGCCTCTGTTTGTCACCAGCACACAGAAGGCACAGCTTCAACAGCAGAGCAGATAACTCTGGAAGGTCTACATAAATTCCAAGCATAGCCAGTAGCTCACAAAACTCGCATTCAGTTCCTCTAGTATCCAAACTCAAAACATAAATCAAGACACCCCTGACTTCTTCAATGGGTTAAAAAGTGTTCTGTGACCAACACTCCAACAAGCAGGCTCAATCTCTAGATACATAAGTAACCTTACGTTTGTTGATTAGTCATAATTAGATCTGATCCTCCAACAGCTTCCAAGGCTGCTTGGAGGATTGGATCCTTCCAGTTGACTGGATACAGGCCAGTCATTAACTGTTTCATGACACAGAGATGTCACATGAGTTACCTGGCGTCGCAATCTTGCATCCTCATCCATCAACTCCCCCCTTGCCTTTCTTCCTTGCCTATCTTCGGCCTGCACACAAGTATACAACACCAAGGTGATAAATTGAAGCCAGCATACAAACAAATTTCAAATTTGGGTTTCATGTCAGGGTAAAGCACAGGGCAATGCAACCTACTGTCTACTGAGCTCCACAAAAGTAACAACAACAAAGCTATTGGCTACAAAACTTGAGACAGCAACCTTGCGTTTTATGTTTGAAGTGGTTGGATAGTTTCTTTTTCGCTCTTCACGCCATCTTCTTACTTCATCTTCACTCTCTTTTGAGCAAAGAGCTGCATCCCTGCACAGAACTACCACTGTTAGTTCAGTCAGCATATCATCAGAAAACTAAAATAGTGCAATGGAGACATCCCACTACTATTTGAAGGGCTATATTCTTCATTTAATCAATTGGTCTGTGTGAGACTTTCCCAAAGGGTCATGTTGCTACAATTATGAGTAACCTAATCCAGGATGCCAAGCATTAACATACTTGATTGCTTTCACAGAGAGGGAGGCATTTTTCTTTCCATGCACCATTTGCTTGTGCTCCTTCACCATCTTCCCTACAAAGACCAGAAAAAACAACTTCAAGTTGGTAATGCTAAAATTGCACAGCTAACCTCAGATCTTTCTCCCTTTAATCCTCAGCACCCATTTGTTCAAACCCAGGCAACAGTGGACAGGAAAAAAAGGGGCCTGTGTATGTCTGAAGCCAATAGCTTTACCTGAGGCAGAGAAAGAACAGCTAGGTTCATCACACAGGACATGGGAACTCATGTGGGCCTTCATTTGACTAAGCACATCGAAGGTCTTTTCACATGGTTCACACCTCAATGATTTTGCCTGCAGCCTGCAAAACGTTACATTAACAACCCTGCAACTTATCTTGCACAACTTCTGAGTCTATAGTCACACTAGCAATGTCATCCCAGAAAAGCCATTGTGGAAGCAAAACCAAGAATACATAATTTGTACAAACGGACAAAAGAGGCAAAGAGGTAGGAAAAACACAAATCTGCAGGAAACTTAAGGAACAAACAAGTCCAGGAATTTCATAGCCAGAAACAACAGCTCTCAAATTAGGGCAAGAAACTTACACTACTACAGGAGGAGCTTCGAATGACTGACATGAAAATGGATGTGGGTCTTTACTCATAGAGACATGGCGACCACCGAATATTCCCCTCCCTCTTCCCATACCTGAGTCACTGCTCCTCACATTACCAAAAGCTCGATCTTCAGAGCTTTCTGGTAAGATGTGATAGGCATGTAAGGGTTTTGTGTGATAAGCATTCGGATTCATGAAGGGCCCGCTTTCTTGCCACGAAGGTCCAGAAAGGTCGACCCGAGGTTCCCATTGAGGTCTGCTGGTTCGTAAAAAACTGGCAGACCATGGCTGTTGTGAAGCCTCTCGAGCTGCTGAGGACGGCGTATAGTCATACTGAAATGGTATTCCTGCATTGCCAATAGGGATCCCCATGGACGGCATTGAGCTGTAAAGCTGGGGTTGCATATGTGAGTGAGCTTGGTCTAAGCCTTGAGATAGAGCATGGCCTCTTCCAAGCCGGGGCTGTATTGGAGAGTGCTGCTGCATATGTGAGTGAGCTTGGTCTAAACCTTGAGATAGAGCATGGCCTCTTCCATGCCCAGGCTGTAATGGAGGATGCAAATGAGAAGGCGATGCCGAATACCTCATTCCTGCTGGTTGTCCATACATGTTACGCTGTGCAGGCCTCATCAATATCAACAGATCTTTCTCGTTTTCCTCCTCCTCCTCCTCCTCGTACAAGTATCTTCGTGCAACCAACAAAACTACAACCAACGAGAACAACAATAAAAGATTCTTCGAAATCAATGCATCTCTGAGCAAAATCCCAAAACCCTAAACACTACCTCCAACTTCTTTTACTTCTTGTTTGCATCCCCAAACCCTAACCCTAAATTCACCGCCTACCACATTTGCGATCCTTCGGCGACTTCCCAAAATACAATGTGCATACGTACATACTCACTTTGCCGGCTCCAAAATATCCATTTTCAGACTTTGGTTAACCCTGTCTTTTGTTGGGCCCTGGCCCCACAGGGACAGGGACTATCGCATTGGATCCAACTTTTGGAAGCTTTACCTTATTAGAACCGGTTTCACATTAAGCGAACCGGGTTCGTTGATGAAAGTGTTTAGACTGAAACGGATTTTTTTGGTGTTTAGAGTGTGGACACAGTAGGTATAATAAGAAGCCCAAAAAATGTTAGATTTGAACTCAAAGGCCCTGATTTAGTCTGAAAGCATCTCCAGCAATGCTCAGCAGCCTTTTTTTTATTGGCAAAATATTGCCAAAAAGCAATCGACAAAAATGACTTGTGAAATTCATTAAAGAAATTTTTTCACCATATCATGGTAGAGGGATAGAAATCGCTCGCCATTTCGCACATAAGCTCATAAGGCCTCTCACCTATAGTACTCATGTCATATAATATCCCTGTTGCCACATTAGCATTAGTAGAGCTATTGGATCTAGGTTATTCACCAAGAAATCGCCATTGGATCTAGGTTAATTGCTAGGAACATCACCATTGGATCTATGGTTATTGCCAACAAGTTTTGACAGGTTGCATGGTATCATTGCCACATTATACATATCGACAAGTCTTAGGTCTCATACACTTAGAAGTAGCATGTAAACTAAGTGAGCGAGCACTCATTGCAACTTGGAAGTTGTTCAATTGAGTGTTTTCGATGTTTTTCGCTCCATCTTGTGATTCACTGGTTTCATTGCTTCTCGCTCCATCTTGTGTTTCATGAGTGTAACTAGTGGGCTCCAAAGTCTAAAGTATAAGAGGCTGGGATTTTGGTAAAATAATAAATATGGGTTTTCAATGCAACTACTTGAAGGTGAAGTGAAGGCGTCAATGATAGATAATCATTGTTGTTTGTGTGCACAGAGTTTAGAATGTTGACCACTGCCCATTGAATCGTTGTTGCTCATGTGCATTGTTTGTGTGCAAAGCGTTCATGATGTTGAATGTTGCTCAACAATGTTTTGTTGTGTATGGCAATGTTGGATGAACCTCATGGCCATCATTGCTACGCACTAATCAATGTAAGTCTTCATTACTTTCTCTCCTTCGCTCACTTGCTCCTTCTTAATTGATTTTGTTTTCGTGACACATTATGTTGCATGCTTACTTTAAAGTTGCAAGCTTAAAACTTTGCATACTTAAATTCATTGAAAGTTTGATTTGTTCTTGATTCAAGTTGACTTAAAGCTTTATTCTTGATTCAAGTTTTGTTCAAGCTTTGTTATTTGGTCAATGAAACAGTGCATCACATGTTTGCATGAAGGTTTAAAGAGGTTTAAGGTTTAGCAAGTTTTAGGTTTAGGGTTTCAAATCTAAACGAATGGAATCAGGATCGTGCACAATCTAGAATCTAGATCCAAGCTTTCTTTTTTATTGAACTTTGTTCAAGGTTTATTTTTGGTCAATGCACACTACATCACATACCTACTTTAGGATTTGACAAGTTTTCAATTTAGGGTTTAAACAAAAAGAATCTAGATTTGCATAATCCAAATCCAAGTTTTTACCAAGTTTAACTTACATTCATGTTTTGCATCTAAGTGGTGTTTTTTCCCATACTTGTGCATTGTTTAATTATGTTGAAGAAGCCATATTTAACCTCCATTTTGCATACATGTAAATAAAAAATTAATTGGGAGCTATGACAATAAAAGGAAATCTTGTAGTGTAGTAGCATGTTTTGTTTTTGACAAAACTTTGGAAGTTAGAGTTTCCTAGTGCACAATGCACACGAATCAACAATTGAGTTCAATGGTTGACAAACCTGCCATGTTTGTGTTTCTCAACTTCATTTTGTTTCTATTTTTTGTATATATTTTCTTGATTTGAAAGGATTGAATGGCACCTATGGAAGGACACAAAAGGACACCATGTTATCTAATTTCTTCAAGTTAAAAAAAAATCCTAATGATATTTCTCCTCTTGTGATCCCTCCTAAACATAAATTGATCCCATTTTTTGCAACAAGTTCAAGTGGCAACAAGGTTAAATCAAATTATGATTTCAATTTGCAGTAGTCTTGCTATGTATTTTTTTTGTCTTATTGGATTGCCCCTCTATGTTGCTTTTGTGGTTGATTTTTCAAAAATTCATGTTATTACAAAAGAGGAGGAATCAAAACTACTCCCACCTAAGACACATAAAAAACTATGACAAATCACGTGGAAATGTCAAAATGTGTGAGCTACTCAATTCCCATGGGCAAAATTGTTGAAGAATGAAACTGGAAAAGTTCACCATGTGAAATGCCTAGTATGTTCATGGGGAATGTTATTTGGTGAGTGTGTAGACATGAATGTGAGCAAATGAACATTAACAGGTGAGCATGATCAAATCTTTTTTGGAATATTTTGTTGATGTCAGAAGAATATTAAAAGGATATTAAAAGTTTTTTTTTGACACATGGCAAAAAATATATCATGACGTGGAAGAATATTTTGCTATTTGTACATGGATGAATGTTATTTATGGATTAAAAATATAAATGGATGAAAAAAAGATAGATGAGCAATAAAAATGGATGAATTTTTTTAATGGATGAACACAACCTATTCACAACCAAAAATAATCTACCAATCCAAATTCTACATGTTCACAATTGAAAAGTATGTGTCAATCGAAACATGACATGTTCATCTTCAAAAAGTATGTTCCCATTAAGAATTGAGACAATAGGAGGTTACACATTCTTAGTACTATTTCCACCTTTTTTTTATTTGAATTCAATCTTTCAAACCTTTTACATCTAGGATTATTTTTGTTATGTGAAAAAGAAAACTACATTTTTCCCCCTTCTCCACCCAAACTGCCTACCTTCATCTTTTCTATGGCTACCACATGTTTGCAATAGCTAAACATCTATTTTACAATGGCCAAAAAAAATTAACACCAATGGTCATAAAAAACACCTTGGAAACTATGATTGAATACACCTTAATCTCAAGCATATTAAATAAAATATGTCAATTGACAAAAAAACCTTTGAAAACATGGACTTAACATCGTTGTACATTCATTTGTGAAAAACAAGGATGTGATCCTAGGGCCCAAGGCTAACACTCTTGAAAAACATGTGGGGAAAACAAGGAGACATGCCACACTTGGGCAAGAAATAAAGAGAATGGTATGTCCAAGAAATGTAATCATGCAAAGAATGAAATTATTTATTTTTTAAAAAAACCACCTCACAATTGCCAAATGAGTTCAAGGAAGGGTTAAGGGGGAGTGGGGTAAAAAATGGCAATAGTTTGCTACAATTTTACACTTACTATAACAAGCCCAACCCATGCCTGAGGTTGAGGTTTTGAAGTTTCCCTTTTCTTCTAAAATGTCCCCCTGTTGCTAAAACATTAACTGAGTGATTCAATTGAATGGGTTATGGTTAAATGTATGCATAAGTAAGTCATTAAAAAAATAAAAAAAGTTATTGCAAGTTCTAAATACCTTGCATTGTCTTGTGATGAAGTAACCATGATTGATAACCAATCATGGATTTCTATCCATTCCTATGTTGTTCAAGATTGGTATTCCATACCTATACTCATTTCTTTAGAACAAGTTACTTAATGAGGGGGTGCAAATAATCTAACCAAGGTTATTATGGGTGTTTTGAAATAATGTGGTGGTCTTTCTAATGCAGATGTTCTTACAAAACTAAATTCCTTTGAGGTTGATGGAATGAATGTTTCCCAGGGGGTGCACAATGGTGTTACTTGTCAAATGCAAGATTATAAGTATTCCCCTTATTTGGAATGCATTCATTGCATGGCACATCACACTAATCTAGTTGTGTAAACTTTGTTTCAAATCCCTATTATGAAATCTATAGAAGATTTACTGCAATCCTTGCATTTTTAAAAATCTCATAGCTTGAAAAGCCATTTTGAACTTTTGAAGCTTGCAAAATTGATGAAGGGAAAAAGGACAAAAAATTTATGAAATGTCAAAACATGTTGGATTAGCATTTTCAGTCCAACAAAAAGGGTGATGGTAATCTATAGCCATTATTGGCAAAGATGGCTAAAGATAGTCCATTAATCATGTCTACCAAAGTCAATTTTGAGCTTCTTTGTGACATAACCTTCTCATTTCTCTTTTTTGTTTGTTGTCCATCTTGGAAACTATCCATGCATTGATCAAGTTTACATAGAAGAGAAATGTATTTATATGTAATTATGTTGTAGCCATAAAAATCTCCTAATGTCAATTTTATTATCATTAAATGTGGATCTGACAACAACATATGTCTTTAATATTTTCAAAAACTTCCAAGGTTTGATTACTTGTAATCATAGCAATGTGCATTTAAAGTGGAAGACTAGTTCATTAGACCTCAATACCCTTGGCAATGAATATTTAACCTTTGATTAATCAAATTACACATTTTGGGCTAAATGTGTAAATGCCACTAGTGAAAAGGTTCAAGTGACCCAAGAGGTCTTCACTAATCTAATGGAAGATGCAAAATCATCATGCTTGGGTTGTTTGTCTCCCATTCTCCTTATGTTTTTATGTTTTTGTGTTATTATTTCTCTTTCCTTTAGAGTCTAGTCTTATTACTTTTTTTGTCTTTGATTTTGTGAGCTAGTGACATTCCTTGTAATTGTAACAGAACCTCTCATTCATAAATTGATTATGAAGTTTTCAAAATCCCATTTGATGGATGTTACGGGCATATGTTATCCCCAATATTGGTTTCAAAGCAACATTAAAAAGAATTTCAATTAACATCTTATGTTGATTAAGGCACATTATTATTTCAAGAAATTGTTAAAACCTATTAGAACTTCGTATACAAGTTTACCTTTTTGCTACAACCTACATTTACCCAACAATTTTGTCTATAAATGTCCTTGACATGTAGTCTAGTATTTTTAAGATCATTGTGTAATATAATGTTATTGTTATGGAGGCACTATTTCATGTTAATCCGTTAACTTGACTTTGATGGACTCTAGAGGCTTCCCACATTTTACAACATTCTTTTCCCAAGTTTTCGAATTGGCAAAAATTGCAATAGTACAAGTGTTGGGGTCAATGGAAGATGAAAGAACATTTTCCACCTTTTCTTTCATGAAATTTAAGTTGAGGAACTACTTTAATGAACACTTGAATAATGTTGTGGGAATTTATTATCAATTTTTCAAAAGTTTGAATATTTTCCCATTTGACACATAATTTGAAAATAGGAAGGAGTAGGAACCTAGACAAGCATTGGATTAGACTCCATTACTAGGATTTGGGTGGGGTTTGTTATTCTAATCCCAACATTAGTGGGCCATTATTTCTAATTCTCAATGATAGCATTTAATGGCTAAAGTTGGGGACCATTTTGTCACTTAAAAATTAGGGTTTAAAATTGTCATTGTTGCTCAATGTTTTTTTTAATGTGTGTCAATCTTACTTTTGAATCTTTGTTTTAGTGTCAAACTCTATCTCTTTATTTGTATTATTTTGATTATATGTCTAGTTCTTTCTACCTTTGTTTGCTTTTATCGACCTTTCTTTGCTTTTGTTTACTATATTTCCCTCTATTTGCTTTTGTTTGTCTCTACTTTTGTTTGTCATTATCTGCTTTTATCTACTTCTATTTACTTCAATACACCTCTATTTACTTTTGTTCGTTTCTTTTTTATTCTATTTGCCTTTGTCCAATGTCTACATTTATCTGTTTCTATTTACTTATATTTTCCTCTCTTTATTTTTGTATGCCTATGTCTAGTGTTTGTCTTTGTCTATTTCAGTATGTTTCTATTTGCATGTTTTTGCTTCATTCCAAACCTTTGTCCAGTGTCTAGCTTTGTTAATCTAAATTATATTTATTTTAAAGTTTTTAATTATGTTGATTCATTCATTTTTTTGTCTATGTTTTAACTTTCAAATCTCTATTCAAATTGTGTATTTTTTTGTTTCCATGTGTGTTCATTATTTTCAAATATTGTATGTTAGAAGTTTGGAACTTGGGTCTATTAGGATATATGTTTGTGTTTTCTGTGTGTGTGTGTGTGTGTGTTTTCTGTGTAATTAGTAATGAATATGTTAATGTTGTTTGTGGGTGTGTTATTGTCCAATGTCTTATATGTTCTTAACTTTGATTGTGATATAATCACCCAACAATGGCCAAGCCTCAAAGCCATAAATAGTAGTGGCACATACTATGTATGAAAAAATTTCATGGCCAAATTAGGTGCATCACTAATTAACTACATAGTTTAGAGGTTGTGTAGCATATGTCCTACTTTCATTTTATAATTAACGCTAGATTTTGCTACTATAACATTGGACATTTTGCCATTTTTTTATGAAACATTTTTCTTGCACATAACTAATTTTCAATTTATTAAAGTTTTAAATCACCATAGATTGCACTATTGAACATTTAAATATTTCCAAATATGCACAAAATCTAGCTTAATAGAAGCCATATGTTCAAGTTTTCAAAAACCTTTAAAAAAATGTTGATTTTTAATGTTTGATCTTGAATAGTAAAATTGAATGGAAAAAATAAAAATATGCTAGTTTGGCACACTATTTGCAATGGCTAGTAAAAGGCATAACAACATTGTGCACCTAGTGCACATAAAAGAATGCAATAAATATGATTTTACTATTATTTAGTGATTTTAATTAGCCCATCATAATGATTGGTGTAAGTAGTTTGCTATTAGTAGTCTCCCACCTACTTGTTGTGCAAGTTTCAGTTTCATGGGTGGCTGTAAGCAAGATAAAGTGAACAACTTGATTACCTTGTCAAAATTGGAACAAGTAAATTGAAAATAACAACAAAAACCATCATAGAATTATGGAACATTGAATGTTTTCATTTCAATGATTAAATATAATATATGGTTACACTAATGTGCATTGATTTTCATATTTCAAATTGTAAAAGTAGACTCCAAGTAAGTTTTTCAAAATATTAATAGCTTTTGATGTTTACTTTTCACTATGGGCTTTTGGTTTCAAGTAGGTGAAAGTAGGTTCTTACAAAAAGGAAATAGTTTTTTTTGGATGACTTGCTAAAACATATGTTGATTTTCATTTCCTAACTTATGATATATCAATTTCATTAATTTTTCTAACCAAAAAGTAGGTTTGAACATGTATTTTTCAATTAGTTTCAAATGTATTTTTAATTTATTTTAAAAGTTCATTTGCTTTAAAAAAAAATAGGATTAGATTCTTATTAACTTAATAGAACAAACTAATGCTACTTGACACATGTTTTCACTTAATTTGATGTTACTTTATGGATTTATATGAACATCATAGGGTTAAAGTGGAGACATCTATTTTTTCTATATATTTTATCTTGCTTTGACTTGGGTGAGGTTGCAAAAAAGTAAACAAATAAATTTGGATGTGAATTTTTTTTTGTAGGGTCACCAATCAAAATGTTTTAAGCATGGGAAATATTCCATGTTCCAAGATCTTTATTTTTAGACACTATTTGTACCATTTTTTTGTGTACTATTTCATATTCTGCAAGTACTTATCATGGGAAAAACACAAAAAAAGGTGAAGCATTTCAAAAAATGGATTCCCCTTTATGTTAAGCACTTCATTTTTAAAATAGGTATGTAATTTGATGTAAATAATTTGATAACCATGTACTTTTGTTTTGTATATAAATGAGTGTTTAAGGTTTTTGAAAAAACACCTTCACTTGAGGAAAACAATTTGTTATAAATGGTTGAAAGTTTCATATATTAAACTTGTGAAAGATAATTAAAATATTGATTTTCGAAGGTTTTGACATAGTTTGTGAATGTGTGAAATCTATAGTACGAAGGATGGTTATAACATAATAGTTATATGTAAAAAGAAAAAAGGTGAGTAGATATTTGTGAAGACAATAACATAGATTTTTATAACTATGTGATAAAAATACATAGTTTCACTCCTTTATTCGTTTATTTTGCAACAAACTATTATAAATAATAGAAAATAAAATATGTTGGGCAAGGCACCTTCCAATTACACAAAATAAGTACTATGGGTTCAAAATGGGGTATTTTTATAAGTTAAAAATGATGACAAATTGTTTAGAAATAAAAATTTCATGTAACCCATGAAAAGCCTTGGGGGGGCATAGGAGGGAGGTGGTGAATTTTTAATGTTCCCATTGTGTTCCCATGAAATTCCTATATTTTTCAAGTTCTCAATGTGTTCTTTAAGATGTTCCCAATAGCACATCATTTTTTATCCCATATTATTTAGCCATGGTTCAACTTCAATGGATATAACTTTCAAAGGGTGTTGGGTAGGACAAATGAAAACATGACAAAACATGTATTGATTTGAGGGAAGCATGTTTAAGTTTCTTTGTTGGGGAAGTGTCTTGATAAATGGTCCAAAAAGATTGACAATGGGCCAATCAAATGGCTCCTCCTAGAAAATAAAATAAAATAGTGGGCATACCTCATCACTAATTAATAAAAACAATAACCTTCTTATGGGTATTATCCTAGGCCAAAAATGATGGATAAAAGGTTTTAAAAACTTCATGCAACCAAGGAGATGGCTCAACATGCACCAAAAAGGGTTTAGGTTGTTTCTTTTAGGTGGGTGGGGGGTTTGATACATGTTTGGTAATAATTTTGTTATTATTGCCATGTTTTGAATATGTTCCAAATGTGTTCCCAATGCTTCATTAATTTGATCCCCAAATTTTCAATTGTTCCTCAAGTTCTTCCCAAATAGCACCACGTTTAATTTATAAAGTATCCTTTGCTCAAAATTATACCCTTGTAACCTTTATAATTAAAACAAAGGAGAATGTTATTTGAAAGATTAATAGTGTGAATGGTTTCCATTTGTGATGGATTGATTTAAAAAATCCATAAAAAGTCACTTTGGACACTTACCTAATGCAACCAATAGGTACCCATATTATACACAAGCTTTAGTATATATAAATTTACACACCACTTAAGAGGGCCCTTGGAATATACTTATGCCCATGTGTGAATTTAGAATAATAATAATATGTATACAAGTAATTTTGGCCAATGAAATTGTTAGAATTGGTGGTTTCAATTATTTAAAGGATTAAAATATTAAGTAAATATTAATTAATTAACCAATTGATTAATTATGAATTATTGAATAACATTTCATAAATTATAAAATATCAAAAAAATAACTAATATTATATAAACATGAATTAATTAACTAGGTTATTAGTTATAAGATTTCATTAATGGTTTTTAAATAATCAAATACTGAATTAAAATTTGATAAATAATAACACATAAGTTATTAAAATTTTATAATTTTTGATTAAATATTCTTAAATAAAGTAATAATAATAATAGTAATAATAATAAATTAATATCTATTAACCAACCAACAATTGATTAATGAATTAGTTATAAATTATTGATGAATAGTTCATAAATAAAAAATAAAATAACTACAATGTTCTTACATTAATCATTATGAATTAAATAATAATAAACTAATTAATTTGTTACCAAGAATTGATTAATAGTTCATATAGAAACAAATAATTAATTAATATATTAATAATATATTAATATTAATTATAAATACTAAATGTGAAATATTAATTAAAAATAATTGTAAGTAATTAATAAGTAGGTAGTTTATGTGAGGTAAGTAGGTAACCTAAGTTTGATACGTAGGTAAACATATAAGTAAATAAGTTGATATGCTATGTTAAACATGTAAAAAATCATATATATGTAGGTAGGTAGTTAATTTGCTTAAATACAAACTAAATAGAACTTTATAAATACACCAATGGAAACAAACCTCCTTTATACCCCCAATAAAACTTAAGAAAGTTACACATACCTTTCAAATGTTTTTTAATACATCTATGTATACCACTAAAGGCTATCTTGCCACCCTAGTGGTGTGACTAAATTTGGCTCCATTTGCAACTAATGGGACATAGTATGGGCATGACCATGGATGAAAAAAATTATAATGTGTAAGATGAAGAAGTCATTAGTTGCAAATGTAGTTGTAGCATAGTTGCAAGAATGGTCAAAGGTGCAAAATAGTTGCCAAAACAATTAAAGCTAGTTGCAAATGACAATTAGTTGCATGTAGTTGCAAATGTATTGGTTGCATTTTGGGGGATTTGTTTTAGTGAATTGACGCCCTCCATTTCTTGAAAATTGCTTATAAGACACTAGGATGTTTTAGTCCTTATGAAAAACTTGGAAGAACCAACCTTTTTTATTGGTTTACATATAAAGTAGAAGTTAAAGCCAAGTATGCCCATGTAGTTGAATTAGGCACTTGAATTGAAACTAGGAAACAAAATTTACCAATATTTGAAAATCACCCAATATTGAGAAATTCAATTGTAGCCATGTTGCAAAAGATCAGGGAAGCAAGTTAACCCCTAACAACTTCCATAATCCAACCCATACTTTGTGGAATGATTGAATCATTAGCCCCTAATGTGTTTTGTGAAAACAAAGCTAGTGGGTTTAAAGATACTTGAAAATGGATTTGTCAATTCATGAAACATTACATGAATTGGACTTTTAAGACTAGTACTACAATAATTAGTAAACTTTGCATTAAGAACAAGGAAGGTTCATGGCTTACCGTGTTGCTTACCTAACCAAGGCCTACAATATCCCACCTTCACACTAGCATTGCAACAAGGACCCATTTGTGAAGCTAATGTTTCAAATTGCACACTAGTAGTCATTGTTGTTATTGTTGTTATAGTAGGAGGGAAGTTGTTTGAACCCAAACCCATGGAGGTGGAATTTTTTGTCCTTGGTGTGGCTATTAACCTTAGAGTTGAACATGGTGGGCTTATGTGCATTTTGAATCCCATTTGTTCACTTGAAGTTTGTCAAGTTATAAATCATGTTTGGAAACTCAATATGAAGAGGAGTTTGACTATTGTTGTTATTGGTGGAGAAAAATCTAATTCCATTTCATGATTTGTTGGAATGTAGTAACCAAACTTTAAAGTTTCACAATAGCTTATAGGCCATGGTGTTGGTGTGATAACAGGTTTGACGTTGCAAGGAAGCTTAGAGGATGGACTTGTGGAATACATGACCAAATTGCATTAACAACATATTTGGAAAATGCATGTGATCCCAATCAAGTTTTGAACATAGAAATGCTTCGCGTTGTTGGATATTTGAAAGGGGGTGTGAGTAGTGCATTCTTAGAGATGCCATTATTACCAACCTTGAAGGAAGAACAATTGTTGTTTTGATGATGTTTGTACTGCTTATATGTTGCAAGAGATGCAAACATGATGCTAAGCTTGCATTACTATTATTTACAGTAGTGTTAACAATATAGGTTTCCTTGGCACAACTACTACTACCAACAATAGCTCCTGCACCACTTGAAGAAAATAAACTTTTGAGCCATGGTACGAGTGATGTGTAGGCATCATGATGATGACCTACTATTGATGTTCCTTTTAGACATGAAGATGAAGTTGAACTCAATGATGTTGATGCAACTTCCATTTACAATTGATCTACATATGATGATGGTGGTGTTGTTGGTGGCTTGCAACTTCCCTACAACATGCAACAAGTAATACACAAACACACACACACCGATGAAGCTCCATTTTTTAGTAGGAGTAGAGATTAGGATGTCCAAAGAATTGGGCTTGCCTTGTGGATAGTGTTGCCATCGTCCTCCATGATCCAACCAACTTCTGCACACATCGTTTTGAAGATTTTGTTATTGCTATAATATTTGGGCAACTTGTAGTTCTCGTACAAACACAAGCCCATCAAGATCTTGGTGGTGATGGCACACCAACGTCACTCCCTTCTTTTGTTTGTTTTCTTTCATTTCTAATTCAATTACTACATTCTTGATGTTACATTTACTAAAGAAATTTCAAGCTTGCAATAATTAATGGTTGTTGAGTTGTTGCTTTAGTTGATATTTAAATTTTTTCTTGAAGCTCAACTTCTTGGAGTCATATTCGAGTTGCCATCAACCCAAATGTTAGTTGCATTGTGATGAAACTTGGTTGTTGGTTGTAATGTGATGAAGCCCAACTACTGGTTGCATTGTGATGAAACCTAGCTATTGGTTGCAATGTGATGAAGCCCAACTACTGGTTGCATTGTGATGAAACCTAGCTGTTGGTTGCAATGTGATGAAGCCTGACTACTGGTTGCATCATGATGAAGATCAACTCCTATGAATGGTTTTGTTAGATTTTGTTACTACTACTACTTCTCCTTCTTGCACTTGATGAAACACGCACTACTAGAAATTTTTTTTTTGTTACAACAAAGAGGGTGCACAAGGGTGAAGGCAGACACAAAGGTAATTAGTTACAACTACTTCATATTAAAAAACTAGAAAGTATCTTTAGATTTAAGAGTTCAACACCAAAAATAAAAACTAAGTTTTCCTAAATATTCAACGAATATGGCTAGGTTTTGTGAATGTTCAATGGATGATGGCTAGGGTTTAAAAAACTTTTGACATAAATATTGAGTATTTTTCAAAAAAATTGAAAATTTTATGAATAATTTAATTAATGTCGAATTGGCCAAGGTAATACAATAATAGATAAGTACATCATATATACATGGGTAAGAGCCGGTTTTACTACCTGCCTACTAACAACCTGTGGTAGGTAGGTAGTGAAAAAAGCAACTGATCTAACCACCATGGTTAGCTAGGGAAAAGGAACTCAACTGAAAATTGTTTCCTGTCCACTTACCATCCATCCTTCATGGTGCACTGGTGGGTGTTGGTTCACTCTTCAACCTTGGGTGAACCAGGCCCCCCCACTTGGCACCATGGTAAAATTCCCAAAATCCATTTGAATTATTTCTAAATATTAAAAATATCCCATAGCCTAAAATCAGAGTCTCTGAGTTGAAATTTAACATTTTTGGGGCTTAATATTGCCACTAAGAAAACCTGCCAAGTATCAATAAAACAAAGCGCCCAAATTAGGGGGAGAAAATTACTAACCCTCATACAAAGCGCTTTCAGTGTGTGCGAACTTAGGGTTGGGATTAGGGTTATGGCGGATTGGGCAAAATTGTAACCCTAATGCAAGGGCTTTCTTTGTCTGAGAAGTTAGGGTTAGGGTTATGGCGAAGCGCGCGCGAGAGGTGGATTTGCAGGGCGAGGGCGACTAAGTTTGGAATCATACTCTCCGTCTCGCCTCAGTCGTAGCCGTGGGCTTCGTCACTCTTCTTCCTCGTGAGTTTTGACTAGTGATCTGCGGGAGTCAGTCCATACAGCCTTCAGATTTTCGAAGTATAACGAGCATTGTTGTTCTCTGTCCCTTGCAGGAGGTATGAAGCCTCCTCCTTCCGGGATGGAGATGGATGATCTGCCGAAAGGGGAGCTACCTCCGCATTTGGAGCTCCAAAGAACTCGTGTCGTGTGTGCTGCAGATGCACCCTCATATGTTAGTCCTCTGTCTCTCTGTGTCTGTCTCGTTGGTTTATTTTTGTCTCTAATTGCGTGGTCGCTTGGAGTCTCTTTTCTGCCTGTTTGTTGTGGTGCTTATTTCTATGCTTGTGCACACGAATGCAGACTGAGTCGGTGCAGTATTCCGGAGCCTACATGGCATATGATGTGGACAACAGCTTACGTATGGAGGATTTTCGAAAAAACTTTCGTGTGGAAATCAAGTCTTTGAGTGAAGACGACATTGAATTTGACCTAATTGGTATTGATGCGGCCCTGGCGAATGCGTTTCGCAGGATCCTGATTGCCGAGGTTTGTGCCCTCATGCTCAGAAAGTACATGGTCCCAGAACGACGCATTTGTTGTCCAAATTGCTGCCTTTTTGCTTAAATGGTAGAGACTGACTTATGTTGATGCTGATCATGATGGTGATCGGATGCCAATGAGCTAGATAAGTGCAGTAAGTCGTTTAGGGTTTCACATTGCCCTGTTCAGGCTCTGCAGACATTTAGAATTTCAAAGGATGGGAAGCAAAACTGTACAATCCTGTGTGGAATTCTCAGCTTTTCTTTGAGTTTATGTATGAAGGTCCCAACGGTTGCAATAGAGAAGGTATACATTGCAAACAACACATCTGTTATACAGGACGAGGTCCTTGCTCACCGCCTAGGCCTTGTGCCTATCAAAGCCGATCCTCGCCTTTTTGATTACAAGACTGGTATGCAGCATGCATTGCAACAATGTTTTGAAGTCTTTTTTTTCAGAATGTACTTTGCTCACTTGATTCTCTCTAAGTTTATCACTCTTGCACTATTTTCTTAACTCTGCAGTTCTGGATTGAATGCTTGGTGTGATTAATATGCAGATGAGGAAATTGCTAATGAGAAGAACACAATTGTTTTTAAGCTTGATGTGGAATGCACTCGCATGGGTGAGCGAGTGAAGAATGCCTCAGGTAAGATTCTTTGTTTTATTGGGGGTTTACACAGATATCTATGGTCAAAACAAAATTATTGAGTATTTATCTACTATACAATGTACCTGTCGACATTTCCTGGAAGTATCTAGGTTAGGCTGTGAAATGGGAGTGCTACCCAACCACTGCCCTCTATGTAGGCCTCTCTGTGCCTTAAGACTTAGATGCTTGCTTGCACAGGGACAGTCTAAAATTAAATCAAGCTAACCCTCACAAACTTTTTGCAGCTTGAGTGGGGATACTATTACTTTTTGGATTCACTGTCTCTCAAGTGTAGAAGTCTTCTCATTGCTCTGAAAATATGACAGAAAATCAAGGTTCAATTTTGTAATATGGTATGCCTGAAATTTTGGCAGATTATTAAATACCTATCTACAGATGTTGTTGGGAGCTGATGCTGTTAGTAGGGAATCATGGCAGCTTGTCACTGCTATTCATGATGATGGCATTGGCCTGACACTATGTGAGTGACACTCATAAAGTTATGGCCACACTCATTCTTGTCACATTAGTCTTGGCTTTGTTGGAGCAAGCAGACCTTCAATGTGTTGTGGTGTTTTCTCCCAAATCTCATTGATATGTGTCATGGGAGCACCCTGAACATGATAATGTCAACCACACAATTCTCTGACTTGTCATATGGGCTTTGTGTAGATTTTGTCAACACTTCATTGAAGTCTTCATAGATTCTGAAATCAAAGTTGCATGCCATGTCTTATGGCAGTGACTTCAGACCAACTGAAGTGGCTACCAGCAGGCAGTGAGATGCCTCCTGATTCCAAGACCAAGTTCACATCATTTGGGTGCAGCCAAGACTCTTTACCTGCCTTTACTTCTGAGGCCATTGCAAGTCGGTATCCTGATATTGTGTTAGCCAAGCTCAGGCCAGGTCAGGTATGGAACATAACTTCCTCCTGCATGATGGTACACCTTGAATGCCTGTAGAGTGAGAGAGAGAGTGAACTGCATACATGTAGGGGGGAAGCAACCCCTTTTATTGAGAAGAAATCAGAAAGTACATATGTGGGGACATGTTGCAACAAATGGACATTTCTTATGCTAAAGATGTCCTGAGGGCAATAATAGGTGATAAAGCCTGCTTGATTCTTCAGAGCATAGACAGATCTCTCCTAAGTCTATCCTTCTTAAGTGCACACCAATTGGCAAGACCAACTTCAACCGTGGATTTTCAAGTACTAAAGAGGACTTTGTGCTTCAAGTAAAAGCCATCAAATGCTTGGAGGGTATTGGGTGAAGTGTGAATACACTGTATGGTCCTGATTTTGATTACTGGCGATATTGGGGTCATTGAGGTTTCTGTCTATATTATGGGCAGGCAATTGAGCTTGAAGCACATGCAGTGAAGGGGATAGGCAAAACACATGCTAAGTGGTCACCTGTTGCAACTGCCAAGTACAGGATGCTTCCAGAGGTAGGGTGCTGCATCTGTTCTGTTTTGCAACTGTGGGGTGATGGTTTGTGTGTTCTGGTCTTGAAAGAAATTCTCATGTTTCCCAGATGTTGTTTGATGCTCATCAGGTGGTTTTACTGGAAGACATTGAAGGTGATCTTGCAGATGAGCTTGTCAGAACATGTCCTGTAAATGTCTTTGATATCGAGGATATGGGGCCAGGTATTCCTATAATTTCCCGTCCCTTTAAATGATATGGAAGTAATATTTTACCTGCAGAGGATGAATGCATCTGCTTTTTTCATGAATGGAGCAGGAGAAAGAAGAGCAACAGTTGCGAGGCCAAGGGATTGCACTCTGTGTCGGGAGTGTGTAAGGGGGGATGGGTGGGATAAGCGGGTACAGTTGTGTCGTGTCAAGGAGCACTTTATATGTAAGCCCTCTCCTTCCTGCTTATCACATATCTTTCTATCCAGGCTGAAGGACTCTTTAACAATACATGTTTTGACTTTTTGTTGTCCTGCTCATGATAAGGTTGGTTTGTCAGATTGTGATCTCTGGTAGTTGTTTGCTGGGTGCAGTCTCAATTGAATCTACTGGGGCACTTCCACCAGAGGTGTTGTTCACGGAGTCAATCAAGATTCTTACAGAAAAATGCCAAAGGATACTCACAGAACTCCTATAACAATCACACTTGGAACTGGAACCTAAGAGGTCTTTGGAGTAACAAGTGATATTGTTAGGAAACTCAAGTTGCCTAGGGTCAGCTGTGACACATTTTCTGTTGAGTAGGTAGGTTCATAGAGAGTGCTTCTAAGGCTTCCAGTATCCTGTAAATAGTTTGAGCATTGCAGAAGCCAGGTTGTTGGAAGGGTCAGTTTCTGTTTCAATCACCAAGTGAGGGCATGGCTGTGCACTTATTAGAATTCTTATCAAGCACATGTACTGTGCACCAATTTTGGAAAGTTCACTTGGCATTATGAAGGAGTTGAGTTTGAAACTTCCACGTGAAGGGCACTGGCCAGTTGTTTCAGCTTTCTTCCTGCTGTTGAAACAACTCTGGTACCTGTCAAGTAGGAGGATTGAAGTTGAATTGGTGAGCAAACTTCAAACTTAAAGGGAGTCATTAGTGTGGCTATCATGGGCAAGGCTAAGCAGGAGATTTTGGCAAATTACAGAGGGCAATGAATCAGTTGAAGCAGTGAAAGAAGCTTGGATTGAGTTGGAGACATGTGAAGAGAGATTCAGCTACCTGGAATGATATGGCAAAACTAATTTGTGAGCAAGGTTTTATGTGGCTATTCTATCATGCAAGACATCAAGTTTTTGCAAACACCCAAAATTACAAATCCAATCTTTTGGCAATGCATCAGATTATATGATCAATTTTGGCTACACGCCAGCCTACAAGACATGGTTTTTGAAAATAAGTCTCTTGCCAGGGAATTGAACTTCAATTATTTGTAGGACTTCACCCAATGCAATGGAAGTGCCTGCCTGAATCATATCCCCTGACAAAACCACAACCAGTTGGAACTAGGTGGTTCTGTTCGACTAGTTCCAGGTCCAATGGGTCCAACCTTTATAATAACCTTCAGTTCCAAATATAAGCTAGGGCTCTGCCTTGTTCTTGGGTATGGTTTCAAACTTGATTTTTAAACGATTTTGAGTTTCTTGGATTTTGGTTTTCTTAAAATGTTCCCACTATGTTCTCAAAAGGTTTTGATGATGTTCACATTGTGTTTTAAAAGTGTCCAATGAGTCCCCAAAGTCCCCAACATGTTCCCCAACATGTTCCCAAAAGCAAAAATTAAGAAAAACAAAAGAAGAGTTAGCCAACAATGGTCTCCAGTCTCCACCCACATGGGCTTCTATCCAAAGTACAAACAACCTTTGGAACATCACAACATATTTGTATAAAGGCAATTTTAATGCTATCATTGGAGATGCTCAAAAATATTAAAGCTTCAGGATTAGGACTTATTAATTTAGAACTTATGAAGTTAGATATAGGACCTTAGAACCTAGAAACTTTTAAACACTATCTAAACCTGGGATACTAGCCCTCACCTAACCCTAATCAACCAAAAAAACCGTTAAGACTCATCCAGTCTGGTTTTTAGCTGGATCCACATTCATGAAAACTTGTTGGGTCTAGTTCTAAGGCCGGATCCAAGTCCATGTAAAATTGCTAGGTTGGGTTCTTGCCCAATTTTGGGTTTAGTTCTTAGGCAATTCCAACCACCAACATTGGTTACAACCCCTTCTTCAAGTTGTTGTAATTGCCTACTTGGCATACCCATGTAAAGAACTGGCATAAGATTTTTAGTGTATCTAGGGGGCATGTTACCAAGCTGTGAGCTTTTTTTCCACAAAGGGCAGGGGCATTTTGAAAATTGAAATGGTCACTTGGGCCAGCATTTTGGATTCTTTTTTTCCTCATGATATCCATTGGGTATCACACAATTTTTCTGTTTTTTCTACTGTTGTTTTATGCGGATTAAAGCCCGTTGAGCAAGGCATTCCTGAAATAAACAGCCCTTGGCTGCTGCACTTGGAGGCTAACCCCACTCCTAAATAGTAGATCATCAAAACTTGGGGGGAATCTAGTGAATGTTAAGCATTATATTCATATTTGATCTGGCCTGATGTTTGGTGTTGTAAGGGTGTATATCTATAAGAAATTTTATTGAACAAAGAGATTAAAATTAGTCAAAGATAAAAACTAATCAGTCAAAAATATATATATATATATATATAATGTACAAGAGGAGGCTAAGATGAAATTCTTATATATCATTGTTTACATACATTACGTTTTTTTTTCTTTTTTCAATTTAATTTTAAAAAAATTGACAATAGAAAGAAAAAGCTTGGTCTTTTGTATAGTTGTCAACAAAGTTGAAACCCTAAACAAATCATAATCTTAAAATATCTAATAATGTACAATAATTTAAGAACATACATTAGCCTTAACAAAATATATTAACCCTAAAGGCATGATTGACATGCCAATAACCGGCTGTCATACATGAGACCATGCATACGAGCATGACAGATTTTCTTTTCCATTCTGTGCATGTACAACTTGTGAACATGAGACAAGAATGTAAAACTGTTGTGAATAGTGATCTGAAAAGCTATGGGTGTACACACCCCTTAGAACTCTACACTTCATCTTTGAACTCCAGAGACATCACACAAACGTATGCAGATTTAGAGCTCTTTGATACACACTGTGTTTGATGATAGGCATAGTTACAAGCCTCTACACAGAGAGACAATAAGTCCAAGTGTCCAACACAAGTAAAGACCCAGAAGTCGGTTTGTTCACAAATGAGGGCCCCATGCAGGACCCAAATTTTGAGAACAGCCCAATTTGAGGTGCTCACTCACTCCTTACTTGACTTTTAGTAGAGTTTCTCTTTCTTAAATGGACTGGGCTGCAATGCATTTCAGAGGAGAGAAGGAACCTTCTGTGCAAGGTTTGTCATTTTGAGGAACCTTACACAAAAGCTGCCTTGCTCTTAAGAGGCAGAAATTCTACTGAGGGTAATGGACACTCCAAAATTCCACCCCTTCTCTAGGAACCCTTAACCAGGCCACACTACCTATAAGTCACCCAAACTGGGGGCGAAATCAAAATAGCTCTATGCATATGCATAGCTGCTTAAACACAGAAAATTTAATAGTGTATGGTAGAACGGCCCATCATCGATTGCCTGCCTATGATTGAACATTTCTTTATGTGTTCATCACATTTTGAGTGATTTAAAATGTTATGGGAGCGCTACCTCAAGCTCTAGAAATCATCTTGGCAAATGAAAAGGAGAAATGAAAAAATAACAAGAAAAATAAAAAAAGCTTTCAACTTACAAAACCCAACTTACAAACCAGAGGTTTTTTTTTTCTTCTCTTTGGACCCCTCTTATTTCTAAACCTCATAACTTTTTTATTTCTTATTCCGTTTTAAATGATTTAAAGTGTCATAAGAAAGCCACCTGAAATTTTACAAATCATATTTGAAGTCTAATAGCAACAGAGCAACCTACAAAGAATTTTTTGGGTGTTTGGGAATAGGCCTCTGTAATGTTTGGTGATTTTTTTTATTTTTTAAATTTTTTTTGGAGTTCTTGACCCCTTTAGTTTGGGGTTGGGGTTGGGGGTGGGTGGGGGGGGGGGGGGGGGGGGTTTCTTTTTTCTTTTT
>Ga0116231_10002036_pt1 | contig 42270 bp, 27 predicted proteins | sample S1TSphgellanicum_2_FD_89695 | JGI IMG/M metagenome (GOLD analysis project Ga0116231, IMG submission 89695) | Host-associated microbial communities from peat moss isolated from Minnesota, USA - S1T2_Fd - Sphagnum magellanicum MG | ecosystem: Host-associated > Plants > Peat moss > Unclassified... | reverse complement strand
TGTTGACTTTATACTCTTTGTCATTTGCGACTAGTTTTCACATGCGACTTGTCTTAGGCGACTAAAAGGATTTTAGTTGCAAAATGTCTCTTGCGACTAAAATTTAGTCGCAAAGAGCAGTCGGAAATACATGTTTTTCTTCTAGTGATAACAACCTTAATTATACAAACCCTAACAAAAAATGTTCATCATCCATGAACTAGGACGAACCTTAATAAATTGATAAGTAGAATTGGGGGGTTGGGGGTGGGAAAAGTGAGTAGGTAATTAGTTAGGTACTTGGCTATGTAAAAAACATAGGTAGGTAGGAAGGTGGGTGCATAGGTAAGTAAGTAGGTATATAAGTAGGTAATTGGATTAGTAAGCAAGTTAATAAATAGAAAGGAAGTTCAAGGAGCAAAGTAGATAGGTTACTACAGTAGGTAGGTAAGTAGGTATATAGGTAGGTAGTTGGGTTAGTAGGCAAGTTAGTAAGTAGAAAAAAAGTCCAAGGAACAAGGTAGATAGGTTACTAAAATAGGTAGGCACGTAAATAGGCAAGTTAGTAGGTAGGAAGAAAGTTACACTAGCAAGGTAGCTAAGTAGATAGGCAAGTTAGTACATAGGAAAGAAGTTACCTTATCAAGGTGACTAGGTTTATAGAATATTTATGTCAATAGGGTGGTTGTGTATATAGGGTTGCTAAATAGTAATGTAGCTAAGTCAATAGGGTAGGTAGTTAATACAATGATTAAGTCAGTAGTGTATGTAATTAACAAGTAGCTAGATTAGTAAGGTAGGTAGTTAGTATAGTAGTTAGGTCAATAGGATAACTAGTTATTAAGGTAATTATGTCAGTATGGGATAATTAGTAAGGTACCAAGGTTGGTACAATATTTATGAGGGTAGGAAGGTGAGCAAGGTAGCTATGTGTGAGGTCAAGTCCAAGAAAAAAACAACAAAGAACAAACCAAAAAAAGAAAAAGTACAGTGGTTAACAACGAAAAAAAATGGACTGTGATGAACCCCATCTAACACTAAATGAAAAAACGCAGCCCATTTAGTGGACAGAACAGCCAACTAACTCATTGGTGGCTGCTGGTTCACTCTGGCCCTCACCAAGCTTGCTTTAATAGGTTCACATGGCCTCTTACACTTACCATTAAAACAACCAAGTTGGTCATGGTATGCTTAAGTGCTCAGTGCATAACAACTTTTTCATCATGCATTCATTGTAGATGGATTACATAGATAAATTGTAACTTAACTTTTGGCACACCTTGAGCTTTTTGGATAATGCAAAACGGGGTTGGTTTGAGTGAGATATGGCCAACAAAAGGGAGAGGGTCAAAAGTTTTTAAAAAATCTAGTTGGGTTAGAGAAATTGTTATAAACATGCATTGTCTGGCCTATAACCTAACATGCAAATGAATGCAAATGAGCATAAAGCTAATCACTTCTAATGTCCATTAAAAAATCAACTCCTATCAATAAATGGAGAACGCCCTAACACAATATGATTTTGAATATGCAATAAACACATTTATTACCAAAACATGGGAGCACAACTCAAGGATTTGCCTAAATTTAAAGGGGTTTGTATTCCCTCCAAATATTACATGTGTGCACAAGTTACTTATTCAAAGGAAAATCCATTTAAATAGAAAACATGTCTCACAACTCCTCTCCTCCTTCTTTCAACTATGAACACTAGTGTAGATCAAGATCCAAGGTTGAAACATGTGAAGTAAAAGCAAGAGGATTTGAGAATAAAACTAGAACAACAAAATGAAAATCTAAATTGAAGCAAGTGCAACTAAAGCAAAGGGATTTGAAGGTAGAACACTAGTAACAAAATGTAAATTTGAAATTGAAACATGTGAAATTAAAGCATGAACAACAAAATGCATATATGAAATTGAAGCATGTGAAGCTAGAAAGACTATACATTGATGCAATAGAGCATGTGGAGCACACCATTTAGATCTAGGTGCATTAGGGTTGCTTGAATTAGATTTGCAAAGGCCACAACCAACAAAGGAGACAATGATTGAAATTATAAATAGGTTTTATAATGAGAAGTTCAAGCAATACTTGTATTATTGATGGAGCTAGAAGAATATGTATATGATAATTATCTAGACTTAGGTGATTTCTTATATTCCTAGCTAGTGGGAGCACATGAAAAATAATGACATACCTTTGGTGGGGAAAGAGTGCACCCCACATGTGTTTAGGAGGTTAGGGCCCAAGGGGGCCAACAAGTGACAATGAACACCAATGTCCCTCAAAGGTAATGGTCATGTTTTTTGGAGTAGCCAACATTGGATTAAAAAAATTTGCTTCTTCAACCTACACTAGCAACAAGGCATAGGTTTAATCATGCCCCTACTACAAGCAAAAGGGGAACATGGACTGATCAAGCCTTGGAGGATGCCATGGAGGCCATAGAAAGCGAAACAAGTTCACTGAGGGGGGCAACAATATCATGGTGTATACTACTTACCAACCTTTCAAACCACTTGAACAAGGGAATAGGAAATCAAAGTCAAGGAAAGTCATACCAAAAGGTGTGTTGATGGAGGAAGAAGATGCAATAGTTATTATTTGGACATTAGCCAACATGTGGTTAATAATTACCTTGCAACAATTGAAAATGAAAATTATTGAATTGACACAAACAAGGCCCACACCATTTCAGCATGGTATCCTAGGGGACTATTGGTGGTGTTGGTTCAAAAATAGGCACTTGTAATTAAACATTCAGCAAGCATAAGGTTTAGAAGTTCTTAGAGCAATGGGTTGATTATTAAATTTTGCATGTCTTTACAACAACTTGCAAACATTATATACACAAAATAATTACAACACATTTGTTTTTCTTTTTTGGGCTATGAATAGATCATCTTTCAATTAAACCTTGACAACTCATTCTAAGGTATTTTTATAGTTGTACATTCAACTTTGACTTTTATTCTTTTATGAAATGTTTTTCCCCAAATTCAATGTTTACCAACCATGAGCTTTATAATAGCTTGAATTTTACTTCAAGATGTTTTGTGTGTCCAACTTGTGTAAATTCCATAAATCTTCCCCATAATTCGTTTGAATTCTTACAAAAACATAAGCAAGAATATGGCCACTTTTCATGTTAAAGAATGGCTTAAACTAATGATCTTAATCGATGAATATAATAAAACCATCATTTTTGAACAATGCTTGTGTGTTATGTTTGAGTTCCAACTAGGTTCTTTACAGATATCTAAGGTTGTAACATACCGTGCAAATAATAATATTTGTTTCAAGTTCAATGTACAAGATTCCAAACACTACAACACAAGGAAAACAATGGGTGGTGAACTTTAGATGATATAGGGTCATTGGCGACAACATGCCTAATCATTCTCAAGAAACCATCTTGACACTAAGAACTATTACATTTGTGGTCAAAGCAATGATTGTGGGTGGGAATATGAAGTAAGAAACTAAAGATATTGATATTGATATTGACCTTTAACTCTCAAACATTTTTTTGTCAATTGTGTTCATCAATTTGTTTAATTCATCATCAAAAGAAGAGGTGCCACCCCAACTACAAAATATGACATCACGTCAAGGCCATGGAACAAATGCCATTTGTTCCATTGCCACTAGTGTTGTTTTGACCCACATTGCTAACAAGTGTTCACTTGGTAGTTAATTGCCTCTACACAATGTCATTGACATGGGCTATAGAATTTGGACTATGACAACATTGTTATTCAAATTATTTTTTTGGGTGAATGACATTCAATAGTGACATTTTGTTTGAAATGGCTCCCACATCCAAAAGAAATCATTGTTCATCACATATGTAAGACATGGACAGAAAGTATGATGGCCATGTTTAATCGAAGGTGATCACAACCAATATTTTTTTAAAAATTGACTTGAACCCCATGAAGGTTCTACCTAGGTCACTTGTGTTGTGTGTAAGACAATTGCAATTACTTTGTCCATTTGAATGCTTACAACGAGACTATTTTGAATAAATAATTGCCCCACATTCTGATTAAAGGGCAAATGGTTTTGGGTCCTTTTGTTTCCTCATTCAAATGCAAATTTTACAATTCCTTCCCATTATGCATTGATGATTACAAAGGTCAAATTAATTACATTTTCCATAAACTTTAATCATTTCAAGAATGACGATTCACCTTGGTGTGCATATCCACCATGTTGTAGATGGTAAACGCAAAAAGGCTATGAAAAAAACTAATGTTGGTCGAAAAGGTGGTCAATTGGACACCCAATGCAAAAACATATGTGATTTCTTTAAGCACAATAATTTTTTTCTTGGCTAAACATTTGTTCAATGACATGGGTGATGACAATTTCAAGCTTTTGAAGGCCAAACAACTAGGACACATCTAGGACAAGTTCATTGAATTAAACTTTCCAAATGTTCATAACATTGTTGCTTCATTCAAACATCATGTAAAGGGATGTTACATTGAGAACATCCTTGAATTGAAGTCCATGAGTTGTTACAATTACATCCAAGAATGTTGATTCCAAGGGAATTTATGGTCAAAAGGTTTCTAAATCTTCAAGATGGTAATTAATGAGTTTGGGAATGGAACGGGCTTGGTTGCACAAATGCAACTTAAGGGAGATTTGGAGAAATCTTGGATAATGTTTGACCATGTCAAGCACATCGCCGGTTGGACAACAATGGCTTGCCATGTATATGATCCTCAACATGTTGCAAAATCATGACCATTGTAGTTTGCGACATGTAATTTAAAAATAGTGAAAATCAACAAATAATGTGGACAAATATAAACAACACAATGTCAAGTGAAAATTTCCCAAACCAAACTTCAAAGGATTCATGGTGAACATTGCATAAACGAATTGGAATGTTGTCATAATTGTTTATGGTTTTGGGGACATGAATGTTAGGATGGTTAATAAATAACATACATGTTTGTTCCACTAGACTCAATTGCTTGACAAACATACCAAACAACTAATCAAACTTGAGCTCAAGGATTCACACAAGGCCTTCTGCTATGAATACAAAAATGCCACATCCTTAGAAGAAGCAAGCACTTGATATGCATCGATTCGTTGTTGATGACTTTCATTTGGTGTAGTGTGTGAAACTAAAGTTCATGAGCTTGGCAACTAGTTTAATTTTTGGCATTTTTGCACCAACAATGGGGAGGGTTCATGGTTAATTGCAAAAAATTCTTTCACAGACTATGTACATTGATTTTCTTTCATCCTTTGAATTGTTCCACTTTTGGGCTAGTTTTGTTTTACTTTCATTTGCAAAAGTTCAACGATGTCGAGTGAGAAAACATGTTGACTTGCAATCTTGTTGACATTGTGCATAATATATGGTTGCAACAATTGAGAAAATGTGACACCTCTTTGTACACAATGACATGCAATGACTATGTTTAGGCTTTAAAATAATCAACATTATACCAACATTACTTGAAAGGCATCCATTTGGCCATGGTTGGTCATGACATGAATGGAAATATTATTGAAAAAAATCCATGTGTTGAAGGATTTTGCCAAGCTTGCAGTAGTTATTGCAAATTATGCCTTTAGGTCTTTGCTCATGACACAAATTCCTCACCTTCAAGGTCTTTGGTTTGGCAAATCATCGTGCTAATTGTCCTTTGGGGGCATATGATGATTCTCATAAGTCAAACTATGTCAATTTATCTTGTATGTGTGCAGCCATTCTTCCTAATCAACCCAACAATGTCGACAATTTCCATGTCCATTGACGGGCATGCAATTCATATAATATGTTGCCAATAAATTCTCAAGGTGGGTTAGAGGTGATAAGGGATGGCATATGGCATATTGATAAGTGCCCACTAGTTCCATAATCCAATGTCTTGCAATGCAAAAACATACATGTGTTAAGTGTGCAACAAATATCAATACACATAAAACAAGAAGTGGGATTAATTCTATTTCCATATTATTCCGGTTTTGAGTTCAATTTTGATTTATAGTTCTTAAGCATCATAAACATCAATTATATCCTAATGTCTTAAGCCATTGTGTGGGTGGGTTTGTGCAAAAGTATGTTGTTGTTAAACTGCAAGTTCTGATTAGATGACCGATTCAACATGGTGTCAATTACTTAATTAAAAAAAAGGTAGAAGAGGGTGGGTTTCTCTTTAACTTAAATGCAATAACAACCCTTGGAATATATTTGGAGGCCAGCCTTTTATTATAAACAATTGTGAAATGCCTATTGTTTCCATGCAAAATCTCATCTGGCTTGTAGTTGCAAGTAGTTGGCCTACAACTTGTTGTAACAAAAAGGTGAGATGATTTTAAATGTTTAAATTAACATAGCAACACACCAACAATTGGGAGGTTGGTAAATTACTTATCCATGTGACTATTTTCCCCCTTATAATTGTCTAGCCATTGGGGTATGGACGAATCTACATCATATTTTCTAGCCACAAACATTATGATGTGACAAATGGAAATTACCCAAGATGTTCGTGCATATACTTTGTCATGATGTCAACAACTTTTTTGGGTGGGCGTGGGGCATGGATGTAATGTAAGCACATGTATCATATCTTATACAACATAATGTATTGTGGGCATATTGAAAAGTTTATTCATTATCCCATGTGGAGTTGGGACAAGGTTCAAGGTTTGTTGATGCATGCTAAGCATGTGAAAGCCAATGATATGATAATAAGGTTGCGTTTGCATCAATTTTCTTGTGCATATTTCATTTACACTATTCAAAGGAGTATGTGTACAAAAGTGCAATTGACGTTAGAATTATTAAAGAAATTCAAAAGACCATGTAGGAAAATTAGTTTAATACTATGTGGTCAAAATATTCAATTTTGGACTATGTTATAGTTCCATCATTCTTGGAGGAAATAAATTGTTTCAGTTGTGGTGAATGCCTCAAAGGTGGTGCATTTAGGCTTTACAATAAGATTTGGTGTTATTGTGAACCTTTTTGCTACATTTTTTATCAGAATCATTTGTTTAAAATCTTTAACCCAATTTATCATTTCCATTCTTCAAAACCCTCCCATGTTAATGCTATAAATTATGAGCACCATTTGAACAAATGAATATAACATCTGAAAGAACATTTGGTGTCTTCACATCGGACCTTGTCCACATGGCAAAATATTTTGGGCTTCATTAAGGAACATTTTGGCACATCACCAAAAAATTCCACATTGCATGATAATATTCCAAAATATTTAGTGATGTGGCATAGGATATGCTCCAATTTTTTATTTATTACCTTGAGCCCACTTACTTGCTCATTGTTCATTGTTTGTTATTCATTCGTTAGGGTTGTTACCAAACACCTTAATGACATTCAACCTCAAATCAAACCACCCCAAATTAGTGAATTACCCCCATTAGGACTAAAAGACATTAATTAGATAACGCCCAACCCCTCGACCATTTCCACCTTAGATAAACTTATGGTAGATATTAAGGACGGTCAAGTATGTCAATATTTATTCGATCGACCCATAATTATGAGTCAACTTTGTCTTTGAACATGAATTAATTGTCAATATGCAAGTGGCATCAACCTTAGTTTCCAAGTGGTCCATGATTGGCCGAGTGGTTGGAGGTTAACCTTCACATAAAGATTTATTATATTGCATGTGGGATCATTTGCGTCAATCCTTTAAATCCTTATAACTCCTAATTAAAAGGTTCTTTGAAATCCATGGAGGAAGAAGGCGCTATAGTGACATGAAGGCTTTCGATAGTGGAATTGAATGGCATAATTTACCAATTCTCCCATTGGAAATCCAAGTTCAACCCAAATGCATTCAAAGTCAAACACATTCTTTGCATTCAATCAAAATTCAGTTTTCAAACATCAATGACCAATTTTGCACCCCTCGACACTTGACTCTACTCACTACTATAAAAGCATGTTTTTATGCTAGTTTTAATAATTGAAATTTTTGTCACAATAGACAATGGACAAAAATGTCCTTAGTAAGATCAAACCAATTGTTTATGCCAAAAATTTGACTAAGTTTGATTTGATTGAATGCCTACTTTTGTGTTTGATGTGGTTGAAGTGTTTAATATATGTTTTAACTAAAGTGGAAAAGGCCTAGTTGACATGGATGCCAAATGGCATGTATATTATGGTTATAATGACTAATATAATAACTAATATTTAAATGCCACATGGAATGTTTGATTTGATTGAAATGACTAACATGATACCATGTCATTAAGTGCGACATGGCATGTCCATTTTGTTTAAAGTGACTAACATATTGCCTTATATTTAGATGCCACATGGCATGTTTGTTTTTATTGAGGTGACTAATATCATCATTTATATTAGGTACCACATATCATGGTTGTTGTTATTGATACGACTAACAAACTAATTACATGTGTTTGTTTATATGGCATGCCAAATGTTGATAATGTATTTGTCTATTTAAACTAACTAATTAACAACATGTTGTCTTAGAGTGCAAGGCTATTGTATATCTACATTTATGCATGTATTGTAAACATGTTTTATTTACTTCCAAATCCCAAACACAATATGCATGGATCATTGAAAGCACAATTATCTTTTGGCCGGGTTTTTGTAGCTTCTTTAGCAATTGCTTTAGTAGTTGTATCCTTTGTTATTAACCTTGTAACCAGTAGAATCTCATATGGACACAATTTTCTTTGGCAAAATTAAAGGGCTTACTACCTTTCTTGAAATCATGTTCATTTGGAGCAAACCATACACCTTATCAAATATACCACCTCCTATGCCCATTCACCATTAATAAAGTTGCTTTCATATAATTAGAGCAAGTGCAAATGCATCTAGAGGTAAAATTAGGTTCTTGGGTTTTAGGTTGCACCACCAATTTGCCTAAGTCCCAAAGGAAACCATGAAAAATCTCTCAAGGCATCCCAATGTAGGTTTTGTCTTGTAATTCATTATTAACCATGTGGATTAAGTCCAACATACTTTTAAACATTTGCTTCTTTGGACAAGTCATGCAAATAAAGCCACAATTTGCCCAACAAATAATGATCCCCCACCTCGCTATCAAAGGGATGTGGTAGAATATAAGAAAATGGGGGGTTTCCCATGCATTTATATGGAAAATAATCAATTAACAAGGTATTGGTGGGGCCTAGTTGCTTACACCAAGGACTAAACTCCTCCCACACCTTTTCCTTATTTTTCAAAATTAAAATTTTTCTTGGATTTGTTGGATGGGCAATGCAAGCATCTAAACATGTTTAAGCACCCCACATAACCATGGGTTTGATATTTAACTTCCCCTTTAATAGGAATTGAATATTGTTATTTAATTTTCAAGTTCAATATTATTTTTGTTGGCCAAATGTCGATGTCAAACTAAAAATTACACAATTCCAAGAATTCCCAGGAGTTTGGGTTTACAAGTTTATCTCCACACCTCATCGCGAGAACTATTGGATTCTGCATCTTTGATTTCACATGGTCTGCTTGGCATAACAAGCCATTCATGTATATGACCAATAGGTGGTGTATTTTGTTACATTAAAAGAAAAATGTTAACTTGCGATTGTAATTTGCAATTATAAAAAAGTTGCAATTAACACATACAAATAAAAATCCATTAATTGCATAAATGAAATTGTTCAAGGTTTAGTCACAAATGATGATTTACCGTGACATCAACACATTCCACATGGATGATATATATAATCAGCATATACAATTCAATCTATTTACCATTTGTTTCCCATTAATCCCCATTTTTGCAATTAAAATATAGCCCATTCACATATTGCCATTTGGTGTAGTCAAGATTTGCCATTTGACATAATTGAAATATGGCATGTGGCAATTTAAAATAATAATAATAATTCAATTTATGTAGGGAGGTAGGTAAGTATGTTCATAGATAAGGAGTAGGTATGTATTTATATATTCTATTTATTTTATGTTTAGCCTTTAAGAATCAAACATTTTTATTGGTTCATCCCAAATGGCATGTTCTTTTTAATGGTATTTGTGTGTTTTCAATGTTTCAAGTGCACCTTTCTTCATAATATACATGATTGAAATGAAGGACAAAAAAATGGGATAAATGCTATAGTTGCAACCTAGTCACAAATTAATTTGCAATTAGAAAAATTATCCCATGTCTTTTGTCTTTTTTTCAATGTTGTAAACTATATAAGTAAAGATGCATAATAAGTTTTTAAATCCCAAATTAAAATAAAATACAAAAAGAAGCAAGCTACCTACCTAGGCTTTACCTACCTACCTACATACTTTACACTTATTTTATTAACTATATACCTACTTAATTAACATACATACCTATCAATCTACCTACCTAAATACTTATGTTCCCACCTAACTTGTTGACCTACTTTCTTAACCTACTGACCTAATTAACATAGGCATATACATATATATAATTAATTTAATTGTCTTAAAATACTACCTACCAATTAATGCCTAGCCTAGCCTAGGTAGCCTATTACCTATTAACCTAGTTTATTAAATAATAATTAACCTAACCTATTAATTAAAGTAGCCTACGTTGCACCTAGTTTAAACCCACATTGCATTTATGCCTAGACCTAGGTTAAACCTTGGTTAAACATTAGCTAAACAAAAATTTGGCCAAATGTTGGCTAAACATTGGTTAAACATTAGCTTGGTTGAAATTTGGCAAAACTTTGATTAAATTAAAGTTTGCTTAAACAAAAATTTGGCTCAACCTTGGTTAAACTTTTACTAAATTAAAAATTGGTTAAACATTGGTTAAACCTTGAGTAAATTAAAATTTAATTAAACATTAATTAAACCTTGGCTTAACAAAAAAAAAAGATTAAACATTGGTTAAATTTTGGTTAAAATGAATATTGGTTAAACATTGGTTGAACATTAGTTAAACATGGTCTTTTTAGCTTGCATTATTGCTCTTGTAGTTCTTCTAACCAACGTCTTGTTCCTTGTCATTTTCTCATGGTCTTTTCGTCTTAATTCTTCTTTCCATCAACTTGTTTTTCATAGTCTTTTCATTTTAGTTCTTTTAGTCATCACCCTACTCCTTGTGGTGTATTCGTTTTAATTCTTTTAGTCATCACCTTGTTCCTTGTGGTCTTCTCGTATTAGTTCTTTTGGTCATTTCCTTGCTCTTCATGGTCTCCTTGCTTTAGTTCTTTCAATCATCACCTTACTCCTTGTGGTTTTATCATCTTGTGTTGTTGATGTTGTAGCTCCTTTTGCATTATTCTACTCCTTGTGGTCTTATCATGGTGTTTTGTTGCTACTATAACTCTTTTAGCCATCACTCTACTCCTTGTGGTTTTTTTGTCTTGCATTGTTGTTGTTGCAACTCCTTATGGCCATCACCTTATTCCTCATGGTCTTCTCATTTTGCATTGTTTCTATTGCAATTCTTCTAGTCATCACTTTGTTCCTTGTGGTCTTTTCATGGTCTTTTTGTCTTGCACCATTGTTATAGTTTTTTTAACCATTGCCCTACTCCTTGTGGTCTCCTCTTAGATTGCACTATTTTTGTAGCTATTCTAGCCGTCACCTTATTGGTTTCATGGTCTTCTTGTCTTGCATTGCTATTGTTGCAAGTCCTCTAGCCATCACCTTGCTCCTCATGGTCTTCTCATTTTCTTGTCTTACGTTATTATAATTGTAGCCCCTTTAGATTCGATCCTTTTTGGGGTGGTCTTTTTTAATGTTGAAGGCATGGAAGACTTCTTAGTTTTTCTTGAATTTTTTTTTGATTCTTATGAGCTTCCATTGGAGGTTGATTGTTATGGTTTTGCATCAATTTATGGTGTAGCTACAAGCACAATACCACCATATAATTCGACCACCACAAATGTTGTAACCCAGTGGGCTTTGTTAACAAAACAATGGGATTTTTGGAAAAACAATAGTCATAATGCCACAACATGGGCATTTTTTGCACCTATTAACAACATCCTTTTTTGAGGTAAGTTCAAACTCAAACCAACCTAAACAATTGAAGTGTGTTCTTTCATAATCCCATTGTCCTAACTACAAGACTTTTAAGAAGGGCATCATAACTTACAAGAGGGTAAGTGGGATTTCTACTATTGATAAAACATCTTGAAACCATTCATTGGAAATTGTGGAGTGAATGGATTAACCAAGAAAAATAAGGTCCTAAAGGATATAGACAACCTACAAAAAAAAATACAACCACCCCATCAACCATTTTTTTTTTGGTAGTGCTACACTTTACAGTAATGATGATCCTAACCAAAACAATTTGAAGAGGATTTGACATTATTTTTAGCTAAAGAACTAGTGCCATTGTCTTTTGTTGAGACTTTGTTTTTTAGTCGAAGACTAGTCATGAGGCAAAATCCTCATTTTAATTTTCCATGTACATGAGCTTTGTTCCATGAAATCTTACCTAGGATGGTTGGAAAGACGAAGGAAAAGTATGTTTCTTCAACCCTTGATTATTGTAATTCTTGCACCATGTCTTTCAATCTATGGATGTCTAGAATGGAAGTGGACACATTTGTCATGATTGTTCATTTTTTGAATGACCAATGGGAGCTTGTCATGTAGCCATTAGTTTTTTGAGATAGTAGAAACTTCTAGGAGTGCCATGGCTTTGCAAATCAATGAATTGGGTGCAAAACATGGCCTCAATGTTTGAGTTATTGCATATGTCAAATATGAAGGGGTAATTTTTTGACCATGACCATTGCTTTGACTAATGTTGTTTCATGTGAAGTGTTGAGGTTGGCAACACCCTTTGTGGGGTCATATTGGGGGCATGAAATGTTTAAGTGTTGCCAACATGTTATAGATGATTCTAAAATTTGTGGCAGCCTAATCACTATTTCCATCAAGGAAGCACAATTTATTTTGCAAAAATTATCATTCGGACCAAAAAGAATGGGAAGGGGTGCCAAAAGTGACACAAGGCATGTTTTTTTAGTGCCCCTATGAAATTTCAATACTCCAATAAGAATTAGGTTTGCTTCCTAAGTCATTTTGTTTTGAAACACTTTGGAATTCAAACACACCATTGCCTCATGCTATGGAAGGCAATAACCTTTGGCACTTCAAAACCTTGTGCCAATCCTATAAGTTTTGGCTATAACCCAAATTGTTGCAAATACTTTGGGTCACATGTGGTCCAACATTGCATGTTGAACCAAAGTTGAGGTTATTGGCTACTTTCTAATGCCTTGCTACGACAATGTCATTTGTATGTCAAATGTAGGTGGATTGTTTGACATTTAATTCTAGTGAGATTCAAGACTTTGATGATGAACTTTATGTCCTATAATATCAATGCATGCAAAAAAGGTGGTAGTAGTTCTAAAACCCTTCCTTGCATTTATGTTTTCTTTTCAAACTCCAAAACTCACAACATGTTGGGAATAATGTTAGATCCTTGATACAAAGGGTTGGGGTTGGTCATTTGGTATGTTGGAAAGGAAAAGGCTCTTCAAATTGCAAGTGCATACGATAGACATGTAATGTTCCTACTCTTTATTTGTGCCTTCACATTTTAAAACTTGAGTGATGCAAGTGAGAAAGCCCTAAATAATTTTGCATTCCTAAGTTTTCAATTTAAAAGTTTGTATGATCTCATGGAAAGTGATGGGGATATGGCATTATTAGTGGTGAAAGAACAACTAACCCATTTTAGAATTTAAAAACTCATTGAGAAGGAATGTAAATATCCATTGCATGGTGGAAAATCCATGAGGTACATTTTTCCTATGTTGGTTTTATACTTGACAAATTTTGGGGATTATTGGCTCTTAGACTAAGGTGGAAAGAATCTTTAGTATTGTAGGTATTTGCACTAACCTATGGTGTTTTCGATTGGGCACAAACAATCTTGAGATGCTAATTATAAATATTGACAATAATTGACCTAATAATGCATGTGTTGGTGATTCTCCATTCATGAAAAAATCCATGGAAATGGAAGAAACCCCAATTGATGAAAATGAAGATGTAACTGCATCACATGTGTTCTTGGTGTTGGATGAAAACAATAATAGGGTTTACATAAGTTTTGACTATTATTTCTTACATTTTTCAAATCTCTTCTTTCTTGAAGTTTGATGCCATATTCATGAAAGTTCATAGAATCTATTTGTTGTTTTTGGTTGTTATAGGTTTTGTAATGATATCCAAAAGAAGGTTGTTGCTTTATGGCCCAAACACCCAAATCTTAGGAATCCAATGTGATGTAACTTTAAAAAATTGATTTTTGCTTTTAATGTCACTTTGCATGTGAGTTTTCTTGTTCTCTTGAATTTGGCAAAGTTAGGGCATAATGTTGGGGTGTTTTGGGCTAAAATTGGGTCAATATTTTAGGGTTTTGAACTAAGAGATTTGACAACAAGAATAGGGCAAATTTTGGGTATGAATTGGAGGGTGTTTGGGGGCTCTTTTTAAGGCTGGATTGGGGCTGAATCAAGGACTATTTTTGGGGTTAAAGGTGCATATGGAGTTTTTTTAGAGGGTTGAATTGGGGTTGAATTAGAATTTTTGGGGGCAAAAACAGGGTGAATTTGGTTTTTTTTTAAGGGGCTGAATTAGGGCAGATTTGGAGCTAGTTGGGGGGAGGGGGTGAGTTTTAAGGGTTGAATTCAAGGATGGCAAGACACATCTCTCAAAATTGGCATGCAGATGCATGAAACATGAAAACAAGAAACTCATTGCTACAAAAAATGGTATTGATTTATTAATGTAGTTTTAGAACTTAAAAATAGATTACATCCACTTAATTTGGCCTTGTCAAAGCTTTATGATAATTTTTAAAAAATTATAAATAAAATTTGGTTTATTTGCATTGTTTCTAATGATGTTTGGCATTATGGAACCTAACTAGGAGGTTACCCATAACTTGATCTAACCTACCTTAGAATCAGGAACCAACTTGATTTGAAAATTTAAGAAAACATAAAACCAGAATTGACCTTCACATATTAAAAATCTGGATTTGGAACCAATTCCCAATTTTATATAAAAATAATGTAGCTAGAACCAAAACTAGCCCCAAAAGCATTGTCCAAAACCAAAACAAAAGGTTCCTTCTAAAACCTAATAGTTGCACAACATTAATCATAACATTAGTGTTGTCTAATTCTTAAGTTTTTGAACCCAAATCATTAATTATGTGTTTAACCATTTTCATTAAAAGGAAAACCATTGAATTTGAATTTATTTATTTTAAAATTAGAACAAAACACATCAATTATAAGCTTGGGTGAAAACCATTAATGGCCAATTCCTAGATTTAATGGTTTTATCTTGATAAGACCCATCAATTTCAAGTTAATTTTTTAACCACTAATTTATGAATCTAACCAATAATCACTCTTTTTCACAAGCACAATATCCCAACTCCAACAATTCATGGTTTAAGATTATGCATAATTAGAAGATATTTCTTGTCATTCCTTCAGTTTTGTACCCAAAAATGGACATAACAACTCTTAATCTTCCCCCACAAGTCATTTGAAAATAAATATGGAGGAAATTGAAGTTTTGTGTACAATTATATATTTTTTTCTATAATAAAATAAACGCAAACATCTTCATCTTCATTTATTTATTGCAATTTGAAGAACTTCCTCATCCATACAGTACATTGAAATAATAGGACCTCATCCATACACTACATTGAAATAATAGGACCTTAAAATTTTAAAACCCTAAACCTTACATAAGTTTACAACCTTAACCCTTGCCTAAACTTATGACCTAGACTTTGTAAAAAAACATTTAACACCCAATGGGAGGTGAAAATATGATTGGGTGGTACCATAAGGAACATCACATTATCATTTTTCCTAAACCATTTGACTTCAAGATTGATATGTGTTTTTTTGGTACAATATTCGAATAAAATTTTAATATTTTAAAATTATGCACATCATGGGTTTTTTAATTGCCCATCTTAATCAAAATTTGGACATGTTTTGATGTGATTAAACATTTTTTACATCAAAAGTTTTAGAAATGTAACAAATTTGAAAAATGAACATAAAAACTAAGTAGGAATCCTTAATAACCTTGCCTAATTTTATTTGTTATTGGAGAAGATGACTATGACATATGGCTGGGGAAAATATCTAATAACAAATTGTTAAAATTTATATATTGAATTTTTGGATTACAATTGAAGGTTAGGAAAAGTACTCATCCAAGGGCCACATGAATAAGGAATAAATTTTTTTTCTTTTTTTAGTTCAACTTTGATTGCTACATGTGAAAAAATATATGTTCATAAATGGGAAGTGCCCATGTATATTGGCATTCAAAAAAATTGTTGAAATTTTTGAAGCCACCACATGTCATGTTGATGTCCACATGGCAAGTTATTTAGACTCACTAGTTTAGTCGCATACTAGTCATAATTTTTTGAGTACTATATAAATTGCATATGGATGGGGTTATATGTGTTGATCATTAACTTCATCCAAATTTGCAACTATTGTTTTATTCAACTTGTCTAAACTAACAAGCTTTTAGTTGCAAATGTCCCTTGTAATTAAAAATTAGTTGCCCTTGGAAGTCATAAATTGATTCTTTTCTTCAAGTGATAATGGTTGTTGATTTGAAAAATGAAGCCTTGGGTGCTTTTAATGTCCATAAAGAATTATGACAGTCTTGGAATTCCTATACCTTCAAAAATATGATTTCTTCAACCTTATTGTCCATCAAATATAAAAAGGAAGAATCTTATATTTTATCCTACAAACAGTCAAAACTTTTGTTCCCATGCATGCAACAATAGGAAAAAAAAACAAAATTCAACTAAAACAAAAGAAAAATTAAATTTTCTTATCAAACATTTCATGACAATTCTTTAAAAAGTTCTTTAAGTTGTTTCTAATGGTACCACCCAATCATATTTTCATCATGGGTTTGGTTTTAAAACGAGTTTAAGTCCATGTAAACCCATGAGGTTTGGTTCTGAGGTGAGTTTGTGTCCATGTAGACCCATTGGGTTTGGTTCTTAAATTTTGACCCAACCAAGATTGGTACAAACACCAATAAACCTTGACGAAAAGAAAAGAAATGTCAAAATTGTTGAGGAAGCTTATGTCAACCACCCCATTAAACTACATCCAAATAGTTTCATCATTAATAGATAATAGGAATAACATCAAACCAAAAGGGAGAAAATAGGTAAAGTTTCATGGTCTTGGAAAGTTGAACTAACTATTTTTTCCACATAGTCACAACCTTTTTGGGCCTTGAGATGATGAAGGATTTAATGATAATTAATAAATAAATAAATAAAATCAAAGTTTAAGGATGTTTGTGTCTTGCCATGATAATTCAATTTTAGCCATTTTGATAGTGGAAATGTTATGAAGAACAAATAAATGATGGAAAAAGGAAAAAAATTTTTTTTTTTTGGGTTAAAGTTCATTTGAAATTCACATCGATGAACTATTCCACTAAATCACAACCCCTTGTCAAGCTTGAAAGAACATGTGCCTTAAGATTTGTTGGGAGGAACACACCCATCCTTACCCTTTAACATTTTTCAAACATATCTTAGCTTGAAGGTAAATGCACATTACCAAAACTCAAACCATCATATTAATTTTAGTAAGGTCATCACCAATAAAGTTTACCTCAAACTAAGGTACAATAGTGGTATGTTTGATTGTTTCTTATGAAAAACATTTACAAATATGATGTTTTCAAATGGATACTTACATTAGTCATATCTAATGTTGCCCATCATCTAGGCACCATGCATATATGGATTTAAATATGTGTTTGTAAATAACAGCCAACTAGGTTCCTAGTAATCACCTTTAACTTAAACATAATATTGGGAAAAAATAGTGTTAAAAAATCATAATTTTAATTCATTAACTTTCTTAATGTATTATAATTACTCATGTGGTTGCATAAAAAAATACACATGAAGGTGAAGAAAGTTCCAACAATTATCACAAAACAATAATACTACCTCCTCCCATCTCTCTACCATCTACTCACCTTGCATTATCATTAGGGCAATAAGCTATGTATTCCATGTGTGAATAAAACAAAAGAAATAGTTTTGATAAATGCAATAACTATGCCTTGCAATAGAACTACCACTAACAACTTCGCCAACCCTTTAGAGTGGTGCAACATCTCAACAATTACATATTTCCATGAGAATGCAATAGTAGCAACCACTTTAATAATGATCAAATACTTCCTAGCCAACCATTACAATTGGAAAGCACACATCTAAAATCCAAAGTCAATAGAGAGAATAAATCACAATTAATATTTATTAGGCCCACCTAGCCATAGAAAATACAAAAGGTGGAACTATTCCCCTTCTTTTTGATGAGAAAAATTTCCTCTCAACAATGAACAACCTATAACTGAAAAGAAATACAAACACTGGCCCCTCCAATGTGCTACATACTCAAAGAAAAAGAAAAAAATCAATAGGGAAAAAAAACATAAAAAGAAAATAAGAGAGAAAAAAACAAAGAAAAATCCACATTCCCAAAACCCAAGAGCAAAAGACATCAATTAAAAGGCCTTCATGCCCCTTAAAATCCACTTTAAGTCCATACCTAAGGAAGAACACCATTAGAAGTCTCTTTAAACTAGCTAGTCCTCTTAGATTTTTTCCAAGATACCTCCTACATTCTATGCAATTAGATAGCCAACTATCACATTTTAGAAGGTAGATGGTTAACTTCTTACCTACCATCCCTAGAATTTAGCTAAATTAATGAGCCTAATCCCCCAAAGTGAGCATATTGATTACTGGTAATAAAAATTACCAAGATGCCCCTTAAGTAACTAACCTCCTAAGTAAAAGGTAAAAGACTAACTCAAGGTTAACAATGTTACTAAATTTATGCATATCATTTGGGCTTTGGAAGCAATCATATGTATCATAAGTGCATTTAGGAGTTTCAATTTGTATGTGTGAAAGCCAAAAGAATGGAGGTCAAGGGATGTACTTGAATAATGTGCTCCAAAAAGACAACTATTGCTTGATAATAACCTTGGGTTCAATGTCTTTTTTGGTAAATTTTCACACCATGGTGACAAAAAAATCACATGCAAATGCTACAAAGGGTTAATTTTTTTTTTGCAAAACTCGCCATGATTGCTAGTCCACTTACTTGAAAGATTTGGAAAAAACTCTCGTTATGTTGCCATCTAAAGAATGTCTTTCCAAATGAACAAATGGATGAGAATTCTAATGACTAAAATGTAAAGAAAGTTTCACTCTTATGACATGGAAATTAAAATAAATGAACTTTTAAAACAAAATTTACATGGTCTCTCCATCAACATACAAAAAATACCATTTTGTCAATTCTTTCATACTTTTTGAACGAAGTTACTCATTTTTGTATGTCTTTACAATATAGAGGGTACCTTCGAGTTTTGTTATAATGCTAGGCAATCTTTTGAAAATTCAATCCCATCAAAGAGCACACATTATTCAAATATCGAAACTTAGCATTTCAATAAAAATAGATGCCATTTAAAGACTTGTCTTGGTTCCATAATGATACAAAACACAAAAACACAAGGGGTCATTTCTTATGGAATGAGGTATGTTATGATGTCACTATATGTCTCATGTTCTTTTGTATGTTTTGAGTGTAGATGCTTCTCATTATTATTATTATTTGCACTTTATATTTATGCACATGAATTTTAAAACATGTATGCTTTCAATGGAAATTTTCATCACACTTGAACACCTAATCTTTCGCATTTCCCAAATTTCACCTAGCCCTTCATAATTTAGTTCATTTATTGGATGTAATGTTGATAAATGTAAATTTTTTTAAAAATGTAAGTCATATGAAATTTATTTATTATGGAAGGTTGTTTGTTTGTCACATTGAGATTTCCAAAACCACAACACCCCTTGTGACATTCTTTATACCATTGGTAAGCCTTCAATAAATAGGGGTACATCAAGGTGGTTGTATAATGTTTAGACCTAAAATGCAAGAGTTATTTAATATTGAACAAAATTTCAAAAAAATCAACAAAATCAAGACTAAATGTTTTCGGAGAACATTGAGGTGTGATCTTGGCAAAATTGGAGTCCATGCCATTTTCCCTTTCAAAATTAATTCTATTGGGCTAACAAAACATGCCATAATAGTTTTAAGGAAATTCAAATGAAATAAAAATGTATGTTGAAATCTTTACAAAATGTATTTGAATTGGATTATAGGTATATGCACATTGGTTTTGTTATGAATTAACTACATATGTATTGAAGATATAATATTTCATTTCATTGTGAGGATGAACTTTGATAAATAATGCATATATTTTGTGTCTTCATATTGGTTGTATGAATATTTTCCTCAAAATACTTCTAATCAAATAAATTATATTAAAACCACCTAACATATTGAAAGCACATGGATGAATTTGACAACTAGTCCAATGTTGCACACCAAAAATATTCCAAAAAATATCACCACAGTTGATTAAGTGCACCATTGTCGTTGTTCACAAAATAAGAGGACCCTATTATGTTTGTTACAAGGGAAGTAACAATATTAGAATTATAAATTACACGGGGTTGCAAAATCCCATCACAATTATTAGAAATATTTGTTTAAATTGCTCTTTCTAATTTCTACTTGGATACATATGCTCATTGATTAATAGCTATTGGTCTTTTCCAAATTCCACATCTTTTAGCAAAAAACTTGGAAACACCTTCCATTCTATAATACAATACACATTTGGAATATTTGACAAACACTATGGCAATTGTTCCATGTAAATATATTTATTAAGGAAGTTAGTTAATTGGTTTGTTATGTTGAGATCTCCCAAACCATGGCACCCCCACCATGTTCTTTGTATCGTTGGAAAGCCCTTAATGAGTAGGGGTACTCTAAGGTGGTCTCATAATGTTTAGACCTATGGTGCAAGAGTTATTGAATATTGAACAATTTTGTCATTGAAAATTCAATAAAATCAAAACAAAAGTTCTTAGGAAAATTGGGGTGCACTTTTGGTATTGTTGGAAAGTGCTGAATGAATAAGATTTTATGGAAATGATTTCTTTTAGATTTAAAATTTAGGAGGTGTTGAATTTTGAGCAATCTTTGTCAATAGAAATTCAATTAAATTACAAAATAAAATAAAATGAGTTACTTAACAAGTAGTTCACCCTTGAGCCAAGGGCATAACCCACACTAATACTAATAATAATATATTCTAGAACGAGGAATGTTAAAAATATCTCTACTAATTCTTCTTTTTCATGACATTTCAACCAATGGGTAATAGCTATCATCAAGCTCGAAACTTTTAGCAACATCCACTATTGGTATACAATAGTGCTTGCTATGAGATAATGGTGTTGTGTTCCTTGTATTCCTTTCTTTCTCTACAATGGATTTGTCCATTTTTTGTTTTGTCCCCCACTCCCACCAAGTAAACACATGCAATAGGGAATAATATGCTCCATATGGTTCTTGAACATACAAAGGGAAAATTAGGTCATGTCTTCATGTTTTTAGGTATTCCATCACATTAATACCCTAATCATGACAGACTTGTATATGCAAAGTACAAGTATATACATGTGCTATATGCATTGTTGGTGAATTTTGTTTGTTTATAATTGTGCAGTGATTTCTAATAAGATACTTGTGAAAGGTGTAGTCGATAATATTGGGATTTGAAGGATTGAATTCATTATCAATCAAATAAGGCCTTAAGAGAGTTAGGGCCAATTTTTTTTTAATGCCATTCATTGGAACTATTCAACACTTTTGACCTTCTATATGGCTTTAAATGATCAATAAAATTATGGTTTTTTGGAGTTCAATTAGTTCCATGTGTAGAGCCATTAAGCCAAGATGTAGCCACCAAGTTTGAACCAATGTTGTCCAGTTCTTGATTTAAAAAGGAACCTTTAATACTAGTTCTAATTTTTTTTGTTTTGTTTTAGATGGAACCTCTAGATTGGTTTTAAGACTAATTTTTTGAATTTTTAAACTTTTTCATTTAAAAAAATTTCACAAGAATTTAAAGTTGGTCAAGTTCCATCTCCATTACACATAACTAAACCAAAAAAATAAAATGTAATTAATTTACCCAACTAGTGCACACACTTCAAGATATAAACTATGTAATATTAATTATGTACAAACATTCAAAAGCAATAACTTGTTTAAAATGAAAAATGATTTTTTTTTTTTTTTTCAAGAAAATTGTACTTATGTACATAGAAAACCTAAACCTTTTAAAAACAAGGCAATACCTTAAGTTCTAATTCAATTTTGAGAAATAGGTTGATTCTTTGGTTAGGTGCCAATGACAATTCCAAGAAAACTTGAAACCTTCAAGAAACATGACAAAGGGTGGTTCTATTTTGAGGGAAGGAAGCATGTTTAAGCTTCTATGTTGGAGAATGCCCCATGTTCAAAAATATTGGTGATGGGCCAATCAAATGACTCCTTCTAGAATAAATAAATAAATGTGGGCACACCCCTTCACAAATTAATAGAAACCTGACTATTGTAAAACCTTTTTAGGTTTGGCACTTTGGTGCCGAATAATTATTTTATTTTTCAAAATCAGCTTTGGTAATAAAAAAAACTGATGAAATTTCAGCAATAAATATAGCCAATTATTTTGACAAAATTTGAGACTTTGAAGCCCTAACATAATGAAAATTTTTACAACATTTTATATTATGTCTTTTTTCAAAAATGGGGAGACATAATGTTCCACCAAATTATAAGATAGAGAAACATTGTTAATTATTGAATACTTATTCTCCAAGTGGACTAGCCTAAGACAAGAGGTGCCCAAGATTCCACCAATCTTTGTATTTTGCCCCTCAATATAATTTTCTTAAAATTTGGCATTTCAAATACACAATCAAAAAAAAAATTGCCATCAAACCTGAAAAGGTGCTATGGTATGTCCCATAGTTTCTGCCCCTACGATTAGCCTAGGCCAAAAATGGGGTCCAAAGAGGTGCCTTCTATGGGGGAGCACCCAATGTTTCAATTTTTTGGGATGATAGGCCAATCAATGTGGCTCCTTCAAAAACAAAAAAGGAAGAAGTTATGAATGCACCCATGAATTAAATGAATTAAATAATATGAATCACACTTAACTAATATACCTATATATAATGAATAAGTACCCCCATTAGAAGGGCCTTATAAGTCCCTCACTTGCATGGATCATACATATGACAAAAATACCAAAACTGAGAGGTGACCAAAAGACTAGGTTAACAATTTCTCCCAGGAATAAAGAGATCCCTAGTTCTTGCCACTTTCAATGACGTGCCCACCATTTTGCCTACCTTCAAACTTTACTAGTGTGACCGATGCCACTGGTTCAAGTGTGAACATGATTCTATAACTGCTCCATGTGTGAATAGGACCAAGATGATAGATAGAGATCAACCTTGAAAAAACCATTTAAAATTTAAAGTTAATTTCTAGCAACAAAAATTTCTCAAAAACAACATGTCTCACAACTCAAGTTTAAAAATTATGAAATCACTTCTGTTAAATCTTTACTAATGGAAGGTTTTCCAACAATACCAAGAATCTGCCCCAATCATCCAAAAAAGTTGATTTTCATTTTACTAGATTTTCCTTGACAAAATTATTCAATATTATTTCAATAACTCTTGCACGGTGAGTGGAAACATTATGAGACTACCTCAGTGAACCCTTACTTATTTTAGGGCTTTTTGAGAAACATTCTGAAACCACCTCGGTGGATCTGTGCTCATTGACAACTTTGTCAATGAAATTACCAAGAACATGCGGGGGCATTGTGGTTTGGGAGATCTCAACATGATAAAACAAACAAAACAAAACAAACAAATCAAACAAACAATCTTCCTCAATAGATAGATTTTACAAATGAAAACAAAAATTCATGGCCACTCTTAACAAAGGCTAAAACAATGTCACCCAATGATGTTGGACCAATGTGATGCTTAACAATGTAATTGATTCACGAACTCAAACACATAATAGAGATATCCGTAAAGTCAGCAAAAGACAGCACCAGTACCCTCAGTTTGGTCATACACAGGGTGAGATTAAAAAAAAACCCCTGCAAAGAAGTACATTAGCATTCAACTGGGGGTGAAACTCAGAAAACCATCAATTTTGATGGTTCCTGAGTTTCACTTGTCTTTCTTTTCTCCTGAGCACCTCTACTGCTGCTTACATAGATTTTCACTGCTCCTGCCTGTACAGCTACTATAATTCCTCTCGAACCTTGTGCATTAAATGCTGAGATTCAGCATTTCATACTGAGATTTAGTAAAATTTCCTTACTTTATCGATACCACTAAAAGAGGGGTTAGGGGGTGAAAGGAGGCCCAAAGACAGGATGAACACAGGGTGAATTTGCAGATATCTCTGATAACTCTCCAAAATAGTCAAACACTTGGTAGATTTTCTGAAGACTGAAAGCTGGTGGTGTGTAAAATACAAGATTGAAGCTCAGCTCTATAGAAGCTTTTCTATTTCTTATGTTCAGACACATAGAAAGGAGTAATGTCACTCACACAACATATCACCCACATCTCTTAAAACACATTTCTGCATAATATCCTTATCATTTTCTACACCAACATCACCATTTGGTGAATTCAAACACATATACTTAGTAGCAATCTCACACATAACTTATGTGTTTGTTGAGTTACAAAATACATACCTAGTACACAAATCATCTAATTGAGTCATACTAATAAATGACTGACACAATTGTTCAATACATCTTTCTTTCATGCATTGTCCATGTAGACAATTCTGTTCATTCACAAACCACGCATGGTCGTCACTGATGAGAGGTTCTGCCTTTCACCTTAAGCTTCTTAGTGTCAATTGTTCTTTGGAAATTGCATCTGTCGAACATGAAGAGCATTTGTGAAGTTTTGTATTGTATACAACAATTCCCACCTATTGATGTGGCTAAAAATTTTTTGGGGATGATCACGAATGATGCTACATCAGATTTTTTCTGCAATAAAAAACGCAGAGCTCCCCAATCAGGGTTTTTTGCGGTGAATTTTCACAACCTGCTGAAATTTTGAGGGATTTTGAGGTGGCAAATCTGATTCAAATTCTTGCCTATTTTGCAATAGTCCTGCACAAGCTAGCTTGTGCGGATCTTGTTCTCTTCATTTGTGCAGTAAACCAACAATGTTTCAGATGAGCTTTGGGTGTTTTCTTTTGTCTTGGAGATTGCAGTTTTCTTTAGTGGAAGACCTTCCACATTGCCTCAACAACAACCAACACACCATTCTTCACAGGCACCTACCTCACTGGGCACAATGAGCTAAGTTAGTGTACCCAACATGTTCCAAAACATAATGGTTTTCACAATTTGCACAATGGGCATGTGGATTTTGAACAATGGTTAGAGTCAGGTAGACCCAATTTCACCTGTCCATTGTGCCTTGTAAGGGGACTAAAAAGAGGCAGAAAAAGATCAATAGAAAGCTCACACACCCGGGATCATCTCCACCCACATGATAACATCCACCATGAAGCATTGATATCATGTAGACCATGGTCACCATAAACTCCTCACCCACCACTTCCACCACCACAACTCTCCAGCTCGATTAGCTGAGTCCATGAACAAAGAGCACCCATTTATATTCTCAACAATCCACCTCCAATAGAGGCACCCCATTCACTTTGCATAACATAATTGTTCAGTTTCAGTATTAATGAATTGATGAAGATTTTGTCATGGCATTGAGTAAGCATTTTGTGAAAAAGTTGGGGGGAGAGAAGCATCAAACTTGAAGATCAATCTTTTTGGTCTTGTGAATTGGCTTTGCTTATAAGTTCTGGGCCAGCCTTCAATACCATCATGTTAATGTACTGGAACCAACGGAAAGGTAGAAAGGGAAAATTGAGAACCATTTCTTTCTGCAGCTAGGATGAGATTCAACACATGGGGAAATTCCTGTTTTACTCTGCTAACCATTTGGAAATATGCAAACCATTTCTTGAGCTTGCATTAGGTCACAGATATGCAGAGTAGTGTATGATAACAACCTACCCAATTGACAGGTAAAGAAATCTCCTCTCCCTAGTTTGCAAGTTTTTGAGAAATCCCAAATTCATCAAAACCAGTGAGTAGTTAACAACATATAGCCAACTCTTAAAATGCACAAAAGGCGGTACCTAGTTCTGAATCCGTGAGCATACATGATACAATCATGCATTGTGGTCAAGATCGAGCGCTTCTCATTTGAAGAGCTGCTCTTAGATCAAGCTTATCATCCAACAAGCATGAGAAGTGTGACATGCACTCAGAGGGTATTCTTCAAGTAGAAAAGGCTAATAAACTCACAAACAAAAACAATGTTTGCAATGTGAAATTTACCATGACGACGGGCATTATATTTATAGACAACTCAAAACTTTGAAGGTCCTCTACATCAGAAAGGAGCACTTGGAGGGTGTTCTTCAAGTAGAAAAGGCTCATAAACTCACAAATGAAAACAATGTTTGCAATGTGAAATTTACCATGACGACGGGCATTATATTTATACACAACTCAAAACTTTGAAGGTCCTCCACATCAGAAAGGAGCAATTGTTGATGTTCAGTTGCCATTCAGGTAAATTTCACTTGGCACATGATTAGGTATGTCAGGAAGCAAAGCCATCAATTAGTAGTCATTCTGTTTGTGCATCCCACCACATGTGGCACATGGTTATGGCAGGAAGCAGACTTCAATGCTACTACTTCATCCCACATGCTGTTTCACATGCAGCAGCTCTATCCTAGAGTTGGTTCTGCTGCAACAACTTTTCAAGCTTGGCCAATCTCAGCCTGGTACCTAGTTTACCCTAAGACCTTAAACCCTAAACCCTAAACCCAATGTGCAGCATTTTAGGGGTTCACTCAGTACTACTTTTGCATGGTAATTTTGATATGCACTTGAGACAATAAGGCCCAGTTTACATGAGGGCCCAGGTCCAATTTGAAAACAGAATAGAGCAATCCTATTGGTTCAGAACTTAAAAATTGGGCCCAAGTGATTTTACATGAGCAATTAGGCCCACCCCCTCATGTAAACCCGGCCTAAAGTGTAATATAGGAAAAGAACAGCTCCCACCCTGGGGGTTATTTTAGTTGCCAGAAGCGAGGAAAAAGAAAAAGAAAAAAATCACCACATTTCTCTACTTGGTTTTTTTAGTGTAGTAAAAAATATAGAAGGATGATTTACACTTTATTTTGGGTTTATAGCCATATTTGGCTAAATCTTCCTAGGAGATGATCACCACTTTTTCTACATCTTTGTATGGATGGTTGGCGAATTGGCTACAAACAAAAATTCCTAAGAAAAAACACTGTCCAAAGACATGGATGGCCTATTGCTATAAGAAGAAAGAACCATCATATTCTAGTGTTGTGAGTGTAGAAGTTTTCATCCAAATTTCCTATTCAAAGGGGGCAACCTTCATTCCATTAAACTTCCTATCTTGACTACCTTACCCTAAGGTCAGTTTCATCATCAAGTAATCCTCAAAATAATGAAATGAATTTTTGTAAAAATATGAAGTTGACATGTTGAAAATCATCATATTTATCATAGACTACACTCTGAATAATTTCACTACACATGTGACAATATGATAATAGATCATGGAAAATTCAATAATTTCAAATTTTAGAAATGAATTAATTAAAAAAAAAAAACCTCCTTATTTTGGCAATGTGGAAACTAACCCTGGTACACACTTACATTGCAACTTGACTTACAAGATTTTTATGTATAGTCAGTCCACTAAATGCAAGGGTGAAAACTTGTCAACTTTATATGGACTTTAGGGCATCATTGAAAAGCTAAAAAATCTCAACCTTGTACTAGCTAGTTACTAAAACTCATTACTAGCATTAGGTTGAAAATCTCAATCTTGTAACTAGTTCCACCAAAGATATACTCTGATCATAGATTTTAATTCAACACATGTTCAAAACTAAATATTAGGAGCTGAACTAGGTGCTAAGAATGTGCTAATTCAACCTAATTGAACTCAAACATAAAACCTTCGGTTAGTTAATTATCATTAAATTAAGAATAAATTGTATGTAAACCCAGGTCAAATCTTGTCCACTCCACAACATTAGGTCTTTTACGATATATATATATATATATGTATAGATATATAAAGATATATATCACACCAAATCGGCAATTTGGCACCCATGTTGAACAATTGATTTAGCATGAGAAAGAGTCAATTAGAAGGGAGGGTAAAGACCTAACTGTGATTACCATAGGGTTAAATAAGAAGGGCTGACCTATCATATCAGTTCATTGGTACAAAGGAGAAGTCAAGTGTGATGATACAACTAACTATATTAGTACTTAGGCTGGTTGCACAACAAGGTGCTTAATAATTTTTGTTTTTTTCCTCAGTTATGTTCAGCAATAAAAATGCAAAAAATATTAAAAAGATGGTATGGACTTATTAACAAGTGGGCATCCCAAAAGCACTTCACCGCAAATAATCAATCACTTGTTGTAACATCGGCGGCTGCCATTGCATTGACGACAATGTCATGGTTTTTTCGGCATTGTACACTTCAACTTCAAGGAGGCCTCCTCCGAAGAAGCTAGACCCAATGACTAAACTCCCCCTAATTCCATTTAGCTCAAATCCTTGTTGGAAGAAGAAGGCGATGACTACCCACCCCATGTACCCATCTCCTCCTTCAAGCTTACTAACTTTTTATTCCAAATCCCATTTTTACTGTTTTAGTGCGACAACCCAAAACAAAGAAGAAAATGCATCAACTCAAACAAACATGACAAAAGAAATAATGCCCAAATAAAAATTTGTCAACCTTTTATTTTTCCTTTGTCTTATTGTTTTTTCCCATAGTTCAACTTCAAAAGACAAAAAAATTTGACAAATTTTCATTCACTACTAACTTAGCTCCTCTTTCAATGAAAATGGGTTTTTCAACATCAATGGTGACCCCAGAAACAGTTATGAATCTCACAATTCAAAGTATATAACAAGTGGGATTTATATAAATGAGGGCAATCTCTCCATCTCTCTCTCTCTCTTGAGTCTCAAGTCTCAACGTCACCACCGACCTGAAGATGTGGTCGATTTAACTTACCTTATTATGGTAGCTTTGGTCTGTTTGTTCTGGTTTCATTCATTTTTATCATCTCTTTTACATAAACAATCGAAACCCTTGGAAAGGTTTGGGTTGTCACTTATGTGGTACCAGAATACCACACGTCGCACCCAAATAATATTTCAATAGGGGCGACGTGGTCTGTGCCACCGTAGTAGATGAATGGCCCACATCTTACGGTTTGAAAAAGAGGCAAACAAAGGAGGAGGGGGTTCTTTGTTTTTTTGTGTCTTTATATAAAAAAAGAAAGTTTTTGACTACTTGTGATTTCTTTTTGACTTGTTGTAAGGGGGTATAACTAGACTAGTACTTTCTTTCCCATAAGTGTACTATGGGACCTACCTCCCCTTTGGAGGCAATGCTATGCTTTGTAAAAGATACACTCCTTTTCTCTATGTGGCTCCTCTATATCCACAAGAAGAACTAACTATTAGTGAGGCCTCTGCTCTTGGCTCAAGTGTGAGAACTTCTTACCCAAGGAATGAAACATGAAATTTGAATATTTGTTGAATTTCCAATGACAATAGAGTTATCCGGAAAGTCCCGCGATTAGGGGATTAGGGGGCGAGAATGGTCAGTTTTGACTCGCTTAACTTGTTCCAGCAATTTTGATGATAAACGGAGTTTCATCCTGTCTTTCGTTTTTCTTGAGCGCCCCCACTGCTCCTACATATAGTTTCACTGCTCCTAACTGTACACCTAAGGAAGACACACTACTATAGTTATTTTCGAACATTGTGCATTAATTGCTAAGTTTCAGCATTTCATACTGAGATTTAGTAAAATTTCGTTACTTTGCAGATACCTCTGAAAGAGGGGATAAGGGGGTGAAAGCAGGCCTAAAGACAGGGTGACATTACTCATACTCTAATATTACTCAAAATTCACTATCTCTAGCACATTAGCAGGTCCGAAAATTATGAATTCACTAGAATCATCCTAATCATTAAGCACTTTCCAACGTATCAAAAGCATGCTCAAATTTTCCCCAAAATCTTTTAGTTTAGTTTTGATTGTAATGAATTTTCAATGACAAATTTGTTCAATGTTCAAATACTCTTTGCATCCTAGGTCTAACCATTAAAAAAACCACCTCTGACAATTCATGTGCACAATATTCCAAAGGCAAGAAGTGTTATTGCAAGATTTGTATATGTGGTTTTCAATGTGTAACCAAACATATAGAAGGATGATTAGACATTTGTACTTGATTTCTGGCTAAATCTTTCTAGGGACTCTTGCCACTTTTCCTACATCTCTAAATGGATGATTATCAATTTAGCTACAGACAGAAATTCCTTCAAAAAAGAACACTAGTACTACTAGGTGCAAGATCCCTCCTCTCTTTTAGGAGGCATGTTCATGGGATTATAAGGTGCCCTCCAAACACATTAGTAAATTTCTCCAAGTGCTTGACACCTCAAGGTTTGGCCCAATAGGAACCCCATCTCAAGAAGATTTCACAAGACATGGTGAAATTGAAATCTCAGGAATTATGATTTCAGGTTTGAATGTTCAATTGATACCACACCGTTGACACAAAGGTATAATCTCATTGACTCAATAGTGAAATTAAAATTGTGCAATACACAACCCAAACTCTCTACCCTTGTTGGTGCTAGTGCCAACAACCCAAATAATAGGTATACCTTTGTTGGTCTAGAGAGTGCCTAGATTTAAGTGTAATTTGGGCATGGCAAAGGAAGGATATGCAAAGAGTGCCAAAATTGAATTGCAAATTTGGTGGCTATGGGGAAGACTCACACATGAAAACCATTTGAAACCCTAAAACATCTTCAAAAGGGCCCATTACCTTAACTTACTTTTGGATTATCTTGCATAGCTTGACTTTGGGTTAATGGTTTATCGGTTTTTCACCATTCGTCACAACATCTTTGCCTATCCATAATATTTCTATGACAACTTGAACTTAGAATGATTTTGGGTAAAGTTTGGTGGAGCGACTTGTGTGCAAGAACTTTGCTAAGGTATTCAACTATGCCCAAAGGGGTGGATGAACCCACACATTGGTGAAAGGGGAACCAATACGTGCAGATGACAATAAAGGTGAACACAATGAGGGGAGAGGAATTGTAAGCATGCAATCAAAGGACAAAGGGAAATCTTTGTTTATTGTTTTTTTGGGAGTGGTGGGGAACCCTTTAGGTGGCTTTTTTCCCCTTGGAGTTGCTTGTTATAAGCATGTGCATAAGTGATAGGGGCATTCTTGGATTTGTTTACAATTGTGTTGAAATGTGATTGGTAGTTACTAAAAAATCTTGGAGGTGAATTGTTGTTGGGTAGCCTTTGGATGATATATTTTATCAAATTGTGTTGATAAATTATTAGTTGTGCAAATCCCATTGGGTGGTGTTGCTCATTCACAAGATTAATAAATTTGTTGAAAACTAGTTAGTTGTGCAACCATATCACTTTTTTCAAGTTTGGCTAAACAAACACGGCAACAAGAAGAACAAAAAAAAAAGGTTCACTTGGGTCCACAAACATACGGAAGCTATGGATGGATGGATGGATGGTGGACTAGTAACCGTGAAACATGGCACTATGAGCAAATAGAACTCACAGTATTAGAATTTATGACCGACCAAGAAGCTTATTCCACGTTAGATATTGCACCTTTGGAAAAGAGAAAGTGGCGAGGCCGGCGGCATAGGTAAAGGGGCTTCATCAAAATTTATGGATTTATAAGTTGAGGAGAAACTTTTGTTCGGTGGTTTGCGGTTGTTCTAACCAATCATTTATCATATATTTGTTCTTGAGTTGTAGGGACTTATGATCTTCCCAATTCTTTTGAATAAACATTGTTTCCTCCTATCTCATGTTGTTTCTCACCAATTGAAATTACTCCTGAGTTACATAGAGAAGCTAAATGGAATGATAAGATTCACTCCTTTGGGAGTACGTTCAAAGTTCACATGCTATTTGTTGTGAGATTGGTTGGTGGTTTAAAAGGCTTCAATCTCCTATTCTCAACACAAACTTAACAAATATAATAAAACACAACATTCATATCATACATATTGTAATTTTAGCGGAATCCACATTTTACATTTCCCCATTTCATTCCAAACCTCACATTTAATGAATATTCTTCAAACCTATAGAGTTGTGCTTTTCCATTTGAAATTCTTGATATGTTGCAAATATTTTTGTGTATATAGTTGTCCTCATCTTGCTTGTGTCATTATGGGTGCACCAAAGAAAAGGCAAGAATCAAGTTTACCCCTTAATATTTGCCAAATGGTGGTTTTGCACTTAATTGCATTTTCACATGTTTCATGAACATGGCCATTCACCAAATAAATTGTATTATTAAAGTGGGTGTTTTGATTATATGTTGTCACATATCACTAAATTGTGAAAGTTGAATAATTAACACACATATTATATGAAAAGCATGTCATTCAAATTACGATACGTCAATTTCATAGAGTTGGAGCCAATCTAAATTAAATGCTTATTGCGAAATCTTCGATTTTTAAAAATAATTTTTGGTCTAATGCGGAAGCACACCATGTCAATTTACTACAAATTCTAACTTGAATGTGACCAAGTTCATGATTATGGATTATAATCAATGGAAAAAAATATTTTCATCCATTTTCATCAACATTCATTTTGCCAAAATTCAATAATCCTAATATATTCCATTTTCCCAACCAAATATTTGACGTTTGGCATATGATATTAAAAAAAGTTGTGTAATTTAGTGGACAAATCCAAAATTAACACATCAAGTATGGTAGTAAACCAATTTCCAAAATATGAAAATAAAATACTAATTTTACAAAACCTAATGTCATTGCTATGACACTAAATAGGTCTACATGTTGTCAACTTGATGGAATATATAAAACAACTTTCTTGGTTGTTCATGGGCTCTTTTTAGTTGATAAAATATTCCTTACAAGCCATCAATTGGAATATTTCGTTATAGTGTTTTCCATTCAATATTTTAATGTTTAGGTGATAGTGTAAAATTGATAAAAGCCCACCTTCATAAAAGCTACTACGTACCTACCTACTATTAAAAAAGAGGTACCGACCACAAAAGTTCCGGGTGCCCCATGAGTGCCCGGAGGAATGTTGTTGGGGGGTATGGTATGCTTCAACTTAATAACTCAATTTCCTTTGTTTATATTCTTCCTTTTGATGGTCACACCAAGATGCAGGTTTGGATGGAGTTAAAAAATGAAGGGGTAATATTCATGTGAAGGGTATTCTTTTCACACTTCAAATATCTTTAAAAAATGTTTGATAATGGGCCAACTTTCAAGGAACAAATTTTATATTTTTAATATAATTTGATGTAACAAATTTGAATTAAAATTGGGCATGGAAACTTATATAGAAATTTTTTTGGGTAAGAACGAGTTTTTATAGGCCCTATTTAATAATGTGTTCAAATCTAGACCAAATTATACTTATAAAATAATGTTTATAGTTTGAAACATATATCAAATTCCACTACATAATATGCCATTGGTTTCCAATTTCTAGTGTAATGTATGGTGTGTAAAGAGTTAGGAGAAATATAATAGTTGTTAAGTACGTGCATGTCCTAATTCAAGTTCACTTTAGACTTCATTTGTTCCTTTATTTCAAAGTCTTTTGATGTGTATGAACTTACCAAATGTCCAAAACTTATAATACCAATACCTCAGCATTTTTTGGGTGTACAAGTGCAAAATTTTTATAGAATATCTCATCACAATATTTCTATTTTTTAAAAACAATTTGTCAAAAAGGAAATATTTTGGCTCAATTTTGTTAGAGGTTTATTCCTAACTTATGTAGATAACCACACTATAAAAAGATTTTTAAAAATATAGGTCCTAATGACAAGTAGCCATTTATTGCTAAATCCTCTTGGGATGCTCACTACCAAAGCTCCATTAGAAAATTGGGATAATATTGATATTCATCCACATAAAAGATGAGTGTTTTAAAAGACATTAATGAATGATAATATGCGTTAGATTTAAATGAAATTGGTTCATCATTCATTCATTCATTTTTCAAGTATTTAAATGATAATGAATGAAGCATTGGGGTTTTTTTTTCCCATAATTTCATGTTGCTAGTTTACTTTAAAGTCTTTGTGTGTAATGAAACTATGATACAAAAAACCCATGTATTGTTGTGATTGTGAAACGTTGAATAAAAAAACTTATGCTTATATGGTTGGTGATCCTCGCAAGGGTGAGGTTTTTAAACATGAGCGATTAGGTCCCCCCCCTTGGGTGTAGTCTATATCAAATTCAAATTGTAAATGCATGAATGATCTTAGCACAAAACATGTAAGTTTTTTCTCTTGTTTGGTGTGTGTTATGTGAATTGTGTGTGAATTGAACCCTAACATAAACTTGGTCTTATTATTGTTGAGAACTAAGTAATTCAACAACATAATTGAAATCTAAAAACTTTAGGTAGAGTTGGGTGCTTTTTTCATGCAATAAAATTCCAAATTTGACTTTTTAAAAAAATCTTAATAAATCACTCTTTCTTGACATTCTTGGGATAATAATAAAAAATTCGCCCAAAATAATAATAAGAACCATTGCTTCACATTAACTAGCAATGACTTAAACACTCATTTTTCGCCTTCTTGGAAAAAAAAGGCCCTTGCACTAACTTGGAGCCAGTGAAAGATATCTTTGAGGGATAATCACCCTAACTTATGCAAAATGATAATAATAATAAAAATGCACTGTTAATATTAGTTAATATAGTTAATATTATGATATCATTATTATCATTATCTGAAATTGTGAATGAGAAATCAAAATTTCAGTTTTTTTTTTGAAAAAGAATATTATTATCATTATTTAGTATAAGTGTTACTGGTCAGAAATTTATTTTTTCCAAATTTTTATATAAAGAATTGGTGAATTTTTCCGGAAAGAAAAATTAGTCGAATTCACACTTTAAGAAAAAAACAAAAGTTTCCCAATTTTTGGATTAAAAAAGCAACAAAATTTGTCAGGAAAAAAAAAATCATTGAAGTCCAGGGAGGCAGGGGAGAAGCTGTGTGAAATTTGTAAATGAGAGGTGCTTCAAACACCACCCCCTCCCCCCTCGCTCAAAAGCAAAAAAAAGAGTAAGCAAAAGTGAGTGAGTAAGCAAGAGCATGCCTAACAGCAGCCCTCTATCAGTATTAATACATCCAGTATACACTGTTTAGTTTCTTCTCCCATCCCCACCCAGGAACATGAAAAGATGGACAGTACAAAGTGTGAGAGAGAGAGTATTTAACTCTCACCACGTGGGGTCAATCATTGTAGTTGGCCAATGAGAAACAATCATTTATTTTTGATAGAGGCAGGAGTGCCCTGGATGTGCACTTTTTCCAAGGGGGCCCCAAGCAGTTTCACAGTGTTTGCTTTGATGCAAATAATCTTCATCGAAAAAGTACTGTACAGGGATATATATATGGGCAGTTTCAGAGTACTTTTGTACAAATTTTCATCCAAAAAGTATTGCAGGGGAAGTGCAGTTTCACAGCGTTTTTGTGCATCCAAAATCTTCATCCAAAATGTACTGTACAGGGGCATTTGAACTGCTACCGTTGGGCATGCCCTCTGAGTGCTGCTGCAGCAGCAGGAGGAGGAGGAGGAGGAGCAGCAGCAGCAAGTTGGGCGCTTGCTGGCTGTTCACCTCTTGGCCCTGGATTTCAGATTTGCTGCTGTAAAAGTAGTCCAAGAGTTGTCAGAAATACAGGATTAGCTCTTCATTCGTGGCCGTCGAAAGCGCCGCGGGGCATGGGGGGCGGATGGACGGTAAAACTCTTATTGGAAGATTGCTGCACACGGAGCCTGAGGAGGAGGAGGAGGAGGAGGAGGAGGAGCGCAAGAAAAAAAAAGAAAACAAGATAATGAGGTACGTCAGACAGAGAGAAGTAGCATCATCATCAGGAGCAGCAGAAGCGGCAAAGATTGATAGGTGGAAAGGAAGAATCACGTATGTCCGATAACTGGAGAAGAATCAAGAATCGATGAAGAAAACGGGCACCTAAGAGATCGTGTTTTTGTCAAGCTAAGCTTTGATCGTTTGATCAGCGGCATGCAAGCAAGCAGGACGGCAGGACGGACGGCAGAGTTAATAAGCAAAAACCGCGAGAGAGAGAGAGAGAATTAGGATAGCAAGAAACATCCAAATCCAAAAAAAGGCGCAAAAAGAAAGAAAGAAAGAGAGACAGAGAGAGAGAGAAGAGAAGAGAAAGAGAGAAGCACTAGGATAGGTAGCAAGAAACATCCGAAACAAAAAAAAGGCGGAAAGAGACAATAGGATGAAGGAAGGGGGGAAAGGCTACGAAGAAGAAGAAGATCGTTGGAGCAGAGAGGGGAGAGTGCGGCATGGAATGTGTGGTTTGCTTGCAGAGGAATTATTGATGGAGGCAAAGGTTTCGTGTTTTCTTCTTCTTCTTCTTCACGTTTCTATCTGTTGCTTGTTTCTGTTTGTTTGAAGGAGTTTGGTTTTTTGGTATGGATGTTTGTGCATGGATGAGAGGAGGGCGCCGATAGATAGATGGATCATGTGGGCCCAGCCTGCCTGCCTACTCTCTCTCTCTCTCTCTCGTGCTGTGCGGTGAGGTGCTACATGGTGCTATATAGAGGCGTGAGATCTCTCGTCGTTTTATCAGCGCCTTCTTCATTTCCTCTCTCCACCAGCATTTGTGTGCGTGCACGAATTGTGTGCATTTGTGAAAGATTGCGACTCTTGCTCTGTTCTTGTGCTTTGAATGTCTGTTTTGATTTCCGTCATACAATTGCCGTCTCTTACTTCTGCCTTTGTCATTGCTGTTCACAGTCGCTCCACGGTACATTGTCTTTGCTGCTGCTGCTGCTGTTGTTGAGCCTAACGTCGAACGTTGTTGCATGGGAAGAAGATGAAGACTTGTTAGTCACCACGTCGGGGGAACCTTCCACTTGTTGCCAGCTTTATGACTGATTTGCTGCTTGCAGTAAGATTTGCTTGCTGATGTTGGTAGCAGTTCACTGATTCTCGCAGCTGATTGTGATTGTTGGCATTATCTTGGAAGTGCAAGAGTCAATTCTCCAGTGAAGTCGATAAGGAACTGCTTGTCATGTGCAGATATTTTCTGATAATAGAGTCCTGGCAACCATGCTTGCTTGAAATCTATCTTCTTCTTTTTCTGTGGCAATTTGTGTGTGGTATTGTTGTTCATCTTTGTGTTGTACTATATGATTGCCATTCCTGGTGTTGCTTGCAACCCCGAATCTTTTGCTGTTGGGAGTGCTGAAGAAGAAGCTCCTGAAGAGAGTAGAGTGTGTTTGTGACAACTTTTGATAACTGATTTGCTCGAGAACTCTAGACTAGAGCAATCATGGGGAAGGTGGTGGAAGAAAGTGTTGCTATATTGCACATGATCAGTGGTAGTGTTTGTCATCACATGAATATTGAGCTGGAATGCTAATGTTCCTGCATCTGCACCTGCACCAAAGTTTCACCATGTCAAATTGTCTCATCTGAAATTAGTAGAGCTTCTCATACATGTCTCATGCATGAGTAGAGAAGTTCTCTCCTCCTCATGTGCTTGGTCAACATACATTACCAAGTGGTGAGAGAAGGATGAGGACAACAAACAGGGGACACATTGGTGCAGGGTGCAGTGCAGAAACATTGCATTATAGCTGACGTCTGTTCATGTGCTTCATCCCTCTTGGAATTTGACTGGTGCTACCTCTGTTTTGTTGTCAACAGCATGAGGGAGACAACAAAGGGAGGTACAAACGACTACAGGATCTCCCTGACATTGGGTGCCTTACAAAACTGTGGAAGGTTCATGGAATCTGTCTTGAAACAGCTCCAAAAATATGGGTAAAGATCCTTGCTCAAACCTTCTTATCTGCCATCTGATCAATAATTTGAAACTAATTGTTTCTGTCACAGATTTGAAATCTGGGGATTGCTGGTGGTGTGTGGAGTAGCATTTTGAAGGATGATGGGAAGTAGGTGCAGCATCCATGTGTTTGACAGGTGATTATAATGTACTTTTCTGATAGCCTATTCCATCAGAGAAATCCACATCTTCTGGCCCTTAAACCAACCAGAATGTGTTTGATAAGTGTTGTCATTCTTGAGTCTGCAGATCACACAGCCTCTGGAATACCCAGGATCCATAATTGAGCTTGTTGCTTACACAGCCCAGTTTGTTGCAACCTAACAGTTGGTTGCTTCTTATGGAATGTCATTGCAATGTTGTTGTTACAAAATCAAACATAGAAATTGTTATTGTAATATTCAAACCACAGAACTTACTGGGTATCTGACAAGGTATGTTCTTGGAGGTCCATTCATGTCCTCTGGGGCAACCTGTGCTTGGAGGTCCAAGTGCACTGATACGATTTGTGCTTAAATCTGGAATGAGCAGCCGGTGCACAAGTCACAACAATGTACGCATTTGATTACATGCTTGGCTATGGATTGTTGTGTTCTGGCTTTTGCCTTCCTGTATCATAGTGCTAAATCCCATTCAAGGATAAATATTACTATCAAATGCACCAGCTGTCCAACTGAATGCCTACAATGCATATGTTGAATGATGCAGTGCCTGTATCTGCCTCAGTTGCATCTGGTCCCCTGCCACCACTGAAAAATACTCTGTAGTTGTTGATGCCCTATCCACTTTTGATGAGTTTGTGCCTGTTACCTATACTACCTACTGATTGATTTGACACCCAGCTGCTTTGGTTGTATGTATTGTGCCTGTTATACCCACAGATTGATTTGGCACCAAGCTGCATTGTTTGTAAGGACATGCATTGACGTCATGAATGCATGCAGGAAAACTGTGAGGAAAGTGCATGATATCTGAAACTGTGGCCCGGCTTTTCTGTGCAGCTTGCTGCAACCTTTCAGAGCCTGGTGTAACCAGAGTGTATCATCTTTCTTTCACCTACCTTGTGGATTTGTTACTGGCAGGAGGTACCACACATCATGGGCCTTTCTGGTTGTGTTCTTTCTTTTGTTCCTGCACTGTCTTTTTCTTGGAATTATGTTTTGCAGATTTACATCATTTCATCCAGGTTTAGTGGGGGGTCCTTGGTCTGGTCCTTTCCTTAACCTATCAAGCTCCTGCCATAAGATGCCCAGCAGATAGGTTTGTGTTTGGCATTTAAAAAATTATCATTATTATTATTTGGTATGTGCACTGTTGATAGTAGATACACAAGACTGGGATATGATGCGAAAGTGATAGAATTGACTTCCATCCTCCGTTCTCTTTTAGTAATGAAAAGGAAAACATTGTTGACAATTGGAATTGTCTAATTGTACCTGAGGAATGCAATGCATTCTGGAAGTGCGGGTGTGTTTTAGTACATGTGTAAATACAATGTGACTCCATTCCACAGTGGTGAGTTACCTCTCCTAAACGTGAAGTTGAGCATTGTATTGTTCTAGCAACTATCATTTTTCTCTGTTGTAGCTACAACCATTAATAACATATTCTTAACATCTGCTAACTTATGCCAGATTTTTTTTTCCCTCACCCTTCTCTTCAAACACATCTTTTCACAAAAGCTTGATGAATATTAAACCTCTGTTTTGCTGGATCTTACGAGTATAGTGTATGCATCTTTTTGGAAAAGGTTGATGAATATTAAATTTCTGCTTTGCTGGATCTCATGAGTATAGTGTATGCTACTTGCTGGCAATGCATTCATAAACAAATTGTGGCAAAAAAACAATTGTGAAGAAGTGCCGCCAAGGCACACAGCACAGCATACATCTTTCTCAGATTTCTTGCTGGATATGGTTCTATTATTTTATAGCTAGTTGCGTAAGAGCATCTCCACTTGCAACCATAAAACGGCGTCTACACATCACTGTACCTTCGACTGCTGTTGTCAATCCAGCAAAATGTCTAGCTGGAAAAAGAGAAAAAATTATTGATATTTGTGGAAATTGTTAAGAATCCAAACTCAGGATTTTTTCAAATTTGTGAAGTACTTCCCCTGGGGAGGATCTCTACTGCACCTGGTTCACAAGATGTGGATTCTTCTCATAAAACCCCCATACAAATCCTACATTTGACCCTTTTTTCTTAGGGCTGCTTTAGATGAGGGTTCAAGGTCCATGGTCCAATGACATAGGGCCATCCTATTGGATGAGAGCCATAAATCGGACCCATGGCTTTTAGATGAATGTCCCAGACCAAAAAGTGACAAATCAAGGCTCAACTTACATGGCAGTATTTTGGAGGGAAATTCAGTTGGTTCAGACCAAGAAAAAGAGCTCAAAAGGAGAGCTCATGATTTGAAGTACCAAAAGATGCAAGCTAGGGTCCAAGGCAGGGTCCCACTCAAGGATTCAATTTGATTCAAATGAGTCCAAATTGGATCCTAGGGATTTGGACCCTGAACCCCATCTAAAGTAGGCCTCAGCCTCCTAAGACAGGGCTTAATGGGGGGTCCTTTCAACTTTCTTTAATAGTATCTTCTTCCTAAGTTTAGCATACCTTGATATAATGCTGATACTTATTAGAGATTTCTACAAAGTAAGGAAAACAAAGCAGCAGTACCCCCTCTTTGGTCATAAAGGGGGTTAGGTTTTTTCTTTAAATGGTGAAAAAAGTACATTAGGCTTGAATGAGGACTAGAATTCAAATTAGCATCAAATTTGGCCAAATCTGAGCTTCACCTTGTTTATGTTTTCCTGATTGTCTTCAACCAATCAATGTTATTGCTTTGTGTACTAGAGTTATAAATATTCTCAAATCTCATGTGTTGAATCCTTGAGTTCCAACATTTTATACCCATATATAATAAAATTTCATTACTTGGCAGATAACAATGTTTAGAGATTGAAAAGAGGATTGGGGGATGGAAGAGGGGCGCAAAAGGGCGTCACTTTATGGATATCTTTAGTAACTTATCAATGGTTTTGCTTTCTTCAGCAATATCAGATCTCATCCATTTTATCTCAGAACACAGAAGCCTACAAGAGGCACCTTCCACTTATGTAAAAATTGGACAATTTTTTGTATACCAAGAGGCCGCATCACATCATGCAAGATGGCCTCCACAGCAACAGCAGGGGATGCATTTCATTACATTTTTCCGTAAAACCCTTCCCATTTTCATAAAGCTCCATGTCCCAAACAACAGATAAGCTCCCCCCCTTTGCAGCTAAAAAAATCTCCAAGGCTTTTAGTGTAGGGGTGAATCTCTCGGTCAGACAATGGCATTACTAGAATGGGGCGTGCTCTGCTTCTCGTGGGCCCTGATTCCGGTAATGCTCCCATCCTTGGGCTTTACCCTACACATAATGCTCTGTTCAATTTCGACCTTTGTCATCTTCCCTACCTTCTGACATATATTGGGCATGTGTCCACTCTCATGGTCCTTTCCAACTGCAAAAGGAAGCTCCATTTAGAAATTTAAATGTGCATCATGTTGGGGAAGGCTTTGTCCCTCAGCTCTCAGTATGTTTGAGAGCCAAGGGAAGACGCATTCCCTTGCATGAAGGGGTCTAGTTCAATGTTTGATTTCTTGACGAGTTTGAGGTTTGTTTGCCTATATGAAAAAAGTGTGTAGTGAACTTTGAAAATGTGCATGTAATGGCCCACTACATCTTAGTCATGTAAAAGTGTATATGGGATCTTCATTCTCTATGAAAGCCTGATTAAAAAAAGTCCCCCCCACAATGGAAAGATCGTAAGCCATAAGTATGACCTCATGAATGTATTTGTTGGATTAAGAAGAAAAGAAACATCATGAGTTACAATTTTCTAATTATTCCATAAGATAATATAATAATAATAATAATAATTTTTGGTCATTGGTTCAAAAAAGTGACATCACAAGTTTACAATTCTCCACAAGCTGAAAAAATATTTCACATAAAAATTGGTGTCTCAGACATGCCTTAGGTGAAATAGGCATATGAAGGATGAACAATGTGACCACTTGGGAGTGGATGAAGAGATTGTTGTCCTAGATGAGGTAGGTGTTGTAGCTTAGGTTAGGTAAAGTAGTCTAAGGTAGTATTGTAACTTAGGGTAGACCAACAATTTGGCACCAATTGCTCTAT
>Ga0116231_10002034_pt1 | contig 42281 bp, 33 predicted proteins | sample S1TSphgellanicum_2_FD_89695 | JGI IMG/M metagenome (GOLD analysis project Ga0116231, IMG submission 89695) | Host-associated microbial communities from peat moss isolated from Minnesota, USA - S1T2_Fd - Sphagnum magellanicum MG | ecosystem: Host-associated > Plants > Peat moss > Unclassified... | reverse complement strand
TTCCCCCCGCGCCTCCCCCCCCCCGCCCAGTCGTCCATGCCCATCTCTAAAAAGGAAATCGCGGATTGCAAGGATTTGGAGCTCTCCCGTTTTACTCGCTTTTGATTCCATGGCCTCATTTGTTGGCCGACCGAATCGGAGTTTCTTTTTCTGATTATTTACGCTTTTGTTTTTTCCCCCTGGTTTTTTTGGGTGAAGGTTGTTTTTTTCTGGGAGTATTTCTGGAGGAGCTCTGGTGCTCTGCTTTCTGCTGCTGTGGGAGCGGGGGGCGTCGGCAAGCAATCGGCGCTACAAAGAGCATTATTCTTTTTGTGGCTTCTTCGTTCTGGTGATCGTTTGTTTCCTCTTCAGAAGACAGTGCTCGTAACATCTTCACCGAAAGATCTTTTTCGTCAGAGTTGCAGTGGTTTCACAGATCTGAGGTTTGTACCGACGCCGCATTTTCTTTGCTTTGCAAGTTTGCTCGCTCTCTCTCTTTCAGGTATCATTGTGCTTGATTCTATCTCTCTCTCTCTCATCAGAGCTTTGCGCGATTATTGCACTGTGTTTTGTTTTTTCCCTGGTTGCATTCTGGCGATTTTCTGTCTTGGATCATTCTCGCGCTCTCCCTGTTTGTTCCAACTACGCAGCTGCTGCATTTTGGTTTTTTTTTTTGCACGAGATGCTCCGGCTTTCTAATCTTGTGACACCAATGATGGAGGATTCAATCCCTCGCTTCTCTTCTGCGTCTTATTGCAGAACTATTTGGCCTGTTTAATTTTTTCTTCTTCTTCTTTTGGTTTCGTCTTGCTCGAGCGAGTCTCTATGGCAGCAGAAAGCGGTCTTCAATTTAGTGTGGCAGAAAGAAGGTTTCGACGACGCGCCGTTCTGTGAAGAGTATCAAGCGTTTTGTTTGGTTCTGTTTTGGTTTCCCGTTACGTAATAAGAATGACGTTGCATTGAAGCTTTGCAAGAGGAAGGCAACGTCTGAGGTTATTTTGTTGTTTCTCTTACATTTCTGCAGCAGCAGCAGCAGCAGCAGAAGGGTCTTCATTTGTCGTCTTTGCAATGGGAGTAAATCTGCCTGGCGATTCGGAGACGTTGCTGCTGCTGCATCTGTAGAATCTCCTCCCACGTCTCTTTTCCCTCTCGACGCATCATCATCACCATCACCATCACCATCACCATCAGCATGACCGAATCGCAACAACAGTCAAGGTTGGACTCGTGTCCTCCCAGACGGATTTGATACGCATTTCCCCTCCTTCTCAGGACATTCCTTTTGTGAAGCTCGACGGGGAGAGGCAGAGAGGACAATGCGGCCCTTCATCGTGGATAGCCAACTCTAGGATCCCTCCTCGCAATTTGGTTTCTGATTCAAGTCCATGACCTTGTGAACCCTCCTCACCAATCCCCCTGTTCTGCACGCAACTCTTCAGCTGCTGGGTGGAACTGGTCGATGTGTCGTCCATTTGACATCACTAATCCCACTGCCAATAGGGTATTGGGTAAAGGTTTTCTCTTCTAACGTTTGTGGACTAGGGCAACAAATGGCAGTGGCAGCTCAGTGACCCCCAGTTACTCTGTTGTGGAAGCAAGCTACTACAGGCTGGACTAAGAAGCACTGACACCATTGCTCTGAAAAAACTCTGTAGCCATGAAGACCATCAACAAGAGCTTAATACAGATCTCAAGAGGATCATCATCATCATCATCTCCAGGGCAGATAGGGGGAAATGCAGAGAAGTCTTGGTGCCTTCAGTTCAAGAGAAGAATTCTTGTTGTGGTGGCACTGGCTCTTCTGGTGATGTCAAGTGTACTGGTGCCATTGGAGGCAGCATATGCCCCATCAAAGTACAGTCCATCAAAGATGAATGCATATGCCACCATGTTGTATATGGGCACACCACGCGACTATGAGTTCTATGTTGCAGCCCGAGTGATGCTGCAGACTCTCATTCACTTCAAAGTTGATGCAGACCTTGTGGTGATAGCTTCTACAGATGTCCCTGAGAAATGGAGGAGAACTCTGTAAGCTACTCTTTGTTTCTTTTGCCTTTAAGGTCATGTGTTCTGAGTTCAGAGTGATGGTCATAGACTCATGGAACTCAAAATTCATTACTGAACACTCTGCAATCTACATCCTGAAATATGTTGTGTCTTCCTTGAGGAAGCAGGCACACTCTGGTCCATTTCTAGGTTTCAGTCTAGGCCTAGTGTCTGACATGTGTGTTCACATGTGTCTCTATGCAGAAAGAATGAAGGTGTGAAGGTGGTGGTCGTGGATGACATACCCAATCCTTATAGTGATCAGGGAGGCTTTGACATGCGTTTTATGTTCACCTTAAACAAGATTTATGCTTGGAGATTGACGGAATACAAGCGTGTCATTATGCTTGATGCGGACAACTTGTTCCTCCAGAAGACTGATGAACTCTTCCAGTGTGGCCAATTTTGTGCTGCTTTTATCAATCCTTGCATTTTCCACACTGGCCTCTTTGTACTGGAGGCATGCAAGCTTACGTTCCTGAATGACCTGCTGCATTGTTGTTGGCTTGAGAACAAGGACGCCCTGTTGTTTTTGTGTTTCCAGGGTATCAATGGGCAGTCAGAATTTGGGGGTCCATAACAGTTGTCTTTTGAAATGACTCTTGGACAAATGGAACTAATAGTTCCTTTGATGCGTGCTGGTGCTGTCCTTGTCCTGCAGCCATCAAATGAGACATTCAGTACCATGATGCATGACATTCAAGTGAAGAAGGAAAACAAAGATGGAGCTGACCAAGGTTTCTTGACAAATCACTTCAGTGACCTTCTTGATCGACCTATGTTTCATCCCCCTGCAGACAGCTCAAGACTGAATGGCCTTTTCCGCCTGCCTCTGGGTTACCAAATGGATGCATCCTATTTCTGTAAGCACTCTCACCTGATGCTTACTTCAGTGGGGGCAGGCTAAAATGAAGTGAAGTTTACTGCACTTGTTCATGTCGTTATTATTTGATTTGACTGGAGCAAAGTTCCCAAAGAATCATCCTGAAAGCAAACTTGGAAGTAGAATCTGTGTGGTGTGTGCAATCCTTGCATTCTGATGCAATTATTCTCCTTCAATATGTTGCTATTCATCTTTTTACAAAATGTTGCTGTTTCTGTGCAGATTTGAAACTTAAATGGAATGTCCCATGTGGTCCTAATAGTGTCATCACATTCCCCAGTGTCCCAATGTTGAAGCCATGGTACTGGTGGTCATGGCCAACACTGCCTCTAGGACTCTCATGGCACCAAAAACGAGTAGCTACCATAGGGTGAGCTTATCTGAATTTTGCTGCATGTCAGGTTGGAACTGGAAGCAGATCTTAGTATTGTATTCTTGACCTGACCTTCTCCACCCTTGGGTAAATGTATATGCATGAAAAGGGGATCAAGAGTAGATTGCAATGATCAGAGTTCCTCTTTTAACAGTTTTTCCCTTGTCTCGGCAGGTATGGTTCTGAGAGCCCTATTTTGGCTGCTGAAGCAGTTTTCTTCCTGATAACCATGTTCACAGCAATTGTTGTCCGGCAGCGTTTAGCCACAGCAGAGAAGATGCCCATGATGAAGTCATGCTTGGAGAAAGGACCTTGTGGGGAGGGCCGGATCTGCCATCCTTCATCCCTGAAGTTGCTGGTTCTCATTGCCATGGCTGGGAGTTTCATTCTTCCCTTTCTCATTATCCCAACAACTGTGCACCCTTTTATGGGTTGGGGGGTTTTGCTTTTAGGTTCTGGATCCCTCCTGACAGTGATTATAAATGTTTTCCAATTTCCTATTCTCCCCATCATGACTCCCTGGCTCTTAAGTGTTGGAGCTCTCTTAGTGCTCGGATCACCACTCTACAGCAATGGCATTGTGCGAGCTCTGAGCATAGCTGGATATATAGCCTTTGCATCACCATTTGCATGGTGTGCTGTGAAAGCAGTCATTGCTAGGGTTGACCAGAGTGCAGAGCGGGAGCCTCTGATGGCTTGGACTGCTGTGAGGACAGATCCTCCTTCAGAAACCTTGATGAAACTGTGCTAGGGTTCAGCATCTAATCACCTGGAACAAAGTAGCCCTGATAGAAGTGTTGACTGTACCCTGGGTGGCTCTTAGAAGAGTTTGTCACGATCATTCATTGACATCTATTTGATCTCTTAGAGAGCATCATAGCAAGATTCTTTCTGGCTTGTTTGGCCATTGGAGGCCAGGAAATGAAATGTGGTGATTTTGGAGGAACTGGATCCTGTACCACAATGCAAATATGGTTTTGGTTTTAAGATGATAGCTTTGGAGGAGAAGGGAGGTGCTTAAGTGCTGGACATGAGTCAACAGAATCAAGATTTGCCTGATTAGTAGCAGTACCTTCTTTTACACAAGGACCTCAAAGGAAGGTTAGAACTTTTCAGCATGTCTCCTCTTTTTTAAGTTAAGGTTTGCAAGCTGTTGTTGGCTTATTAGTGGCTAAATTTCATTACACATTTCAATTAGCAAAGTCTTGCTCCATGGGTTTTGTTCTTGCCACTCTACATTAGCAATAGCAATAGCAAGAACAGGTTAGTCTTTGAAATCAGGTAGTATTTAGACAGAAAATTTCATATTGGTGACATGTGCCAGTAATTAACTCACATTCTTTATAAGCTCTTGATTGTGGATGTTAGTCATTCATGCAACAAATCTTTCAATTTGTGAGTATGATCTTCTTTTTGTGTGGGTGGTATCTTCGTATCTTGTGCACTTTTCATCTGCATAGGTAAACAACAGATGATTAGTTTATACATCTGATTCATGTATAGGGATGGTAGAATATTGGATTCAGGTAACATTTGTATCCGTTACTCTTTTCAATGTTGTTTCGGGAAGAGTGGAGCCTGTAGATAGGGGGTGGAGTCACTGGGGATTGCTGGTGTGCAGTTGTTTTTCTTTTTTCAAATTTGTCACATAGGTGGGTTGATGATGAGGTGGGTTGGTCATCATCCACAAGAGGACTCCGCCAAATTTCACTTCAGGTTAGTGAGGAAAGTAGAAAAGTTTAGGAATTGTGTTCATATGATCAGCTTGAGTTTTGCTTTCCTTCATGAGGACGTAAAGCTAGAGGGGGGTTTCAGAAGGTGACATTGTTGTACCCCATCATTGATCATTGCAGATTCTGTATATCCTGCAAGTTTGGATAATGAAATGGGTTGGTTATTGCAGATGTGAAATATATGATTTGCTCTTGGACACCAGCTGCAGATATTTATTGGTGACACGTACTTTGCTGTATGTTGATCAGAGTTTTGCCATTCACATAATGTCAGGTGCTATAGATTGAGGTGCAGAGCTTTGGGGGCTGCTATCATGAGCTGCTCAAGCTCTAAAATCTCACTTCGTGTCTGGAGGCAGTTTGTGTGCTTGATGTTGATGTTTGTGGGAGGTTTTGCTGCTGGTGCTGGTACAAAACTCTTAACTCATTGAGACAGGGGACGTTCCAAAGGAAGCTCCCTCCCTTTATTTGTGGAGGAGCTCATTGTGCATGACCATCCATGCTTGTGACCAGATTTGTTGGCTATGAAGAAACTTCAAACAACTTTGGGGGATGAACAAACAGTCTTTCTTCTGTCCACAAAATCAATCAAATTCGAAGATGAGGATCTTGAATGTTGTTGGAAGTATTTGATGTCTGAGCCAGGGGATGGATGCAATTGAAAGTACAATTGGGAATACGGTTCTTCTCCCCCCACCCTCTGATTTGAAAGACCTCCGATTTCTCTTTGAAGTTTGTATCACGGGAAAACAAAAATTATCTTGAGCTTTATAGAATGCTTGTAGGAGTTGATCTTTTTTCCATTTTTGAAAGGCATCATGGGAAGGGAAAAAAATGTGAGGTCAATCGGTAAAGCACAATGGGCAAGAGTGCCGAGAGTGAGAGGAAAATGATGTGATGACATAGGGACATCCTTCATATAAGTAGATTACTTGAATTTAAAGAAAATCTTGATATGCACTCAATCCAAAATGATGAGAATTTGTGTTTGATGATGGGCTAGTGGGTGCATCATGAACATCTTATTAGGGTTGAGGTCCACCTTCTTTGTGATTTTCCCTTTGTTTAAATGAGAGTTATTTAGTGTGGATCAAACTAATATTGGGCAAAAACTTGATCTTCTCATTTGTTCACCCCGCCAAACATTTAAGTTTTAAAATCATGTATTGTTTGGATACATATCATAGTAACGACTAGTTGACTTGTGAAAGCACACATGTTATTGTGGCTAGTGGAGGTGCATGAGCATTGAGACTATGCACAATAACCAACACATTCAAGCTAGTTATCAGACATAACCTATAGTGCAAAGGATTGAGAGTGATTCATGACCATCTTGTTCATGGATGAAAGGTCCCATAATCAGTTTATAGATTGATGAAAGTTCATAACATATGCTTGTATGGATGAGGTATGCAAAAAAAGAAAAAGAAGAGAGGTTATGCATCATGAGCAACTAGAGGAGGGCGAATCGAAAGCTCAATAACTTATGCATTGTAAGTTATGGACTAGGTTGATATTGGGTAAATATCAATAGTCATACTTGGTAATATAAAGGAGGATCAACATATTGGCATTTATTTGAGGTTTTGATTCTCTTGTAATAATATTTGCACAATTTCCCATGTGTTTGCCTTCACCGAGTGATATATTTTACAAGTTGAAAGATATAAAAGTTTCAAATATCACTTCTAATACAAATGTTTAGAATATTGTTCATATTTCCATACATTGATTCTAGTATTCTCCTTAATGTGTTGCACACCCATGTTCATCACAAATCTTTTGAGAGTTCAAATGAAACTAAAAACATAAAAGAACAATCCAATAAATGATGGGATGTGGAAACATGAATTTAATAGTGAGAACTTTTTAATATTTTGGGCAAGGTCTAGTGGTTCAAAATGTTGTAAGAATGACTCCCGCCTATTTTCAATGTGTGGTCTTGGAACATTGTTTCTCACATCCACAATTAGATATTTACTTTTTGCCAACCTCACCCATAAGTTAAAACTAGGATTGGAAAAGGTGGGAGATAGTTATTAGCAACCCACATGGATCAATTTCCTCTTCATTAGGTCCAACATGACATAAGGAAACTTGTGCATATTATGCCATGACTTTTTAGTAGGGGATTGTGAAACCTTACAAGATGGACATTTTTTGTGCGCTCAAGTTATGGCATCAAGCTTCACCTCTCAACCATCCACCCAAATCTATTCTCGATTTGACAAATGCCTCTAGTGAAGCTTCACACTAGGTAGTGTAGGTGAATATTCAAGCACAACATGGGCCCTTGCCCCTTTTTTTCAACCCCGCCTTCTTTTGAAACCACTTGAGCTCTCAAAGCATTTCAACTTGAATCAAATCATATTCTTCCTCTTTTCATTGAAAAATATGAACCACACTAGGACTTTGAGGACTTTGACCTTTCTTTTGACTATTTCAAATTAAATTTTAGTTATAAGTATTGCCTTTTAATTATCGGTGATCTTTCTTGCATGGTATTTGAACATTTGCATGATTATTTTTATCCAAAAGATTTTGCAAGTGGTTTCCCTATCTATTCCAACTTTGTTCAAATATTGCATGTGGGCACATCCATCAACACATTGCTCATGTCCTGCTCATGTCCTTGGAGTATCCCATCTCCTAGCCATGGCCAAGCCTTATGGTGGGTTCATCCAATTGATGTCATTTTATATTGTCTCATTAATCACATGCCATGCCTTCAATTTCACCACGTTTTTTCACTCACCAATTTGGTGATTAAAGGAATGATGTAAAATAGTAGTTCATTGCATCCAATGTAGCTTTGATCTCATCTTAATTGGGTGGTCTTAAAAATTAACATGGTGAATGCATTCAACTTTGTGTCATGAACCATAATGTTCTAAGAATTAGATGTTGAAGGTGACATTACTCAACCTTTACCTTTTATTAATATTTTAAATATTTTTTAACCTCTTTTTTCCTATAGCCAACATAACCCAAAGGGTGCACTATCATCCCTTCAACCATGGTGCTTACCAAGGTGACCTCCTTAATGAACCTTTGTTTGCTTTAGCCCATCTTTAGGCTCTTTGTTTTGTTATGACCCAATTCCTTTCATGTTATTTTCCACCATTGCCCATGACACTCACATTATAAGCCTTCCCTTTTTAATTCATGTGGCATTTGAATTTCTATCAATATAGTTTTCTAAAATTAACCTTTTAATCCAACTTCACAAATGTGCAACTTGGTCCCCTTCCAACCTACTTAGTGACTTATCCTTGCCACCTTATTTATCATTGCCATTGAAGGCATCAAAATTTTGGGTATTCCAATGGGTTCTATTTCATTGAGAATTTATTATCAAAAGACCTCAAGAATGTAGATTTTACTTTTGAAGATGGGTGGCATTCAAGTAGGTTTTGGGATTTTCACTTTTTTTTTATAATGCCCATCATACCTTCTTTGTTACATCCCTCTTAATTTAAAGTTCTTTAACCATTTTTCATCTTTCAACCGATCATTATTCTGAATCCTTAAACCTATTATAGGTCCAAGATCCTTTGATGGTCCTAAAGGAAGTTTAGTTCATGGCTAAACATCTATTCCATTTCCTAGGAAGACATTGGTCTCATTTTGATTATTGCCATTGCCCTAATTGCTTTCTTGGGAATCGGGCATTAATTTTTTCATCCATGACCTTTCCATTCTATTAAATCATTATCCTTTTTGTTGGAAGCTCTAATTCACATTGATTCTACCTCTTTCCCTTTCCAACAACAATTGAAGGGAGCTTGTGACCTTGTGCCTTTAATGGTTTGTGCACGCCTCCTTGCTTTGAACACCTCATCAACAAACAAAATGAATGGTTTCAAAACTCCATTTAGAACATCTACACCAACACACCTTTTCTAACATTCTTTCTAATGGGGTATTTAATGTCCATCAAACTTGCATACTTTCATGTTTAAACCCATGCTCCAATGCTTAGCTCATTGCTCAATTTGTCCTATTGATGTTCATTTATCATTGACAATTTTTCCCATTGTCTTATGTATCCAACTTGGACAATCATAGGCCTCCCTTGTTGTGTTTGCATTCATCCCATTGACTTTTTGAGTATCCACCTATTGTGATGTTCATTCAATAATGAACATATTAGGACACATGATGCCATTTGTGATGTCTTTGCATCCATTGCAAAGGAAGTTGGGTTTTATGTGCATCAAGAACAATTACACATTATTCCATCTTCCATGTTTTAAACATCCAGACATTGCATTGATATTGTTCTCTCTAAGGACGGCGTTTGAACCTTTGCAAACATTTTCATTGCTAATCATGTGCAAATATTCTAGTCCACACACCTTCTATGTGTGGTTTTTGTAGGATCAAAAGCAACCCAAACAAAGGAACAAAGTTATCAACATAGCCACTTGAGAAATCTTTTCATCCTCTTATCAATAGAAAGTTTTGGTTGTTTACAAAACCAAGTTGATGATTTTTTACAACTTTATGCCAACAATGTGTGGGGGAATGAAAGGCCCTAATAATCCTTTGCTTTCATCCTAACCACTTACTTTAGACAAAGAGTTTCAATTGCATTCCAAAAGTTGCAAGCCTCCACAATCTTAAATTGAAATGTAGCCATGGGGTTGGTTACCTTTTGACTTCCACCGCTTGTTGACTTTTCACCCATTATCACTTCAATTATTTTATTTGTGGTTAATAGGTAACGGATGACTTCTACTTTGTTTCATGAATATGATAATTCATCATTTATTTATGCTAGACAATGAATCATAGCGAATTTTGCTAAAGGTTTGGTTGGTCCAAACCATGACATTATTTTGTTTCTTCTTATCTTCATTCCTTTTGTTTTCCCCCTTTTTTCTTGAAATAAAATTTTGCAAATTCACAACCATCCAACCATCCTGCCGACCAACAATAAGTATTAGGCTTTGATTTGCCTTTTGCCAACCTCCACACCATGCACAAAATTATTGGGCCAAAATCATTTTGTTGAGCCAAACTGACATGTTTTGACTTATCTTCATTTAAAATTTGTTGCACATGCACTAGTGCAATTGCTTTAAGTACCAACTTTATAGCATCAAAATATTACATTCTAATTATTTTTTATTTTCTCTACATGTTAATTCAAATTACATTAATTAACATGTAACTATTTAAAATATATATAACACCAATTTGAATCTTTTGATTTTTTTCGGGTAATGTTGTGGTGATTTTGAACATTACCAATTCAAAGCAATTTTGTGTTCCACCAAACCATATCCATTTTACATATATCAAAGTAGATGATACCTTTGTTATCACCATTGAGATATTGTTATGCCATGAGTTTGACCAAAATTTATGTAACTTTTTTCATCATCGATTATGAATAAGGCTCCTCCACTTTGTTTATAAATCTTTGTTCTTATTTATTATGTTTTCACAATTGTTCAAACACACAAGGTTCAAAGGATACAAATTCACTATCTTGAACTATCCCAATCATTTATATTCTATTATTGAAAGTAGCTTGTGAACAATAAGATGACTATTGTGTTTTAGTTTGTACAAATATCAATAATTGTAGACACCCAAAATTTTCAAATGCATTATATTTGAACTATGAGGTTAATATACACTCAATTGAATCAAATGCACCATATTATTATATTCAAGTCATTGCAATGTCATTAGAGTGAAATGCAAATCCCTCCAAAATAAAATGGTAATTATTAAACAAAATAAAATCCAAGCGTACTCCAACTATATATCACCAAAGCAAGAAATGTTTATTCAAATGAGTTAAACTCAATGCACAAAAAATACAAGCTCATTTTCCAACTTTATTAGACAACACTTTCAATTTTATAATGTAAGAGGATTAAACAATTGTCACTTGATCTGGAGATCTATTTGTTGATTTGATTTCCCATAGGGAGTTTAATAGTATTGAAGGTTGAAGGAAGTGTATTCTGATGTTATTTGTTGATTGATTCGACATTAATTAATGACCTAACTATATATAAGACTAATTTTCATAATCAAGCACACAACGGATGCATTTTCCCTCATCGAGGAGGTCAAAGGCTTCGTTGATCTTTGAGAATGGCATCTTATGGGTGATGTAATGGTCAAGATTTATGTCCTGCATTTTATACCACCACACAAATGATAATATTAAATCAATACTTCTTACATTCAAACTTGTTCCCTTGAATACATCCTTGGTTATATTTATGAAATAAAATGTACATAATTATGAAGAAATGGAGATGACTTATATAACTAAAAGCCAAAATACCAAATAAGGTATAATTTCCCGATGGGAAAAACCAAATGAGATTTTCAACTTGCTTTTAATCTTAACCAAACATGATGACGCATATGCAAAAAAAATAAAATGATTAGAGTTGTAATTTAAGAGGCAAAATGAACACAAAAAGGTTGGTGGATGGTCATGGGTGGACAGATAGGTTAGGTTATATGGAAATTTGTAAGCATAGATGAAAAGATTACTAACCCCTTTCATGCACCTCTCAACAAGATTGGGTAGCTCTGACCGTGCCTTGTAGCCTCCAAATAGACCCGAGGTCCAAGAACGACCCCACAAAAGAGCACCGGGATGAAATGACACTCTTTGTGTTGCTTCTACAAGACCCAGGATCACAGACATTCCCCCAGCCTGCATGCATCATCATCCTCACCTCCTCTTCCCATTTAGTAGAGGCATCAGCAAGTCTAATCACAACAACATTCATTTGACATACGCACAACCTTTTCATATCTCAACATGTTTAGAAAATCGCATGTTTTTAGCATTCCATGCAACGTGTTTAGAAAATCGCATGTTTTTAACATTCCATGCAACGTGTTTTAAAAAATCGCATGTTTTTAGCATTCCATGCATGGGGTTTTAATAGCTTTAAAAAAAAATTTAGCATTATGAAAAATGGTTGAAATGTGTTTTTAGGAAAATTGAAATTCAAGTTTGTAAGTTGATTTTTGTTTTGTTTTGTTTTGGGAACCATAATGGGTTTAACTAAAACTTGATTAAGTTCGATTAATAGAGAGAGAAAAATATTAATATGTTTTGTGTGTTGGTGGTGTGTATGAAATGAATATACATATATATATGTGTGTACCATGTTACAACATTCCAAAGCCGAGTAGATGATGCTAGGGTCACCTGTACAATCAAAGCTGTAATCCACACCTCCATCTACCATCTCACATATAACCTAAAACAAAGTGGTCAATCCCAAAACTACCTTGCAGTATTAGATGACCCTTTTTCAAAAAAAAATTCAAACTACTACACATAAGTTTGCCTCATTTTTTGTTGTGTTGTTCTTCAAAGGTGGACCACAACTTAATTTGTGATCATTTTTTGAAGGGCATGCAGATTTGCAACCAAATTGATGATGCAATTGCGATTTCTTGCAATGTTGCAAGGGGATTATGAGAGCCTAGCCACTAACCTAAACCTATAGGTCAGAAAGTTAACGGTTTCTTTTTTTATTATTATTTACAATCATGTGAAAATAACATTTTAGATATGTGATAATTTTTTTTAACACCCAAAAAATCATTTTTTCACACACAAATTGGGAAAAATTTGGATTTAAAAATTAAATTAAATTACTTTTTTCTGGTTGCTCCAGTGTAAATTTCGCTAAAAGTTTCGAAAAAAAAATTTCCTAAAATTTTTCATATCAAAAATTTCCAAAAAATAAATGATTGTGATAATGCACATTCTCTATGTAGAAGGAAGAGGGTTGGCGGGCAGGGGGAGGATGTGTTAAGAAATTTTGGTACTTGTTCAATGGGTTTAGCAAACTTATGAATATTGAGACAATCCGTGAGTCCAAATTCAACAGCTGCCCATCCCATTTTTAACATCCACAACCAAACATGTTCACCATTAAAATGGAAAACATTAGTACATAATACACTTTCTTCATCATCATTCTAACAAATTGTTGGTCATGGAATACCTTAAGTATAGGTATTCCATAAGGTCATAGTTGCAAAATTAAGTTTAGGGTTTCCAATTATTGATGTTTTCATAACAAGTCATAAAGCAAACATCCCACCCTCATAAGGTTAGATTTGGCCTTTTCTCCACTAAATAAATAACCATGAGACTGACCATACAAGTTTCGATGCATAACTTAATTAATTTAAGGGCCATTCACACTTGGTATTAGGGACTCTAGTGTTGAGTCCAATAACACCATACTAGTCATTTGAGATGTAAACTTACTTATTGTGAAGATTTTACGTTAAACTAACATTCACTTAATATTAAACCATCGATCATTTAACATTGGGTGGTACTTAGGATGCCACCTAGATTTTCATTTAACATTGATTTAACATCAAGTGTGAATGCACCATAATTAGTCTAGTAAGTTGATGTTAGGGTTAACTATTGAAACCTCTTTTCAGTTTGTCATCATCTCGTGCAACCCCAATGATACGAGATGCCCCCGAGACCTTGGCTGCTTCAACCACCTTCATGAAATTTCATCATGTTTAAATATTTTTTTAACATTTTGTGCTTTTGGGTACATCTTGATGTTTTGCATGAACGGAGAATTAGAAAGTCACTTGTGAAAATCTTCCTCATCAACTTAAGGTCCATTAACTCACGGGTACATAAGGTGTTAAGTGCATGGATCCTTGACCCAACCGTTTTCCATGTTCCCCTATGAACAATTTGAAATGCTCATTGACAACAAACATTTTGAGGATTTGGCTATAATTAATTTTTCCCTTGGACAATGGGTATGTTGGGAAACTTGCATTACCCCCAAGGTTCCTATTAACAACTCTATTCAAGACCATAGCAAAATGTTTTGATTTACATAAGGATCGATTTAGCTAGTAGCTCTACCTACAAAGATGATCACAATCTTTGAAATTTCATTTGGCTTAGAAATACAATTTGAATGGGATTTGGTTGTACAAGTGAATACTTGTCAGGTACCCAATTGAAAGTTTAAAACCACGAACAAACCTCAAACTGCAAAACATGGTTTTTTAATTTAATTTTACAATTTTGTGATGTAGCCAAACTGCAATCATTCACAAGAAGATTTAGCCAAATTTGGCCATAAAACACATACAAAAGAAACGTAAAATTATGAATCCTTTTATGTTGGCTACATGCTGGAACCTGTTGTAGAAATCTGGTGGATGTTTTAAAAAAAAGATAGTAATAATTAATAAAAAAAATCAAAATCTACTTTTTTTAAGGGCCATTTTTTCAAAAAAATCCTTTATATATGTGTCAAAAAATCATTATTTTTTCAGGTTGAAAAATACGCAAAATCTCACCAGCCAAAACAAAACAGAAATAACACTGGTTTTCAAAGCCTTGAATCAAATAAATAAATAATTGGACCAACTTTTGTAGATGTCGAGAACAATAGAAAGTCAATCTGAAAAAAAAAAAAAACCCTTCCCAAAACAATAAATAATATGTACTATGTGAAACATATGCACCATGTTTTTGGTTAGATTTGGTAATTCAGAAAATAGTTTATAGAAAATCACATACCGCAAGTCCGATAGTTCCCAAACCAAAGACAGCAACCGTGGATGATTTGTGGACTTTGGCAATGTTCCAGGCTGATCCAACTCCTATTCCAACAACTATGAAGATAGATTAGTCCAATGAAGGTAGATTATTAGTCCAATGATCCGCACTTGCAACTTAGTTGCAACAACTTTTAAGACAACATGGTTTTAACATGTTTGTTTTGCCTTGCCTACCAAAGCAAGGAAGGATATTGTGTTTAGATTCATCGTAGAGTATAGTAGCTTAAAGGGATTTTGGCCCGGCCCCTAGTTAATAGGCCTATTTTTGTATGAGGTTTTTTGAAAGATGATGATATTTTGGCTTGTGTTGAAACTTGAGATTAGTTATTATAGAGTTACAATATCTTGAAGGATTTTGGTTTCTTTTAGAGGATTTTTTTGGTGAAGATTATATCTTTGCATGGTGAAATATTTGAGGTTTCATAATGCTTCTTTTGGCCTTAAGAGACTTTTAAATGTAAAATGGCAAGGCCATACATAGTGTGTAAGGTAACATGACATGAATATGCAAAACATGACTTATTTGGTCCTTTCAACTAAGGTTATGGTATCATGATGATGATGATGATGATGATGATGTTATTAGAGAGGCCAACAACAGCAGACCTGTGGGAATGCCGCAGCCCAAAAGACAAATTTTGGTCAGGTCAGCTTGGTTGTTGATTTTGGCACAACAAGCTTCATCAACCACCGTGTATTCACTAAACACCGAAATGCCAAAGAAATGATAAATGGGCTTGCCATCCAACGCACGGGTGAACCGAGTTGTCTTCTTATCGGAGGCCATAAGACCACTACCCCAGTTGAACATGAAGACTTCACATATATTAGTCCTGCCCGATTTACACATGTTACACTTTTGGCACTCAGCTTGCCATGCAGGTATGCATTTGTCACCTGGTCTCAGGCCTATCACATTTGCACCGAAGCTCTCCACAATCCTGTTCTCCCACATATGAATCAATCCCGTCATGATTTTCATTGTGTAAGTTTAAGCCCTACAACAAAAGGTGACATTATTTTGCTTGACTCTCTTTTTATTATTGATTTTTACATTATTTTGGCACCCAAGTTATGAGTTTTTTTTTTTGTTCTTGTCATCCATAATCAAATCAACATTAGGGCCTAATTAGTAGGCCCATGGAATCAAAATAATAATAATAATAATAGTATTGTATGTAGTTAATAATAAGAATCTTATCAAAAGTTTCAAGTTCCAAATTCAAAATTCATGGGTATGAATGATGAAACATGTAGATGCATGTTCCACGAAGCACAAGAGATTGTCATAAGTTTTGCCTAATTATCATTAGGGTGGTGGTTTTCCGGGTACTCTATATATACTCTAGTTAAAATTCAATGGTTAATTCATTGAGCACTAGACATCCCTTTTTAATTGCACCCGAAGAATAGAGTTCACAATCATATCTCACCCAGCACCTTCATGGCCGAGGATGCGAGGGAATAATTTTTCTGTATCCTACACATTCACACACAATTCATCAATATGTGTGTGTGTGTGTGTGTGTGTGTGTGTGTGTGTGTTTAAACTATGTAAATGTAGCCTTAGAAATTTCTTAATGTATTTGGAGGGCACCTTATATCCCTCCTAGAAAAGAGGACAAATCATATGCTTACTCCTTAACTAGAGTGGGGTGATAATTAGGCCTACGTATAGGTGTAAGATCCCTCCCCACTCCTAAAGAATAGGTGTAAGAGCCCTCCTCCACCTTCGACACCTCATAATCTCGATATGTTAAGTTCATGTTTATGTTTATCTCATGCTTTATGATGGGTAAAGCCCATGGGTAAGGGGACATTGCAAAAATTTGGGGGCTACCTAGGATGAACATTCCTAGACTGAAAGACCTAGCACAAGCTCATAGTTGAATTTGGACTTGCTTTATTGGGAATGTCCTCCACCCATGGTTTTTACCCATCATAATGTCTGAGGCGAACTTTATAATGAAACTAAACATATGAGATCTAGATCACAAGGTGTAGCGTAGAGTGTAAAGGTTCTTACATCCATGTAAGAATGGAAAGGATGTTACAATGTTATCCCTCTCACTCTTCAGGAGTAGGTGTCAGATCCTTCTTCTTTCTTTTCAAGGAGAGATATTCCAATATGTATGGTGCTCTCAAATTACACTAGGAATTTTCTCTGAAATGCTTTACATTTTAAATATTGACTTGTACAAATGAGTTGTGCATAATTGAAAACCAATGTTTCATTTTATACCATACCATAAATCATGAGGTTAGGGGAACTTGGGTGGGGGGATATGATGTTTTACCTTTCCCTTCCAAAAGTATAGATCACTTTGACAAACACAAGCATTCATCATCTTAATACGGACTTCATTGGCTTGGGGAGGTGCAACCAGGATGTCCTCCAATATCATAGGTACCTTGGGTTTGTATGCCACAGCAGCTTCACCAACACAAACACAGGGTGTGTCACACTGTGGCCTTTGCCATTTTATATTTAAAGGTATCTTAAGGCAAACCAAGAGTTGTGAAAACTCAAAATTTTCACCATGCAAAAATGTAGTCTTCAAAAAATCCTCTAAAAGAAACCAAAATCCTTCAAGATATCTTAACTTTTGTAATTGATCTCAAGTTTCAACACAAGTCGAAATATCATCTTTCAAAAAAAATCCTCATATAAAAATAGACCTAATATTATTACCTAGGGGCCTATAAAAATCCCTTAAGCTACTATACTCTATAATGAGTCTAAACACAATATCCTTCCCTTGGTAGGCAAGGCCAACAAACACACACACACACACACATACCCCAATCATCAAGTACCAAACATTAGTTTATGAGAGCATTTTTGTTACATGTGGACTATTAACAAAACACTATTTTTAAAAATCACATTAGTTTAAATGGCATGGCTTCTTTCCAAAGAATTTCCACATCATCATCATCCCCCTTGCGATATATCAAACTTTGGGCAAGTCATCACCATGATAGTACACAACCAATGACTAAGGTATTTCAAAGTGGAAAATGTCCCACCTTACAAATGTGATGGAATTAGTACCATGTCCCTAAACCGCTTGTTGTCTAGGCTTCAGTTCCCAATCAATTGGAACACGAGAAAATTTGTTGTCAAAATTGACATCAAAAATTGTTCAAACTTTTGCAATGTGTCATGGACAATTTAGGGTTTACTATTAGGTTGCCCAAACATACAAAGTAAACTCCATATTTGAGTATTCAATTTCAGATTGTCATCATTAATCACATAATAATAATAATAATAATAGTAATAGTAATCAGAAATGGATATCATTGCTGCTGGTTATACTCTTTGATTAGTCCAGTGATAATGGACCAAGTGCAAATTCGATGTCTGAGTAAATTAGCAACTTTTATGACTTTGTTACTACATCTCAAAACATGTTTTTTTGTTCTAGCAATGGATTTTATCATTTGGAAGCCTCCGTGTTACTTTGGGAACACTCCACTCCACACCACTTCGAGTGTATTCCCCAATGGATTTCATCCCAAAACAATGCACACTTGTGTAATTGGGATCCCAATTTTCACAAACTGAGTTGAGTTGACGAGGATGCAATTCTTAGTTGATCATGCTCGTGATGTTTATGCAAATTTTTTAAAGCTCAAACCAATTGAAATCAACAATAGAAATTTCACTTAAATGCATGCCTCTAAGAGATCCTTGCATTATAAAATATTGTTTGTCAAAATATGGGGATTTTGAAGAACTCGAATGTCAAAGAGAGTCAAAGAGAGAGAGAGAGTAGGGGGGAAGAGGATTAGGATTGGAAGGTTTGAATGGAGAAACACACCTTTGCATTGGATGACTTTACCTGCCGTAGCAGCTAAGCTCAAAGCAATGTGGCTCTCAAGGGGAGGAATCCCTTGGCAAATACACTCAAGGGGAGGATCCCCTCGGCCGCAAATATAAGACGAAGCCATGAGAACTAATCCTTCCTTCCAAAAATCAAAAGCTTCTCGAACTCCTATCCATACTACCCAAAGTCATGCAAGCCATAAGTTTGTCCTCACTTGTACTTATTTGCACCCAAGGCATGACCTCCTCACCTTCTACTACAACAACCATTGAGGGTGGTTGTTTCATGTGACAAGCTTGTTTCATGTGACATATCTTCTTCTTGCTTCCACCAAGATTGGGCAAAGATTCAATTTCACTTTGTATTGTCTCTTTGTTGAACTTGGCAACAAGGTTATGTGTCACATAGCATGTACTAAGTTGTTGTGCAAAGCAAAGATGTTTGTTGGTGTGTGGGCAATGTGAAAAGTTGATCTCTTGATTGGTCCAATGGGTGCTACACAAAAGTTGTGAAAGGGTGTGTAAGGGAAATGAGAGAAATTTCTTTTACCCCTTGTGACCTCCTTGACATGCTCCTCTCTAATCCCCTCATGTCCTTCCATGCCCATGTCCAATGCAACACAATGCAATATTGCTTAGATAAGTTTAATGTGCAAATCAACCCAATTGCTTAGATAAATGTAATATGCAAATCAACACAATTGTTTAGACAAATGTAATATGCATCAACCCAATTTATCAAGTATCTCTTGCAAGACATTAGTTTTATGTAAGTGGTTTATTTTATCCTAGGGTCAGTTTTGTTATCAAATGATCTTTAAAATAATGAAACAAATTTTCATGAAAATATGAAGCTAAGATGTTGAAAGCCATCATAATTTTTTCATAGGCTACAATCTGAATAATTTCACTTCTCACATTTGATAATATCATTGTAGTTCATGAAAAACCAACAATATTTTCAAAATTTTAAAAACCAATCTCTTCTTGAAAATAATAATAGTTTGTTTTGTCAATGTGAAAATTGACCAGAAGCTACAGTATTTGTTTGTTGGAACCATGTTTTGTGTGAAGATGGTGCTTACTGTTCTATAGTGGTTTATTTGTGGTTGGAATCAAGTTTAGTGTGAAGACAGCGCTTAGTGGCTTAGGATTCCACAATAACATGTCCTTTCAAAATTATGCAAGTTCGAGAAATAACATTAACCCTTCTTTTTTCTTTTTTTCTCCTTTGGTAAGTAACTCTTATTTCTTGTTATCAACATATCCTTGTAGCAATGTTTCCATTACATACACAAAAGTAAGTATCTCTCACATGGATCAACTTTGGTTTCCAAATCTAGAGTGTTTGGTCAGCATTTTCAATACCTAAACTATGGTGCTACAACCCACATACAGATCTGAAAAGTTTTGGGGTCTGAAAAGTGCACTTGATGTTGATTCTCTTTGATGTCAAATGTCTTTCTTGCATCACAGAATTCAACATGAAGTGCACCAATAGCCAAATTGTATTAAACCCAGGTCTTGAGGGACACAATATCCAACTAGGAGAATTCCCTCACTCATGGGAGCTGCTGCATAAGAAAGTTGGTCACAAGAATTTGCATCATCTGCTACATAGTCCAACAAGACCCATTGCAAAATTAGGTCACAGGATTGGGGATTTCAATGAAGAAAGTACCACAACAGAAAAACTCTATCTAGCATTTTCCCTATCAGCACTCAACTACTAGTTCGTTAGGAATCATAGGAAGTGTGTACCTCATAGATGTGGCAACTGAAATTTGTTAGGTGATCAGCGAGATGCTGTCCGAAAAATGCATCTGCGGACCCATGCAAGTACTTTTTCAATAAACTGAGAATTATGGACAACAAGACTCTTTGGTGAAACAGGTAAGGACAAATTGCATTACATGAATCAAAAATGACCATCTCTGAAGTCATGGATAAAAAATACTGATCATTCTACATTCCCATCTGACTGCACACTGGGAAATTTTAGACTAGAGTGGATCTTTGAAGAAAGTGGTAACTGGACTAAATTGGATGCAAAAATATAATCTCTCAAGGACACTTTGCTTGCAGGTCAAGATAAGCAATTGCTGTATAAATTGCTCACTGCACCCTTGCTCCCATGAGCCCATCATCTCACAGTCAAATGCCGTGACTCACACAAGACAAAACTCCTTAGGCAGGAATTTCATGGTGGCCTAAATATTCAAATAGACACTCGGGTTAAGAGCAGAGCTACCTCTAAGTGACCAATGTAACTAAAGCTTCAAAAAGGATGGAGTATAGGGTTGCTTGTCATCCTTATGCTTTTCAGGCCGAGCACCCCTCTCTTGGGCTCTATTAATATCTGCAAATACCTGATCACAGAAAAAAGATTCGCTGAGAACCCCACCCACATCAACAGCTCTTCCTTTCAAATTCATGCAGAGTGTTTAATAAATACTGGCAATCACATGATTCCAGATGAAACTGAATTTGTGTGCTGTAGAATGTGTCAGCAATTAAAGGGTAGGATTACAATGCTGATATTTCCAAAATCTACAATCTGCAACACATTGAAACCTTGGATGTATCTCAATACTAACCTTTGCAGATTTCCCAAATGAGGAAGTGGCCCGCTGACCCTTGGTGTGGATGTGCCGCACATTCAGTTCCTTGAGTGGGTCTTTGACCATAGTATTGCTAATGCGAGCTTTCTTTCTTTCTTCATTTGCTTTCTTAGCCCCTACAGAAGGCAAAATTTTGGACAAATCAACAACAAGCATGGTGATGAAATCAGAACATGAGAAAAAATAAATTGTGAGAGCTTCGTCAAGAGTGTCAGAATAACTGCTTGGAAGTACAATCCTACATTTTTAAGAGTACAGAGCCACCAACATGTAAGAATTTCTCATAGTCAGACCACAAACATGGAAGAAGCATACAGCAAAAGAAACAAGGTGAAAGAAGACAATCTTTCTCTGGCCCAAAACATGTGAGCAAACAAAGGGCAAGACAGATGAAGATGGACATATAAGAATAATTTTAAATGGTGGACAATATAATAATTTAAATGCAAAAAGAAGAACAGGAGGAAGAACAAACAAATAACCTTTTCTGCTGCGCTTTTTTTGAGCTCTTCGACGCTTTCGGTCATTAGGAGTCAGCTCAGACTCCCCTACTAGTTTGCCACTGCCTTTGTAAACCTCTTCAGGTGCCAACATTGACGCAACTGATACTGCCATCGGAGCAACCTAGTAATATAATCAAAGCCACCATGAACCCAGTGGTTGAATCAATCTCACAAACCTCATGATGGAAACACACTGATGATATCAACCTTCACACCCAATTTTTGCTGGACTTATGTGGAGAGTATAACAGAATAGAGCGCTTTCTGGAATGCTCCAGAGAACCACCGTAACTGGCAAAGAAAAATAAATTGCATGTCACAATTAGGACTGACCAAGTTTTGTTACAGATTCTCTAGCCTTCTAGTGTGCTCATGTCAGAATTTTCTTGCTCTTTTTAACTTTTGCAACATCCAATAGCTCTACCACATGTTAAGAACACATCCAGAGACTGAAATGAATTCTGCTCACATGTAGCACACATTGATTTTGCGCATGTCATAGCTAAGTGCTAATCCGCAAGATTTAGTGTTGTGCAAGGTACCCAAGGGTTTAATATTTAGGGGTTTAGGAGCCAGCTGAATTTCAAGTTCCCACAAGGTTCAACAAAGGGAACACAGCTACTGTAGAATGCACATGAGGTAGATTGAGATGGGATTTCCAATGTACAGCGACCATGCTAGGATATCTCTTTTGATACCCAATTTGGTGAGAAGTGAATGGACCAAAAAGGACGAGTACAGAATTGCACAAGAAGCAACAGATGCAAAGGCCAGAAAACTTACCTCTTCCATAGCCAAAGCAGGAACATCTGACCGAATCTCCATCTCCTCCACCACCTTCAAAAGAAAAGACAAAAGCACTCATAAAAAAATGCTTGAACAGATTGGTGGAAACTGCAGAGACCATACCTTTTAGCTACCACCAAGATTAAGCAGAGGAGCAATTAGGGCATCATATTATATATGAAAAAACCGGCATAATACTGAGATAACACTCACAGAGATGTGATACAAAACAGCAGCTCAACATTTTGCCTGCACTAGCAAAGTGTTCAACAACTGTGCAACATGGGGTTTCAGAATTGCTCTTGAAGCTGGGAGTGTAGAGCCCCTTGCTTTAACAAAGACATTCCATAAACTTTGAGCTCTGGCTGCTGTATGCCATGATTGAAGAAGAGCCATCTTCTGAGCTGACACAATGTTTGTACTTGGCTGATCACAGGGCAGCACACTACAAGACCTGCTGGAAAGTGGTGTGACAAGAAACAAACAGCTCAAGTAGTTGTAGAGATGGAATCCTCACTGGTTTTGGAGCAAAGTGAAAATGGGACAAGGCGTCAAGCTTGAGACATAGGAGCTTGAAAAGTGATGTCACCTGCATATATTTCACAGAGTCAATGAGATTTTTTCAGCACATGTATTGACAAAAACAAAAATTCAAGGAAGAGCTACATCTGTGAGGAAGATACACAAACTCTTGGGAGTGAGAGCTGTAATGGGATATAGACACATAGATACCTCAGCTTTGATTGAGTCTGTGACAGGTGTGGCAGCCACAGCAAGTCCTGCACTCTGCATGTACTCTTCCTGCAAATGCAATAGGGCCCAAATACTCCTCAGGATAAAAACGTTAAAATTTCTATGACCGAACTTTTCCACATCTTGAGCCAAAAGGGTTGCAAAAGGATTTTTGTCCTTCTGTTCATTGATGGCCCTTGTGAAGAAAAAATTGGTTAACTTCCGACAGTCATGTTTCAATACCTATGGGGGTGGCAAAAGGGTCTTCATTCAGCACCATTGTAGCTGAACCTTCTTGCAGCAATAGAAGAGGAAGAAGAATGAGATATAATTATATCTCAAGAACACATAGGAACAATATTTGCTGCAGAACTTTTGAACAGAGACCATCTTCAAAAAATGTAGAAATAAATGGACCCACCTCATAAATCTCCCCGAGACCTTTTTTGCTCTTGTTCTCATCCTGCACATAACAAAGCTCTTCAATTACACCCCAATTACCCCTTTTGTACTGATTGTGAATTATAATCACACAATAAGCATCAGGAATAAAAAAACTTCTTCATGTTTCAATGTCACTGCTTCAAAGCATTCCAACAAGCAATACAACATCCTGAAAATCCCTGTACAATCCTGCAAGTAAAACAACTTTTCTTTAAAGCAATAGACCAGCTGCTGTATCATAAGCTATAAACTATGTGTGACTCTTTTGCCACCAAAACATACATACCTATTAGAACATCTGAACAGGGCATCAGTGACATTCCAAAGGATTTTGACTACATTCTACAAGTTACAACAACAGCAGTATGGTAATCTGTCTTCTGTGACCACAATTAGTAAAGAGCTTCGCAAAATCTTTGTTGTACTTCTCTTACCAATTCAACCCGGGCTTTAGGTGCAATGTCGCCAACAATTGCCTTGCGTTGAACGTCATCAAATCGCTCCTAATAAATTGCAAGGAAAACAGTGCAAATAAGAGGAAATAACTGCAGAAAAGGAAGTTGACAACCACCTTCATACATACTTCTAATAAATAACCTTTGTGACTCAAGAATTTTGTCCATTACATTTGGTCACTGTCCCATAGTTTGCAAGACACACCTTCATTGAAAGTGCACAAACTGTCAGATGGTAATTAACATTTAATTAATTGATTAAGTAATTAAAAATAGGAGTAGATTCTACTTGCTACAAAGTACATTACCATTTCAGAATGGTGTGCACAAAATTATTAGATAACATTATTAGATAACCAACCTCGATGATACGGCTTCGAATAATGTCTTCTAAACTTGCTGTCACTTCTTCAGTGATAACTGGAGCTGGCCGGACAGCATGCTCAAAATCAAGCTCAACTTCCAGGGCACTGTTTTTGGGTCTCTTTGCTGCTGTGATCTGGACAGGTGCATAAGCTAGTTAATTCTTCAATGCCCAACTTCAGCAGGGAAGGCATATATCACATGATACCACACACTTGGGACTGCATCCCATGCATCTGGAGTTGCAAATCCAACCATACATAGGGCTTAGAGTCTGAGTCCAGATGGATCTGATACTAGATCATGTAGTATAGTGACCCTGCACAAATCTCTCTACTAAAACACACCTAAGGAAAATGTTTAGGGTTTAAGGTTTAAACTATAAACCCTAAACCAATCAACCTCTGACATCCTATGAAGCCTGAAATGCAAAAGAGCTCTTTGCAACATGTTGCTGAGAATGGCGGGTACCTCGCCTTGCAAAGTCCAATGTTTTGGATCTAGGTTAGATTTCTCCAGCTGCTCAATCCGCTTCTTGATTTTCTCTTGTTGCCTCTCATGTGTCGATAATCTTGTCTCCTGGTACACACCCAGTGATTCTGTCAACTGTAATTCCTTCTTTATCGATGAACTTCAAGAGAACATGTTTTAGTAACATTTTCAACTTAAGTCATGCACTAAGCACTTGCAGGTATATATATAAACACAAATCCTCATGATGCCCTGAGTGTCAGAGGCTCTAAAAGGTATAGATAATAAGGATGCACAAAGAAGCTTAAGGAACCTGTAATGGATCCAAAGTCACATCTAATCCTTGTTCATCATCATCATCAAGTTCTTCATCATCTGCATCATCACTTTCTTCTTCAACATCCACCTTAGCCAACTCTTCATTGTCATCACTGACCCTTTTCACCACATGTCTTTGCTTCTGTTTCTTTCCTTCAGCTTTCCCCACAAACTCTGAATAACTGCAAAAGAATACACACCCACACAGACCACTCCTTCAAGAAGAATGGGATGATTTTCAATTCACAATTCTATCAATTTTATACAGCAGAAACTAGCAGATCATATAGACAAGCTTGAGACTAGGTACAACAAAACATGACGACTTATTCACAATTTGTGCACAGATCCATTGCAAATTGCTTATAAACTGACAAGTAAAAACATAGAATCCATACCCATCCATCAAATGTACTCAGAAATATAAGGTAAGATCTTGTCTATTTGTGGTACAAACAATCTGTGTTTCCAGGTTCACACAAATAAGCTGACAACAATTGGAAAAAAGGGGGCCAACCTGGGACCCCAAGTGTCATCCTCTTCATCCTCATCTGCCATCTGAGCTTTGAAGGCTTCATCCACCTACAGAGAGATTCATAAATCATCAGGCAATTCCAAGAAGAAACCTCATAACTTCTCTTTCATGGAGAGAGGAAGAGAAAAGGACTAAGAAAGGTACCTCCAGGTCATCATCATCATCATCATCCTCTTCATCTTCTTCTCTATCATCATTGTCACTAATAGCAGGTGAAATGCCAGCATCCTCTGCATCAGCCTGATCCAGAAACTTCTCCATCTCATTCAACTTCAAAAACTTGTCTTCAACCACCTTCTTTGATTCTGCCAAACACAGGAAAATTTCGAGCATCTTGTCATCTCACATTAACTGAAATACAACCTTCTAACTTGGAAAACAGGAATAATAACCTTTAGTCTGCTTTGCATACAAAGTCAAGTTTTTTGTTACCTTCATCATAGTCAGAAAACTCTCGATCTTCTGAGTCAGGGCCATCATCCTTTGCAGCTGCCTCATCATTCTCAGCATCTGAGCCATCAATGTCTGATTCTGACTTCTCCGAAGCATCAAAGTCACTATCCTCCAGATTGTCATTTGCATCTGAATGATCTGATGTCTTCCTCCCTGCAAAAAGTCCACATGAGTCAGCAGCACATCATCAAATCTTATCTCCATTCCAAACCTTTAATGTACTCCTACTGCTGCAACTCTATCTGTAAAACGCAACTGCCAAGATCCCACACCTTCAAAGGAACTTGAATTTGTACCCTGACCCAAATTTTCCAAGTAACACTTCTTCTTCCAGATGATGAAGAACACAGAGAAACTGTCTGTCATAAAATCACAAGCTCTCACAAAAGCCAAACTGTTGTCCATATACCACTATGATTGGAAATGACAAAGGCTCAATGCTCCTAATTTTCCTGGAAAAAAGAATCCCCGTCTGGTTATCCACAGGAACACCACCTTGTGTACATCTAAATCTAAAACTCCCAACATCTTGAAGTCAACAAAAAAACCCGAACCTAAACATCTGGTCTAGGGTGGTGGATAATGTCACTTTCTTGACCACATCACATGACATAACCTTCATCTTCTTCTTCTGATAATGATGATCATACACACATAACAAAAATGTGTCTGTTGAACGTTATTCTATTTTAATTTTTTAATCTGCCACCCCAGACCTTTAATGTCACGGAATGACCTTGCCCATTATGTTGGGTACATATAATCGGCAGGTCGCCTAGATCTTGCCCTAACAAGCTTGCTGGACCTTACCCAACATAATGGGCAAGGGATTTTTACAATTCCATAGTACTCAGCAAAACCCTAAAACCCCAGATTGAATTGCAGTCATGAACTCCAGCAGATTAGCTGATGATGAACACAATGCAGATTGATTGGCTTACTGTCGAACATTGAAACAAAGCATCCATGTACATAAAGAAAAAATCTCAAAATGTGCTGACAGACAGATTGATAGGCTAGCTGTGTAGATCATGGAAACCAAAAGCATTAGGCACACGAAGAAAAAATCCCCAAAAGATGTCAACAGTCAGATTGATAGGTTGATAGTGTAAATCATGGGAAAATTCCTCAAAAACCCTGAACCCTAAACCCTGAATCTTCAAATGTAGAGAAAATCAAGCAAAGACGAACCCCCTAAAAGATGCCGAGAAATTTAAGAAAACCTCGGGTCTTTTTAGCTGAGGAGTCTTTTTGAACCTCCTCCTTTGTGAAAGAAGAAGAGACGAAGAAGAAGTCCTTCTTCACTTTGGTGTTTTCGATCTGCCGGAGGCGTTTCTTAATGGAATTGAGAGTAGGATGAGCCTGGAGGTCGATCTGTTGCCACACTTGTTCTGTGTCGAAGCCTTGAGTCAGAAGCTTATCAAGCGGTAAATTCTTCTCAGTGCATGTGGTGGCGATGAGAGTGAACAAATACTCGGAAGCTTGCATTGCACTTTGGAGTAGGGATGGCGGTGCTGCCAGCCACGTGCTGGGCTCTGCTTCCTGGACTCTCTTGAGAGCCTGTGAGCCGCAATCATCTGGCACTTCTTCAACAGCATCATCGTAAGTTTGTTGTTTCTCTTCTTCGACTGGTTCTTCTGCAATTTTGTTTGTTCGCGAGATTGCTTCTTCTTGTTGTTCTTCTTCCGCTCCTCCTGGTGCTGCTTCAGACCTTCTTCTTCTTCCCTCCTGCTGCTCTGAATCGATTCCTGCTTTCATGACTCAGAATCTAAGCACCCACTCTAAACGACAGTTCTCTTCCAACAAGCCTCTAAGATCCCTGTTCTTATCACTTGCAAGCTGACAAACACATCCCCGCCTCTTCCGCCCTCCTCCTCCTCCTCTTCCTGCTGCTCCTAGACCAACTCTTGAGGTTTCCTCTTCTGTCAATCAATTTTTTTTGCCCCTAAATCTTCATTGGAAATAATCGCTTGCTTGCTTGCTTTCCTTCTTTCTTTCTTTCTTTCTTTCTTTCTTTCTTCCACATCCAAGTGCGCCCTTCTCGTTTCCTTCCTTGTCCGCGAAACGGTACAACAGAAAGAGCTCCAACCACCAACAAGAGCTTCGCAACACGCCGGTGAAAGAACCTATATTAGCAGCTGCTAACAAGCGCCAAACCCTAACCCTAACCCTAAAATGCCTCGGATGGAAAATAAACGGACGGATGATAAGTAAAATAAACGGACGGATTAAGGTCCTTTTGATTAGTCAACGGGGTCTTACACGGGTTGTAAGATCCCATGAGCCTACACATGAGAAGCGACGAGAAAATATCGTAGTACCTTGGCGGCTTAAGGTCCTTTTGATTGGTCAGTGGGGGCCTTATACGGATTGTGTAAGATCCCATGTGCCTACTACACATGAGAAGTGACAAGAAATTATCGTAGTCCCTTGGCAGCTTAAGGTCCTTTTGAAAATTGGTCAGCAGGGTCTTAAACACAGGTTGTAAGATCCCAGGTGCCTACTACACATGAGAAGCAACAAGAAAATATCATAGTACCTCGGCAGCTTAAGGTCCTTTTGATTGGTCAGCAGGGGTCTTACACGGGTTGTGAGATCCCATGTGCCTACACATGAGTAGCGACAAGTATTGTAGTACCTTAGCAGCTTCGGCATAAATTAAATTATTTTTTTATTAATTCATTTTTTTAATTTGTCGAACTTTTATAGAGGTCCACCTTATCACTAAAATAGTTCAAATTATTTGAAACAAAGACATTTTTTTAATAATTTTTTTTTTAATGTCAAAATTTTCAAAATTTAAAACCCAAGCACCAAAGCAAGAAATTAAAAATTAAAATTAATTATTCGACATTTGTGTGCTGAATCCACCAAGGTAATTTGGATACATGACCCAATAAAATTTCAGCAATTTTTTATGGAATTCTCAATAGGTACCTTACCTTCCACTCAACAACTTGGGTATCTAACTTCAAAGACATGTACCAAAATATCCAAAAGGTTCTAAACAAACATAGGCCCCTGCTATTTTACAAACCTAAATCCTACTTATACATGCTTCATATGAAGCACATATAATTAAGATGCCAAAATAAAATTTAATTAATTTTTAAACATGAAAATTACTCAAAATTCAATATTTATTGCACCTTAGGTTTAAAAGTTTATTTGCATTCAACCTTTGCTTTTGAAAGGTTTTTCATGAGTATCAAGAGCATGCCCTAGTTTCCCTTTCATTTAAAAATTACAATGAAATTGGAATTTTATATGAAAAATAATTTTAAATTCACTAGCTCCTGTAGGTCTAATTGCTATGAAACCGCCTTAATGCACCCCTACTCATCAATTGTTTTCCAATCGTAGCAAGAGCATGACAAGGGGGCCCCATGTTTGATGGGACAATCTACTTATATAATATCCTTGGTTTTGTCTGCTTATGGTGGTGTCCGGTCGTCCTTTCCATCCATCCATCTCGATGACAGCCATCGGTGCTAGCGTTTCTCTGGCGCTTAACACTACCGTTGCATCTACGGTCATTGGTGCTAGCCTTTCCTTGGCGTTTAACCCGTTGTCGCATCCATCACAAGATAAAAGTTTCTAAAAAAAATTAAAACATGAACCAAGTTTAAAGAAACAGGGGACTTCACCGTGTCCGAAGGTCACGAGTACCCACTAGAAACTAAATAAATAAATAAATAAATAATGAAGATAGACAAAATAAGAATAGAAAAAATAAAAACATGAAACAAACATTTTAAAAAAAAGTAAAAACGCAAAAACTATAAAAAAAGAATGGAAACAAATGAAACAAGGAAAGGGAAATACAATAAAAAAAAATTTACAAAAATGAAGAAACCAAATAAAGAGTAAATTTTTTTTAAAAAAAACTTATAATAATGAAAAAAAACCCTACTTGAAAAAAAATGAGGTGTATCTTCTTTCTCCAAACTCCAAACTTGCATCCAAATAAACAAAAATATAAAAATGAAAAAAAACACTTTATTTTTATTATACAAAATAATAATAAAAACAAAAAACACAATTTTTTTTTAAAAAAAATAAAAGTTTCTAAAAAAAACTAAAACGTGAACCAAGTTTAAAGAAACCGAGGACTTCACAGTGCCCGAAGGTCATGGGTACCCACTAGTATAGAGTATAATAGCTTAAGGGATATTGGCCCCTAGGTAGTAGGTTTATTTTTATATGAGGATTTTTGAAAGATGATATTTTGGCTTTTGTTGAAAGTTGAGATTAGTTATGATATCTTGAAGGATTTTGGTTTCTTTAAGAGGATTTTTTTGAAAATTATATTTTTGCATGGTGAAATATTTGAATTTTCATAATTCCTCTTTTGCCTTTAAAAATATTTTTTAATGTAAATGGCAAGGCCACAGTGTGAGACACCCCTTGTTGGGTTGTGTGATTCCAACCTTTGAAAATATATATATATACCTTTACCATTTTGGCAACAAATTATCAAATATTTATTTAAATGAAAAATAATTTGATTTATGCTGAAATGGTAAAGGTCCTAAAATATGTGCAAAGCTAAAATTCAGTATGCCAATAGCCAAACATTTTATGTTTATATTTATACCTTTTTGGTTACTACAAAGGAATCCTCATTGCTTGAAAATGTACAAATGATGATAAGTGAGCTAAACCCTGAACACATCCATGAATCAATCAATCCAATTCCCTCCCTCCCTCCATTCATCATCATGATTGTTATGTATGGCATATACATAAGTGAGCTAAACCCTAAACACATCCATGAATCAACCAATCCAATTTCCTCCCTCCCTCCATTCATCATCATGATTGTTATGTATGGCATATACATAAAACCAAATTACCTTTTGCAAAAATGTATTTGAATGAATTTGTAATAGTCATCACACTTGTGCAAATTCAATATTTTATTACCCTAAATGACTCTTCTTCCACATGATTTTGTGTTCAACTTAGTGTCTTATAAGTTGGATTCACACCAAAGGGATATTAGGGTTATTATTATTTCATTAAACTTTCTTGTGCTTGGGAGGTTAATATGATTCAAGTTTAAGAAGTAAAACTAACCTCAACATTTTTTATGCAGGAGTATGGATTAAAAAATTAGTACAATGGGTTTAATTTAAACCTTGCATTGATCAATTCAAAATTAAGGTGGAAAATTTTTATGACAAAATCTAGATGACATCTATATTTTGCAGGTCATTTCGTAGATTGTAAAAATTCATGTAAAAATGCCCACATGGGCAAGCAAAACTGAAGTAAATTTTTTTCTTTTGTGGTGCTTTACATTAAGTAACGCCCTTATAGCACAAGGTTCTTGAAATAGGCACAGCCCTTGACTCCACCTTGACACCCTTATTTCAAGAACACTCCACTTCTCAGGTAACACTGCATTTGAGGCAGAAGTTGAGCACATGGTGTTTGTCTTTTGGTGATTATTGTCCTGAAAGAATGGTGTGCTAATGGAAGGGTATTTAGCAAATCCAAAGCGGTGGCATAAGTCATTGACAAAGCTGTGATCATGCAGTCTTATTAGTCCAATCTTTTTGAGCAGCCATGGTTATCAGCCACAAGGCAGCAGAAGTTAAGCATTGAAGCAGCAATAGTTGCAGCAATGTCTTTGCATACAATCCCAATTTCAACTCTCGCAGCACAGGCTCTCAAGATGCTGAAGTGGATACAGGCAGATCGTACAAATGCAGTTCACTTGTGCAGCCTTCCCAAGATATAACTCTCACTAGTAGAGTTGCCATGAGATTGGCAACAAAGCCCCAGACATCTGCCTATAGAGTCTTTGCTGTCAATTTCTTTGCCTTCAAAAACTCAGCCCATCTCACACGTCGTCTGTCTGCACCAGGGTATGCTACTTCCTCAGGAAGGCTTTTCCCATGGGTCAAAAGTGTGGCCCCCTCCTTCAGCAACTTGGCCACAGCAGTAGCTTGAGACCCCTCTGATGAATTCAATCCAACACTAGGCTTAGGAAGGTCACTGAGAAGCCTCTTCATGTACCTGCAAGAAACCACAATCCAGCAGAAATAAGAACTTTGATAAAATAAAACAATCCTATTTTCTTGCTGTGCACTCATCAGGTTATTGAGTGACAATCCACAGACAGATCTCTACCATACATTCATCACTCAATGAGCAGGCCCACAGCCACTTTGCAAAGTCAATCATTGGTTGCAGTTTCGGTACACTCACAGCTGCTGCAGAATAGTACTTAACTTACCATGTGTTGGTGTAGGATTCTGTAACAACAATGTCACCTCCCATTCTCTTCAAAATCTCAATTTGCTCAACGGCACCAGGCTTGTTAGCCAAGATGTTGATGGTTGTGATACCTCTCTCTTTCGCTGTCCGAATAACAGCCCTTCCCAAGTCACTGTCTGCCTCATTCTGCACCATTACATCTCCTGCAAACCAAAGGCAAAGTTGTTTGAATGGACCTGAGAGTCAATCACCACTATATATCCAAATATACATTGTTCATCATGCTACAACTTGTAACCAAAACAATTGAGATAGTAGATGCTCAGCAAAACCTCTCTGAAAAAACCCTAATCCTTTATCACTTTGACGTGTGATGGAAAGTTTTCATACAGAGCCAATCTTCAAAGAGTATGCTTGGAAAGAACATAAAAGGACAATCAACCCATTGGCCATCAATAGGGAAGATTGCCCCAAACATATCAGTTCTCAAGCTAGTGGAGCTTCCTCACTCACACATCAGGGGCATCACACTGTGTCTCCGTGGGACTGCAGAGGAAATCCATAACAACACTTCGAAGGTAACACTACACCGGGCGTGGTCATAACTTTATGAGCCTTGCTCACAAAAGTGTCATACCATCGGTTTCATCATGAATAGCAGCAATGAGCTGCCATGACTCACCAGCAACTTCATGAGCCCCCAATGGTGGGTGGAAATAAGTATATAACAATCTGCCCAAAATTGGGGCAAAGCATTCTTCAAACATCTGTATCCTGAGTTTCTGTCAAATTTCTGGAATTTTTGGAAGCAACAGGAAGACTCGATCGTGATGTTGGCTGGTTCTCAAGACATATAGCAGATAATAAAAAAGTCAGTAGTAGCCTCACATGTCAGGGCAACATAGATGGCACTGTAACAAGCTCAAGGACCTTTGTAAGCAGTCCACACAGGGATGGGAAAATAAAAGTCTGCTACAATTTCAATCTGCATGCTTCTTGCACAATCAAGCAGAATCTTGGAGACTAAACAAGACAGAAGCCTCCACCATGAAAAGGTCCATGGTGTTTAGAACTATAACACAAACAGCATCATCATCCTGCTGCATTGTTGAAATCTGTATCCTCAGTTTCTGTCAACATTTCTGGAATCGACAGCAAAGACTCAGTCATGATTGTTGGCTGGCACTCAGGAGACAAAACTGATGAAGACTCAGTTAGTAGGAGTCTCAGATGTCAGGGTAGCACAATAGATGGTACTGCAACAAAGATCAAGGAAATTTGTAAACAGTCTGCACAGTGATGGAAAAAACCTAAATGTGCTACTACAACTCCAATATGAATACTTCTGGCACAAAAATGAAGCAGAAAATCTTGGAGACCAAAAAAGAGAGAAGTTGCTGCCATGAAAAGATCCATGGTGTTTAGACCTAAATATGAGCATCATTATCTTCAACGGTCTGTACAGTGATGGAAATAACCTAAATCTGCTACAACTCCAATATGAATACTTCTTGCACAACAATGAAGCAGAAAACCTTGGAGACCAAAAAGGACAGATGGCACTGCCATGAAAAAGGTCAATGGTGTTCAGACCTCAATATAAACAGCATCATCATCATCCTGCCGTATTTCTATCCTGAAATCCAGAGTGACATTTTACCCTAATCACTCGCATAATCACTTTCGACAGCCAGCCTTCCCTTTGACAACGATTTGCCATCAGATTTCTACCGCTCGAAGTATGGAAAAGAAGCTCTTCCCTTCAACCAAAAAACCCTAAAAAGCAGAAGAAGAAGAAGAAGAAAACTTACAATGCATCACAATCATTATCACTGCATCTATTTGTGTTTCGTAAGGAAGTCACGGTGAAAGACTAAACTGACTGTATTGCGATGCTGCAAGATGATTCTCAGAAACTGTACGAAACAACGACGACGACGAGTTCGGAAAGAGAAAAGGCCAAAAAAGAAAAGCAGTAAACCAACCGGGACGAAGATGGACTGCAGCGAGAAGCTTTTCAGCAACCGATGATGAATCCGTGGAAATAGACGAAACGAAAACGGGAGCGTTATTGCTGCGGCGGCCGAGAGGCAGAAGAAGAAGAATCGATCGCGACGACAAGACTACCGACTTCATCGTGCTCATCGCCATGGACGATGATCAATCCCCGCCTCCCTTCTTGCGGATTCAGATCGTCTTCTTCTCTTTCTTCTTCTTCCCCTCTCGACGACAACCACTGCACATTTCGATCTCGCGACCTGCGCTTTCCTTTCCCCCCGTGCAAAGCGCGTTCGTGGTACTTAACCTACCTCCCTAGTAGCTACTGAGTAGCTTACCTACTTTCAGATACCTACCTACCAGGGAACCCACTTAGAATCCCATTACCTGCTTACTTATCATACTTATTAAAAATGCACAATTTCCCACAAATGAATAATTAAATTAAATTATTTGTGTTGCATATTCCTTTACTTGAGGAAAAAAAAATTCCAAACTTTTTTTGTTTTTTAATTTTGAAAATTTCTAGCCTCGTTTTTTTTAACTTCAATTTTAGTTTGGTACCATTTTTTTAAAGTAATTTTTCTAATGTTTAAAACAAGTTCAAAGAACTTGTTGCAATTTACTATTAAATCCTCCTTAAGATGCTTGCCATTGATACAATGTTACAAATTTGAAAAAATCAAAAGAGAAAAAAAAAACCAACGATTGGTTGAATCACCTAGAAAATTTATAATGTAAATAGTTACATTTGGGGGCAATCAATGGATCATATATTCCAATTTTTTGTTATGTGAATGGCTATGACAATCAACATTTTAAAATAAAAATTTGTTTAAAGGTATCAATATTACACCCAATTGTTCTTATTGGGTTAATATTCTACTTAAATAAGTACAATGTTTTAACAAATCGTGAAAAATGTTAATAAATTTCCATTCACACTTAGTGTTAGCATTATTAGTGTTAGTTGCCCTAACAATAGGATTAATCAAATTTGCACCACATGATGTTAATTAACAAGGTTTTTTCATTTGGTTATGAGTGTTTCCATTTGGTCTCAAGGATCTACAATGTCAAGTGCAAGAACTTCTTCTCTTTTTATTATAATGAGCATGATGATGACTTCTTCATATTCTTTAGTTTTGTTAATGAGGTTTTTTGGATTGGATTTTCACAAATGCCTTTAAACATTGAACATGATAACTTTTAGTTTTCTTTCCCTTACACTTCTTTGCTTGATGGATCACCATTTTCCTTTCATGAAAAATGTTAAGCAATTTTTTAAATGTTAATTTCAAGTTTTTGGAACTTAACAAACTCGTTAGTTTTGTTTGACTTGCAAAGTCTTGCATAGTGAAAAATGAAGAATTACAATCATGGGAATCCAAGGTGTTGCCAAACTTGGATGTGGTGGTGCCAAAAAACACCATTTGTTATTGTCGTTGCATCTATGAGTGCTATTGTGTGAATGTTGAGAATGTTGCATTTCACAATGGGTATTTTGATTATGTTTGTGTTGTATAAAAAAACTTTTTTGAAGGGGCTTTAATATATAACAATTCCTTTAATTCTTATGGTTTTATGTAACACTAATTTTTTTACTGAAAATCTATAATTTTTGAAGATTCAATGTTTTCAATTAACAATAACTTAATACTATAACCTCATGTTTGGGGAAAGAACTTTGGATTAATCTAAAGTTATATAACTTGTTTATAATGTGTTATTGCTCACTTTTTTATTAATTCCCCAAAATTTGAAAATAATGTTTCATTCAAATTATATTTGCAAAAAGCCTTAAACCATAGAAATTTTTTGCCCAATTCGTTTATAGGTTAACACCTAGCAATGATTACACTTCTAAATAGAAACACAATAATTATATGAAACTCAAATTGTTGATGAGTGTTAAGAATCGTTGGAATTTGTAAATGATTCATATTATATTTTAATATATTTAAATGTCACTATAAATGAAAAGAATTAAACTTTCATTAAACTATCTTCTCTAAAGCTTGTAAATGGTTGTCTTTTACAATGTCAGCATCTCCAAGTTAGAAATATTTTTAAATAGTTTGGGAATGAAGTTCAAGAACTTGCAAATCAATTAGATATTTTTGTATGTGGTGTAATGCATGATGCAAACATGTGTATCTAACAAAAAAAATTCTTCAAAAATTTTAGTTTTTGCAAAATTCAATTGATGTAATTATGGTGAATAAATTCATATTCACATAATACTAATAAACCCCAAGCCATTATTACATCCATGATTGGGTTGGCAATGGTTTAGAACATTTTATGATTACATGATTGCATAGTCTAGGATGAGAAAATGTATATCGCATTACATTTTGGTACCTAGGTAACTAAGCATACAAAAAGCTACGTTTGTTAATTTAAGGTAATTACATGTAAGGTCACTTAACTTAAGTAGTTAAAATAATCAAATTTTAGGAGGCTACTAATTTAGATATGTTAAAGTTTTTATGTGAAAGTTACATCAGAAGGAATTTTTTAATATGGGGATCACTCATCAAAGTTCATAAGTTATGCACAAATATATATGTAATTATTTGCAAATCCAAATTCTATTGACTATTTGGTTGTTATAAATAAACTCATATTATAAAAAAATTGTTATTTTCCCATAATGCATGATGTAGACAAAGTTTTATGACCAATAGGTATTGCATGTTGGGTATAATGAATAAGTGGGCAACATTTCCAACACCATGGATTTCACAAAAAAAAACTACAATTGGACATGCCATGAGATTACGAATAAGGTCTTATTTTATTAGGAATTAAGATTGTTCACCAATAGTGTTAGGTTTAGAGAATTTGAAGAAGATAGTCGAACTAATACTTATTCTTGGAATATTTTGTTTTTTGATCCCAATTTTGCAATTGAGGATAAGCAACCCACTTCCATTTTTCTTCACCAAATTCCATTTTCAATTCTCTTCTTAATGTGATATTGGAGACTTTAAAACCTATAATATGTAAGGTGTACGAAGAATCACACATGGCAAAATTTGGGGGTGCAACTAATTTCATAATTTTACTACACTTTGTAGAAGGAGTTGATGATGGCATCTACCAAGTAAACACATGCATTAGAAGAAATCTTGTAATACGCAACCATTCTTTTTGCGACTACATGCAACTATGTGCTAGTTGTGACTATATTTGATTTTTTTTGCAATTGATTATTAATGTTCACACTTTATATGGTGAAATTCGACTATGTTATGACTATCATGTGAGTATTGACATATTCATCTTTTCATTTGGATGTCTATTGGGATTGTTTTCATCCAAAAATAGGCTCATATATTCCATTTATTGCATTTGGGATCAAAATTAGTTGCAACCATATGCCATATACATAACCCTTTGACATACATTAGGGTGTATTATAATTGAATTCGGCGTACATTTATACTGTGTATTGGGGTTGCATTAAAAGTATATTTTTAAAAATTATTAGGAGTACATTATACATTAACTATGGGTAGATTAATTATACATTGTGACCATCTTATGGGATTTATCAACATGATTTTTGTGGTGAATTTTCACCAATTAATGATATTATTTTTCAAAGAAAAAATCTTTGTTTTAGTTTTAATATTTTCAACAACCTTCTCACCTTTCTTTGTCTTTGACACAACAAATCTATTGTGACACCCTTGTTCCATGACAAAATAAATACACTGATCACAATGTGAGATGCAATGGAATATGGCATTCATCTCCATTACACCCAATTTTTTAAAAACTTCAATTAATTCAAATAATATTTTTTAGATTTGAAATATCAAATTTATATTCAAATAATAAAATTTTAAAGTGAAATATCAATTTTCATAATCAAATAACAATTTTTGGATTGAAATATCACTTTAGTTGCAAATAATAGATTTAAAAATTCAAATATCAAATTTCATATTCAAATAAAAATTTTCAGGATTGAAATATTAATTTCCAGATTCAAATAAGAATTTTAAAAAGGTCAAATATCAAATTTCATATTCAATTTTTTTAAAAATATTTTTAATAATATTTTTTATATTAAAATAATAATTGATACTTCATATAATTGTTATGCGGAATGGTTATGTGAGGTGGGAGGATTAGCATATATAATTTACAAAATGATAAAAAAGAACAAAATATATGGGACAATTTTTTTAGTTACAAAATTAATATGCCAGTAAGTTGCAACGAAAGATTTATTCATATAAATCTTGTAAACTATATAAAGAGATGCATTTGGAATATTGAAAACACATATTTGGGACAAGCCTATCAAAAAGGTTTAACCCTAAAGGTTATACTTAAAATAAAAAATATATATCTATCTAACTACCTACTTACCTTTTTCCCTACCTACCTAAAATTTTTAATTTAATATATTTTGGTAACATTTTAATTAAAATGCCACGTGACAAAGTGTAATTATGCCACATCTCACAATATATAACCAGCCAAAATGGATGATGTGGATTTAATTTACTTTAACAAAAAAAATTCAAAATTCAATTATCATGCCATGTGACAAAAGTCAATTGGGCCACATGGATCAATTTAAAACCATTTGATATGGACAATTGAAACTATAAATTTCATAAAAAACATGATCAAATTTTCATTTAATTTCAATTTTTCAAAATGCACTATTTGTGCCATGTGGTAATAAGGGGTTGGTGACCATTTTAGTTGCAGTTTTTTGCAAAAAGTTATAAGTTGCATACATATAATCAACAGATGAAGACATATTTGTTGACCATATGTTTCATCCATGGATTATGATGACATGAAAAATGATGTCATCATTTGGGACTATATGTTGAATGGAACTTCACTTATGCAACTAATGTTTTTTGAGTTGTATATGTGGGGTATGACTAGTTTATAGTTGCAAAGTTTAGTTGAAAATTTATACTTTTCTTCTACTGGCCAAATTGAGGCCGATAAAAGATATACACCCATCCTTCATCATGTACATATGCCATTTGTCAATCATGTTATCACTTTGTTTCAATCCATCCAAAAACAAAACCACATCATGTGTTGTGAACATTAGTGAATTGTGAATTCCTTCTACCCAATCCAACATCCTCATTCCATCCTAGGTCAAAGTGATGCAATCAAGGAAACTCAGTTGTACCAAGGAAAAGAATGATAAAAAGTTTGCCAAATAATGAGGACAAAATTACTTGAGCCTTGTTCAATCCAATGAAAGAGAAAATGCCAATTTGCTTCAGGATAAATGACTAATCCTTGCCACTCTTATCCTTGGTAGAAAGCTCATCATAAAGTTTTTGGTGTATTATCTTGATCTAATTAGCCATGGCCTACATATTAGATTTCCATTTATCAAACATGGTTGGGTCTCCTATCACATTGGTGACAATATGGACACCTTGTACAATGGCTTTATTGTGTTATTCCTAGTATCGACATTTTTTTGCACAAATTATTTTTTCAATTCGTGATTTGACATGCTTAACCAACTAAACATGGCATAGACAAAAAAAAGGTTTATGTTTCTTTCCATTTTTCATCTCCCTCTTTTCATCTACCATTTATAATTCTATTTTTTGTTATTGAACATAAAGCATAAGGAAAAATCTAAAAGCAAAGAAGAAAAATAGTTAAGGTTTTTGTAAACTTATACTTGGGTATTTCATTTAAGAAGTAGGGTGGGAAAATATATATTTTATATGCTAAAAATTCCAAGCAAATAATCTAACAAATATTTGCATCTAAGGTTTAAATCACATGTCTATTAACAATGAAAAAGAATTATCATGATGTGCAAATAGATAAATTAGAAATGCACACATACATTCAGTAGAATTGGCAACTCCAAAGTGTTAAATTCATCATAATTTGAATCCTTCTCTTCCTCAATTTTGTAATAACTTTCCATAGATACAATTTCACATCCCATTATTTTTGCTATCTTGTGAGCAAAATTGGTTTATACTAACCTACTTAGTCATCCTACAAAAGGTGAAAATCTATAGTTCAAAAAATTAATCCTCACCCTTAACTTTTGAATAGGCACAAATGCCTTTTTAAATCATAAATATTCAAGCCTAATTTGACAAGGATTCACTTTTAGAGTCTTGGTTAGAAAAGTAAACAAGTACCAAATTAAACCCCTGGGACACCATTAGAAATTTCTTGAATCATAGATGCTTAAAGTGCCCTTAGATTATTCACTTAAATTTGATTTGCATGAGTTATGGTCAAAAGAAGGGGCGGGAGTCAAATTGGAAAATTTGACTTTTAATCATAAATTCTTTGAAAGGAAGGGTCAATGAGCTTTGATTAGGGCATGCAATACACCATTGGAAAGATATTTTTGAAGGCTATAAGATATTGCTTTCGAATTCTCATAAACAATTTGATTTTAAAAAAATATGAACATCCAAAGTTCTAGGACAATAAGAGGCCCAATTTGGGGGCGCGTCAAAGGTGATCCCTTAAGAGAGCCATTATTTGCTTCAATTCACTTTTGGGCTTTATGTTCTATAACTAGCCATTTCTTTTCTTGTTTATTTCCATCCATTATAAATGACATTCACATCATAAGCCACCCCTCAATTATATCAAATTTACAAATGTGCACTTCCAAATCAAACTTTGTGCAATAGGTTTTTCTATCTAACCTCAACAATATGTAGCATGGTCTCCTTTTGGTCTATCATTTGACTTTGACACCCCATATGAAGGAATTAAAATCTTAGGGGTTCCATTAGGCATTTCATCATTCGAATCATCTTTATCAAAAACGCCCTTTTAAAGGATGTTTGGCATGTTGACCTTCTCCTTATAATTGATGATGTTCAAGTAGCTTTTAAAATTCTAACTCATTTTTTTGTGCAATGACCATTATATTTATTACGATGCACACCTCCCACTTCCACCTTCATAAAGTCTCTTGTTTCTTTTGACTCCTCCTTCCTTAAAATGTTTGGGTGTTTTTTAGGTCCAAGATCCTTTGATAGCCCAAAAGGTCCTTTAATTCATAAAGAAGCTTATCTCCCAATAGCTTTTGGTGGCATCAAGCTCATACAGACAACCACCATCATCATGATAACCTATTTGGGGAGTTGAGACCTTGGAGCTTTAATCATAATTGTTATGTTTATGGTTGATCAACATCCTTTCCTTTTTGAAGCTTTAACACAAGTCGACAACAACACCTCAAAATAACATGTGATCTTTTGTTAGCCCCAACATGTGCGTGTCTTCCTCCTTTTGAACAACTCATTGGGTAACAAATTGTTTAACTTTAGGATTCCATCTTTGAATGTTTGCATCATCATACCTTCTATAGCATGGTCTTTGAAAAGATATTTGAAGCCCATTGTGTTCAAATTTTATTGTGTTTTGGCTTTAAAGTGGGTGCCTAGTTGATAACTCAGCAAGTTTTATCAACATTTCGATTATTTTCACTAGTTTTTCCACAACATTTTAAACATGGTTTAGATTGCCACATCTTTCAATTGTCAATATTCTTCGATGTGTGTGCACACATCCCATCAACCTTATGGGTATCAATTTTTTACGTTACACCCATGGTAATGAATGCATAGGAACCCATGATGTTGTTTGTGACATTTTTGTCACCATTGTGTGAGAAGTTGGCTTCCATGTGGGATGAAAACAATAACATGTGTTTCCCTTAGCCACATCCAATTCCTCTTATCAACAAGTTCACATTCGCACCCTAACTGACATTATGGTTATTGACCCAACATAAGTAAATTTATTTTTTCAATCTTGGGCAATTCAAGGATTTGTTGCCTCCCACGCAAATCAAGCCAAAGAAAGGAGCTATTGTGATCGACACCCCACTAATCAATTCCTCCTTCTAGTAATTGAGGTAT
>Ga0116231_10002033_pt1 | contig 42287 bp, 42 predicted proteins | sample S1TSphgellanicum_2_FD_89695 | JGI IMG/M metagenome (GOLD analysis project Ga0116231, IMG submission 89695) | Host-associated microbial communities from peat moss isolated from Minnesota, USA - S1T2_Fd - Sphagnum magellanicum MG | ecosystem: Host-associated > Plants > Peat moss > Unclassified... | reverse complement strand
ATCTAAATTATATCAAAAATATATTTAATTTAGTTGAAAATTTAAGCGAATAAATTCGCTTGAGTCGCTTATATCTCAGGTCTAAAGACACTGAGTTTTACGCCTACCATACTTTCCTATAATTGGGGGAATTTTTTACAAAACCTGGGGGAATGGGAGGGAAACTTTACCTCTGTTTCGTTAGAAGGAGAATTACTAAAATCGACTCCTTCAATTCTTAACCTGGAAGGATACGAAAATAATCAACTGGTAAAGTTCAGGCTACGTCGTTTTAGTTCCCATGACTACAGCGAACCACCGCTTTCCGATTATTCACAAGAATATCGTTCTGTGGGTAGACAAGTGATATTTTTCCAAACAGGCGCTTTCTCTAAAGGGTCGCTACAATTAGCACCATTTAGTGAATTTGGAGCGGAATACGGTTTTGTAGCTGAAAATCGCCGATTACGTTTTGTTCAGATATATGACAAACAGGGAAATTTACACAGTCTCACACTAATTCGAGAATTCAGAGCTGGTACAAATGCCCGTGAACGCTCTCCCCTGACAGTGGAACAATTATTAGGTAAATGGGAAGGAATAGCATATACTGTTTATTCTGATTGGCAACCATCGGATACATATACTACATCCTTGGAAGTTAAAGATATAGGTGGTGGAAAATTGCAGCAACAACTGTCGTTTGGCCATCGCACTTTGACTTCAACAGCTAGCATAGAAGGTAACAGATTGCATTTTGAAGACGGAATTGCTCCAAGGAAGATTTTACTATTACCCGACGGTACCTCTAGCAATACCCCTCTATATCTCAAACTGCGACAACCATTTTTTGTGGAAGTAGGTTGGCTATTAGAAAATAACGAACGTCAGCGGTTGATTCGTAGCTATAACGAGAAAGGCGAATGGATTAGCTCAACCCATGTGATTGAACACAGGTTAGTTTAAGTTATCACCATACATCTGAAGCTCAATCATTACTTTTATTTGTCTGTTCATTTTTAAATTTGCATAAATCAGCCAACTGACAATTAGAACAGATAGGGGAACGTGCTTTGCATACACTACGACCATGATAAATTAGGCGGATTGACCAATTTTCCCAATCCGGTTGTGGTAACAACTTGATTAAATCTTTTTCAATCCGCACAGGGTCGGAATATTCAGTTAAACCCAAACGTTGGCTAAGGCGTTTGACATGAGTATCCACAGTTACTCCTGCGTTAATCCCATAAGCATGAGCTAAGACCACATTTGCAGTTTTCCTCGCTACACCTGGTAATAGCAGAAGTTGCTCCATCTGTTGAGGAACCTGCTCGTTAAATTGATTAACTATCATCCGACTAGCTGCTTGAATATTTTTGGCTTTATTATGATAAAACCCAGTCGATCGCACCAAATTCTCTAACTCTGTTAAATCAGCATTTGCTAAACTCACAGCATCGGGAAAACGAGCAAATAGAGCTGGAGTAACTTTATTCACTCGTTCATCAGTACATTGGGCGGAGAGGATAGTTGCTACTAGTAATTGTACTGGTGTTGTATAAGTGAGAGAGCAAGTAGCATCTGGATAAAGAGATTTCAGTCGAGCTAGAATCTCTCTAGCTCTAGCCTTTAAAGAAAGTTTCCGGGGGACAATCACTGTAGTAAATTTTGTACCCACTCTAATTGGAAGGTTAACTGGGTGGTTTCCTTGACAATCAGAAAAATGCCTAGTCCTAAGAGTAGCACTAAACCAGTTTGCATGACACTCTCTTGTATCCGATTAGGTAAAGGCTTCCCAAGTAACCCTTCAATCAGTAAAAAAGCCAGTTGTCCTCCATCTAAAGCCGGGAGAGGCAAAATATTGATAATTGCCAGGTTAATACTAATAACTGCGGCAAAAGACAATAAATTAGTCACATTATCAGCAGCCAATTGCGCGCCTATCTTGACAATATTAACTGGTCCTGAAACTTGTCCTACTGTTTGAGGGAAATTAGTTACTAATTGTCCAAAGCCAGCCAGTGTATTTTTACATAGCTGCTCAAATGCACTAGCCGCAATGGTAAAAATCTCTATCAGGTTGTGGGGACGACGATAAGTTAATTTACTATTAGCTCTTAGTTCAATCCCAACTACACCTTTTCCGTCAGCATTCTGTGCGGGAGTTATCTTCAGTCGCACTTGTTCCTGTTGACGCTGAATCTCCAATTCAATTTGCTGATGGGGATGAGTTTGGATTTCTGTTTTGAGTAAATCAGCAGAAGTGCTGTTAGCAGGTAGTTTCTGACCATCAAAAGCCAGAATAATGTCCCCGTCTCTAATACCTGCTTGATAGGCGATCGACTGTTCGTTCGCTGGTTTAACAACCACACCTGGTTGATATTGGGGTATACCCACAATGCCTAGTTGTAAACATAACATTAAGTAAGCAAAAATTAAGTTGGCGATTACTCCAGCGCTGATGACAATGGCTCGGTCTAAAATCGGGCGATTTCGGAGTAAATTTGGGTCATTGGGTGGAATTTGGCTATTTGGGTCATCATCTGGAAAGCCGACAAAACCACCTAATGGGAAGGCGCGGATAGCATATTCCGTTTGTGAACCTTGATATTTCCAAATAACTGGTCCAAAACCCAAGGAAAAGCGGTCAACGTAAATACCTTGAGTACGTGCGGCGATAAAATGTCCCAGCTCATGTACCAGGATCAGAATAGCCAAAACGGAAATCGCTTCTAACGCTGCTAAAACTGACATAAAGCAAACTAGTCAAAAAAAATCGTTCTATGTTCTTATTCTAATTGCGAATAGGGTGAGAGTTCATAGATTACAGACTAAAATATTGTCGAATATCATCATAATACTAGTACTAACGCAGTATTTATGAGGTAAATGTGGCAATATATAATTATAACTACTTAGCTTAAAGACTTGATATAGAATGTAGATTCCTGGTTGAATAATTCAACAGTAGATAATTCGCAATATAAAGAACAGTGAGCTTTTATGGATTTTGATTACGACTTGTTTGTTATTGGCGCGGGTTCTGGTGGTTTAGCAGCTTCTAAGCGAGCAGCTAGCTATGGAGCAAAAGTAGCGATCGCTGAAAATGATTTAGTTGGTGGTACTTGTGTAATCCGTGGTTGCGTACCTAAGAAACTCATGGTTTATGGTTCTCAATTTCCCGCAAAGTTCCAAGAGGGTGAGGGATATGGCTGGAAAGTGGGAAATGTGGAATTCGACTGGGACCACTTTATTACCTCTATAGATAAAGAAGTTCATCGACTGTCCGCACTCCATATTAGTCTCCTCGCCAAAAATGGTGTGGAATTAATTACGGGTAAAGCTACTTTGATTGACCCACATACTATCGAAGTCAATGGAAATAAATTTACAGCAGACAAAATTTTGATTGCTGTGGGTGGTCGTCCCGTAAAACCAGATATACCTGGACTAGAGTACGGTATTACCTCGAATGAAATCTTTCACCTGAAAGCTCTACCCAAACATATTGCTATTATTGGCGCTGGTTATATTGGCTCGGAATTTGCCTGTATTATGCGGGGTCTGGGTTCTGAAGTTACACAGATTACCCGTGGGGACTTAATTTTAAATGGTTTCGACCAAGATATCCGCAGTACCATTCAAACAGGGATGAACGATCATGGGATTCGGACAATTAAAAATACTTTGGTTAAGTCAGTCGAGAAAGTACCACTGGGACTGAAATTGAATTTTTCTAGAGAGGATGAAGAGTCGATAATTGTTGACCAGCTTTTAGTGGCGACTGGTAGAATGCCCAATGTTGATGGACTGGGTTTAGAAAATGTGGGAGTTGATTTAGTAGAATCTTCCTTAACAGGACCGGGATACAGCACAGCGAACGCTATCGCTGTAAACGAATTTAGCCAAACTAGTCAACCAAATATCTTCGCAGTTGGAGATGTAACAGACCGGATAAATTTAACTCCTGTCGCCATTGGTGAAGGTCGCGCTTTTGCGGATAGTGAATTTGGCAATAATCGGCGCTCATTGAGCCATGAAAATGTTCCTACCGCTATATTCACCAATCCTGAAGCCGCTACTGTTGGCTTAACAGAAGCTCAAGCCAAAAAACAATTTGGTGAAGATGCTGTGAAGACTTATCGGACTCAGTTTCGTCCTATGTACTATGTTTTACCTGGTAAGCAGGAAAAAACGATGATGAAATTAGTGGTAGATGTTCATAGTGATAAAGTACTGGGTGCTCATATGGTAGGAGATTATGCAGCAGAGATTATTCAAGGTGTAGCGATCGCTGTCAAAATGGGAGCTACTAAGCAAGACTTTGACGCAACCGTTGGTATTCATCCTTCATCAGCAGAAGAATTCGTCACGATGCGATAAATCCCTCGACACTCGATATTCTCCTCGATATTCTCAATTATGCTCCCCTTTATCCGTGCCGATTTAGCTCAATTTAGCGCTTATAAAGCTCACCCTAGTAGCCAAACAGCAGAACCAGTCGCAAATCATTTTGACCGTCTAGATACTAACGAAAGTCCTGATGATTTACCTCCAGATATAAAAGCAAAGTTAGCTGGGGTTTACCAACAAGTTATTGAAACCAATCGCTATCCTGATGGTGGACATGAAAATCTCAAGCAGGCGATCGCTGATTATGTAAATGAGTCTGCTGGTTTATCCAGTAATTTGTTAACCACTGCCAATATTTCTCTAGGTAATGGCTCGGACGAACTGATCAGGTCTTTATTAATCGCCACATGTTTAGGAGAAGAGAGCAGTATTTTAGTGGCGCGTCCGACGTTTTCAATGTACGCGATTTTAGCCCACACTCTCGGTATTCCTGTCGTGACAATAGATAGGGATGAACATAGTTTTGTAATTGATTTAACATCTGCACAACAGGCGATTGAGAACTCACAGAATTTACCCGTGCGAGCAGTTTTTGTAGTTCACCCTAATTCTCCCACAGCAAATTGTTTAACTGACGCAGAAAAGTCATGGCTGAGGAGAATACCCGCAAATATTTTGGTTGTAATTGACGAAGCTTACTTTGAGTTCAGCCAAACTACTCTAGTAGGTGAACTTTTCCAACATCCTAATTGGGTAGTGTTACGAACCTTTTCTAAAGCTTTCCGGTTAGCAGCTATGCGTGTTGGCTATTGTGTCGGACATCCTCAGGCGATCGCTATTCTAGAAAAAATCCGCTTACCTTACAATCTTCCTAGTTTTTCTATCGCTACTGCTCTAACAGCGTTACAGAATAGAAATTTTTTACTGAGTTCCATTCCTCAAACCCTCAGTCAAAGAGATGGTCTGATAGAATCTCTATCATCGCATACTATATTAGATATTAAAGCCAGTACTACTAACTTTATTTACTTACGTGTAACGCCAAATTGTGATCGTCCTCAAGATGTTGTTCTCAATCATCTTCACCAATCACTTAAACAGCAGGGTACTCTTGTCAGATTGCTTTCTAGTGGGATCAGAATTACTGTAGGAACTCCGGTAGAGAATTTCCGCACAATAGAGCGGATGAAAATTGCTATTTCACAACTGGAATATTAATTAATATTAATTATTGTTAATCAAGATCATCTAAATCACTATCCAAACGGCGCACCATAGCTACTGTCTGTGGTAGCACTCCCACTAACATAGCAAATGCTATATCTGGTAATTGAGTAACTAATTCTGGTTCTGCTGGAAAGAATTCTTTAAATTGGTTAATAATTACTCTGACTCGTTTTACAGGATTTTCAATCCTGGTAATTCCTTGAATAAACACAACCCATTGCCGTCTAAGTAAATATGCTGTACGGCGCTTCTCGTATTCATCTGATTTCGTAATTGAGAGGGAAAAATTGCCTATAGGTATCGCTCCTTCACAATCACGGTCATAGTCCCCACCAATGATAGCTCCAGGACCCGCGAACTCCGCATAATAGCGTTTAAAAACTATTAGACCATTTCGCTTCTGACTAACAATGAAAAGTTTCCCACTTTTGAGGAGATTGACTATGTCCGAAGAGTCGAGTATTTGCCCAGTTCCATCTATCATGGCAGTGTGGTCAAGGAAACTAGTTTTGGGGCAAGATGTCGATATTATAGATTCCTGGTAGCGTCGCCGCTGTTCGCTATCCATGTTTTTGCAACTTTTCTCCAAATTTTACGCAATGCTTCTAGACTTCTCTATCAGTCTAAGTAATTGAGGTATTAAGTGTTGTTTCCTAATTCGCCACCAAACTATTTTAGAGGATTTAGTTAAAATTTACTCAAACATGAGGCAGTGTTTTTTTGAAGTTTTCATGAAGATGAAATATTACATATAAATTTAATGTGAGGTTATTAATGTGAGGTTAATCTGAGACTAATCACTTGGTTTTACTTAAGTAAAAGATAAAACTAAGTAATTGGTGTAGAACTTAGGTGCTTATGCAAAAATATTTGCCTTGAGGTATGGAAAACAAAAATATTCCCTTGGGATTCGGCTTTATGTACCCGATATCCCAGCTTGAAATAAAGCTGTCTAGCCTGATAGTTGTTTTCCAAGACATGGAGATATAAGTCTTGAAATCCCCACGTTTGGGATATTCTCTCGCAGCCAAGAATAAGACCAGAAGCTACACCATGACGACGATATTGAGGATGAACAGCCAGATTGGATAAATACGGAAAACACCTGTTTGCGTAATTCCAAGAACCTCCTGAACGCATACCTATTTCTACGGTTCCTATGATCTTATTTAATTTACAGTAACTAGTGTCAACAGCAATTAAGCAAGTATTATTTACTGCCGATGGAGTTAGACGATGCCTTAAATCTTCGTAAATCCCCAAACGAAATAACGGGAAAGCCCATCCCCATAGACCTTTCTGTGAATGAAAACTTTCCGCAATAATCTGCGCGACACTACTTAGATCAGCAACTGTAGCTATACGAATCTGGAGTTTTTGGGAAACTGACATACCCATACCTATGGTTACCTGCGGCGAATTTGGCTGAAAGTTCCAGGGTGGCTGGCGCTAGTTCCACTGGAGTCGGAGTGCGGAGCCGGAGGTGCTCCGCCTCCGGTCTCCGCCTCAGCACCAAATTCTACCTAAAGGCAGTATTTTCAAGTATTCTGAGCCAGAAATACTTAATTTTACAATGACTCTCTCCATAATTATATAGTAGAGTAAAACTCCCAAAATGGTCAAACAATCACTGGCGGCGGAGTGGCTCCGACTCCACTCAAGCATTGTACTCAAGCATTGTACTTTTTGTCTTGGAGATGTAATTTCTGATGATTAAATTAAGGAGAAATCTTGGTTTGATAGTATACTTTATTCTGGAAGCCTGCATTTTGTAATATTTATGACAACACGCGCATCACCACCACAAATAAGCCCAAGTTGATTCTATATAAGCTAAATCTGATGAGTTACTAACCATAAAATCCAATTTATGTTTCGCTAAAGAATTCTGTATATAACTAGAATTTAAAGTCAAGCAGTCTATTGGCAGAACTGGTCGAAATGCTCTATTTTTAACTAATGCAGAAATATTTCTACTTGACTAGATTATTCTTTATCTGACTGCCGTTGTAGCAGGAAAACGGTGCATGACTCAACAAGTAAACAGTAAGCCGAAAATATTGGTTGTCGATGATGAGCCAGATAACCTTGACTTGCTTTACCGCACCTTCTATCGCGATTACAAGGTGCTGAAGGCTAATTCTGGTCCTGCGGCGCTGAAACTCTTAGCACAAGAAGGAGAGGTTTCGGTAATCATCTCCGACCAGCGGATGCCGATGATGAGCGGTACAGAATTTTTAAGCCAGACAGCTACCCAATATCCAGATATTATTAGAATTATTTTAACTGGCTATACTGATGTAGAAGACCTAGTAGAAGCAATTAATGCGGGTAAGGTTTTTAAGTATGTGACTAAACCTTGGGAAGCTGAAGACCTCAAGGCTTTAGTGCGTCAAGCCTTAGATACACATAATGTCCTCAAGACCCGGACTCGAGAGCTGACCCGTACCCTGCGTCAAGAATCCTTACTTAATACCGTTACCAATACAATTCGTGGTGCTTTAGATTATCGGCAAATTTTGCAAACAATTGTGGATACAGTTGGACACATGCTGGAAGCTGATATTTGTCTATTGCGTCCCTTTCAAGATGAGCAGTTAGCAGAAGAAGCTTTCATTTATGAAAAAATAGCCGAGAGAGCAGCGACAGGTTCTAATCCCACAAACTCGCAGGTTAATGTTTCTCCTTTAGGCTTTGCTTTATTAATTCAGACAGTATGGGAAACTCGTGAAGTTCAAGTTATTTATGACGTCTCCTCTGATGAGAGGATCCAAGAACAACGAGCGGAAGCTTTTATTGCTGCTAATATATGTTCTAGCTTAGTTGTACCACTTATTTCTCAACAAGAGCTTATTGCTGTCCTAGCTCTGCACCAGCGTTTTGAAACTCGCGTATGGGGAGATGAAGAAGTTCAGCTAGTTTTAATGGTCGCAGACCAAGCGGCTCTGGCTCTATCCCAGGCTTATGCTTATGAACAAGTAAATGCACTCGCTAAACGGGAGGTTTTAGTCAACACTATTACTAGTGCAATTCGATCAAGCCTTAATCCGCAAGATATCTTTGCAGCTATCACTCAACAACTAGGACAAGCTTTACAAGTTAATGGTTGTGCATTGTCTTTATGGACTGAAGATGATAACTATGTAGAGCGAGTCGGCTTGTATGATAGCTCTCAACAGCAAGATAGCGAAGAGGTAGAAGGTTTATTTAATGGCAATCAGATTGTCTTAGTGCAACATTTATTCACTTCAAGAGCACCCATTCAGGATAATCCCATATTACAAGAGTTATTAAGGACTCAAGAACCTGTAGTGATTTCCGAACTTAGTCAGTCACTAAAGGAAATGCAAGCTGTAGACTTACCGGCAAAGATGGCGGTAGGCTCACTGATGGTAGTGCCTTTATTAGCTGATGGTAAATGTATAGGTAGTATCACTTTGGGAGAAGTGAGTAAAACCCGGCGCTGGTTATCTTCAGACATTCAATTAGCTAAATCAGTCGCCGCACAAGCCGCGATCGCTGTACAGCAGTCACGATTGTACCAAAAAACCCGTGAACAAGCAGAACGCTTAATTGAACTGGACAGGCAAAAAACAGAGTTTTTCCAGAATATCTCGCATGAATTCCGTACCCCGATCACCTTAATTCAAGGACCGCTAGAGTCAGCAGTGGAGATAGGGGAAGGATTATCATTGACTCAAAGTGTGATTGCCCTACGTAATTCTCGCAGATTACTGCGATTAGTTAACCAGCTATTGGATTTACAACGCCTTGATGCTGGGAGAATGCAGCCAACTTTCTGTCCTTGTGATTTGGTGGATTTTGTCAGTCAAATTGTCGAATCATTTCGCCCTTACTGTGAAAGAAAAGGATTGCAAGTGGTGACTCAACTACTGGAATGTCCCATAGTCTACTTGGACATGGAAAAATTTGACAAAGTGGTTTATAATTTATTATCCAATGCGATGAAATTTACACCTGATGGTGGGGCGATCGTGGTCAGGCTACACTCAGAAGGTGAGAACTGCATACTACAAGTAGAAGATACAGGTATAGGGATTGTTCAAGAACAAATTCCCTACTTATTTGAGCGCTTTCGTCAAGCTGAAGGCTCAGAAAACCGCAGTTATGAAGGTAGTGGTTTAGGTTTAGCTCTAGTTAAAGAATTAGTAGAATTACATGGCGGACAAGTTTCTGTTTCCTCAATTTATGGACAAGGTACTACATTTAATATCCGCTTATTAGCAGGATCAGACCACTTACCCAAAGGACAAATATTAGAAACAGCTGGTGAATTAAACATTAGCCGTTCCAGTGTAGAGCTAGCTGATGTAGACCAGCTAGAATCAAGTATTGAGACTTTGAGATTGGATAGAAATACTATCTTCAATGGAGAAACTCAAGACCCACAATCTTTCCATCAAAACCAACAAAGCAATGGACATTTGGTCTTAGTTGTCGATGATAACCCAGACTTAAGAGGTTACGTAGCCGATATCCTCTATCGCTATGGTTATGAAGTAGACACAGCTCGCAATGGTTATGAAGGTTATAATACTGCCCAAGAAATTAAACCTAGTCTGATTGTCACGGATTTAATGATGCCTTTGGTGACTGGGTTAGAGATGATTAGGATGATTCGCAGTGACCAAATTTTAAAAGGAACACCAATTATTTTGCTGACAGCGAAAGCTGATGAAGAAACTCGCATTGAAGGTACAGAACATGGTGCAGATGCTTATTTAGCTAAACCATTTAATGACCGAGAATTAGTTGCCAATGTGAAAAATCTTTTATCTTTAAAGGAAAATGAAAAACGCATCTCGGAATTAAATAACTATCTCACAGAATCAGTTCTCAAACGATTTTTACCAGCTGCTTTGGTACAGAAAGCAGCAGCAGGAACATTATCTCTAGATTTACGCCCAGAACCGCGCTTGGTAACAGTTCTTTTCAGTGATATTGTTGGTTTTACCCAACTAGCCAATACTCTTCGTTCCCGCAAAGTAGCAGAGATCCTGAACGAATATTTAGAGGTGATGACCAGAGTTGTGTTTGAGAATGGTGGTACGGTAGATAAGTTTATGGGAGATGGGATTTTAGCTTTGTATGGAGCACCTGAAGAACTGACTCCAAATGAACAAGTACGTCGAGCAATCAACACAGCCAGAGGAATGCAATATGCATTGATTAGTTTAAACGAAAACTGGCGAAATAAAGGCATTTTTGAAACGGATGGACGTAGTAGCGTCCAATTCCGTTGTGGAATTCATCAAGGGACAGCAGTTGTGGGTATGTTTGGTAGCGCTGAACGAGCTGACTATACTGCTATTGGCCCGACTGTGAATATTGCTGCTCGCTTGCAATCTGCTGCTCTTCCTGGGACGATTTTAGTCTCTGCTGCTGTTGCAGATTATTTACAAGAAGAGGAAATTACTAAAGGTAGTCCACTAGAACTCAAAGGTATAGACGAAACTGTCTTGACTTTTGTAGTTACATCTGAGTTACCCAAGGAAACTCCAAAATCAAAAGCTAGAAATAGTTTTATCTAAAGGGAATAGAGGAAAAATGAATAACTTCTAGCAAAGTGCTTGTCAAACTTAAAATTTTCTGTTAAGGTAGTATCTATTGCTCAAATGCAAAATACTCTATTTGCGGGCGTAGTTTAGTGGTAAAACTATAGCCTTCCAAGCTATTAATGCGGGTTCGATTCCCGCCGCCCGCTTTATAAACAGACAGAACACCACGTAAAATTGATCCTATGAAAGTCTTAGCCAAGCGATCGCCTAAACTGTGCTGAGATTTTCAGAAAATTTGGTAGTCGAGAAAGTGGAAAAAATACCCGAAAATACCCTTAGGGGGCATTGTTTTTTAACATTAAATAAAGTTTTAATAATATTACTGACACTTTAATTTACATAGCTTAACTCTGCAATGAAGAAACTTTCTGGATTGTTACTAGTATTGAGTCTATGCAGTGTAGCTTGTAGTCGGATACAGCCGCCACAAGTGGTATCTCCCAGTCCAAGAGTGACATCTGCTTCAGTTTCCACCGGAGAGCAAAAAGTAGCTCACAAACTTTTAGTTGTGACAACCGTTGCTCCTTTAACAAATATTGTTAGTAATATTGCGGGAAACCGTTTAAACGTTAAAGGAATTATTCCCGAAGGGACTGATTCTCATACTTTTGAGCCTCGTCCTAGTGATGCTGACTTACTCTCCCAAGCTAATCTGATCATCGCCAATGGATTACACTTGGAATCTCCCACAGAAAAATTAGCCAACGCCTCAAAACCCAAGCAAACCAAAATCTTTGAACTGGGTACTAACACCATAACCCAAGACCAGTGGCTGTTTGATTTCAGCTTTCCCAAAGAAAAAGGAGATCCAAATCCTCATTTATGGGTAAATCCAAAGTACGCTGAGGCTTATGCTAGACTAGTTGCACAACAGTTAGCTATATTAGATCCTGTAGGGAAAGATTATTATCAGGTCAACTTAAGTAAGTATTTACAACGGTTAGAAGCTCTAGACCAGGCTACCAGAAAAGTAGTTGCTAGTATTCCTCCTAGAAATCGTAAACTTTTGACTTATCACGACTCTTGGGCTTACTGGGCTAGAGAGTATGGCTTTGTGGTGATTGGCGCAATCCAACCAGCAGATTTTAAGGAACCTTCTGCTAAAGATGTCGCCAAATTGATTGACCAGATTCGCCAAGTCGGAGTTCCAGCGATTTTTGGTTCAGAGGTCTACCCTAGCAAGGTAGAAGCAGAAATTGCGGAAGAAGCGCATGTCAAAACAGCTAATACGGCTGATGATGAGTTACCTGGTAAGGGTTCAGCTAATGCTATGGAAAATACTAATCCTCAACATACCTATATTGGGATGATGGCTAATAATATGCGGATTATTTCCTCTGGGTTGGGAGGAAATCCTGATTTAGTCAAAAACTTGAACACTGCAAATGTGGTTGGTCCAACAGCAACTAAGTAATCTATTGAGATAAAAATAGCATGGAACCAATACTGGAAGTGAGAAATATCACGTTCGGATATCAACGTCAGCCAATTTTTACAGGTGTTAATTTACAACTTTATCCCGGTCAATTTTCCGGTTTAGTCGGACCTTCTGGTAGTGGTAAGAGTACTTTAATCAGAGCAATTCTGGGCTTGGTTCGTCCTTGGAGTGGAGAAATCTGGTTTCGGGGAAAACGTTTACAACCAGGTGTTTCACCGCCAAAAGTGGGTTATGTTCCCCAAGTGGAAACTGTTGATTGGAATTTTCCTGTTACGGCTTTGGAAGTAGTAATGATGGGTTGTTACCAAAGAGGGAAACTTTTCCCTTGGTCATTTTCTGGCGATCGCCAAAGGTATCGCCAAATTGCCAAACAACTTCTAGAACGTGTGGGAGTGTCTCATGTGGCTGATAAACCAATTGGTAATCTATCGGGTGGAGAACAGCAAAGAGTCTTTATTGCTCGTGCTTTAGTTGGTCAGCCAGAAATTGTCCTCCTCGATGAACCCACCAGTAGCTCAGATTTACAGATTCAACACGAACTACTACATCTCTTGGATGAGTTGAATCAACAAGGGTTAACGATTCTGCTCTCAACCCATGACCTTAATTCAGTTGCTACTCACTTACCTTGGGTTATCTGCTTCAACCACGGTTTAATTAGCCAAGGTAAACCAATTGATGTCTTTACCCCCCATAACCTCAAACAAACTTTTGGTGGAGATATGGTAGTTTTCCAACAACGAGACCGCATCCTCATCGCTAGTGCTGGTACCTCTTTACGCCATCAGATCCAGCCAAACTTGTTGTAAATACTACATGACAGAACCAGGATAGGGACATACATAATAAAAATAATTTACAAAAAAATAGCCCCTACTTTTTTGCATATTCAGGATATTTAGCGTTCCAATTGTCTGCAAATAGGATTTTATAGCAATTGTTTATTTTTGTAAATTCTGATTGTAATGAGAAGATTTCCTATTAAACTATTTTTTATTAATGAGAATTAATAGCATTAATTGGAGTAATCTTATCTAGCAATAATTTTTTCACTCGGATATTTTTGTTGTACTGTACTATATAATGAATATCATTATCATATAGTGGTAGTACTGATTTCAACCAGTCAACACTGCTCCTAATACATCTACGCCTATGAATTTTCTACTCTCACCCTTTCACTATGAATTTTTCAGTCGTGCCATTTTAGTGGGGATGATGGCGGGTTTATTGTGTGGCGTCATGGGAGTTTATATTACAACCCGGCGCATGAGTTATATAGCCCACGGACTCTCTCATGCAATTTTGGGGGGAGCGGTTTTGAGTTATGTACTTGGTTTGAATTTCTATATTGGTTCAGGGATTTGGGGTTTTGCTGCTGCTCTACTGATTCAATATTTAACAGGTAACAAAATTTACTCAGATGCAGCTATTGGGATTGTGACGACTGCTAGTTTTGCTTTAGGAGTAGCTGTTATTAGTAGCTACCGCAAGTTTAGCCAAAATTTTGAAGCTGCTCTATTTGGTAATGTTTTGGGGGTTTCCCCGCGTGATTTATGGGTAGTAACTGCTGTAACGCTAGTGTTACTCAGCATTGTCATCTTATTTTATGACCAATTGCTATTTTGGTGTTTTGACAGAGAAGTTGCCCAAGTTCATGGTGTACCTATTTTAGCCATAGATACCCTGTTTGCTTTGATGTTAGCGACTTTATTGGTCGCAACATTGAATGTTTTGGGAGTGACATTGATTATTTCAGCAGTGGTAATTCCCGCATCCACTGTTCGCCTCCTGAGCGATCGCTTTGACCATCTGATGATCTTTTCCGGAGTCTTAGGATCTGCTATTTCCTTTGTTGGTATCTACCTCAGCTACTACCTAGACATTGCTTCTGGAGCTAGTGTTGTGCTGTTATCTACCAGTATATTTGCCTGTGTTTTGCTCTGGAAGAGCCTGCGAGAACGCCAGAAACATTCCCATTCAGATCAATCCTTCTAAGTATTCCCAGAACAAAGAGCAATGAACCAAAAATTAGCATTTAGGTTATTTTTACTACCGTTGATCACTACATTTGGATGCAGTGGTTTAGCATACGCTGATGCAAATACTACCACAAAACCTCAAAAGACTGAAACTCTACGGAACATAGGAGAAGCAACATCACCCTCAACTTCGCCAAGCGCAGATGAAAAGCCGCTAGAGCTAAACCCCGAACTCACGAAAACAGTAACAGTACCAGTACCAGGTACAGTCGAGATGTCTGCTGATAAACTACAACCCAGTTCTGCAACTTTTGACTCAGCAGTTTCTCAAGCACCTGCGACTGCGACACCTGTAACCTCTGCTCCAAAGAAAAAACCGAAATACAAGTTTAGTTATTTAGGGATAGGAGCAAACTTTGGAGCTAATGGTCAGACTAGTGCTTTGGGCGAAACTAGCTTTGCCGCATTTAGCAAATATGCCATTAGTCCTTATTTATCCTTCCGGCCAGCCCTTTTGGTCAACGAACATACAACAGTTCTTTTCCCCCTTACCTATGACTTTCCCATAGCAGGACCGGGACATATTGGTCCCTACTTTGGTTTGGGAATGCAGTCATCATCCCCATTTTCAGCAGCGACGACAAAGAGTGATTTGTTGCTCACCGCCGGTATCGACTATCCGATTAATTCTCAACTCGCCTTCACCGCTGGAGTGAATGCGGGGACATTCAACCATTCTGGTGTTGGTGGTTTGCTGGGGCTGGCCTATATCTTCAACACTGCGCCTGGTCCAGAGTCAAGTACTACATCTGCTCCAGACGCAGGTGCTGCTACACCGGGTCAACCAGAAAAGGAACATCACTTCACGGAAAACTGGAATGATCACTTTCAGGGAACATTTATCTACCAGGACAAGCCAGGGTTTCATGCTGCTTATTCAGGGGGAAATAGTTTACCGAGTAATCTCGAAAACTTTACCTATAGCTACACTTTCACTGGCTTTTTTGGGGCGCGTCTGTGGAAGAGCGGCGAGTTTTATTTAAACCCAGAAGTATCCTCGGGGTTACCACCAAGTCCTAATTTAGTAGGGTTGGGATCTTATTCAGATGGCGAGGATCAAAAATCTGCATCAATACCGCCTTTACTATATATCGCCAGAGCCTTTCTGCGCCAAACCTGGGATTTGGGAGGAACCAAGACGTTTGTCGAGTCCGGGCAAAATCAACTGGCCGAAGATGTGAGTAGCCGAAGATTGGTCTTGACGATAGGGAAACTAGGTGAAACCGATTTGTTCGGTCCCAATCGATATTCCGGCAGCCCGCGCAATCAATTTTTCAACTATGCCTTTCTTAACTATGAGGCATTTGACTATGGCGCTAATGCTCGTGGCTATACTGTTGGAGCCGCTTTGGAGTATTTCCGGGATAATTGGACGTTTCGGGTGGGGCGGTTTGCTCTGACGACTACATCCAATGGACCGGTCTTGGATTGGAATTTGTTGAAGCATTACAACGATGCCATTGAGATCGAACGTTCTTACACCCTAGCTGGAGAGCAGGGCAAGCTGCGTGTTATGGGTTTTCACGACCACACCGTTATGGCTTCATTCCAGGATGCTTTGAATCAGTGGGAAGCGAGTGGAGAGGTTGGCGTACCTAATATTGCAAATGTTAGGAATAACGAACAAGACCAGTATGGCTTCGGTATTGGGATAGAACAAAGTCTTGGCAGGGATGTAGGATTTTTTGCCTTCGGCAGTTGGAACGATGGTCGGACTGAAAATTACGACTATACAGATGTGGAAAGCTCATTTGCTACAGGCTTGAGCATTCAAGGTACTGGCTGGGGAAGACCACGGGATACCCTTGGGTTGGGGTATGCGCTGGATGGTATCGGCTCATCATTTCGTCAGTATCTAGCAGATGGGGGACTTGGCACCTTCCTTGGTGATGGAAACCTGAACTATCGCCCAGAAAATGTCTTTGAGACTTATTACAATTTGAGTCTGACAAAAACTACCACACTGGGCTTAGACTTTCAATACCTCCTCAACCCAGGTTACAATTCCGATCGTGGTCCTGTGCTTTTCCTAGGTGGACGATTACACTTTGAGATATAATCAGAAAATTTGTGACTTTACAGCAGTCAGCTTATTTGCTGGCTGTCTTCTTTCACCAATTTACATCTTTTTGACTCTTTTTTAATTACCTACCCTTGAAAGGTTAGGGGATGAGGGCGGCTTCTTATGTACTAGTCGTTTTGCCCTATTTTGCCGAAATTTTTCTGGACTTTTATTTTAGCGAAGTATTGATCTATGATATAATGTTCTATCTGGAAGATAATATTTGCCAGTCAGTATAGTCTTGCAGAATCATTGCTGCAAGAGGGTTCCCATCTAACAGTAGCTGATATCAGCTCTACTTAAAAAAATTAGTAGCTGTAGGTTTCCCCATGAATGACTGTCAAACCCCAAGGACAGTCTTAATGCTTCTGCGCTAGGATAGGACAAATGATGTATTTGTAGACTTTGAAAATAAATGCTCTTACATATTACATCGTGTTACATAGTTAATTGTGTCAAGAATTTTACGGAGAATAAAACCAGGAACAAATCAGCATGGTCAATCAGAATTTAACCGCTACAGAAATTGGATTTACTCACGAAGATTTCGCTGCTCTACTTGATAAGTATGATTACCACTTTAGCCCTGGCGATATTGTACCAGGAACAGTATTCAGTATAGAGCCGCGCGGCGCTCTGATTGACATTGGTGCTAAAACAGCAGCATACATCCCCATACAGGAAATGTCCATCAACCGGGTAGATAGCCCGGAGGAAGTCTTACAATCAAACGAAACCCGCGAATTCTTTATTCTCACCGATGAAAACGAAGATGGTCAATTAACTCTTTCCATTCGTCGTATTGAGTATATGCGGGCTTGGGAAAGAGTGAGACAACTTCAAGCAGAAGATGCTACCGTCCGTTCTGGTGTTTTTGCGACTAATCGCGGGGGTGCATTGGTAAGGATTGAAGGTTTACGGGGTTTCATCCCTGGTTCTCACATCAGTACGCGTAAACCCAAAGAAGATTTGGTAGGCGAAGAATTACCTTTAAAATTTCTCGAAGTTGATGAAGAACGAAACCGCTTAGTGCTCTCCCATCGTCGAGCTTTGGTTGAGCGGAAGATGAACCGACTAGAAGTTGGTGAAGTTGTCATCGGTACAGTTCGTGGTATTAAACCATACGGTGCATTCATTGACATTGGTGGTGTTAGTGGACTGCTACACATATCAGAAATATCTCATGAGCATATTGATACTCCTCATAGTGTCTTCAACGTCAATGATGAAGTAAAAGTTATGATCATTGACTTGGACGCAGAAAGGGGACGGATTTCTCTGTCTACCAAACAGCTGGAACCAGAACCAGGGGATATGATTAAGAACCGTGATTTAGTTTATGACAAAGCTGAAGAAATGGCAGCTAAGTATAGGGAACAGCTATTGGCGAAACAGCAAGGAATTCCGACACTATCTCTAGAAGCTGAGGCCGAGGTTCCTCCAGCTACTGAAGAACTACTGGAATTAGAAGTTCCTTCAGCTACTGAAGAACCGGAATTAGCAATTCCACTAGCCATTGAAGAACCGGAATTAGCAATTCCACTAGCCATTGAAGAACCGGAATTAGCAGCGGAAATTCCGCCTGCTATTGAAGATTAATCTGCTCGAAGAAACGGAGTTTGATTCGCTAGAGCAAGTATTGAAGTTATGCACGAAGAGGGATTTTCCCTCTTTTTTATGAGCTATTTTGCCAAAATTCAGGATTGTAAACTATAAATTAATTAAATTACGAGTTAGGTGGTGTTTGGGGTAACTATGTATGACAACTATTAAATGTAGAAATTGGGAATTTTCTCCGATCCAGGCGGTTTTATTTGACAAAAATGGGACTTTGGAGGACTCCCAGATTTATTTAAGAGCACTGGGACAAAAAGCAATCCGCATTATAGACGCCCAAATTCCTGGAATAGGTGAGCCTTTGTTAATGGCGTTTGGGATTAATGGCGATCGCTTAGACCTAGCAGGATCGATGGCAGTAGCGAGTCGTCGGGATACAAAAATTGTAGCAGCAGCATACATCGCTGAAACTGGGAGAGGATGGTTTGAATCATTAGAAATTGCCAATCAAGCGTTTATAGAAGCGGAATTATATGTGGGTACAGATTCAGGACCTTTATTCCCAGGTAGTTTAGAAGTGTTGCAATCTCTCTGGTCTGCTGGATTGAAGCTAGGTATTTTATCTGCGGCGACAACTCAAGATGTAGAGCAATTTGTGGCTGTCCATAACTTAGATGAATACATCACGCTGAAAATGGGTGTGGATGATGGTCCGAGTAAACCAGAACCAGAACTGTTTATCCAAGCTTGTCTTGCTCTAGGAGTAGAACCAAAAGTGACATTAATGGTAGGCGATTCCTCTGGTGATATGCAAATGGCGCGCCAGGCTCAAGCTGCGGGTTGTATTGGGATTACTTGGATTAATAACTCCAATAATGTACGCGGTGCGGATGTTATAATTAATCACCTTGACGAAATCCAAGTTATCAACTGATTAAGAATGATTGAATGATAATTGTAGGTTGGGTTCAACCTAGTGTGTTAATTTTGTGGATAAAAGTTAGACAAAAATTCATGCAAGTTTCGCTGCTTCGATTAAATTCAGCCCTCACCCTAAATCCCTCTTCTCTAGAGGCGCTCTGCGCCATCGCCCCGATTTTACCCAAACTTAGTTTCTATAAACTATTTGAGTTCATACCCAACTCTCTTAACCTTTGTTCTAAGAACCTATTTTTTGCTTCTGCTTCGTCAGCTCGCTGCCGTTCAGCTTCCGCCCTTCGCTGTTCTTGTAAAGCAGATTCTTCTGGTGTTGGAACTAATTCTCCATCCTGAGTAAAATATCGTAACTTCCTCTCCACTATTGCTAAATATAACCCTAGCTCCTGACTCCACCGCCAACCATTTTCTAGCGGTTTTATCGGTACATACTCTTTTTCCTCTAACCGAAAACCTTTAAATTCTAATGTATCGGGTGAAAACCAAAAATACTCTGGTGTGTGGAGTCGATTTTGATACAACTGCTTTTTTAACACTCTATCTACACGGGCTGTCGAATCAGACAGTAGTTCTATAATCAAATTTGGATATCTACCTTTTTCTTCCCATACTACCCAAGAAGTCCGAGGACGCTTTTCTGTTTCTTTGACTAAGAAAAAATCTGGTCCTCGGGAATCCTGGGTTTTTAACCGTTGATGGTTAAAGTAGATAGTTAAATTAGCGCCAATAAAAAAATCTTCTCTGTCCCGCCACCACCACTCTAGGGTCGCAACTAACATCATCAATTGCGTATAATGTAATGAGCTTTCCATCTCTGGTTCATCACTGTATAATTCAGTGGTATCAGGCAATATTATTTTTGCTTGTTGGAGTGTGATAGACATTTTACTTACCTTCCTTGCTTTTAGAGTAAGTTTATTTTGAAATGTGCCATTGCGGTGTTCTCTATCAAGTAATCTTTTGCTGTGCAAGTGTTGCCAATTCTTCTGGTGTTGGGACTAATTCCCCATCACGACTAACATAGCGTAACTTCCCGTCCACTACTGCCAAATATAATCCTAACACCTTACTCCACCGCCAACCATTCTCTAGCGGTTCTCTGGGTATATACTGACTTCCGCTTAAATAGAACCCATTAAACTCTAATGTATCTGGTGAAAACCAAAAATACTCTGCTACTCGGAATGTGTTGCGATATAAGTCCTTTTTAAAGCCTCTATCCACATCGGCTGTAGAATCAGACATTAGTTCTATCACCAAATCGGGATAACTAGCATCTTCTTCCCACGCTACCCAACAATTACGAGGTCTCTTTTCTACGCCCTCGATTACGAAGAAATCTGTTCCCAGATAATCTTCCATTCCCTCCAACTGCTGACGGCAATAATAGATAGTTAAATTAGCGCCAATAAAAAAATCTTCTCTATCTCGCCACCACCATTCTAAGCCAGTGACTAACATGTTTAATTGCGTATAATACAATGGACTTTCCATTTCTGGTTGAATACTTAATAGCTGACTGGTATCAGGCATTAATTTTTCTATCTCTTCGGCTGTTGACATTATTCTTTACTTTGCTTGCATTTAAAGTTAGATTTATTATGACTTGAATTGGAGCGCTCCCACAATTACGATTTCCTTTATGTAGTGACAAATTCAGAAATGCTGCAATACTAAAGAAAGTAGTATTTTATAAATCTTAACAAATGACTGTCAGTTTACCTAACTCGTCATCTATCACTTTAGAAAAACTAGCTTGGACTTGGCAAGGTTACAAAATTGAGTATACCGTTATGGGTCAAGGAACTCCTCTAGTATTAATTCATGGCTTTGGCGCTTCTATTGGTCATTGGCGGAAAAATATTCCTGTTCTAGCTGATGCGGGTTATCAGGTTTTCGCTTTAGACCTTTTAGGTTTTGGTGGGTCGGATAAACCAGCAATTAAATATAGCGTGGAAATTTGGGTAGAACTAATTAAAGACTTTTGGACTGAACTCATTCACCAACGAGCAATCTTCATTGGTAACTCCATTGGCGCTCTGTTAAGTTTAGCCATTCTGGCGGAATATCCAGAAATTGCTGCTGGGGGAGTGTTGATTAATCCTGCTGGAGGCTTGAGTCATCGACCAAATGAACTCAATCTACCCCTACGAATTTTGATTACAGCTTTTAATAAATTGGTCGCCAATCCCATCACTGGTAAATTCGTCTTCGATCGCATCCGTCAAAAGTCCCAAATTCGCCGTACCCTCTACCAAGTTTACAGCGATCGCCAAGCGGTGACAGATGAATTAGTGGATCTGTTATATCAACCTGCTTGCGATCCAGGCGCACAGCAGGTTTTCGCCGCAGTGCTCACAGCCCCACCTGGACCTCCGCCGGAAGAGCTATTATTTAAGGTAGAATGTTCTATATTAGTCCTTTGGGGTGCTAATGACCCTTGGACACCTGTGACTGGAAGTAAAATCTATCAGGAGGCGCAGAAAAATGGTCAAGACATCCAAATTCTACCTATTGCTGGCGCTGGTCATTGTCCCCATGATGAAGTTCCCCATATTGTAAATTCCCAGATTGTTGACTGGATAGAGAGAAGTAGGGTGTAGGGTGTAGGGTGTAGGGAAGAATCCAAACTGCTATATCTCAAAATTGTATGACGGAATTAAATACTTGTTATGGATATGAAGATAAAGTTCTTTTAACTCCTGATTATCCAGATTTTTCAGATATAGGTTATCAAGTAATTCGAGAATTAGGACGTAATCTAGAAGGAGGACGTACTACTTATTTAGCTAACCATATCAAGTCTCAACAGCAGGTTGTAATTAAAGAGTTTAGTTTTACGAAGATGGTCGCTGACTGGTCTGATATCAGAAGCTGCGATCGCGAGATGCAAATCTTGCAAAAACTAGAACATCACCGGATTCCTCGCTATATCAGTTCTTTTGAAACATCTGAATTTTTCTTTCTTGTGTTGGAATATAAAACTGCTCTACCTTTATCATTACAACCACACTTTCAGCTAGAAGAAATCAAACAAATTGCTTTATCAATTTTGGAAATATTAGTTTATCTACAACAACAAATCTCCCCTATTATTCATCGGGATATCAAACCAGATAATATTTTAGTAGATGAGAAGTTAAATGCTTACTTGATTGATTTCGGTTTAGCTAGATTCAAGGATGAGAAGGTGGATTTAAGTACTTTTGTCGCGGGTACTCCTGGTTTTATCCCTCCAGAAGAATATTTAGGTACTTTACTCACAGAAGCATCGGATTTATATAGCTTGGGTGTAACACTTATTTGCTTACTGACTCATATTCGCCCTTTAGATATCAGTAGTTTAATTGATCATAATTATAGGTTCAACTTCCAGCACTTAGTTCCCCATATCAGACCTCAATTTCGCTCATGGTTAATGAAGATGGTAGAACCTAGAAAAAATCGTCGCTATGCTAATGCTTCCATTGCTATGATTTCGCTAGAATCAATTCGAGTCAATTTGGGCTGATGAAACTGGCTATACCTAAACTTGTACAGCAGTTAAATTATCCAGCTATTAAAATTATTTTAGCTGTTCTATTAACTTGTTTAGGGATACGCCTACTACCTGATCTCGCCCCCATTTACCCTCAAGATATTACCCAAAAACAACTTTCCATCCAGTTTGTAGACCGGAATGGTTTAGCGTTGGGTACATTACTGACCCATGACCAACAGCATACTTCTATTGTCCCATTAAACAAAATTTCCCCCCAATTTATCCAAGCTATCCTAGCAGCAGAAGATAATAGTTTTTATCAACATGGCGCATTAGACCTAAAATCCATTTTGCGTGCTACCCAAGCAGCCATTGGGAAACATAAAATTGTCTCTGGCGCTTCCACAATCACAATGCAGCTCGCACGGATGCTAGCACCTTCTTCTCGCACCATATCCGGTAAATTAGGCGAAATTTGGCTTTCTTGGCGATTAGCAGCAGGGATGAGTAAAGATGATATTCTTTCTGCTTATATTAATCGTCTACCCATGGGAGGAAATATTTATGGTGTGGAAGCAGCAGCGCGAATTTATTTTTTAACACCTGCGAGTGATTTGAATTTAGCTCAAGCTACTCTTTTAGCAGCAATTCCCAATAATCCCACTTATTTCAACCCCTACGAACATTGGAGCAGGTTGAAGCAAAGACAGAAATATGTTCTCCAGCGCATGGTACAGGCTGGTTATATCTCACCATCTACAGCAGAGCGCATATATACAGAAGAGGTGGTGTTTGCGTCTCGTCCCCAGGGAATTATCGCTGCTCCTCATTTTCTGTTTTGGTTAGCGAGCCAAATTTCTCTAGAGCAGTCTGCTCCGATTCATACAACAATAGACCTTCCTTTACAAAAATTTGTCCAATCACAAGTACAGCAAATAATTTCTACTCTAGCGCCGAATAATGTGCATGATGGATCAGCTTTGGTAATTAATAACCATACTGGAGAAGTTTTAGCTTATGTTGGCGCACCTGATTATTTCAACCAGGTTAACTTAGGAGAAAATGATGGGGTACAAGCCTTGCGTCAACCAGGTTCTACCCTCAAGCCTTTTGTGTATGAACTGGCTTTGGAGAAGGGAATAATTCGTCCAAATACAATTTTAGCGGATGTACCAGTTAGATATGCGATTCCGGGAGCGAAACTTTATAGTCCTACAGATTATACGAAAAATTTTCTCGGTCCAGTCCGAGTCAGAATCGCTTTAGCCAATTCTTTAAATGTTCCAGCAGTAAGAATATTAGAAAAAGTCGGAGTACAAGCTTTTTTAAATCGTTTGCATGAGTTAGGATTTAACCATTTACATCAAAGTGCAGAATATTACGGTTTGGGATTGACTTTGGGTAGTGGGGAAGTCAGTTTATGGGAACTTGCTCAAGCTTATGTAACTATGGCGCGGAGGGGAAAAAGTATTCCCTTACTAACAACAACTTCTTCCCTGGAACTTCGACAACCGCTAGATCCTACTCCTTCCCCTACTCCCCAGATAATATGGCAATTAATTACTGATATTTTGAGCGATCGCCATGCGCGAGCAGCAGCTTTTGGTGTCAACTCAGTCCTCAACTTACCTTTTCCCTCTGCTGTAAAAACTGGTACATCATCCAATTTCCGCGATACTTGGACAGTTGGCTTTACTACAGATTATACAGTTGCTACTTGGGTGGGTAATTTTAACGGTACACCAATGCGACATGTTTCTGGAGTAACAGGAGCAGCCCCGCTGTGGAGTCGAATTATGTTACACCTACAGGAGAACTCTGTTCCAGAAAATTTTCCACCACTGGTCGGATTGGAGCAACTCCCTATCTGTGCTACTACCGGGTTAAAACCAACTTCTCGTTGTACATCAGTAGTTGAAGAATATTTATTTCCCCAAGATAAAGCTGTTTACGCAAATCCAAATAATTTCCATTTATCCTCAGAATATGATGAGTGGTTGTCAAGACAGCAAAATGTGCATTTTTCCAGTGTCCAGATCAGAATAATATCACCTCATAATGGAGATTTATTTTTGTTCTATCCGCAATTAGCAGAACAGCAAAAATTAGAATTTAAAGTTTCCGGGAGATTTAATCAACCTTTAGATTGGAGGTTAAATGGAGAGAGACTAAACACGCAATCCCCAAATAACAGCTTGTTTTGGCATTTAAAACCTGGTAATTGGCATCTATCAGTCAGTAGTTCAGGTATGAAAGACCAAATTAATTTTCATGTGGATGTAGCTGATTTTAGGTCGAAATACCGAGGATTTTCCTCAAAGGAATAAAATGATTTTTTTTAAGTCAAAAAACACAAATCTATGTCTTAGGGATGATGAAAACTCTATTTTCCAAAGATATTCTAGATAATAGAAGTGCGACTATTCATAATTATTTTTGGTCACACTCCCATTATTAACAATATGATAACTAAGTTCAACAGTCATTTGCTATATATCTAAAGAATGATTTTTTGGATTAAGAATGGATAACTAAAGATGGAAAATTCATCTATTAAAAAATTCATATATTGCTATACAAATAATCAAGGATGCTGATAAAACTCCCGCAGTTTTACCTGATAATTTTGCTGTAAACTTTTTGCCTAAAAAATATCCGCAGATAAGTGCTAACATACTAAATGCAAAAGTCAAAAAAGTTGTTAGGGGGACATTTAGACCAGAAATACCAGCTCCTACACCACCTACTAAGTTATCAATGGTGACAGCAAAAGCTATAGTTAGGGATTCTCTAATATCAATAAATTTAGAATTATCTAAATCTGCTTTTTCTGGATTTTCTATTAATGTAGAATAAGAAATTTTATTCTCAAACTGAGCTTCTGTCTTTCTTTTTTCCTGTTGCTCTGCGGTTAAAGTCTGCCATAAACTCCAAATTCCTATACCTAGTAAAACCCCAGATCCCAACAAATTAGCTACACTAGCAGATAGGAATTTACTAATCATCTTTCCTACTGTCATCGATGAAAAAGTACCTAAAGTAGTAACTCCGGCGATAGCTAAGTTACTATATATACCAATTTTAATTTTCTTGACACCATAAGCAAGAGAAATAGCAAAACAATCGAGATTAACAGATATGGAAATAAGTACAGTTGAGAGTAGATGCCCCATAAGGAGAAAATAATCGTATACTAGCGACTAAAATTATACAACAGTTAAAGCTAGAGATGAAGTTTTGTTACAACTGCATTACTCTCTAATTCTTTAACCAACCATTCATGACAGCAATAATTAAAAAGACACCCATAGCGAAGCGATAGAAGACAAAAATCCAGGTACTACGACTCTCTAAATAACGCAACAATCCCCAAATTGCCATGAAAGCCGAAATACTCGCAGAAGTTAAGCCAATCAACAAAGTTATCCAACCGTCGGTACTTAATCCTGCCTTAAAAAGAGTGTGAAATTCTACCGCTCCTGCTAAAATCACCGCTGGTAGACCTAATAGAAAAGAGAATCGAGCCGATGTCTCACGTTCCATACCCAAAAATAGTCCAGCTGTCAAAGTAGAACCAGAGCGAGAAACGCCAGGAATGAGCGCAAATGCTTGAGCAATTCCGACTAGGATACCATCCCAAAGCGTAATTTGCTCAAAAGTGCGTTCTCTTTTCCCCAATTTTTCGGCGATCGCTAGTAATCCAGACATAATAATCGAAGCTCCACCAATCACTACTAGTCCTCGCAATGGCGAGCCGCAGCTGTTGAGCAAGGGCTTAAGTAGTAAACCCGCCACAACTATAGGCAAAGTTCCTAACACCAAACCTAAGGTTGTGCGTAGAGAACTAGACTGGTAATCCTGTCCGATCGCAGCTCTGAAAGTTTCCCCAATTAATTTTTTTATATCATGCCAAAAATAAATCAATACGGCTGCCAAACTGGCTAATTGCATTGCAGCGGAGAAAGCAGAACCTGGGTCTTGTAGTCCTAATAAACTGGGTACTACCCGTAAATGAGCCGTACTGCTGATGGGGAGAAGCTCTGTAATTCCTTGCACAATACCCAAAAAAATCACGTTAATCCAGCTTAAATGGACAAAATCCAGATTGACTTCACCGACATTCCCACAACTTACACTCGCGATCACAAAATGCAGCATAATCTATGAAACCTATAAAACCTATGGGACTGGAAAATTCACTTTCAATAAAGTACCGATAAACTCAATTGTTTGGTGTGGAGTTATTATGGCTTAGATATAGTATTTCTATGACTTAATCATGAAATCAGCTTTTTGCCAAGTTTTTTAGCGAAATTCATCTTGTTTCCCTCAGTTGATGGTGTTGTGAGTTTTACATAGAAAGCAGTAAGAAAAAAAAGTTAACAGCTAAATGAAAGGATTTTGATAGTTAGCTGTTTGTAGCAATTTGCGAGTTAATTATCCTTTTAGGGCAAACTAATGAAACAGAAAAATCCTGCTGGTAAATCTCAGTTTTTGCGTAAACTATCTTTTGGGGGATCTTTTTGGGGTATGGTCGGGTTATTATGCTTTTCCTCAGGGATATTATTGGCTGGACTGATGAGTCTTTCGCCTCTGCGTAATCAAGCAACTTCTTCCCGTTTACCCCATAGTCCTAATAACGTTGCGGGGATTATTCCCGCTACTTTAGATAGACCTGTCAATATCCTCGTTCTGGGGATTGATAACTCAGGACATCCACATCAAGGAAAATTCACCCCAGTGGAAGCGCTTTCAGGAAATAGTGACACAATGCTGCTAGTACGCTTGGTTCCTAGTACCCATGAAATTAATGTCCTCTCAATTCCCCGCGATACGTTAGTCCATTCCTTGGGAATAGAAGTTGATAAGGTTAATGATGCTAATGTTCGTGGTGGTGCTAAATTAGCTGCTACTACTGTCAGTCAGTTATTAGGAAATATTCCGATTGATCGCTACTTAAGAGTTGATACTGAAGGATTTATCAATTTAGTGGATGCGTTGGGAGGATTAGAAATTAATATTCCCAAGCCCATGAATTATACAGATAAGAGTCAGCATTTGAGTATTCAGTTTTCTCCAGGAAGACAACTGCTGAATGGACAACATTTACAAGAATATGTCCGCTTTCGTCATGACGCTTTGGGCGATATCGGTCGCGTACAACGACAACAATTAGTCCTGAAGGAAATTTTACATAAACTGCTTACCCCCGGTACGATTACTAAATTACCTCAGGTTATCCAGGTGGTTAAAGACAATGTAGATACTGATTTGTCTGTTGGTGAAATCTTAGCTGTAGGTCAGACTCTCGCCAATAGCGATCGCCAAAAATTACATTTAGTCATGCTTCCAGGACGCTTTAGTCGGAAGGAAGAATATCGTCTCAGTTATTGGATTTATGATCCCCAATCCACAGGAAGAATTCTCAACCATTATTTTAGAACTTCCCCCATCGCAGAAAATCCCAATTCTGCGCAGAACCCACCAGCCATAAAAATTTCTTTAGTAAATGCGACCAAAGACGAGCAGGTGACAGCTAATATTGTTTCCTTACTACAGAAACAGGGTTTTAAAAACTTGACGGCGATCAATTCCCATATTGGTATAGCCACAATATCCCCTGAAAGCACTCCCGAAAGAACCCAGATCATTGCTCAACATGGCAATCCAGAAGCAGCTAACGCAGTTAGTACTGCTTTAGGTACAGGTGAAATTCAAGTAGCTTCGGTTGGTGACATCTCTTCCGATGTGACTGTGGTGATTGGTAAGGACTTAATTTCCAATTTACCATAAGAGAATCATGGTGATTTTGTCGCAAACTACAACAGCCCGATGGATAAATAGGTGATTTATGTGCTGATGACGTAGTAGAATGTAGAATATAGAAGTTTTTCTAACTATATACAGGGAAGCAAGCATGACTCTCCGTCTTGGTGATACAGTACCCAACTTTACTCAAGCCTCTACACATGGCGATATAGATTTTTATGAATGGGCGGGGGACAGCTGGGTAGTGCTGTTTTCTCACCCAGCTGACTTTACACCAGTTTGCACTACTGAATTAGGTGTAGTTGCTCAACTTAAGCCAGAATTTGACAAGCGCCATGTTAAGGCGATCGCCTTAAGTGTTGATAGTGTAGAATCACACAAAGGATGGGTGGGAGATATCGAAGAAACCCAAAACACCACTCTCAATTACCCCATTTTGGCGGACGCAGACCGGAAAGTTTCCGACCTTTACGATATGATCCACCCCAACGCTAATGCTGCTTTGACGGTGCGATCGGTTTTCGTGATTGACCCCAATAAAAAACTCCGTCTCACATTCACCTACCCTCCTAGTACTGGGAGGAACTTTGATGAACTTTTGCGCGTAATAGATTCTTTACAATTAACAGACAATTACAGCGTAGCTACACCAGTCAATTGGAAAGATGGTGAAGACTGTGTTATTGTTCCTTCTTTAAAAGACCCCGCAGTTTTAAAAGAGAAATTTCCTAAAGGATATAAAGAAGTTAAACCCTACCTGCGCTTAACTCCTCAACCTAATAAATAGACTCAATAAATAGGTTGTTGAATAGCTTGTGATCGACAAGAAGACTCACCTACTCTTTTTAATGAGGGGTGAGTTTGTCTTTATGGGCGTTTTTGCCTCTTTGCGTCAAAATAGAGTTAGTTGGATAGACAAATTCAAAAAAAACTCATCATGCTTTCCACACCTCTAGTTTTGCAAATTCCCTCGTCAGTAAACATGACAGATGACCAGTTTTTTGAGTTCTGTCAAATGAATCGTGATTTACTCATTGAGCGCAATCGACTGGGAGAAATTTCTATCATGTCACCCACTGGAGGAATTACAGGAAATAGAGAAATCAATATATCTGGACAGCTATGGTTATGGTCAGAAAAAGATGGTACCGGTATAAGTTTCAGTCCCAGCACTGGATTTAAGTTGTCAACTGGTGCGGAACGCTCTCCAGATGCTTCTTGGGTCAGATTAGATAGATGGAATAGTCTCACACCTGTACAGCAACAAAAATTTGCTCCCATTTGTCCAGATTTTGTGATTGAACTCAGATCCCCATCTGATCATCTCAAACCTCTCCGAGAAAAAATGGACGAATATATCCAGGAGCCAGGATTTCAGCTAGGCTGGTTGATTGATCCTCAACACCGTCAAGTTTACATTTACCGTCCAGGACAACCAGAGGTATATTTGGATAATCCTGCTATTGTCAATGGCGAGCCAGTATTGTCTGGATTTAAGTTAAATATGGCTAAAATTTGGTAAATACTGGTGAAAGTACCTGAAATAGCCTCAGTTAAGTTAGCTGGATAGACAAATTCAAAAAAACTCATCATGCTTTCCACACCTCTAGTTTTGCAAATTCCCTCCTCAATCCACATGACAGATGACCAGTTTTTTGAGTTCTGTCAAGTGAATCGTGATTTGCGCATTGAACGGAATGGATTAGGGGAGATTTCTATTATGTCACCCACTGGTTGTGAAACAGGTAATCGGAATTTCAATCTAGCAGGACAACTATATATATGGTCTGAAGGTAATAGTACAGGAATTTGTTTTGACTCCAGTACTGGATTCAAATTGTCAACAGGTGCGGAACGCTCTCCAGATGCGGCTTGGATGAGATTAGATAGATGGAATAGTCTCACATTAGCACAACAACAAAAGTTTGCTCCCATTTGTCCAGATTTTATTATCGAGTTAAAATCACCTAGCGATAGCCTTTCAGCTTTGCAAAAAAAAATGGCAGAATATATGCAGGAGCCAGGATTTCAGTTAGGTTGGCTCATTGTCCGAGAACAGCGCCAAGTTTACATTTACCGTCCAGGACAACCAGAAGCATGTTTGGATAATCCTGCTATTGTCAATGGTGAGCCAGTATTGTCTGGATTTAAATTAAATATGGCTAAAATTTGGTAGATACTGGCGAAAACACCTGGAATAGCCTCAGTAACGAGTTTTTCCCTCTGGTAAGATCAGCATAGCATCACCAAAAGAATAAAAACGATATTGGGAGGCGATCGCTTCTTGGTAAATATTCAATAACCTTTGTCTACCGATAAATACACTTACCAGCATCAAGAGACTAGAACGCGGTAGGTGAAAATTAGTGATTAGACCATCCACCACTTGTATTTGATAACCAGGATAAATAAACAAGTCTGTTTTGCCCACAAATGGTTGTAAAGAACCCGATTTCGCCGCAGTTTCCAGGGCGCGGACTACTGTTGTTCCGACCGCAATAATCCGACCACCATTGGTTTGAGTCCGATGAATTAGGTCAACTGTCTCACTATTGACTTCAATCCATTCCCCATGCATTTTATGGGTAGTAATATCAGCTACTTCCACTGGACGAAAAGTTCCCACACCTACATGTAATGTAATCAAAGCTTGTTGAATTTGGCGATCGCGCAATTTCTGCAAGAGTTCATCTGTAAAATGTAATCCTGCTGTGGGAGCAGCGATCGCTCCATGGGTATGAGCATAGACAGTCTGATACTGTTCCATCGCAGCTGTTGATTCCAGAATATAAGGTGGTAGAGGGATTTCTCCAAATTGCTCTATCACTTGTACCAAAGAAATTCCTGATGGTAAATTAAACTTTAACAACCGCCCACCAGTCTCAGCATCAGAGCCTATAACGGTAGCAGTCAAAGAATTCATATCTCGGCCATCGGTATTTACTAGAGAATCTTGCGGCTGAAAAATAATTTCAGTTCCCAATCGGAAGCGTTTTCCAGGTTTGACCAAGCTTAACCAGCAGTTATTTTCTCGTTCCTCCAAAAGCAACACTTCTACTTGAGCACCCGTGGATTTACGCCCATACAACCGGGCTGGAATAACTTTCGTATTATTCATAACCAGTAAATCCCCAGGCTGGAGTAATTCTGTCAAATCACGAAATACTTTGTGTAGAGGTGGAATTGTATTTCCTGTGGCGGGAGAATTCACCACTAGTAAGCGAGAACTATCGCGAGGTACTACCGGATTTTGGGCAATGAATTGGCTGGGAAGTTCGTAGTCATAGCTTGCTAAGGAGTAGTCTAGCTGGGACGTTTCTAGTTCTGGGCTACAAGAAATAGATGAATTAGCTGGGGTTATGTTTGGCTCCATTTATTAATTATTGCTAATTATTGCTAAATACTGGTAATTATTACTAAAGTTGATGAACTTTAAGATATTACTACTCAATCTGATTTTCCAATTTCAGAATTGATACTATAAGAAAATACAAAAATTCCCCAAAATTAATTGGGTAAACCTCCCCATATAACAAGGAGTGCTCTTACCCTAGTGGGAACTCTGCTCAATTCAAGATGATAGAGAAGTAGGATTGGCTTTGATCTCCAAACACCATCATGGAATACTTGTACTATCTGGCAAACGCCAGCCTAACTCTCAGAGTTATTCAACATCTACACAGCTTAAGCCAAACCCCAGTTTCATTCGTCACTGTCATTCATCAGATTGATGGCTGGATCGTCAGGATTAAACTGTTAGGTTCAGTTTCTTCTCAAGCAGACGGAGATTTTCGGGCTTTCCTGAATGAATTGGGAATTAGCTACGAACCACCAATGAGAATCCAAATGGCTCTTTGGAGTTTAGAAGCAGGACAGAGTCCTGTAGATGTTATGCGTCGTTATCAAGTAGCGATCGTCTCTCATGGTAGCCCAGAAAGAGAAGAAATTGAGGCATTTCGGCAACAGTTTGTCCGAGGTTTAGGCTACTGTCCAGAAACCTTAGCATGAACAGATTTCCCCGTTTATTGATCAAAGGCTGCGGGAATATATTCTTGCAGCTTCAATTCATATTTTAACCTTGATATTTGTTGATAAAAAATAATAGCGACATCAAAACGACATACGTAATTAGCTTTTTCAGGATACCTAGCTAGGAAAATTTCTGCTGTTTGCCAGAGTTTGGCTTGCTTTTTTCGAGTAATAGCTTTTCTCCCTCCTGCATCCCAATTACCTACACTACGAGTTTTTACTTCCACAAAAGCTAAAATAGGCGACTTCTGCAAATCCTGTTCCTGGGTAGCAATAATATCGATTTCTCCCCAGGGACAAGCAAAACGACGGTGTAAAATCTCCCAACCAGTAGATTGTAGCCATTTAACCACTAGTTCTTCACCTAAGTCGCCAATTTTTGGATAATTAGAGTCAGGAGAGTTGAGCATTGAGGAAAAAAACATGGATAATATGAATAATAGTTTAAACAAGCGGAATTGGGTAAGTTTATTCAGCCTTTTGCTGGTGATAATTGTTTCTATTACAGCATTAATCGGCTGGACATCAACATGTATAGCACTGGAATACAACAAAGAAATCCTCATTGGAGCAGATTTTTCTGGTCGGGATTTAACAGATTCCAGTTTTACTAAGGCGAATCTTCGCCAAAGTAATTTCGGTCATGCTAATTTGCGCGGTGTGAGTTTCTTTGCTGCGAATCTAGAATCAGCCAACTTAGAGAGCGCCAATCTGACCAACGCTACTTTAGATTCAGCCCGTTTAATTAGAGCTAATTTAACCAATGCAGTTTTAGAAGGTGCTTTTGCCGCTAATGCTAGATTTGATGGTGCTATAATTAATGGTGCAGATTTTACTGATGTGTTACTGCGTCGGGATGAGCAAAATAAGCTATGCAAATTGGCTAAAGGTACTAATCCTGTAACCCTGAGAGATACTAAAGATACTTTACTCTGTGAGATTAACTAGGGTATAGGCGGAAAAGAAAGACTTTTATAATCACGATCTAAACAATCTCGTATATTGCTTTTCATGCTGCATACTGGCTAATGATAATCCCCAGCTACAACAAGCAATTTCATCGTCTTCAAGTATCAGGATTTCTGCTGCTGTCTTACTAAGTAATTCTTGTAATCCCAGTAGTATTTCCTGTCCAGCTGTTTGACCGAGGGGGACCAGTTTTACTCCTGCAGTCACTAAATTATTTGCCCAACTATATAGATATGCTAATATAGTAGCTTCAGGATTAATTTGCCAGTGAGCAGCAGCTATTCCCAAAGCGATCGCATAATTACAAGGATTATCCACGCTTTCATAGAGTGGAGTCGTTTGAGGTGCTAATTTAGTGATTAATTTCTGTAGCGATCGCCCCATTTGCCAACTAGCAGCCCGGAGTTCTTCTGTATCTCTAGCAGCGGATAACCATAAATTCCAGCGTTGTAAAGTTTGAATATCTCCCGTTAAAGTCGCGTTATAAGCTCTATTCATTACTAATGCGTCTAGTCTAATCGAACCATAAGCTAATTCTGATTCTACCCAGCTTTTTAGAGTTGAAGCACATACTATAACACCATTTTCCACCAATGTTTCTAAACCTTCGGAATAACTATATGCTCCTACTGGTAAGTTTGGACTAGCCAATTGTAAGATTGACAAAAAATCATAGTTGGTGAAAGCGAGCATTACTTCAATCCCTATTATAGAATTTGCGAGAATTGTTTTAAGAAATTGGGAGCTAGGACCATGAACTTGCAAATAGAGAACTCAATTTTTGAAACAGAATTGAAAGTTCAACAAGCCTTACAAAAAAGAGAAGGTGGTAAAACAGAATATGAAACCTTAGTTGGTTTTGCTGACTTGGTAACAGACGAATATGTAATTGAAATCAAGCATGTCTCAGACTGGAAAGAAGGATTAAAAGTTCTGGCTTATCAAGATCAACTTCCCACGCGTAAACCGAGAATTCATCTGTTTGGAGGACACTCTCAGCCATTTCGGGAGTTAGTTGAAAAAACTTTAACTAAGTTGGGAGTTACTGTCACATGGGAAGAAAAAGCCGATACCTAAACTTACTTCAATCCTTGTTGGTGTAACAACTCATTTACCCAAGCCGTATCGGATTCTGACAAGTTAGGAATCGGAGGACGCCTGTAATTAATTCTGAGATCATAACCGCCCTGGTCGTAAATTTCACTGAGTAACAAGTTTAATTTGATCCTTGGCTCAGCTTCGCCGTCCCTAAGCGGTACTAAAAATTCAGGAATTTGGTCTTGCAAATTAAACCCATAAAGTTTAGCATTAGGACGAGTTTCGCTTTGACTAATCACAATTCGATAGTGAGTTGGAATTTTTCCTAGCATTGGCCTTGGATTTACCTGGCGCAATAAATCAATTTCAACCAAGTGAGTTGCGTTACCCAAAATCTGCAAACGTTTTGTCTCGTATTGCAATCGCCCAACTCCTACTTGTTTATTTTTTGGAGAAAGGACCTCAATAATCGTAATAACTTCCTCTGTTTCCACAACGCGAATTTCTAAATAGCCCTCTGTATCTCCATTTACCTCATATACTCGTTCTTCAATCGCAACAATGTATTTAGGACGAATTTGTGGTGCTAAGTCATTGGCAATGGCAGTAATCAATCGATGATGAATTTCCTGCCCAGAGCGAGGGATGCTCTAGATAAGGGTTCATCCCAGGAAATGGAGAAGCCATAATCAAAACTCCCAACGCTATCCATAAGAAATAAAAACCTACTTATTTCCTATTATATTCAAAGTTTAACCGTCAAATTTAATCTCCTAATGTCCTAAGGATGTCCATAAGCACCCGTTTCTGGGTAAAAGGGAGTAATTTCCTCCTTAATTTCTAGCCCCAGTTGCGCTAACATACCTTTTAAAACGGTATCTGGTGACAAACGTAAATAATCTGGTGTCAGTTCCACTGGTATATGACGGTTTCCCAGGTGGTATGCTGCGCGTAACAAGAGTAAAGGTGAATGTGATAAAATCGTCAAAACTGGTTCTGGTTTAGCAATAATTTGCACCAGACTACTTTGCGTTTCATCAGTCAGAATGTCTCCATCTTTCAAGATAGTTCCTCTGGGTAGATGTAAACATATAATTTGTCCATCTGTTAATGTAAATTGATATCGGCTCCGGCTGCGCTCTTCAGCGGTGAGGGGAATAGTAGTAGCGATATCTGTTACATCCAGATTATGTGGTTTAAAGTGCGTTAATTTTAACATTATTCACCAAATCTCAGGCTATATAAAGTAATATCTCAAGAGATGAACGTTAATTAAAGATAACTAATGTTAAGAAATGTGGTTACCTCATAGGTAATTAGTTATGGATTATACTTATGGATTAAGGTTCAAAATCAGAACTTCAAGGCTGGTCGCTAATGAGTCAAGTGAATTTCCAGAAATTTCTATCTAAGAAAGATGTTTCCGTTCTGCTTGAGAACATGCTGACGCTGATGTCTGATTCTATTTATATAGAGAATACAGAGGGTAAAATTCTGGTTGGGAGGAATATCACCGAAAACAAAGAAAGATTTCCTGTAGAAGTTTTTGGAGAAGTTATCGGCTGGGTTGTAGGAAATTCTAATGCTTTGTCAGTCTCTTCTCTACTTTCCTATTTGGTTAAACAGGAGGTGGAGAAGCAATCCTTGGCGATAGAATTGTTGGTCAGATACCAAGAAATTGACTTATTTCATGAGCTAGCTACTCAGATTACTGCTAGTTTGAATTTACAAGAACTTGGTCAGCTAGTGATTGAAAAGGTAGGAACATCGGTTGAGTGTTCTTGTGGTGCTGTTTTACTCTTAGAGAAGCAAACGGGTAAGCTGTATACACTTTCTAGCATTGGTCAAATTGACGAGTTGGAAAGCCTAGTCATATTAGATGAAAATCTGATCGACCATCTTACCCAACTGGACAAAGGACAGATTGTAAATGATGTTGATGCTGATCCCAGGTGGTTGGGTCAGAATCAAGTCATCTGCTCCTTTATTTGTGTACCACTCAAAACTAAAGAAGAAATAATTGGTGTGATCGCTTTAGGTAGTCAGTCTAGGATGATTTATACTAATGATGAATTGAAAATCATGCATATTTTCGCTGCTCACACAGCGATCGCCATAGAGAAAGCTTTGCTTTATCAACAAAGTTTAGAGACAGCTAAACAAGCACAATCACAAGCACAAGAGTTACAGCAAACATTATATCGGCTCAAGCAAACACAATCGCAACTAGTTCAAACTGAAAAAATGTCTAGTTTGGGAGAAATGGTGGCGGGAATTGCTCACGAAATCAATAACCCAGTTAATTTCATTCATGGTAATTTAAGGTACGCTAACAACTACACTGAAGATTTGCTAAAATTACTGCATATGTATCAGCAGCAATATCCTCAGCCTATAGCTAAAATTCAGCAACAGATAGAGGATATTGACCTAGATTTTTTAGTGGATGACTTAAGACAACTTTTATCCTCGATGCAAATAGGTGTCAACCGCATCAAAGAGATCGTCTATTCATTGCGTAATTTCTCGCATCTAGATAAACAGGAAATGAAGTCTGTGAATATTCAAGCAGGGCTGGAAAGCACTCTCATGATTCTGGGACATCGCCTCAAAGCTAGTGAAACCAGAGAAGAAATTCAAGTAATTCAAGAATATGCTCAGCTCCCATTAGTAGAATGTCATATAGGACAGCTGAATCAAGTGTTTATGAATATCCTCAGCAATGCTATTGACGCTCTAGAAGGATTGGGAACACATGATCATCAAAATTCAGCTAACACACAAGTATTATCCACTAAAAGTCCCCAGATTCGGATTTTGACTCAAGTGGTCGATCAAAATTGGGTCGCCATCTGTATCGCTGATAATGGACCTGGGATGAAAGAGGAAGTACTTAAACAACTCTATGACCCATTTTTTAGTACTAAAGAATTGGGTAAAGGGACGGGTTTAGGTATGGCTATAAGTCATCAAATTATCCAAGAAAAGCATGGTGGTATGCTCAAATGTGTATCTCAAATTGGTCAGGGGACAGAATTCTGGATATATATTCCCATCAAGTCATCAGCCAATGCCCGTCCAGAAGGTTCTCTGGCTGCATTACCACAAGCACAGTGAGTTTATTGTGAGTTATTTTCAGGTTGGCACTTTTGGATTTATTGTTCGTCTATTTAAAGATACAGTTGTAAAGTCTATCAATAAATGCCCATACTTAATGACTAAAGATGGCGGAAAATTATAGATAGCTGATTTTAAGGAGTTGACTATGCGACGCTTATTTTCTGTATTAGCCATGTCCGGCTGTTTATTGACTACATTGCCAATGATGGCTTGGGCTGATGGTTTGACGTTATTTAGCGGTGTTAAACAGGGAAATGAGCTACCTTATGCAACCGATTTTGGTGGAGAAGCAAACAATACAGACCGATATATCCTCAAAATTCCCGCCTCAAAAATAAAAACGGCAGTTTCCCAATTTTCCATTACCTATGATAAAAATTATAAGGGTAGTTTTAGTCTCAACACTAAAAAACATCCAGACAATATCGCGGTAAAGGTGGGAGATCATTATGTTCCTCTAGACGAAGTGAAGTGGAACAAAGAGGATAGACTGATTGAAATATTCCCCCATGATCCAGTACCAGCCGGTTCTAAGGTTGAGCTGATTTTATCGGAAGTCCAGAATCCCGCTTTTGGTGGCATGTTTTATTTTAATTGCAGTGTTCAGTCTTCCGGTGATGTACCATTGTCGAACTATTTAGGTACATGGATTATTACTATAAACTGAACTGTATTCACCAGTCATTTACTGTCAAAGGTTGAATAACTTCATCCTGAGATGTAATTTATTGTTAGTAAGATGCTACAATAGCAGATTGTGACTTTTTATAAGAAACGCCAACAAAGGAGAATGGTATGCAAAGGACCCTGGGAGGTACTTGTCGTAAGAGAAAAAGAACTTCTGGCTTTCGCGCTAGGATGCGAACACCTGATGGCAGAAACGTGATTAGTGCTAGAAGGAAAAGAGGGCGTCATCGTCTGTGTGTTTAAAACGCATGACTGTGAAAGTGAAAATTTGTGGCTTTACCTAGAGCACACCGATTAAAATCTCGTCAAGATTTCCAGGCAGTTTTCCGAGAAGGAATTCGGCGTCATAGTCCACATTTCACCTTGAGAGCCTTAAAACCTCAAGGTTTAAAGGAACCTTCTTTGGATACTGTCCTGTATCAGGTAAATTCAGCCTGTACGAAGATAGGCGTTTCGATTAGCACTAAAGTCAGTAAGCGGGCAGTTGTGCGCAATCGACTCAAACGCAAAATCACTGCTGCTTTGTATCAATTATTGCCAAAATTAGCACCAGGATGGCGACTGGTAGTGATTGTTAAACCAACAGCAGCAGAGTTTGAGTCTATAAGCCAACAATTTCTGCCAGAATTAGAGCAGTTGTTGGTGCAAGCAGAGGTATTAAATGGGAATTAGGGAAGAAATTTATTATGAGGGCGGTCCACATATTGGGGACTTAATCCTCAATTGTCTACTTGGACTAACTGTTGTGGGTATACCGTTGGCTGTCGGGGCAATTGTACGCGCTCTGTGGCTGCGTTACCGAATTACTGACCGTCGCGTTACTGTTATTGGCGGTTGGATGGGACGCGATCGCTCGGATGTGATTTATGGGGAAATCGTCAAAATTGTCAAAGTACCGCGAGGATTGGGGATGTGGGGAGATATGGTGGTAACCTTAAAAAATGGTAATCGCCTAGAAATGCGGGCTGTACCTAATTTTCGCCAAATGTATGATTATATTAACGAAAGAGTTCTGGCTAAAAATCCCCAATTTAGTAGTACTAAGTAGTAATATGCCAGAAAAGTTGCTGAATTCTTTAGCTGAATTCTTTAGCTAAATTCTTTAAAATATCAGCAACCGACTTTTTTAGGTATTATGTGCGGCTATCCGTAGCTAAAGATAGTCGCAGAGAAACCACGATTTAGATAAATTAGATTCAGTTCAGTTTACAAGTACCTCAGGTTGAATTCAGAATAATGGATTTTGGTATCGGGTTTCTCTCGAACAACGTCATGCTGCCAATCATAGATGTTTTCTATGGTATTGTCCCTAGTTACGGATTGGCGATCGTGGCTTTAACATTAATCGTGCGGTTTGCGCTCTATCCTCTGAGCGCCGGTTCTATTCGCAATATGCGGCGGATGCGGATTGTGCAGCCTTTAATGCAAAAGCGAATGCAAGAAGTCAAAGAACGTTATAAAGACAATGCACAAAAACAGCAAGAGGAGATGATGAATGTCCAAAAGGAATTCGGTAATCCTTTAGCTGGATGTTTACCCTTAGTAGTACAAATGCCAGTTTTACTAGCATTATTTGCTACATTACGGGGTTCTCCTTTTGCCGGAGTTAACTACTCAGCTAACTTGCAAATCTTACCTAGCGAGCAAATCGAGCAAATTCAGCCCCAAGCCTTTGCTACTGCTCCGCAAAATATTTATATTGATAATGGTGAACATACTCCTGTGGTAGCTATTTTACCTGGAGGAACTAAGTTATCTGTAGGGGAGAAAACTAAGATCCAGTATCAAACAGTCGCTGGCAAGCCATTTGACCTCCTATTGGCTGAACATCCTGGAACTAAGCTGACTCCAGAATGGAAAGTGACGAAAGGGGAAGAAAGAATCAAGATCGATGCTCAGGGAAACATAGAAGCCTTACAGCCAGGAGAAGTGACAATTCAAGGCTCAATTCCTGGATTAGCAGCAGATAAAGGATTTCTATTTATCGATGCCTTAGGTAGGGTTGGTGCTGTTGACCCGGATGGTAAAGTCCATTGGGATATTGTATCGATGATTGTTTTATTTGGTTTGAGTCTTTACGTCAGTCAAATGCTTTCGGGACAAAATTCCTCTGGTGGTAATCCCCAACAGGATACTGTGAACAAAATCACCCCAATTATTTTTTCGGGTATGTTTTTGTTCTTTCCTTTACCAGCCGGAGTATTGATGTACATGGTAATTGGTAACGTTTTTCAGACTCTACAGACTTATATTCTCTCTCGTGAACCCCTACCCGAAGAATTGCAGAAAATGTTAGCAATTCAAGAAAAAGAACAAGCAACTGCTGAGCCAAAGGCGTTGCCATTTGAACCAAAGAGTTCTAAGAAAAAGGCTACAGACTGATTATGAAATATACTCCCATGCAGCTTGGTGAACAATGGTTACAGGAGCTGCTGCAACTTATTGGTGTATCTACATCTGTTAGAGGTAATTTAGAAGCGCTCCCATCTATAAACGAGGATTCCCAAGCAACTGATAGTTACTGGCTGACAATAGATGAATCCCAATTGATGCCCTCACAAATCAGGACTTTAATTGGGAATGATGGTTCGGTGTTAGATGCTATTCAGTATTTAACAAATTCGGTGCTCAACTTAACACCAGTAGAAGAAAATCGAGTAGCTTATACTGTGGAACTAAATGGCCACCGTCTCAAACGACAAGCAGAAATTCAGTCTTTAGCTAAAGCAGCAGCTACAGAAGTCAGGTTTTCTGGGAGAGAGGTAGAAATTAAATCTTTGAGTTCTGCAGAAAGGCGACAAATTCACACATATTTGCAGAATTTTCCTGACCTAGAAACCTTTAGTCGTGGTAAAGAACCCCATCGCCATCTGGTGGTTCGCCCAGCGACTGAAGTATAAGGGCTAGTTGAACGGCTAGACTAAAAGAGGTAGTATCAGCATGATTGCTGTTAATCAACACTAAACAGTGTGCTTCTAACACACAGAAATCCTATGGATGCAATTTTTATTCCGCAGCTCACCAAAGTACCGGAACGGACAGAGGAAATTCAGGTTCAAGAGTTTCTCCCTGGACTAGAAACATTGACACCGGTTCGAGGTACTCTTCGGGTGAAGCATCAGGGTAGTTACCTGCAGGTTTCTGCTCAGGCTGAGGCGATCGTCACTTGTACTTGTAATCGATGTTTACAGCAATACAACCATCGTCTACTGATTAATACTGAAGAAGTTATCTGGTTAGATGCAGCAGCTAATCAAGTAGATGGCTTTCCTTTAGAAAGAGAGGTAGCTATAGAAGATTTATTAGAAACTCTGGCTCCTGATGGTTATTTTTATCCCCATGAATGGTTGTATGAACAGATGTGCTTAGAATTACCACAACGCCAGTTATGTGACCTGAATTGTGCTGGTATTTTAAATACCTTTGTTAGTAGTTCTGAAGAAAAAGTATCCCAGCCAATTGATAGTCGCTGGGCTTCTTTAGAATCACTGAAAAAGCAACTTCCCTGATCAAGGTCAGGAGTCGGGGTCAGCTGACGCTGGTATCTGGTGTTCAATGATAACTTTGAAATTGAGTAGGTGAAATTCCTATCCTCCAGATACAGGAGTGAAAGCATAACCCCTACGGTAGCGACTAACCATCAATCCGTAAAGCGGGGGACACCCCAAGCACAGTTACCCATGACTAGGAGACGAACTCTTGTTTGAGACATCGTTTGAATAAATAAATAAAATCATTGGCTACAAAACTGATTGTACTGGTTTTTCGAGTGTTACACCTCCCTACAGTACAAGCTCCAAATCCTTATTTCATCAGTCTTTGAGCATAGTTTGTCTCCCCGTCAGGAGAATTCCCAAATAAAAAATTCTCCAGTTAATGGTTCTACCAACCCATAATAAATAGAAGTTTTCTCTTCTCCACTGCATCAGTCCTAGAGGTTTTATTCCTGTGAGTGTAATTAATCTTCCCTCTTCTGTTTTTAGTCCTAACCGACTTTCATCTCCACCGGAGGCGGAGT
>Ga0116231_10002032_pt1 | contig 42290 bp, 22 predicted proteins | sample S1TSphgellanicum_2_FD_89695 | JGI IMG/M metagenome (GOLD analysis project Ga0116231, IMG submission 89695) | Host-associated microbial communities from peat moss isolated from Minnesota, USA - S1T2_Fd - Sphagnum magellanicum MG | ecosystem: Host-associated > Plants > Peat moss > Unclassified... | reverse complement strand
GTGCATAATGCACATGTGTGTTATTTCAACAATGTTTGGTTGATGTTTTTGGTTTTTTAAAAAAACTTTTCTTTTCAAACAATTGTCTGTGGCCCGGGCGCTGGGCCCGGGCGCCATTCTCGAGAGACGGGCTCATTGCCTTCGGGGCCCTATCTGGTCCGGTCTAGGGTAGGGTGGTAGGTACCTAGGATGATCCCATGGCTTCAGTAGACTCTGTGACCTAGGCTAGTAGGTACGTACTACCTACCCTACAAATAATGGTGCGGTGAAATCACTGTCCGTCCGGAGTCACTATCACAGACAGACTTGCTGAATTAATATATTAAATTATATTGTCCTCTATTGCAAGGTCTTTTATAGTCCTTTGTTGGAACATTGAGTCCTTTTTATTTCTTTTATAAAAGCCAAACTAAATTATGTGGACATGGGATTTTTTCTAACTCCCTTTAAGTTCTTTGCATCCAATCATTAATAGTCCATTAATTGTTCCTATTGAAATTGGCCACTCCTTGATAGGTCCTATGTGTGCTAAAATATAAAATCTTTTTTTGGTCCCTTAGATCCACTCCTTTTTTAAATCCTTTGGGTCCATTTTTTTGTAGGTCTTTAGATGGGTTTAGTTCTTTTGAAGTCCTTTGGGTGCACCCCTTTCTAGGTCCTTTTGGTCCAACCATGTCCATGTTTATATTCATTTGCATGGCTTTATATTACAACTTCAAAACAAATTTGATGTAGGCTCCATTAGTCCTCTCCTAAAAGATTGTCCTTTATTGGTTATTTATTAAAAGCCAAGCTCCTTTGTGTAGACACATGGAATTATTCATAACACCCTTCAAGTCCTTTGGGTCTAATCCTTAATAGTCCTTTAATTTTCATGTTTAAAGAAACAATCCGTGGTGGGTTCTATGCATGCTTAAATAGGTAGACTTTTTTGGGTCATGTGGGCCAATTTCTTTGTAGGTCCTTTTCAAGAAATGATGGCGTCATGTTCTTTATCCATAAGATTCTACATATATGATTAGATGTAGGTGCATTATATTTTCATGCTCATTGATTGTTGTTTGTTTCAATAGGAATTCAAAGGAATTTTGAAAGACATTCCAAATGGTTGTATCATGTCCTGCATTAACTTTTCAAAAAGTTAAACTTTCAAAACATAAAATGATGTGTAAGACATGCACTAATATAATTTCCAGATCAACATCCTAGTCCAAATAACCTATAGGAAAAACCCAGACTTTCCCAATCATAACGCACCAATCTTGAAAAGGTTCATTATTACATTTTAAACAACAAGACCCATGATAATTTATTTGTCCAACATGCCTTGACCCTACACTAGGAATATTTGAAAGGTAAGGGATGTTATCCTGAAGAACACATCGTATGGAATGATGGTTGTTCTACACAATTCAAAAGTGCATGAACATGGCACTATGTTGCTAGGTATCCACAACTTACGATTTGTGAACAAAGGCCCAAGGGGGTGCAAATGTGTTGGAATTTTTTTTGCATCTAATCATGGGTATGGCGAGGTTGACGATGTAGGTGCCCTCTTGAAACAAGAGAATCGCAAAGAACAAATCAAACCACATGTAGTGAGGTTACAACATACACACAATGTTGTCATTTTCTATTGGCAACGAGCATGTATGGTAGCTCAACTCTATTATTTACATTTAGGTTGATGATGTCCTACTCTTTTTCCATAAGATTATGCATTTTTTCATAAACTGTCCTTTCCAAACACTATTATTCACTAATGTTTAAGTACAATGCATCAAATTCTCCTCTAGTGTAGGTTCCTTTATTGTCCTACCCTATAATACTTGACTTTCAAAGTCCATTGTAGTTCTTTCTTTGAAAACAAACATATGATGTGTCCTTTTTGAATCCTTATGGTCCAATCCTTTATAGAAAACTAAATGTCCATGTTTAAACATGTAGTCCCAAGTAAGTCCTATGTGTGTTTAAATAGGAAGTCATTTTTAGGTCATTTGGCATGTTTTAAGTCCTTTTTAGCTTGATGATATGTTTTTCCTTGCCCATAATATTACACATGTCTCCATTCCAAGCACTATCCAATGATGTCTAGGTATAAGGTGCATTTTGTTGTCTTATATTGTAAGGTCCTTTGTAGTCCTTTCCTAGGACATTGACACTTTGAAAAATCCATTGTAAATCTTTACTGGAGGCCAAGTTAATTTGTATGATACTAATAACATTAAGTCCTTTGGGTTTAGTGTTTACTAGTCTTGTAATTACTTCTAATTAAACAAGTTTCGTCCTTTTGTAGGATATGTTTGTGCTTAAATAGGAAGTTCTTTAATTAAGGTGCATTGTGTCTACCAATTATTTCTAATCCTTATCACGACCAATTCTTTGTAGGTCCTTTCGGTCCATTTTTTTCTAGGTCCTTAATTGGCTACACTCCTTTTTAGGTCCTTTGTGTCCACTATTTTTTAAGGTCCTTAATTGGTTTTGAACTCCTTTTTAGGTCTTTTGAATCCATTGCTTTCTAAGTCCTCTAGGTCTAATCCTAATTCTATTGGTCATGCCAAGGCATTGTCCAATGATGTTTAAGTACAAGGTACACATCATGTTGCCACATAATGCAAAGTCCTTTACATAGTCCTTTCCTAGAATATTGGTGTATTTCAAAAGTTCTCTCTAGTTTTTTCTTGGAGGCCAAACTATTTTTTGTGGAATCCTTTGAATTCAGTTGAACTAACAGTCCTATAATTGCTTCTATTTAAACAAGTTCAGTGCTTTTGTACGTCTTGTTTGTGCTTAAATAGGTAATTATTTTTAGGTGCATTGTGTTTGCCTAAATCCTCCATTGATCATGCCAATTCACTATTCTTAACTAAGTCTCATATTTTCATTTTAAAATATGGGGAAAGTTGTAAAATATTTGTTAAGCATTTGGTTTAAGGGTGAAGCATATCTACATATTTTTAACTATAGTTATTTTGTGCAAGTATGACACATGCAACTCACCCAAATACTCAAAGAATTATCAGCAAGGTAGTTTGGGAAATTGATGTAGATGATGTGAACAAATCTCTCACTTATGGTTGCTCCATAGTGGCTGGAAATAGAGGGATGCACCAAGTGAAATGATATACTTTAAGTGTTTTATGTTCCAAAATCTTTTAAAAACTACTAGTTGGTTGTACATAAAATATTTTACATTTTGATGTCTTGCATTGCTAATTTATGTTCACACTTGTGCTTAGATCAAAAGTGTCTCAAGTCAAGATTCCACATTGATTCACTTTCGTCATCTATCCTATTTTTGTCACATTTATAGTGGCAAAACTCCTAGTGAAGAATGTGATCAAAAATCACATGTGACACCTTGGGAAATGTTCAAACTAAATGTTTCTGATAAACCAGCTACTCATCAAGCCCAATTGGGATTAGAAAAAGAAATAGAATATGGAGTTGGGGGAGAGGCCATTTCTAATAGGGTTTTTGTTGGTGATAACCTTGTCCCATGTGAAAGTGACAATGGAAAGGTATTTTGGTTGTTTCTTTGTGATAAACCAAAGCACATTGTGAAGGACACCTTCACTAATGCCTACAAAAACACATATTATGAAGGGGATGAAGCCATTTGGGGTCGTTGGTATGACCTACTTCGGCCAAGGAGCATACATATCTTTTCAATGATGACTCAAAACTTGCTTATATATACTCACATTGGTGTGTGCATCGAAGTTTGCAATGCCACTTGCTTCACACAACATTAGAGGCAATTATCTGAGCTTTGAATTGCCGATTGAAACTCTTTAATTGATTGAAGAAACACTTGAAGATCTAAAGTTGTTGGATGGAGATCTTCCTACCTATGTTGAATGGGGAAGTTGGTTGATCATGTCTAATATAAGACAATGTTTACCATGGTTTATAGTAGGAAAGGGTTATATGTCTTTAGTTACATTTGGAGTAAAAGTAGTTACTCCTTGGGATAGCATGAACAACACTTTGAGTGGTTGAAAGCACAACATGTTGTGACTGCTAATATGGTGGGTGGATGTCCTTTACACCTTGATTTGGTGTTTTCCAGGGTAGAAATATAGTTATTTTCTGATTTCCTACTTCTATACTTATTTTTTTAGATTTACTATGTGCATATATTCATGTATCAAACAATGGATGGTGGAAGATGGTGTTCACACCTTTAGGAACTAGCCATGATTCTATGAGGATTTTGGTACAAGGAAGGAATGAGGCTAAACTTATGTTATTTTTTATCATGATGTGTGCAATTTGCAAAATAAATATGAATTCCAAGTTTATCATATGTTGTTTTAAACTAAGAAGTATATATGTGTGCATTACTAGGTAGTTGTTATTTGTCCTTAACTAAAAATTTGTCTATAGGTCAATTGAAGTTTTCAATTAGTTCAATAACTAAACTATTATGTTCAACAACACTTATTTATTGGTGGTTTTCAACTCACAATAGTTTCAAGTCTTAATTCTAAATTACACATAAATGTACACGTGCTCTTGTATGACATTAAAATCAAGATCTTTCATCATGGATGTAACGATGGTCTCCTTGGATGGATCTTACAACATGGTTATGAAACAACACAAATCTACACAAGGAAATATTAAAAAATAGATAAATTTGACAGGTAGGACTTAAATTACATGTGTCCCATACATTACTTATGTTTCACAAATATAAACACATGGCAATTTGACTTTTCATTTTCAAGGATGGATATAGTTTGTTAATGCAAACAAGTGATATTATATTGCATTCCAATTAATGTAGTGCCATAACTTTGAGATGAACTTCTAGCATTAGACAACAACAGTAAATAAGACCTTAAGTTAATATAAAGAGCAGAGATGTTTGCATGATCATGCATTGGACAATAGGAACTTAAATATGCAGTTCTAGAACAACACACAAAGTCATGCAAATATGTTTGCATTTCAAAAACAAACCATCCCATGCATTGTATTTCTATTCATTAACCAATCTATGGACATGTGGGATTTGCAATTTTGACATATGGAGGTTGTAACATTGGATTTTGTAGGACATTGTATCCTAAACTTTGATATTGCATCTCCTACTTTGAGCAAGAACCACAAACAAAACATACCACTCCCCCAGACCTAAACATTAACCATCTTGAGACAAAAAAATAATATCACAATGCAATAGTTCATTGAACTTTAAAGGTGATTATAATGAGAGGTTCAATCCTTGGACTTCCTTTACTGTGACACACAAAGTACAAATTCTGATAATCAATCGAGTTTCATGGATCAACCTTGATTTTGAATATTGACATGAAAACAATGGTTGCAATGAAAAGCTTGGGCAAATCACTGGGACATTGTAACCGTCAAAACTATAATGTAAGCTATTCATAATTTATCATCTACATGTAGATGTTCCAGTATTTGTACAATTAACTTCCACTTTGGCTATGTATGTAACAAAAATCAAACTAAACATTCTTCATCAAATTTCAACAAAAAAACCTACTCACCCTACAATATTTTTGAAAAATTACGTGTTAGGGAAATAAGAGTCGTATTGCAAACCACCTGCTGAAGATCTCCCACTACCATGGGTCTTCACACCTTTCCCCATTATCCTACCTACCTTATTTTCTTTCATTTTTTCAAGCACCCTTCCTAATACTTTTGGTTGAAACTTGGATGTCTTACCCGAGTCCTTTTAATCCTTGTTTGAACTATTTAATTCCACCCCCACAACCAACTTTTCTTCTTCTTGGATGGTTGCTCTTCATTTGTGGGACCAAGATAGAAATGCAATGTATTTCTAGGGGCACACTTTTGTGCTTTTTTAGGTCGGTTTCTTTGCTTTAGCATTGAGTTTTGGTTTGCATCACCTTTTTTAGCTTTTGGCATGATGTCCTTGCTCGGGGTGGCCCTAGTTTATTCTAAAACATTGCCCTTGCATGGGGTGGTTTTTTGGCACCAAGACATTCATCCTTGGATGGGGTGCTTTTGGTGGCTTCTTCTCCTTTCTCCTTGGATTGGCTATTTTTGGTGGCTTCTATTCCTTTCTCATTAGACAAGGTGCTTTTGGTGACCAATGGTCCTTTTTCTTTGGATGGGGTGGTTTTTCTTCCATATGGTGGTTTATTCTTAAATGAAGTGCTTTTGCTAGCTTTTGTTCCCTTGTCATTAGATGGGGTGGTTTTGATGGCATGTCCTTTGTCCTTGGATGGAGTGGTTTTGTTGGCAAGTCCTTTTGTCCTTGATGGGGTGCTTTTGCTAACATCTAGTCCCTTGTCCTCCACTTGGGTAACATTGTTGGTGTCTAGTGTATTCCCCTTCATTGGTACAAGAATTGGGCAAGGTGATTAGGAACAAATTAAATAAACCACACATTTGATTAACCAATGTAGGACTGATTTGACCTTTTAAAACAACCACAATTGAGACACTCTATAATCCATATGATGCAAAACAAATAAAGATTGAAGAATCTTAATTACCTTGTGAATCCACTTTCATTATGGCTTGACAACTAGACTATGGCAAACCATTAGTGGAGCTTGGGACTGTCAACATGCCCATGGTATTTTGTTGTTGTGCGGGCTTTAAATCTACATTCAAACAAAACCCACACAATTTAGTTCTTAAATTGTTATGGTTGTATTTATATTAATTTTGATTACATTATTGGGACCTTAATTCACAAATATCATGGCATCTAATCTAAATAAGATAGGAATCATAAATTAAGCACAAACAATCAAAATAAAAAGTTCATAATTTTACAACTTTAGAGCATTTTACCTTATAACTTTTGGCATTTTGATGTGGGTGGGCAAAGGGGTTCCTTTCCATTAATAGAGTTTTGAATTGAAGGTTTATGCAAGCTTATATGCATAATACTTTTAATTTTTTTTTCATCCTCCACATAATTGACTTTTGAAGCATGTAAGTGATGAGACCAACTTGGGGGTGAAGGTTTAGTGTTACTCTAACTATGGTCCAACTCCATAGTGGTAATTTCAAGGTTGTTTGATATGGCACCTACAAAAATGAACCGTAATTAAGGGTTGGGAATAAATTCATTGGTTGAGTCAAGCCCAATTTGCCTTAGTTATGTGTAATGTTCCTTTGTTGCAATTCAACAATGGTAATTATTGGAACAAATGGGACTTGCCATGGATAGAATATAGAAAAGCATGAAACCATGTTTAATGGTAAATTTGCAAGCTACAAATTAAAGGAAAACTCATATATTAACTTCGGAAATGTTAACCCTTTGTTTTTGTTGAGACTTTTAGTTCATTCAATAGTTGAACTTATTCCTTTTCAAGACCCATCTCCTATGTTGCAAACCTCATTTCATTGCCAAGAAGTCTAAAGCCCCAACTACACCACTAATCAAGGTGTAATCTTTGATTGCATAGGTCTTACACTTGTTGTTAGTTTTCAAGTGCTCACAAAGACATGCTGGGTGAAATGTGTGTAAGCAAGATGTCATAGCAATATCACCACAATGGTACCATTGCCCACATAGACCACATGCTTTGATGATAATTATACTTGTTCCATCATCAATAGGTCTATCAGGGTGTAAAATAGGTTTAAGCTAGAAAGACATTCCTCCACCCTTTCGCATTTCAACCAATTACTTAAAGATTGCACTTTAATCCCTCTCTAGATCTCTCAATTCTAGCTTTGCAAGTGCAATTGACTCCTCCAAAAACTAGGATTCACCATGTGCCTAATTATATGTTGCATCCCCTAGATTAGCTCGTTTCACTTTGTTTTCAAATAAAGTTTGCATAATCTCAAGCTTTCGCTCCTAGTAGCAAACATTCACATTTATCGTGTTAATAGGTCAACTGTAATTTAAAATGGAACTTACATGTAGATATTATTCTTGAACCACTATAAAGAGCTTACCACATTCCCAAAGCACTAGATGTAAAGGAAAAAAAAAAACCAAAATGAACATATCAATCATGGAGATATGGGAAATCACAAATCGCATTTTTGACATTCCCAAATTTATCTTACAGGGTTGATAAGGCATGTTTTGCCTCTATTAGGTCTGTTTCAGCCTCCTCCTTAACTTTCTTCCTATCTTCCATGTTAAATTCCATGCCCAATGTTTTGAATTAAACAACTCTTAAATCCAACTTCAAACCCTTGATCTTGAACTTATGGCAAAGGTGAAGCTCCTTTTTCAACTCCAAGAGGTGTGCAACTTTAATATCCTCATACGCAACCCCATAAGGACATTTGGTTTGGACAAATAGTGATGAATCTACTATGTTTTCTCCATGAATAACCATTGTTTTATTCTTTCCACAATCAGCCACCCCATCATATTGTAAATCCAAATATATTAATTGTAAAGATGATTATATTAAATTTTTAGTAGGACTCATATTGTCACTTGTGGCATAATTAATTTTTTCTTTCTTTACAAATATTGTTCACCCACTCTTCACATCATCCCTATGTGTTTTTTCCCTTGCAGTGGATTTGGCTGCCTTTGCCTAGTTGATTTCAATGTTTGTTGTTTGAATGATGTAACCACGGACAATCCACAATGGCGCCTTGTTGCTAGTGATTTGGCTTGTCCCAAAAACCCTCCAGTAAGTATCTTCCATTATTATCCTATCACACAACGCCAAACCTGGGGCTTTTAGTTTAAATTTATTTCCCCCTAGTAACATGTTCAGTTTCTAATTTAGATTTTGGATCTAGTCTTGTAGCATTCAGATGCCAAACAATGGCAAAAAAAAATGCATTTTGCTTCTTGATGTTGAATGTTGGCCAGTTTGCAAAAAAAATTTCTAATTTTTACCCCTTGCCACACTTGTTATCTCAACCCATGACTTTTCAGCAAAAAATATAAACATGCATTACCCAAATGTAATTTACAAATGCATAGTGGTTTTCTTAACTAGGGTTGTATAATGTTTCTTAACCACATAATAGATATTGTCTTTTTGCCAAAGGCACACCAAAATCCTATTACATTCAACAAAAATTTATATGTGAAGTTGAACCATGATTAATGCAAACTTTAATGAAGAGAACAATATTAGCTCACATCCTACTTCCAAACTATTGGCCCTTAGACACATATAATCAACATGTACAAGTGTTTCCCAAATACTTGACCATAACCATTACTCCAAGGTACACCATTAGAAGTGAATGTTACATGAGGTTATTGATAAGGACTCCCAAATGCTTATCAAACTATCATGCATACTTCATAAAGACTTACATGTAATTTCACCACACCTAAGTACTTAACTAGGATTTGTAACATTTGTAATGTCTCACCTAGGATCAAACAATTCATGTTTTGCAATACTAATGATGTGTAATTTATTTTTTTCAAGCATATCTTATATACTAAAAGACCTTCAAGTTCTTGAAAACACTCCTTATGCCAACCACTCATTTAAGCATCTAACAAAGGGAATATCATACACCATTCAAGGCTTTGAAATTGATTTACCATAATGTCAAATAGCAACAAATATTTAGAGGTACCTATAACTTGTTAAATTTGCCAATGCATGTGTCTAGAAAACCTACATAAGATTAGAAGCTTATCATGACTTGAACACAAATTCTATCCACGACATACACAAGCAAAGAGAAAGTTTCATGAAAATTTAACTTTTGCATTAGGATCACACTAATGTTGGGCTTGACATAGTCAAAATCATGCAAAATCTCAAATGGCCACTACACTGGAATTTTGAGATTAGATTGAATGCATCATGGAGATCACACTTAAGACTATCTAGAAGCACATCATGAGTTTCCTTTCCATGCCATGTGACAAGTTCAAGTGTTGCAACTTGATATCCATCTAGAAGTGACATTACCATAACACAAAAAGGATAAAAAACAAGATTACATAATTTTTTAGGTTCAAATATCACTCAAATTCCTGAAGTCTTGTTCGATTGAATTCAAAGTGTTTAAAGTGGCCAAAATATGTATTGCACAAGCTTTTGCAGCATTAGAACCACTATGTCCCTCTTAGGAAAATGGCTTAACATTTGTACTAGGAAAGAACTATTCCAACCTTTTTAGTAATTGACCATGGGTGGATGTTAAAGTCAAAGGTTAACTAGTGTCTTAAATTTCTATCACAAGAAACTATTAGGAGTAATGGGCTAACTTATCCATGATCTTGCCTAGCCAAACAAAACCTAAAAGAAAAGGGGAAACAATTCAATAAAACCTGAAAGAAGTGATTTTTAAGCACCATTAATGATTTTCCACCTAGCATACTACAATTTAATCATGACTCATAATTTTTTGACAATAAAAAACAATGGTTACCTAGCATTCTAGGTAATTGAAAAGGACCCTAAATATTGTTGCAACCCTAACCTTGGGCTCGTGACCAAGGCAAGGGCTTGTAAGAGGGCGAGACAAGAGAGAGACCCAGGAGGCACATCTTATACTCTCGAGAGTGCAGGAGAGTGTGAGAAAATGAACCCTCACACTCCCAAGGCAACTCCCACTTGGAGAATTGGAGTCCCGAAGGACTCCCGAATCTTCAAGGAGCGATTATAAGGATCAAAACCCATTGGTTTGAAAAAAAAATTATATCATTAAAAATTTATTGAAACATAGATGTTTAAAATGGGCTCGGATCACCCATTTGGGCATCTGAAACATAAGTTATGGCCAAAAGAAGGGCCATGAGTCAAATTGGTAGTTTGACTCCTGACCACTAAAAGTCAAGAATCACCCCGATTTCCTTATGTGCAAGTGACGTGCCACATATTGTTGGAAAGCTCTTGATGAGTGCTACAACTTTGCTTTAGACCTCATCTCGATTGGAGGTCTTCACGCAAAGTTATGGGGCTCCAAAGTCATGGGAGTTTCGATTTTGGCAATTTTGGGAGTCCCGGGACAAAAAGCCATTTGGATGTGGGCCTCGTGGAGATGCACATAGTATACCATAAGGGGGAAGGTGGTGGATTCCCCCAAGTCCGGGCCGTGGTGAGTCTTGTGAGTCCGAGTTTGCCCGTGGTTTATCCTAACACCAAAAGTGCTTCAACTATGCATTAACCACCTTGTGTTGGTTTTGTGCAAGTCCATGTGAGTAATTGATGCTTGTCAATCTTCCTTGTCTCATCCCAGAGTTCCAACATGCCCCTTTACCGCTCCAAGTGCTGCGAGCCAGGGAACGTGCCCCAACTCCTTGCTCTTCTGTTGTTTTAAGTTTGGACTCACATTTGAATCCATTAAGGAGCATGGGGGTGCGTCACTAGTTGCTTTGGATAGACCCATTGTGCTAAAAAAATACTCCTAGGTGGTTGACAAGGACCTTGAATGCTTATCTAATATATTCAAATGTTTTTTGAAGGACCCATTATGATAATCAAAGATTCTTAGGTGGTTGACAAGGACCCTGAGTGCTTGTCCAATCTAACCCAACTGTTTTTTAAAGGACCCACTATGAAAACCAAAGACTTTTAGGTGGGTCCTATTTAGTTATCCAATCTACCCAAGTGTTTTGTGAAGGACCCATTTGTTAAACAAAGACTTTTAGGTGGTTGAAAAGGAACCAACAACTTATCCAACATACCCAAGTGCTTGCACAAGACCCCTAGTGCAAACCTAGGACTCTTTTAGTTGGTTGACAAGGACCTAAGTACTTATCCAATGTACCCAAGTGCTTACGTAGGCCCCCAATGCAAAATAAAAAACTCTTAGTTGGTTGATAAAGACCCCAATTTTTGAACCAAACTACCCAAGTGCTTATGAAAAACAACTAATGCAAACCAAAGACTTTTAGGTGGTTGACTTGACCCTTTATATTAGCTAAGTATAACTTGCAAGTGCTTGATAATGATTTTGTGTGCTAACCACTAGTCTAAGTGAAATGTAGCAAGGAGATTCATCAATAATACCATAAGGCTCTAAAAAAGAAGTAATATGCTTATAGACAACAATGTTGAGACATCAGAACAACTACTACAAGTTCGACACCCAAGGAAATCTAAACCATAATGCAAAATTACAAGAGCCAATAATTACCTCTAAAATTTCGAAATAGTTGTAATCTTTTCAACTCAAAGGAAAAACCCCATAGTCATGTTCCTAGAAATTTATGATCAGCTCAAAATGCATTCAATTAACCTACTTGCCATGAAATAGTCATGCAATAGAAATTCGTCAACAACAAGTCCATTCAAATGAACTAAATCAAATATGATCAAGAAAATGGATAGATACTAACATGAATTAGCTATGATAAGGATTGTTTTTCAACAATCATGCTCAATTCATGTTTTAACATAACAACATTGTGTATTTTATTTTTCAACCAAGCTTTTGTCTACTAGACTAGGACTCACTAAAGGACTTGTACTTGTGTTTGACATTACTCCTTGTGCTAGCCATTGACCTAACAAGTGATTAGCAAGGATAATTTTTCACACCTTATAGGGCCTTAGAATATCAATCCCCAAAAATAAATGAGCTTACAACCAAAATAAAAAACTTCACCCATAATGTCAAATTATAGTAGAGAATTTATAATTACCTATAATTTGTTAAAAGTTGTAGTCACCTTCTCAACACATTGGAGAAAATCTACACAAGTTCATGAGCTTATCATGACCTAGGAACATATAACATCTATCCACGACATACATAGACATGCTTGAAAAAACTTCCACATTAGGACCACACCAATCTTGGGCTTGATTCAATCAAGACACACAACAAACTTGACAAGGTAGGTCTCAACACATGTTCAAAAGCAACATGAATAAATTGGAAATGGTTTTTAGTCCTATGATACAAAAACAATTTAAAGATGATAGAACCTCTGAATTCAAAGGTTAACTTTTATAGAAATGAAAGTTTGGTGGTTTTGAAAGTATTTGGGTGTTGAGCTATAAGGTGTTGGTCCAACGCAAGAATGATTTGGAGATGACCAAGTAGTGCATCCAAGTACAATATTCCTAATAATAACATAATTTCAAATTAGCATAAGAGTAAAGCTAATTGTTCAAATTTCAAACATTCAATTGTTTTAATAAAACAAAGGTCATCTAGGCATTCGAAGAACTCCATAAGCACCATCATGGATTCCAATTCTAGTCCTAAGCAAAAACCAATTAGTAGTCTAATATAACATCCAACAAATTAGAAAGAAGTACCTTACGTTTTAGTAGCATCAAACTAGACCTAGGTTTCTTTTTGCTTGGATTTTGAGCTTTGCAAATTGCAATTGGCAATCAAAGGGGGGCTACCTATCCCTTGTCTTAGAGTTCCCATAGGTAGATCTATTAGTTGATTCAAATGTTTTTTTTTGCTATGATTGTGTCCAATGTAGTTGCTTCTTTTACTACCATAAGAATTAGGGCATATAAACTAGGGTTGCTTAATACCTAATTTGATGACAAATTTAAAAGCTCGCTTCTATTTAGCATTGGAATGTTCACTTGTACTTGATCCTAAAAAATGTTCAACAATTCTAAATTTGTTAGTTCTTCCATAATAACAAAATGAAGAACACCATCCACTTCCAAATGAGATTAGGTACTTAACACTACACTACTTGATTGTTATCTTATTTTAAAGGGCTTTGTGGTCATGCGAAGAAATGGTCATCTTCACTTTCCACTCCATCCCATGCCAACTTCTCATCAACACATTTTGCCCTTCGCAAAATCTCCCACACAACCTTGCTAATATGCTTTTCAATATGTGACCTATGCACCGTACCCCTTCAAGCAATGAAGCTATGAACATCTTCGACTTATAATTTACAACATTAAACTACATAAACTAAAAATAAAATAACACTTAAACACATAATTCAACACCTTGATTTTTATGTACTTTACCTCATGAATTTTTGTATATATTAAACATTGTAATGTTGATTTTAAATTTTATTGAATGGGTCATACCATTCATCCTTGACTCCTAGATATGCAATTCAAAACCAAATACATTAGCATTTTAGCATTGTTGACATGCACTTTGAAAAGGTATGGGTTAAAGTTAAACAACATCAATTCATCTCCACTTACCTCTTACTTTATTTGTCATATGATTTGTATACAAATTGGAGAGCTATGATAACAACATATAGCATGAATAATAATTATTATAAATAGTAAACTAGGCTAGTCAATTGCATCAACCAACAAAATGTATTAAAGAAAACATACTCATGTAACCTTAATATACACCTATAACTTTTGGAGATTTAAATTTGAGTAGCTAAAACAATCTAAAGTGGTGACAAAGTTCTTCATTGCGTTGTCATATACTCAAAGGAGAAATTGCAGTGTTTTGCAAACCAAGCCAATAATTTGCATCAACCAACAAAGTAAAACAAAAAAACACATTTTTGTAACCTTAATACGTACCTACAACTATAGGAGATCTAGGTCTGATCAATAATTGAAATAGTTTAGATTGGTGACCTACTTTTACAATGCCTTGTCACACATTCAAAGCAAAATTTATAGCCTTCTGCACATATCTATTATATGTTAGTCATGACAAGACATGAGTGTCATCCATCGTTTGCCAAAAATAAAATAAAATTCATGAATGTATTAATCCATTTATGGGAGGACAGAAACTAGGTCTTACTAATCCCACTAATTGTGAAAATGTTCAATCAATAAAAATGAAATACATGACTTGAAGTTTGAACAAATAATTGACTACTAAGGCCAAGTTGAATAAACATACTCATGTGCAACCCTAAAACATACTTGCAACCCACATGAAATGGGTTTGAGTAGTTAAAATTGTCCATATTAATGATCTGCAACTTTTCAAACCCTTATCACATACTCAAACAAAAAGTTTCAGGCTTCTACAAAAATCTATTATGCCTTGTGGCATGTAAGGAATGTCACATGGACATTCCTATTTGCTAAAAAGGGAGTGAGATTGATTAGGGGTTTATTGATAAAGTTGTAGGAGGACAAAAACTTCAATTTAATGCCTACTCAATATGAATATGTTTAATCAATACACAAGTAGAAATTTTGTCCTTTGCAATTAAAGAAACAATGACTAGCTGTCCTAAATGATTCTATCAATGACCATAGTCATATATTACAATTTCATTATTTACATGGAATAAATATGAATAATAAATTAATCATTTATATGACTAATGGATGAAAACTTACAAAATAGATATACTTCATCCATTTTCCATTGACCATATTTCACCCACTATGGTTTTCAATTATGTGTTAGAGAATAAAACACCAACGTGGATTATCTAATTGTTATTTTTTCAAGTAATGAAATATGCAATTTTAGTTTATGATTAAATTTCAACTACTTCAAATGATGTGGAAAATATTGTCATGATGTTGTGGCATTTTTTATGTTTAATTAATTAAATAATATCTTGTTTCATTAGAGAACGGGTCCCACTATATGTTCTAAACTTTGGACATCTATAAAATGACTTATATATGACTAAATAATTACTACTACATGGACACCATGGCACCTTGTATAACTATAGAATCACTGACTTTAAATGATGTGATACTTTAGGTGGTCATACAAATATTTTACAATGATTCAAAAATTAATATTAATAATTTAATATTTATACAAATATACATAATAAATTACAACATGTGAGGAATTTATTTTGATTAATATAAAGTTATAAACATTAATATATTTTAACTTATGTTAACCTATGCTACTAAGCAAGTTCAACCCAATTGGCTAAGATAGGTTAAGTTAAGCTTTGCTAAATTATTATCAGTTAATCTAGTATGAACTAAAGTTATTTAGGTTAAACTAAACAAAACCTTTAGGCTAAACATCTAGGCTAAACTTTAAAGTTTAACCTTACACTAAACCTAAAAATTAAACTTAAATGCTAAATTTAAATTAAACCTAAAGGCTAAACCTAAATGACACACCTACACTAAATTTAAAAGGTCGTTAAACTTAGGTTAAATATAAGTTAAACCTAAGCTGAACTTAGGATAAACTTAAAAATACATGTAAATGTTAAACCTAAATGAAGCTTATAGGTTAAATTTAAGTTAAACCTAAAAACTAAATCTAAAGGGTAAACTTATATGTTAAATTTAAGTTAAACATAAAAGCTCAACCTAGGTTAAATTTAGGTTAAACATAAAAACTAAGCTTACAAATTGAATTTCTAAAATAAATTTAAAGGTTAAACCTAAATTAAACTTAGAGGTTAAACTTAAGCTAAATCTAAACTAAATTTAAAGGCTAAAATTAAGTTAAACTTAGGACTTAAACTTAAGTTAAACCTAAAAACTAAACCTAAGTTAAACTTAGCTTGGTCTAAACTTAAATTAAATTTAAGTTAAACCTAAATACTAAACCTAAGTTAAACCTAAAAACAAAACCTAAGTTAAATTTAGCTTGGTCTAAACTTAAATTAAATTTAAGTTAAACCTAAATACTAAACCTAAGTTAAAACTTAGTTTGGTCTAAACTTAAGTTAACCTAAAGGCTAAACCGAAATTAAACCTATATGAAATCTAGGTTAAATTTAGGCTAAACCTAAATTAAACTTAAAGGTTAAACCTAAGGTTTAAATTTAAAAGCAAAACCTAGGTTAATTATGGCCAAACCTAGGCCAAAACATGATGTGAATGTATTTTAATATTGGTTACAAAAATAAAAAGGTTCAATGGCATGATGTTGCATTAAGTTTATTTTGTGGTTCATGCAAAATCACAATATTTAGGATCACTCACACTTGGTTGATGATCAAAAGTTGTTTCGAATAATTAATTAACTTTTTTCGGGCTATCTTTAAAAATATTAAGATTATATATAATTATTATTTTCTTAATGATAATTATGAACATATTGCTCTTAAATGCATGCATCTAATCTAAAAATTATTTTCATATACTTGTTTTTTCCATTTTCTGAGCATGTTTCATACATTTTTTTATTTAGTCAAACATGGTTTTAAAATTAAAGCACATGCTTTAATCATGTAGTTGTGAGCTATATGAAATGACCTAATTAAATAGTTATAAACATGACTAAGTCATGTTACATGATTATAACTTAATCATAGTCATAAAAATGTCCAATTTATGGATGTCATTTTTTGGTGTAATGAATATATTAAATATTGACTTCAATTTTTGTGACAAATAAAAAACTATTTGCAGCCATGTTCAACATTGCCCATTGGATACATTTCATTAGATTATACACCATATATTTTTTTAAAAATTTACACAATTCATTCCAAAGGGTTGCAAGAGAATTGTTTAAAAAAAAAATTCATTTGGTTGATTGTTTGTATTCATGTGACTTAAAAATTTGTAACCCCAAGTGCATGTCACATGTCCAAAAAATAATCATGCAAAAAATCATGTCAACTTGTATATATAAATTTATTTGAACAATTTTTGCATTTTTGGTTTTGAACCAAAGTATTGATGGATAAATATGTATGCATGTGAAATGTATGCATGTTAGCGAATGCATCAATAATACCTGCCTCATTTTAAACAATCTATAAATAGGGAATAAAATGAATAGCCGAATTCCCTATGTGTAGTTGGGAAAGCGCAAAGCACACCTAGAAACCTAGTACAATAAGGCACATAGGGAGAAAAGGTGGATGACTTTTAGCATGTCATCTCCTCCAAAAAAATTACTTTTGTAAGAGTGTGGATGTTGGTTCACCTTAGCCAACTCTACCCCGTAGTTTTCCAATCAGCTTGCACATGTAGTTTATTAATGCTTTTGGAGCTTTAGTGCAATGAAACTTGGATGCATTCCATGGTGCAATTTCACTAAATTGTCAATTTTCTAGAGAAAATAATAGGATGACATTTCACATGTCCATAACAACACCAACGATTTTATATTATTTTTCAAATTTTAGATGTTGCCTCATTGGCTAGGATCCCAAGAGGGATTTAACATTAATTGATGAGAAGTTTTTAGAACCTTTCTAAGTAGTTTAAAAACTTGTTTAAATTTTTTTACCAAACTAAAAGCAAAGTCCAAATGTGGCAAAAAAATTTCTAAAAACAAAATTTTGATTTTCTTTTCCAACAAAAGAATATCTTGACAAAATATTCCCTTTCTAATTTTTATATTTTCACATTTTGATGAAATTTTGCACAAAAGTAAATGTTGAACTACACATGGGTATTGTCTCATCACACACGATGCATGTCCAATTACATGTGTTGCGCATCCCACTAAATGCAATGCAAATACACTACACACAATCAATGAAAATAATTCCATTTCAATTATGTTACAAATGTTACTTGACCTTTAAATATGCAAGTAACATTTTATGCATTCAGAATTGTAAGAAATGGTTTAAAAATGCAAAATTATAATACTTTAAAATCAGAAATCTTTAGTAACATTCAAATAGACTTGTTAAGTTCATTAACTTTTAATTATTGAAGGTTTTCAGAATAGTTTTGAAATTAATTGAAAATATTAATATCTTGTTAAATATATAAATTAAAAAAAAATTAGTTATTTAAATTTTTAGATACTGAACACCTTTAAAACATTGTATGTCAATTCAAGCAAAAACATTTTGTAAAGAAATATGAAATTTGATTGTGAAAAATCTAATTTTCAAAATACGTTTTTGCAAAATGGTTTAACATTATATATATATATATATATATATAATGAGAAAAGATCTTGGTAAAATCTTTAAATTCATGTTTTGTTTTATTTAAGATTTGATAAAGAAAAGACAAGTCATTCAAGTTTGAATTTCCAAACAAATTCAATACAAATTAGTGGGTTTTTTTGGTGGTGAAATTTGGCAAGTAGACAAGTTCTTTTCAAGAAATGAAAAAAGGTAATTTTAAGGGATTATTTTCTCCATTTTTTGAAATAAAATTAATTAAATTAACCACTTCTAGACATTTGGATTAGGCACATCCTAGGTTGCCACTTGTAGTGACACTATTGTAAAATTGCTATAACTTGCATAAGATAGTTGTCATTTTAGGCTAGCGAAGGTAAATCAATCAAGGTAGATAAACTATTTCTAAAGATTTTATTTATTTTTATAAATGAAAATGAAAATGAATATTATAACATTTTCAATTTGGTAAGAATATCATTAATAAAAGAAAATTTAAAATCCACATGTGAACAATGTACATTTGTATAGACCATGTACTTCATTTGGTGAGTAGTGCTAGTCTTTGTTCACTTAATGTTCCCTTGTTCACATTTCCAAGTTGAATTCATTGTCATGAATTTTCATGAAATTCATTACAAAATGAATGAAATGTTGAATGAATTGGGCACATATTTTCTTGAAGTGTTATTTCAACCCATACATATAATTTCATTAAATGTTTGCCTATGGATAATGGTGCCTTCACATGTTTAATGCCTTTAGTCTTTCTTTAATTGTTCAGTGTAATTTGAAGTGGTTTCATTGTAATTATTCATAGTTGATTTCCATTTTGTTGTTTTAGTTTGGAGTGACTTAGGTTTTATTTTATTTTATTTTATTGGGTAATAAAGTTATCCATAAAATCACCATGTTTTCACCTTCCTTTTTAGGTGGCTTTTACCTCTTTACCTTCTTTCAATGGTATCTGCAAAGTAAGGAAATTTATCTATGAAGGAAGGTACTTTGTTTTGTTTTGTTTTGCAATTGTGAAATCCACTAAACTAGGATGCTTTAGATTGTGTTCTTCATGCCTTTGGAAAGCTCTTGACGAGGAGGGGTGCATGGGCTTAGTTCCATGATGTTTGGACTTACAATGCAAAAGTTTTTAAATATTGAATGATTTCTTCATTGAAAAATAAATTAAATCATAGCTATCAATTTCAAAGGAATTGGAATGTGCATTTGGTGTCCTTGGAAAGATCTCGATGAAAGAATTTAATGGAATTCATTTGGTAAGATCTGGATTTAGAATGTGGGAGATGTTGATTTTAGTGTGATTTTTGCCATTGAAAATTCAAAGAAATTCCAAAAACTAGGTTTTGGAAGGAAAAAATAGTTGAAGACGTGATAACACTTGGGCCAATAGCACAAGTCACACTAGCTTTATTAAATCTCAGTATGAAATGCTAAAACTTAGCATTTCATTCACAAGGTTTGAAAGTAATTATAGTAGTTATACATTTTAAAACATTGAAAATATATGTAGCTCAATAATGAAGGTGCTTAGAAAAAGGAAAGACATGATGAAATTCAGTTTATCACCAAAATTGATGGAAAACTAGTTTGGGTTCTATTTATTTTGTTTCGTAAAATTTTCATTCCCATTTATGCATTTGATGCTTTATTATGTCGAAATTGGCCATTTCGCCTTCTAATCGACTAACTTTATGAATAACTCTAAGGTAAACTGACCCATCTACAATCAGGTGCCTATGATCGAACACCTATTTAGTGTGTTTTAAGGTTGACGTTAGTTTTGGTTTATGTTCAAATGAACACCCATGATTGAACATTTGGCCAAATTTTTTCTATTTTGAAAATTTAAAAATTCTTCATGCCTTTGGATAATTTTTTATTTGAAAATAAGGGGTGGGAATGCAACTTTAAAATGTGAACATGACAAATCACACACTTGATTACTTATTTATGTGCAATTTTGTGTTCGGTAATAAACATCTAATCTAACATTCAAAAATAATGAGGTGATTGTGAATTGGAGGCTTTATGCACAAAAAAATTGAAAAGTGTTTAGGTATTAATCCTTGGCTAAACATAGAACAACAAAGAGACCCCACACATTAAACAACTCAATTAATACAACTCAAACATTGAATACCATTACACCATCAAAAACCAAATAAATCCATTAAAGACTTTCCCTCCACAACTCATATAATTTATTCCCACTAAAAACAAGCAATCAACAAGGCAATAACATATTTCATATGGCTCTACACTCCTAGAGTAAAGGTTATAGTTTGAATTAAGTATGTCACAAGATGTAGGAAGTTGCAGAATTTTGAAAGTTTTCTAGAGAGATTACAAAATGGGATCAATAAGGATTGGATGGTGAATTGGTTGCATTTAAGATCAAGGAGGTAGAAATGAAGAAAGAAACTAAGGAAGTAGAAGTAGTGCTTCCAAATTAAAGAGAAGGTAGAAATAGTGATTTTAGCATTTATAACCAAATTAGAACAAGTTGAAGAGGACAAAATAGTGCAGAAAAAGGTAGAATTGAATAACATACCAAAGCTAGTGTAGGAATACACAGACAAGTTTTCAAACTACATCTATTACCATTGGGTTTAACAATCATCACTCCTAAATGGCTCATCTCATTCTAATAGTGCCATTGGTTGCAAATTTCCTACTTTTCCAACATGACACACCTTGAGAAATATTCCCATTGCCTGCACATCCACAATTGATGTGACATTAGGCTAGAAAGACTTTGTTGAATTTTATGAACTAATTATTTCTTGTGAGGAGGTGGAAAGTTATGCCATTGAACATTGTTTAGATCTAACATATTTTTTGGAATATTAGTCTTCATATAAGAAACATATGTTTGTACCCCTTGTAGGACTTAAGCTAATGCCACCAAGTGTTTAGAAATTGGGACCAAGAACAAGGCTAAAAATGAGTTTGCCAATGCGACGAGAATCCTTGTAGCAACATATAGTAGGGGTGCACACTAACAAAATGCACTTCATCACATCTTAATGTGCTAAGGAAGCGGTGCGGTGCAACAAAATTTCAAATACCCATTGTGAAGACCAAGAAAATCAACATTTCCAACTTGCCACCCCAACAACATTGCAAGGTCAGTAAGTAATACCGACCATTGATGTAACATAACAACTACCATCTTGCCACAACAATAATAAAAGACTGAAACAGATGTAAGTATAAATAAATTGATATTTCAAAGTGGGTCAAATTGACAGATCAACGACTATAATATGCCATGGATGCTATGGAAAAGGGAGACCCATCTTTAAGGAAGGTTGCAAAGTATTGTAACATACCACTGACCCCACTTTCAAATCACCTGAATGGTAGAATTAGATGCAAGAAAGTGGGCCCCCAAGGCATGTTAATAGAATAAGAAGATGAAACAATGGTTATTTGGGTTCTAAACATGCAAAAAGCTAAATTATTTGTTAACCTTCAGCCATTAAAAATGAAGGTTGCAGAAATCACCTAGATTAGACCAACCCCATTTTGAAATATTCTAGGAGATACCTAATGGTTTTGGTTTTAAAAAAGACATCTAAAATTTAACATACATCTTGCTGAAGGGCTGAAGGTTTCTAGGGCAAGATGGTTAATTAATCAAGCGTGCCATACCATTTATTGTAACTTGGAAAACATGTACACACAACACAAATATCAATTAGATCACATTTGGAATTTAGATGAGATAGGTGTTCAAGCAAGGCGATAATCTGTTGTTAAAATTATAGCCAAATGAAGTTCATGAGATATTTTCAACACCATACTTAATTCACGTGAACGGCTGATTGTAAATTGTGTTGTTAATGCAAAAAGTGCAACCTTTCCTACCTTCTACATTTTTAAGGGTTCAAGGATGTGAGAAGACTACATAAAGTTATGTAGACCAAGAACATGCATGGAAATACAAAAATAAACTTGGATGATAATTTACTTCTTTAAGCATTGACTTACTTTTTTTACAAATCTATTCCATGGGGGTTTTTTCAAGAAAATAAACATTTATTAATCTTGGATGGGCATGGGACAACGTCACTATTCAAACATTTGAATAATTAGTAGATTAGACATGGTGACTTTACCTTCACAAACATCACATGTGCTATAACCACTAAATGTCACATGCTTCAAGCATTTTAAGAATGCTTTTGAAAAAGAAAGATATTCAACAATGAAAAGTGTCGCAACCCTAGCCTTGGGCTTGCGACCAAGGCAAAGGGCTTGTAAGGGTGCAGGCCAAGACTAAGCCTAAGAGTCACATTTTCATGCCCCTAGGAGTGCAAAAGAATGTGAGGGAAAGAACCCTCACACTCCAAAGTGAACTCCCATGTTGGGAGTTAGAGTCTCAGTGGACTCCCGAATGTTCAAAGAATGATCGCAAAGGCCAAAACCCAATGGTTCAAGGAGTTCTTCATACCATTGGAAAGCTATTGAAACGTAAATGTCTAAGATGGGCTCGCATGACCCATTTGGACATTTAAAACACAAGTTATGGCCAAAAGTAAGGGCCGAAAGTCAAATTGGTAGTTTGACTCTCGACCACCAAAAGTCAAGAATCACCTTGATTTCCTTGTGTGCAGGTGGCATGCGATATACCATTGGAAAGCTCTTGACAAGGGCTAAAACTTTGTTTTCGACCTCATCTCAATTGGAGGTCTGCACACAAAGTTATGAGGCACCAAAGTTGCGAGAGTCCTAACTTTGGCAATTTTGGGACTCCCACTTGGGAGTCCTAGGACAAAAAGCCATTTGGATGTGGGCCTCGTAGAGAGGCACATAGTATACTATAAGGGGGAAGGTGATGGCTTCCCTCAAGTCCGAGCCGTGTTGAGTCTTGTGAATCTGAGTTTGCCCGTGGCTCGTCTTAGCACTAAAAGTGCTCCAATTATGCACTAACCACCTTGTGTTGGTTTTGTGCAGGTCCGTGTGAGTAGTTGATGCTTGTCACTCTTCCTAGTCCCATCCCGGAGCTCCAGTACGCCCCTCTACCCCTCAAAGTGCTATGAGCCAGGGAGCGTGCTTCGATTTCTTGCTTTTCTGTTGTCTTTAGTTTGGACTCACATTTGAGTTTATTAAGGAACTAAGGGGTGCATAAAAAAGAAACAACTATCTTGAACTTGACAAGGTCAAACTAGATGAATGGGTGGACAAGGCCTTATTGTAATTCATGCAAAAATAATAATAAAATCAAGGTTTATGGTTTGCAAAATTTGGCCATTAAATCTTGTGCAACTATGGTTGGAAAATTTGGTCCTAATGAAACGTTCATTGTAATAGAAGAGGAAGGAGCAAAAAATGCATACCAATCAAATGCAATAATAGATTCCAACAATAGTGAAGATGAAGCTAAAGTTGCCACTGATTTATTGAACATTGCAGGTACTTTTCAAGCAGTTTTTACACCTATTCCTACCACATCAATGGGTCCTTTTGAACCTTTTCCTCGTTTCTATGTGGAAATGCCACCCAATCTTCCCACTCGAACAAATAATCAATAAGATGATTTAGTGGTGAACTTGGAAGATTCCAACCTTGAAATAGATGACCTAACTATTCCAAGTCAAACCCAAGGTGTTATAGAATTGGGTGACTTATTATCCCTACCAAGATTACCAACAAGGAGAAGACATGGCAAATAACCATTAGTGGACTATTTTAGTTCGCATGTGGTCACATAAGACCAATATGTAATAGTGTTGAGACAAAAGGCATTAAAAAAGAAGTTGATAAAATCAAGGAGCAAAAAATAAAAGAAAGAGAGGAGAAGAGATCAATATGGGTTGAACATACACTTACCCTGGCGGAGAGAATAATTCAGAGGAATGTTGAAAAAGAACATAGAGCTAAATTTAACAACGCATGGTTTGCTGCAGCAGTTAGGGCTATTGGTGAACGATTCCACAACAAATTCAAGGCAAGGTTTAGGGCCCATCCTTTGGGGTATAAAGGATTTGACTTAGGAGTGACATCTCGACAATAAAAAATAGCCAGGGAATAAAGAAGGAGAAAATGTAACTTGTTAGACATGTTGCAACCAAGTTATAATTGTCGTAACCTTAACATTGGGTTCGCGACCAAGGCAAGGGCTTACAAGAGTGCGGGACAAGAGGGAAGCCTGGGAGACACATCTTATACTCCCGAGAGTGTAGGAAAGTGTGAAAGAATGAACCCTCACACTCCCAAGACAACTCCCACTTGGAGAGTTAGAGTCCTAATGGACTCTCGAATTTTTAGGGAACAATTGCATGGATTAAAACCCATTGTATTGAGGATTTTTTTATATCATTGGAAAAATATTGAAACGTAGATGTCTAAAATGAGCTCACATGACCCATTTGGACATTTAAAACACAAGTTATAGCCAAAAGAAAAGTTAGGAGTCAAAATTGGTAATTTGATTCCCGACCACTAAAAGTTGAAAATCACCCCGATTTCCTTGTGTACAGGTGACATGCAACATACCCTTGAAAAGCTTTCGATGAGTGCTACAACTTTGATTCAGACCTCATCTCAATCGGAAGTTAGCACACAAAGTTATGGGGCCCCAAAGTCGTGGGAGTTCCAACTTTGAAAATTTCGGGACAAAATGCCATTTGGATGTGGGCCTCGTGGAGAGGCACACAATATACTATAAGGGGGAAGGTGGTGGCTTCCCCCAAGTTTAGGCCGTGGTGAGTCTTGTGAGTTCGAGTTTGCCTATGGCTCGTCCTAACACCAAAAGTGTGCCAGCTATGCACTAACCAACTTGTTGTTTGATTTGTGTAGGTCCATATGAATGATTGAAGTGCTTGTTAATCTTCCTAGTCCCATCTCGAAGCTCCAGCACACCCCTTTACCCCTGAAATGTTACGAGCCAGGGAACGTGCACCCAATTCCTTGCTCTTCCACTGTTTTAACTTCAGATTCACATTTGAGTCTATCAAAGGGCTTGGGAACGCGTCAATAACCTTCCATTCAACAACAGTGAAAGGCAAGGGTCTACGGTGGGTTTTAATGGTAGAGGGGAAAGAAATAAATATTTAGAGATGGAGTTGAATTCCAATGCGATGGTGCTGTCTATGCATGGATGGATTTGATAGGTTTATATTAGGCCAAACATAGAATGGGGATTTACCTAGTCTTTTAAACATAATGCCCAATGGTTAATATGCTAGGAATAAAATCTCACACATGGTGCATTTCTACATCCCCTTCACCAAATAAACAACATCACTTGGTAGGTTACTAAATTTTCAATTTTTTGTCATTATTCAACTATTCATTTTAATTTGCATTCTCACTAGTCACCTATTCTAGAGTCCCTTGGATCTTACCTTGTACTGTCCAATTTTGCATGTTTTATGGATAGGGGACATATAATTAACATTATATTCAATGTGATAAACATTTGTAGAGGCCCAAATAAATTCAAAAGCAAATCCACAAATGTAATGCTTCATTGGAAGGAAGTTTAACAAATTCATATTCACACTTTTCATCAAAGATTAGAAGTGTTTACCAATGTTGGATTAGCAAAAAGATTCATCATCCATCAAAGAATGTAACAAAAGCATAATATGATGAAGATGCCAAACTAGGGGTCTATTTGAACAACTAGGTTCAAGGATTTGTCAAAATTTTCTTGTTTATCGTAATGCCAATAGTTCTGCAATTAGTTTCAAAAGCAAGCAAATCATTCATGATCGTAGTTGTTGCCCCACCAAGTTTTTTATGCAAGCCAAAAATAAACATAATTTACATAGTTTTAGTTGATGTCATTTGTAAATGGAGACACGTGGCTCAGGTCAATGCAAAAAATTTACACTACAAGACATCACTAATACCATAAGAAAACAACACACCAATGAAATCAAGACCTATATCAAAGACCATGTGCATTGCAAATACTTGACAAAATTTGTAAAATTCCTCCAAATAGGCTTTGTATAAGGTATTACGCACGATTTCTATGTTCATTTCATCTAGGTCCTAGGACCACCATTGTGTAACTTTGTTTAAATGTAAGGATTTCATAAACATGGACTTCAATTTCAATGACAGTTTCTTCTTGAGGTTTGTGGAAGCACTATTAACATTATCTTCTGAAGGAGTTTTAAGGGAGATGAGGAACATATCAATTTGAAAATCAATCTTAATAACAATAGTAGGGAGAAGAATTGATGAGGGGAAAAGATAGACAAGGAATAATCAAGAATACAAAACTTGCACTCTAAAGTTGTTCATGTTTGATATTACTAGAAGTTCCCATAGACTTAGCTTGGCTCTTTTAATCTTGTTGTTTTTCATCTTCAACCTTCTTTGGTAGGAAACTAACAATGAGAAAACTAAAGTTGTTGATGCTCTGGGGAACTATTGTTGCCTATGCAAAAAAGTAAGAAAATTGTAGAAAGTCATGGAAATAGTTTGTCATGGTGGAGAACTTGTCCTTGCACAATTGAATCAATTCTTGTTTTTTTGCAACAATGGCGCTGGGAGTAAAATTGAAATCATCTTTTTTGTGATCATCCAAAGCAAGAGCTCCTATGTCCTTGTTCTCATTTGATTTGTTCCCTATTCTTTGCACTAGCTAATCTTGATTTTGATTACAAATTTATAAACACATCCACATTTAGTGACAAAGTTTTAGTGAATTGAAGACAACGCCCAATACCCATTACTTTGATCAACCATAGTTCTTTAACATCCTGCAAACATTTTTGGTTTTAAAAAACTATTGTATTTCACATGAAACATTAGAGCATAAAGGATGGAGACATTATCGACAATCTAAGATTATGTGAATTTCTACTACCCATGTAACTTCTTTGTAGGTATTCCAATTTGCCATTTAAACAACATATGATTTTTGGGTGCAAATAACATTTGGCCTCTAATTTAGTTTTGGAGATGAACTAGGTGAAAATGACAAGAAAAAAGGTTTCCAAAAAATGCAAATGCATATGTTAGTGGTAATAAGTAAATTGATGCGAGGAAAACAACCCATCTGCATAACATTGCATCTCATCTTGTGACATGAAAAGCCTAACCTACACATCATTTGCACATCAACAATCACACAACAACAAGAAGATCACAAGGAGTTAGATTGTTGACATCATCAAAAGTAGAAATGATGGTGAGATCTTGTGACATGAGAAACTTGAGTTATGCATCATTTGTAGCAATCATCACACAACAATAGTAAGCATCATTAGCAAGATCACAAGGGAGTCACATTGTCGACAATTTCAAGAGCAACATCAATAACAATGAAATCATTGATGGGCACACAAAGATAGACACAACAACCTAGAACATATTGACAACAAACGAAGGGGGAGAGAAAAAGAGACCTCAAAGAGATGAGAGGGAGAAAAAGAGAGAATTGTGGTGATGGAGATGAGAAGGAGAGAGAGAGAATTGTGGTGATGGAGATGAGAAATAGAGGGAGAGAATTGTGGTGGCCATTGCCCCAACATCCTTCTTTCACATCTTGGGGAGAGACAAGCGTATTGGCCCATGTGGCGTCACAAGGATTGTCGATTTTAGGGTACTAGGCTATTGTTCCAAAAAAAATAAAATTCAAAACCCTTAAAGCCTTGTGACTATGTGGCTTGTGCTGCAAATATTTGACCTTATTACAAATTTTGAAAAATATAAACAATAATTAAAAAAATCCAAACTTAATTAAAAATATATTTATTATTTATAAGAGGTAAGGTATCATTTCATAAGTTTTTAAGTGTTTGCTCATAGGGTCTAAAGTGCATGAAAATAAGGGCCTTATATGTTCTATCCAAATTTTTTCAAACAACAAGACCCCCTTAACTTTTGGGGGTCATAACTTTCTCATTCTAGCTCAGAATCAACTTCTATAAAGGCCCACTAATGCTCTAGTTCAAAGGACAACTAAACTTTTTTTTATGACCATGACCAGAAAATGGCTAATTACTGAACCCCTGGAGTTTGAACCCTTAAGTGTTTGGTCATGGGCCGGTTTACCCTATTACCTATTGGAAATTTGAGTTCAAACTGTTTTGGTCATTTTAATACTAGCAGCTTATCACATAATGACTCTGCATTTTATGGCAGGTTCAAACTTTACACTAAAATCTTCCCTTACTGGGTTTAGAACTGCTCATCTAGCTACATGCCTACCCATCAACATATATGCATATGACATTCCTACCCATCAATATATGCACACATAGTACTTCAGATGTTACTCACACATTGGGTCAAGTTCAAGCCAAAATTATTCCCAAATCCTACATTAATGTGTAGTTGCTTCCCAATAGGCAGACCCAAGTTCCACCAAACAAATGACAGTTTTATTATTGTCATCTAACCAGAGTTAACCAGCACCCACTTGACCATGACTTGAATGGATGGTGAGTGGTCAGGAAACAGGTTTCTGTTGGTTTCCAGTTCCCTGGTTAACCATGGTGGTTAGCTCAGTTGCATTTTTTCACTACCTACCTCCTAACAAGGGGCAAAGCAGGTTATTACTAGGTAGAATAAAATCAACCCTCACCTAATGTATAAACAATCTACTTACCTAGTAAGCACCTATTTTCTTACCTGTTTACCTATCTGTAGGACCTACTATCATAGATTGGTAGGTTTACCAAGGTGTGACTAGATATAAACTCAGTTGAGGATGAAGGTTCATCCTCAACTAAGTCATAATAGACATCCAATGGATGGTTTTTGGCTGGTGGGTGCTGGGTTCACTCTTTCCTTGTCATCTGTTGTTCTTGCCAGGTTCTTTCATAACCCTACATTTAGCTTAAGCATAAAATCAGCCAGCTGCGATGGAAAGTGCTTCGTTTGTCGTGGTCCTGGCCTGGCGGACTCGTGGGTGGCACGCATTGGCTAGCCATTTGCAACAATACACGCCCAGATTCCGCGTTCCGACACGTGGTGGATTCTACTTACACGTGGCGACAGTGCCAACGTGTCTGATAATCTTGGAATCAAAATTTTGGGCACCGTGTGATTTATTCCACGTGTCCATGTTTACTGTGCCATTGTTTGCACTGTGTGAACAGTGAAACTTTTTTGGCGCCAAATTTTCGCCAAAAACTTGACCCCAATAATTAGAAAGGAATATTCTTTCGGAAATTCCCTGTTTAAAACATTTAAAGATTTGCCAAAATTTCGAATTTATTTATTAATTTTAAAAAAATTGTTTCCCACAATTTTTTTTCCCACATTTGGACACAGTTTTTGGTTTTGGGGCAGTTTAAAAGAGTTCTTGACAGTTTTGAGTGTATGATTAATTCTATTTGTTTTGTGTTTTTTCAATAGTGTGATGTAGCCACACTGGCAATTATCCACAACAGGAATTAGCCAAATTTGGCTACAGTTCATAGAGGAAAATTTAAAAATTGAAGAGTCCTGATATATATATATATTTTTTGCCACCATATTTTGAGAGAGAAAATCCTGAACGTGCTATATTTAATAATCAGTTTGTGCTGGTTGCCAAAAACAAAGCAGGATTCTAATTATTTTTTAAAAAAAAATCTTGTCTGAGCTCTAGTCAAATTTGGCTCATTCCTCTTGTGGATGCTTGCCACTCCCACCTACTTCACAAAATTGAAGAAGGAAAAAAATAGAAGAGAAACAAACCCTAGTAGGCTAGAGCATTTCTAGACTTGAAATTTTGAATTCCATGATGAAAACCACAGTTATGGCAACATTGTTTATTTCCCCCCTTTTCTTGCATTAGTCTTTTCTGTGGAATGCAATCAAATTAATGTTAAAACATCAACACAATTCCCCTTGTTGAAGACTAAATGCTATAATTTTGTGCAAACTAATTTTCATTTTCTGAAACCTGGAAACCTATGCAAAACTGAAGGCCAAAAAAACCTTCCCCCAAATTATGATGTGTGTGCTCATCATATTTGTTGTTGTTTTTCTTTGCACTTTCATCGATTGCAATAGACTAGCAAACCCAAATGAAGTATTTTCACACATGCACACACACATACACAAGGGTTTTGTGACGGGTTTTTCGTTTTTTTAATTTAAAAAAATAATTTGTGATGTAACCAAACTGGCAATCATCCACAAGAGAAATTAGCCAAAATTGGCTACAAATCAGAGAGGAAAATTAAAAAATCTATTTCCATTTACTTACCTCACTGGCGGACTTTCTGTCCAAGTGGGTTAGTCGGTTCGGCATGCCAGCCAGCAATTTGCATGTACCAGCGGCAAAGCAGCGCCAGCGCAGCAGAATTTGGAAGTCTAGAATTTGCACTCCAAAGTCCAGAATCTGCAAATTCTAGCTTTGGAAAGTGGCTGCCAACGTTGTGTCTGTTGTCACGTGGCGGTTCTCCAGACTGCCATCTAACAATTGAGTTGCCAAAAACTCTCCAAAATTTCAACGTGGTGAGCGCACACACATCCATGGAGCTCAAATATAAAGCCCTAGCATCCCACCAAGCTCTACTGCATCTACATCTACCCATCTTCTCTGCTGCAATTAACTGCATACAGCTGCTGTTTTCTGAAGCTTAATGTTGCATAGATCAGCTCCCAGTTGCATAGCTTGTTTTAGAGCTTTCAGAGACACTCTCTCTCTCACTCTTTTGGAAAAGCAGCTCACTTTTTTGTCTTCTCCAGCTCACGTGGGTGTACCACAGCAAAAATGCCGGTCGGAACCAGAGGGACCTATACCTTCGTTGATGTGTTGTTGGCCATCATCTTGCCTCCTTTGGGAGTGTTCCTGAAATATGGGTGCCGGGTAAGTTTTCTTCATCAGCTCATACGTCACTGTTAAACATCGTCGATTTGAGCCCCGGGCATGGTTGATAACTCAAATTTTGTGGTCAGAGATCATGTAGAGGAAAAGTTCAATTGCAAAGTGGGTTTGTTCCAAGCAGTGGATTCTTTTCATTGTAGTTTTTCAATTCTTTCCTTCCTTGTTGTTTCCCACAGCATACATGTACAAAAGAAGTACTTGTTAGAGATGTAGAAATTAAGCTCAAAATGCAAAATGGTGTTTATTTTAAACAAGAGGTGCTTGTTTCAATTGGGACAACAATTAGAATCAGACTACTGTCCCAAGAATGAATCGAACTGTCTCTTAACAATGCCATTATTTTGCTGTTTGCAGACGGAGTTCTGGATTTGCCTGCTCTTGACAATCTTGGGATATATTCCCGGGATTCTCTATGCCATCTGGGTCATCGTTGGTTAGACAATTACTAAGTATTGCAGCAGTACTGAGGTCCGAGTAAGGATTTTCTTATTCCCAAACAGAGGTTGTAACTCGCACAATGGGGTAGAAAAATCTTCTACAGAAAACCTCTATCTAGTAATTGCACAGCAGATCCGAATTTTGAAAAATGTATTCTGAAGAAGGCTACTGAGCGAGCGACCATTTCATTTTTCAAAATGATTGATGAATGAATGTCTCTCTTGCAGCTATATATACTGTATACTAAAACACTAATTTTATTTGATTCGCACTCATTCCCAATTCTTCCAAGTTTTTTTGTACCTATTTTTTTCCCAGTTTTTTTAATGTTGCATCATTCCCAAGCATCCTAAGAAAGACCTAAGGACGATTTAGCTTTAATTGATGACAATGAGTTAATTGGGTTGTAAAACAATTAATGTTCACAAGTAATGTGCAAAAATTTAGCAATCCCATTAGCCTGAAAGCAAAATCATTCATAATTACACAACCCTATTTTGCTGAACATTGAGAATAATGTACACCTCTAAATACCATGGCCAGTGTAAGCCAGCAATCACACTACCTTCACCTCCTTAGAGTTTGACTTTTTAGTGGCCGTATGAACTTTGGACTCAAGACTCCAAGACTTTCCAGCTCCATTGATCTTCTAATATTCTCGCAAACTTACCAACACGTTTCACAACTGTTAGTTCACTCGAGATAAACTTTTCAAAACAAAATAAGGCCATCAAATCCAGCAACTTCACTGGCCATGACATTTTTTCTTCACACCTCTGCTCAAGCCTCTTCAACACCCTCTTTTTATTAGTACACTAATACTATACCCTGTCTGGGTTATAAGCTGTCCAAACTGTAGAAAACTGAAGAAGAAAGTTGTGTACAAATGTGACTAAAATTTTTCCCACAAAAAAGAAAGTTCATCATGGGAAGTTTGGTTAATTTTCTCATGTAAAAACATGAAATTTGAGATAAGATAGTTCTTTTCAATTTTTGAGTTTGCAATATTGTCAAAATTCATCACCAAAAGATCATCCAAACTTCTTGTATCCCCATTCCCCTCACCTTTTAAAATTTTTTTTAAAAATAAAATCAATAGCCTTCACCCATACCTTGTATTTGGGCCTTATTCTCACATTGAAATGGTTGGCTTACTATCTCTCATGCCCCACCCATACACATGAAAATTGAAACTATAAAAAGATGTGGGAGGCCACTAATGACAGACCATCTAAGACCAATTATTGTATTTTGCCAATCAAGAGTTGAGTATTAAACAGTGCGATGCCTTTTGCTATTCACAATATCATGTGCACAAATCTTTCAAGGTGTGGAGTTATGAGCAGGTAGGATGGCCAAAGGCATTATACAAAAAAATTGAATGAAGAACAATGAGCTTCTCCAAAAAGCTATGGTGATATCATCTTAGGTTTGAGGATGATTCAAGGTGTTTCGATCAAAATTCCACAATCCATGATAGTTTCAATATGACGCACAACATGAAATAGTAATCATTCTTGATTATAAATCAAAATTGGGTTTAATGTAGAATACCACTTTCAGATATATCAAACAAGAGTGGAGGGGGACCCCTTGGATAATGGAGTTTGACATTGCAAAATATTATATATGACATGATCTGTCGTAAAAAGTTGGTGGATATCATGTCGACGATTATAAATGAACAAACATTTTAAACACATTGCATAAGATGTTTAATGTCAAGATAATAAGAGTCGATATTAAGGACCAATGCATTTTACAAGGAAATATCCATTTCATTTTTTGATCAAGTAATTACATGCCCATCAAATGTAAGCCTTTTCACATGTAATGCTTACACATGCAACATCCAAAGTGTTTGCCCATGGAAGATGTTTGAATTCAAGGCTCAAACACGGAGTCCCATGTTGATGTACCTTGGTCACCATGAACGTTGAATTCCCCGCATAAAGTAGGGAGCCTGAGTGTGGCAAGGCTCTTAGAGTTCTTGTTCACACCTGCAATCCCTTTTGGCACCACTACACCGAGATATCTGGGGTGAAAAATCCAACATTTGGTGCCAAACTTTGACAATGGGGTCTGCCATCACATAAGTATAAATGTTAGTTTGAGCCTTTTACCTACACCTAGAATACTCAATGATCAATGGTTATTTTAGGAACTACATTGACCACTATTTGAACCTATGACAAGTTTTATAAAGTGCATTTGTAGTGTCCACTCGAGCATGCATTGTTCTAGTTTTCTTGTTAGATTTATTTGGGGAGAGTTGTTTCCAAAATTCAACCACAACTATTTTAATTACTACATTCTTCCCCTTCTTATTACTAGTTTGATCATGAGGTGGTAAAAAATGCATCGAATATTTGGCTTGAATTCCAACTTGGTTGTTGGAGCCTGAGTGGTTTTCATTGGAGTAGGTGGAAACTGCACCACAATTTCATTAGCCTTCCTACCACCACCATCTCCACAAGTTGCTATCCCCTTGGATTTGGGGGTGGGGAGGGTTGGGGGCTGCATTTGTGTTAATGCATCATTGTCACACTCTACATGGGTTTTCAAACCTTTGGCTACTATTAGCTCTTGGTTATTTAGAACTAAAATATCATTGGTACATAGGATGTTAAGGTTAAGCTAGGTAGGTAGGTTTTGGGTTTAACCTTTAAGGTTGAACTTCTTTCATTAGCCCATCGCAAATGAGATTTGGTACTTAGTTTGTGAACAAGAGAAATACATTTATTTATATAATGTACACATCTAGAATCTAGGGCAAAAAATATGGGATAAAAAACTTAGTCGCAAGTGCAACCAATGTAGTTATAACCTACATGCAAATATTACATGTTACCTATGTCATACTAACCTAATTTAGTTACTAGCTAAATTAATTATGTAATAACTAACAAAACCAAATAGGTAATAATAATATAATATAATGATAATAACATTTTAATAGTTACGATTATCTATAATAATTAATAATATTATATTATTATTACCTAATTTAAATTAATAGCTAAATTTGGTTAGTATTTAGCCTACATTAAGGTACTAGCCATATTATCATAATTAATAATATATTTAAAAGTAAAATTATAGTTATTGAAAAAAAAACTAATGATGAATATATATATATATAAATATAAATATATATATATATAAGATTTTAAATAATTTATAGTAATTAATTATAAATAATTATAAGCTAATTAATGTAACCTACTAACAACAAATATTATACCATAATTAAAAAATTATAATATAACTTAAATAATATCTGTTAAATAATAATAATAATGACAACTAATTACACTGATAATAATATTTTTATATCATATTCATTATTTTAAAATAATAAAATTATTATTATTATTACTATTACTATTGAATAATAGTAGCATTCATTAATAAGTAACAACATTAGTAATTATAATATTTTTAAAATAATTATAATTTAATAATATAAATTTTTGGCTAAACTGAATTTGACTAAATTAATCATGGTTAAATTAACTAAGAAGTTAATTTTACCATATTAGTTTACCCATGGTTAGTTGAACCTTGTAAATAGATAGCCATGGCTAGTTAGGTTCATAAATGGTTTAACATGGTTAGTTTACCGAAAGTTAATTTAGCCATGATCAAACCATGACAAGGTTTAATTTTGACCTTGTCCATCAAGTTAAAGTCAAGGTCAACTTTAATGAAAGTTAGTTTAGTCATGGACAAGGTCAAGGGACCAATAAATGGGTAGCTATGACTTTTTCTGGTGTACAATACCAAGCAAATGAATCAGGCAAAAATTAACATTAATATTGTATGATTATATTTAGTTTTTCATAACCTTTGGCTTGGATTAAGATGAGATACCATTAAATGCAAATAACATTTTCTTTGATTTTATAATACATATATATTTAAGAGGCAATATCCATGGAATTTTAAGGATCATAATGTTTATGTTGATCTAGGCCATTATACCATGCATATATTATAACATCATCTTTTTGGATAAACTTTTCAACCATTTTCAAAACCTTCACTTTGGTATTTGTTGTTTCTAGAAATTGTTTGACCAATCCACATTCATTTCATCAGTCCATACATAACAAAAAAGATAATTCCCATGTTGACAAATTTAATGCATGTATCCCCTTAACACCAACTAGGTGGGGATTCAAAGATGTGTAAGTTGTGATAAAAATTAATTATTCTCTTAGACATGGGGTATGACTGAGATAGGTTTGTTTGTCTATAAAAGAAGGTAGTTTGTTTTCTTTGGGTGAAAACATAATCAAGTAGACCATAAAACTAGCCTTCTCTAATTCGAAAGTAGTGATTTTCACATTTAAGCATGAAAATAATTCAAGAACTCCTCCTACATAATGCAAAACCATGGAGCCTCAATTGACATCATAAGAATGTAAATTTCATAAGAACGAGAATGAATTGCATCATAAAAGTGTGAAAATCATGCGTTTGAAAATTTCAAAATTAAATGTCTTAAACTTATTTCATTTCCAAAACCCAAATATAACATTTCTAAATTACATGTTTTCACAAAATCTATGGTATATTTTAAGGCTCCCATTTTTAAATTTTTTTTTGATTTGGATATTGTTTTAATTTACTTGCATTTACTTTTATGAAACAAGACATTTACTAGCACCTACTTTCAATCACAATAATCTTACTTAACTATTGATTGAATATGTTTTTTCACATAAAATCTAGAACCATATTAACTTCAATCTTTCTACCCAACCAAATTACATGTTTGATAATTTCATGATATATGTCAAGGTACTTATAATTCAACCTAAAAAAATACACTAACTAGTCTACTTGATTGTGCTTTCACCCATTTTGTAGTTATGGGATCCACCAAACCGGGATGCTTTAGATCATGTTCTTTGTGTCTTTGGAAAGCTCTTGATGAGGAAGGGTGCATGGGCTTGGTTCCATGACGTTTGGACTTGCGGTGCAAAAGTTCTTGAATATGGAATGATTTTTTCACTAAAAAATAAATTAAATTGTAGCTAATTTTTTTGGAAGAATTGGAATGTGCATTTGGTGTTGTTGAAAAGATCTTGATGAACAAGATTTAATGGAATTTATTTGGTAAGATTTGGATTCAAAATGTGGGAAATATTGATTTAAAAATGATTTATGTTGTTGAAAATTCAAATAAATTCCAAAAAACCATGTTTTGGAAGGAAAAATCAGTTGAGATTGTGGTAACACTTGAAGGCTTACCATTCAATTCAACCATGATTTCCTTTCATATTTGGTTGCTCAAAAATTGATACATAGATTGCAAACCAATGTTCACGTGTTGAATTTCCCTATTTTGTAATGGGTTCACACTTGGTCTAATGACACAAGCCATAGTAATATCTATGAAATCACAAAACATGTTCCACTTTGCCATATTGATGGTAATATGACAACTACTGTAGTAATAACCAATGTTGGGCATTTAAAATCATGTAAGTGTTAATTAATTTACATTTACAAGTCTTGGAAAATGTTACTATTACGCTTACACTTACATGTGTGTAGTTGTAAATGAGGTTTAAAACACTTACAAGGCCATGTATAAAAAATTGGTTGTGTAAGCGTAAAAATGGGTAACCCTACGATCTAGCTATTTGTGGGTTTTTTGAAGTTGTGTGTAGTGTGCTACCCACCATAGTCGTTCATTGCAAACTTAGAAGCTTAATATGTTTATGAACCTCACACACTCTGGTGAAGTGTTTCACTATGAACATGTCACTTTCTTGGTTGCATTTGTCATCTTTTTTCAAGTGAGCAAGTTCATCATCATCCCCCTTTTTTTGTTTTAATTATAATCATTTAATATTAAATTTGTGGTGTTCTTTGTGCTCCCAACTTTTTGTGTTGTGGAAAGAAGAGTTGCAAGCATGTAGTGATGGTAACATGTAGTAACAATAGTGCACATCAATGTGTAATGTGCAACAACTATAGTCTGTAGCAATGTATAATAACAATAGTGTGCAACAACAATAATGTGCACCACTATGTAGTGACAACAATGTAATGCAACTCACTATCATTGTCATTTTAAAAAGTGAAGTCATTCTTCATCACTTTTTGTTGGTTTTTATTTTTTGTTTTGGTCAAGGTCATCTTTTATATAGTTCATGTTCATCTTTTGTTGAAGTTTGTGGTGTTCCCCATGCCACTTTTTTGTGTTGTGTAGGAGCTATAATGTTGTAGCAACCTTGGAATGCAACCCAGCTTGTCACCCTATTTGATTTCACCATCATTGTTGTCATTTTTAAAAGTGAACTTCCTCACCCTAAATGTTTTTTTTTCATGGTTTTTTGGGTTGTTAAAGGTCAAATTTTGTTCATGTTTGCCTTCATGCATGCTACAGGGTTGTAAGAGTAGGATCAAAGCCCAACTCATGGGCTACCATTCGCTTTCTTTCTAGGTGAGCTTTTTGCCCCTTTGTTTTTTTTTTTTGGTTCATGGTCAACTTTTATTCCCAATCATAATCTATGTCTGTTATAGCATTGTAACAAAAACATAGGTTGTTGTCATTGTTGTTGTCATCAATTTTTTTAGGTGAATGATATTTTGTCAATGGTGTTTTTTTGTTTAAGGTCAAACTTTGTTTGTGTTTTTTTTAATGTTTGTTGAAGGGTTGTAGCGATGAAGCAAAACGCCAATTCATGGGCTAACATTTTAAAAAAGGTGAGCTTGCTTGCCCATTTGTTGTTCTTTTTATTTTGATTGATGGTCTCTTTCTATTTATGAATGTGCATGGTCAACTTAAATGTTCCCAATCATCTTTTATGTGTGTTATCACATTCCAATGACAAAAAGAAACACGTCATTTTCACCATTGCCATCATCATTTTTTTCAATTGAACTTGTTCACCCCCAAGTTTTTCTTTCCATGGTTTTTTTTTGTTCATGGCTATCTATTTTTTCAAGGTTGAATTTTGTTCATGAACTTGTCTTCATGTGTGCTACAAGGTTGTAATAGCAATAACAAAACCCAATTCACAAACTAACTTGTCTTTTTTTAAAAAATGAGCTTGTTTGCCCCCTTATTTTTCATTTTATTTTGGCTCATGGTCTTCTTTTTCTATTCATGAATGTGCATGGTCAACTTAAATGTTTTTAGTCATCTTTTATGTGTATTGCAAGCTTGCAACATTGCAGTGGAGAAAACACAAGTCATTTAATTCACCACCATTGTCATCATTTAAAAAGTGAACTTACTTGCCCCCAAAATTTATTTTCCATGGTTTTTTTTAGTTCATGGTCATTTTATTTTGTTCAAGGTCAAATTGTGTTCTAAACTTTTCTTCATGTGTGTCACAACATTGTAATGGCAAAAGCGAAGCCCAACTCAAAGCTACCATGGTCTTTTTTTTCCAAATGAGCTTGGTCGCTCCCTTGCAATATTGGAAAGCAAAGGTGCACACGATAAGCATAAAGTTTGGAACCTAGTTTTGAATATCAATGGTCAATCACCAAACTTGGAGCTCACTCAATGTTGAAAATTCATGCATCTTCATGCCAACATTAGTGCAACCAAACTTCAAAGTCCAATGCAACGTTGTCGTGTGCACCTTCCAAAAGCACAAGGTGATTATGAAATTCGTTGAACATAATTAAAACAATGTGAAAATGGTAGTGATGGAACTTATTTAGTTTGAACTTTAAAGTGATGGAGTCTAAAATTTGGAGTTTGGACTTCCTAGTCTATAATATGTAGATGTGAACACTATGTTGAAAGTAGCAAAATTTTCTAAACATATGCAATAGATGGTGAAGGAGTTTCATTATATTGCACACACAACAAAGTGGGAAATGGCAAGGGAGCTTGCCACAATGTAATGGCAATGGTGATGGTGTTTGCTTTCATATTGTCATGATATGATGATAATGTGATCACATGGTCTAAGCCATCAACTGAAGCAACAAATGAACCATGTTATCCATTGGATGAATGGCCTCCCTCTTGTCACTTTCATTGCAATCTAGCAAAATCCTTAAATAAAATTAACCCAAAACTAAGCTAGGCATTCACACATCTTCTTCTCATGTCACACTTTTCCAAAATTTCACACAATACAAAATGTTGAAATAGAATAAGCCCTCCCTAACATAAAAGAACCTTTAAATGTGACACATGGAGGTGGGTTCATCATGAGAATCTACATTAAATAACAAAAGAATAACAACCTTGGACAACCTTGACAAAAAAAAAGGCAACAAAGCAAATCCCAAAAACCCCAAATCCACCAATGTGGAATCAAACATTTTAGTGCAAGGCAGACCAAATAGGATATGCCCTATCCCATGTGAGGGCATGGCCCATCAAAGATAGAAAGGTGCTTAATGAATCAAGGACCCCAACACCAGACCAAAGTTCAAACAAGTTATGCCATGCATTATGTCATACACAATCAGGACATAAATGATTTGGAGGGCCGATTCTGCACACATTTCATACTTCTTAGATTGTAGAAGATGGCCTTTCCAGAAACAAAAAACTGCCTATTTTAAAGGAAGTGCTGGTTTTGAGGAAACCAAAACACTATTTTTAGTAGAATCTGCCCTCAGAAATCCCTTTGTGCGAGGGACGGTGCCCCCTAGGTGCATTCTGCACCTAGTTCACCTTGAGGCCTTGACCTATTAGCCTTGCCCTAAAAAGCTCACTAGGATGAGAAATGATGTCTAGAGTTGGGTTGGTAAAGATGCTTTCCTTTCATTCACATGCTTATGCTGGATGGAAAATACGAAAAATAAATAATTTTTAATGAAAATAAAAATTTCCTATGTAAGTTTGCTAGAGAGGATTTGTCCACCATTATTTCTAGGGCACAATTGTTCATTTGCATTCTATTCTGTTCTTTGCACTGATTAACTCGACCACAAGCGCACCATGGACAATGGATGTAATATTTTTTTAAAGGATTTTGTGATGGAACCAAAGTGAGGATCATCCAAAAAGTGATTTAGCCGAATTTTGGCTATACACTAGACATGAAAGTGGATAAAAACAGAATCCTTCTATGCTTGGCTGCCTACTGGAACTCATCAGAAACTTTTGATGATTTGGATTTATTTTTTCCTGAAACCTTGTGAATTTGGCAGTTTTTGTCATGAAATCCTTTGTCTAGGTCAAAGTCATGTTTTTGAGGTCGACATTTGACAAACGTTTGACAATTGGAAAAGAAAACACTGGATGGATGGTGTGGGCTACAAGAAACACTTTTGGGTTATACTCCTATCCTGTAGCTAACCAGGGTGGTTAACCATGTAAAATAATTCACATACATCTGGCTAACTTGTGTTATCACCAGGTGCCTTACTAAAATAGCACTTAGTCTCTACCTAGATACATAGTTACCCAGGTAGTGTGAAGGGGGGAAGTAAGAGGGTATTATATATTGTAAAGGAAGAAAGTTCCTTCCCCTGACTCCGGACGGACAGTGGCTACGGACAGTAGCTAAATATAGTGAGGGTGTGACTTGACGTCCTCCTCAGACTGTTCCGGCTTGGATCCGTCGCTCTTGATGACTTCTCCCTTAGTATCTCCCGTCTTCAGACACATCTGCGCATCCTCAGACATTGGCCCCTGCTCCTCTTTAGTCTCTTTCACACAAGTGTTCTTGGATTCCTTCTTCGGCGACATTCCGATGACAGCTTTTGGTGTCCGCAACGTTTGTACCAGCTCCAAATAACGCATCTCTTATATTAAAGGAACGATGAAGCCTCCCTTAACTCTGCGCGATGAAGCCGCCCCTGAAGTCGCGCGATGAAGCCGGCCCTGAAGCCGCTCACTCTGGCCCACTGTGATCTGATGGAAACCGGTGTTCAGGCATCCAGTGAATGGATGGTGCGCCGGCGGGTGCTGAGTCATTCTGGCCCAGAAGCCGCCCCTGAAGCCGCTCGATGAAGCCTCCCTTGACTCATGCTTTTTTTTTTCCTTGCTCTCACTTTTTTCCTGAGCCATTTTTTTCCCTTGCTCCCACTTTTATCTTGGGCCTTTTTTTTTCTCTCTTTTTTCTTTTAGCAGCAAGTGGAAAAATATAAAGAACTGCCTTGCTGTCACTTTTTTCTTGGGCCTTTTTTTTTCTCGTTTTTTTCTTTTAGCAGCAATTGGAAAAATATGAAGAACTGCCGAGGAGAGAAAGAGAACGAGACACACACATGAGAGCGAGGGAAGGAAGGAGGGAGCCAGGTTGCCTCCCTGGTGGAGTGCATACGTGGACGGAACCATACGGGTTCACTTTTTTCATGGGCCTTTTTTTTCCTCTCTTTTTTTACTTGGTCAGTAGTTTTTTTTTTTTTTTTTTTTTTTTTTTCTCTTTTTTTTTTTTTTTTTTTTTTTTTTTTTTTTTTTTT